>Ga0180429_10001409_pt1 | contig 20510 bp, 24 predicted proteins | sample SS_ome_FD_132428 | JGI IMG/M metagenome (GOLD analysis project Ga0180429, IMG submission 132428) | Hypersaline lake sediment archaeal communities from the Salton Sea, California, USA - SS_1_S_1 metaG | ecosystem: Environmental > Aquatic > Non-marine Saline and Alkaline > Hypersaline > Sediment ...
CAGCTGGGGACTTCCGTTGACTCGGAACCGAGCTCGGTAGTAGTATTCGTTCCCTTCCTTCAGCGTAGTGGGGTCTGTCCAGTCGGTCGTGTCTGCATCTATCGTCTGAACAGGCCCCCACTCCCCTGCTGCTCCGAGCTTTCGTTCAATGATGATCTGATCAGCTTGAGGGTTGAACAGGAACAGGTCGAAGTCAAGCTCTACCGTGTTCTCATCTCGGGTGTCCTCTTCGAGTGCCGGGCAACACATAACACAGTCAGCGTACTGCAGGGCTACAGATGTACGGCCCTGCTTAGCCTGAATGCCTCCCGAAACCAGTTTCACTTCATCTTTCGCTGGAGCTTGGTAACTAGGCATTGATATTCACCCTTACTGAGTTTGCTGTCGACTCCTCTGCGGTGAAGACGGCGATCTTCTTGTCCACGGCTGCGTCATACTGCCCCGGCCCCAACGTCGGCAACGTGACAGAAAACTCTCCCGATCCATCCGTCGTCCCGGTCATGGCGAGATGCGGCGCCCACTTCGGAACGACCCACACCGTCACGCCAGCGGCCAACGCCCCATCCTTGTCTCGGACGACGCCGCTCACCTCAGTCTCTCCAATCGGAGCGTGGACCATGCCGCCCATGTCCGTACCCCCGCAGGACAGGAAGATCTCGCCCCGGAAGTGAAAGAGCCCATGGTAATGCGTGTACGCCCATTCTTGATGATCCGGAACCGTGTCCCAGGAATGCCACGTCTTGTTCGGGATGTCGAAACTGACGATCCACCTCTCCCGGCTTTGTGGGTAGGTCGTTCTGTCGTGGTTGGTGTAACCCGGAACGAAGACGATGTGGTTCCCCACCTGCTCGCCTGTACCGTACTGAAAGTACGTCGCTGCTGGCCCCCATGACGGATTCGGGAGTCCTCCGGTCTTGTAGGCAGTCCACGCATTCGCAACCGGATCGAACTCAAGGACCTTGTCCCCGTCGTAGGAACCTCCAGACTCCCCGATGACGTACACCTTCCCCCCGTAGACCCCGAATCCGATCTTCCCTTTGGAAGCCTCGAGATTGAATGACATGTCAGTCTTCTCGGTGTACGTGTCGGAGTCCCAGTCGTATTCGTACGTGAAGTAATCTGTGAAGCACAGGCAGGTAGAGCCGCTGATCTGCACTGCCTGGACATGCTGCTCATCCCCATCACCGAAGAGGTTCAAGGCCGTCTCGGTTTCTGCCTCAAGATCGTACTCGTAGCAGTCGTCGTAGTTGTAGCTCCCGTATCGCCCAGCGAACGATCGCATCACATCCAAGTCAGGGCGGTAGATGTAGCCTCGGTTGATGAGTTGCGCCCCGATGTCGGTGGATAGCTGAGTCCACGTGTCAGTCGATGGTTCCCATTCGTACCAGTCGTCACCCCGGAAGACCTGTAGTCGTCCGTTTGCGCGTCGCGGGAACACGGCCCAGACCGTGTCACTCCCCAACGGGCTACTGACCATTCCACACCTTCGCCAGGATGCGGGATAGTTCTCAGCCATCTCACACCACCTTCACTGTTCCGGCGACCGCATCGCTCTCTGGCCACCCGATGATTCCGATCAGCTTCGCGGAAGACTGAGGTCCCGGCACCTCAAGAGAGAAGGTCCCGCTGCCGGCTTCCCCCGCGGCCCCGACGAATTGAGGATGCTCTAGCCCAATGGCGATCACGGGGTCCCCATCGACGTTGCCACCTGACTTGTTCTTGAGGGTTCCGGAAACTGTGACCCCTCTCGGCATGATCCCGTACCACGGGAAGTTGTAGCTCCCAGTGCCGGACAATGCGGCAACCATGACAAGCATCCCCGCGCTCTCCAGAGCAAGGAGCCGAGGACAGCTATTCTCACCGTATCGAGTGCCCGTTGCTATCGTTCGGTACGAGGTCCATGTGTCGCTCGCCGGATCGTACCCCGAGAGATGACACTGCTCGCTGTTGGTGTTGTCCCCCATCTTGTAGAGGATTCCTTCGAGGACGGCGCCGGTGCACTCCTCATGGGTGTCTGGACAGTTGGCTTTCGCCGTGAACGTGTGGGATGCCGGGTCATACTCATACGTTCGATTCGTGTCATCGTAGAGGTAGGCCCCATCTGCGATGTACGCCTTGCTGCCGATGACCCCCGCACAGAACATGTAGGCATCGAACGGCATGTCGGTCTTCTCGGTCCATGATGGCACTGAGGGGTCAAACTCCACGAATCCGTTCCGGTCCCCGGATCCCTCAGGCATGAAGCACTTGTCCAGGGATGGGAAGTAGAGGCAAGCTGACTCATAGATGTTCGACGGAGGCTGGACGTCGGTCACTGCTGTCCACGTGTTCGCGCTCACGTCGTACCACTGGTACCTACTCAAGCCGTTGTACCCATCCATCACGAAGATCTGATCCGTCCCCGTGCGAAGGAAGGTCTGCAACATCGCCCTAGTCACGGAGCGCGCCATGTTTGCTCGTTCATGGCAGTACCCTTTGCCGAGGTACCCCGAAGATCGATTGAGGAACCTGATCCGGACCGCCTGATTCGCGAACAGGAAGATGTCATCCCCGTGCACGAAGGCTGCGCATTCCTCAGTCGGCGCAGCAGTCCCGGTTCCCCCTAGCTCATCAGGGCGACAGAGCGGGTACCAACGATTCACACTCCACCACATTGTCTCTGCCATAGCTCTTCACCTACCCGAGCGCGTCGAGAACTGCTTCGGTAAGCTCCTTCTCAAGAAGACGCGATACTCGCTGATCATGCCAGTAGTTGGCCTGTTCGATGGCTTCTTCCTCTCCCATAATCCCGCCTTGCGGGCTCTCGTACTGGAACTGCACGCACTTACCGTCCTGGAAGATCATGACAGCGTGCGCACCCTCTTCGGCGAGAACCGGCCAGTGCTCCTTCGGGTTCTGAACCGAGTTCACAAACGTGCCGAGTCCGTCGTTCTCCTCCGGGTCCCAGACCTTCAAGGACACGCGTTCGTCGCACTTGTCTTCCAACGCGTCGATGTCGATCTTCTCGATTGCGGCCTTGACTTGCGTCTTGGTCACGTCAGCGCCACGGCTCTTCAAGTCCATCAGCGTCCGCTGTACGTGCTGGCCCCGCTCCCGGACCAAGTCGGTCTCAGCTCGAACTTCGCCGAGTCGATCCTCTTGCTTGATTTGCATCTCACTCATCTCGGAAACCTCCTGTGGAGTACCCCCCGGCCCGAAGACCGGGAGGCTCTCGCACTCACTTACTCGGGGAACCCACTGATGACCCCGGTCGGAAGCACGTGCTGAACGAGCTGGAAGTTTGCATCCCATTTCGCTCCGAGTTCCTGCGCCTCCGCCCAGGTCAGGAGTGTTGCGTTCTCCTGCTCGTCGAGCAGTCGAACAAGTTCCAATGCGCCTTCCACGCACACCAATTTGACGTACGTGTCAGGAGCTTCGATGATGTCGGTCCTCTCGAGACCAGTCGTAACCGGCCACTCCACACGGCTCGTGTTGGGGCAGTCGACGACTACATCCGTCTCCTCGGTCTTCGTGACTGGCCGCTGGGTCAGAGGATCCCGTACGACATCGTCGTTGGAGTCCATCTCTTCAGCGGTCTTCCACACAGCCTTGGAGCCGGGGGTCCCGTCCTTCTTGCGAGGAATGACCTTGATCTTCACAACGTCCGTTGTCAGATCCAGCTGTTCCTCGACTGGGTCACCGTCGAACCTGAACAGTGCTTTCACGTCCATGGTTCCTCCTTAGCCTTGATCGCCGATGTCGACCGTCTTGTTGATACCCATGACGATGACATCTGCGGTTTCGTCGCAGCAGTTGCGGATCAGGATCTCCTTCTCGTTGGTGACGAAGAGGTCCAGGTCCTCCATCCAGAATCCGGTGGGGTCGTCCGAGGAAAGGTCGAAACCCTTCTCGACGTACAGGCGCTTGGTGTCAAGCATCAACACCTTGCGGAAGCCGTCGCTGAACCACATACCGATGCGGTTCACTTGGTCTCCCTTACCCGTGCGAATCGAGCGCAGTACCCACTCCACCAGCTCGGGCGGGCGGATCGAGAGCTCACTGGGCCTGCGGATGTCGAAGTCGTCGGAGTCGAATTCCAAGTTCTCATCGAGCAGCAGGGTCGTGTCGTCCTCAACCTCGATCACGTACGCGGACTTGGCACCAGCGGTACCGGGCCCGTGGATGACGAGGTCACCCTCCTTGACGGAAGAGGTGAACGACGCACCGGTCTGCACGAGCTTGAAAGCCGGGCAGGTAGCGTCCGATGTTGCACCATCAATCATGGTCTCCGCGGGAGCGATTGGCTCGTACGGGATTAGACTCTTACCGAACATGTGTCTTCACCTCCTACCACTGGTTGTCGTTCGCGATGATGCGGGCGTCAGCTTCCGCACGATCCTCGAAGAGGAGTGCATCGCTTCCGACCGAACCAGCCTTGCTCTGCGGAACCGACCACATCTCGATTCTCCGAGCCTTCACATTGACCGGGCGGCCAAGGGAGTCCGTGTCCGTCTCAAGAACCTCTCGCGTCCAGGACTTTCTCAGTCCCATGTTGCGGCTGTTCTTCAGCACGGAGTACAACCCTTCGAACCACTTGCCGCGCTCCACGTTCCCGAAGGCGTCGACTTCGCACTGAATCTCGAAGTACGCGCGGTCCTCGGTGATGGACGGCGGGACGGTCGTCTTCTCCTCGGCGTTGGGCATCAGGCGAATCGCCATCCGACCGTAGTGGCAGTAGTTGTACGTCAGGGTACACTCGCCGTCGGCCTTGATGCGCCAGACCCGAACTCGATTCGACACGCCGCCGTAGTTCGGCAGGATGTTGAAGAGTTCCTGTTTCGCCGGACCGTTGTAGCTGATGTCAGCCAACGCGTAGTTCCGGCTTCCATCGACACCGATCGCGACGACGAGGTCGTCTTGCTGGAAGCTGTATCGTGCGGTGCTTCCTCGCGTGATCGGAGCCTGGATCGACTTGCTGAATCCGATGCTCTGAACTTCCTTGTTGGCGGAAGGGGTCAGGCCAGCCTCGAAGACAGACAGGCGGAAGTCGAAGATCTGAGAACCCTCAGCCTTCGCTCGAACTGTTCCGTCCTCGGTGGGCACGATCAGGACCACACGGGTGTTCAGCGGGTGGTAGTAGTGCCACCGGTAGTACCAGTACCAGCGATACCGGTAGTACCAATAGCGGTAGTAATACCGCGAATGGTACCAGTTGTAGCTGGTGGTGTACGGGACCGAGCCGGTGTCGAGGATGACGCGGTGGTCAATGTCCTCGATCTTGATGGTCGGCTGGATACCCGGACTGGACACGTTTGTGGCAGCGATCACGCACAACCCGTGCTTCTTCGCCAACGTCGACTCCAGCCAGGAGCCGTCGCTGTTCGAGAGCGCTTCTTTCAGGGTATAGTCACCCCACGTTACGCTCATTCTCTACCTCCTTACATCTTCCCGAGCACCTGCGCCATCAGAGCCATTCGGTAGTGAGCCGGAGCCCACTGGTCATGGCCCAGGATCCGCGTGATGCTCAGTGATCCCGTGTGCGCAGTGTCGAGGTCATGTGCTTCAGGGGGGAACTCATCTGGCTTGTTCGTGAGTTCCGACCAATCCACGCCGGCCGTAAGGTCAGCGACCTTCTCCCACGCTCCATCCTTCACAGCGTAGATCGAAGTCGTGTCCACGGCAACGTAGACGAATCTCTCGGGCACCGCATCTGGGGCTGGTCTGTCAGCGAACACACCGACATCGACCCCGCCGTAGCGTTTCGGGTCAAGGAATCCGGACATGGCCCCTCCTATACCGTGAGGACCCAGATCGCATGCAGGTTCGCAGTGATTGGGTCATCATTCGCACTTTCCCAGTCGCGGTACACCCGGATGCCAAGCATGTATCCGGCAGCCGCTACGGGCCCGATCGCAATCTTCGACTGGTTCCGAACATCGGCGAGTGCGGTATCCGCACAGATCTCCGTTGTCGCGGCACCCGAAGATGCGAAATCTCCACCTACAGGGATTGCCTGCACGTCAACTCCCCAGACGACATCTTTCCCCGTCGTATCCGGCGAACTCCACTGGATGTAGACGAAGCCAGTCGTTCCGGCGAATCGAGGGAAGACATAGACTTCTTGGACTTCACCGGAAGGCACGATGTTCTGAGCGAACTGGAACACGGGCCATCGTCCGACAACTGCCGCTACAGGGGGCTGGCCTGTCGCCATCCCACTGAGCGTAAGCATGTCGTCGAACAGGAAGTGCTGGGCGGTACCGTACTGCTCGATGTAGGTCGCGAAGGTCTCATGATCCGCGCGATTCCGGTACATCAGGGCATCGTGATACTGCGGCTTCGGGTAGTACCCAGCAACGAAGTTACGCTTCCCAGACGGCGGCAGAGTCCCCTCATCTTCCCAAGGCGGGAACTGTAGTGTAATCAGTGACATTTGTCCTCTACCTCCTACGGGCATTATAGCCCTTAGTCTTCATCATTCTCAACCCAGGCCCCGAATCCCCATCCTCTGGTCATCGACCGGTGGAGTTCGTCATCAAGGGTCGGGTCCCACTGGAACGGCTGCTGTGGCGGAAGATCAGCGATTGATTCCCAAGGGAACTCGTCTTCCGATTTCTGGCACACGTGGAACCACGCCTGATACTCAGGCAGTAAGCTGTACTCTCGAAGCAGCTCTTCGATTGCACCGTTCCACCGGCCGGTATCCCAACCGTGCTCTTCCGTCTCGTGTAGTTCATCATCCCCAGCGGGATCCCACTGGAACCCTTGGGTCCCCAGGGCATTGAAACGGACTCCAGCCGCTGTAGCTCTGCGCAAGAAAGTGAGCGTCGTGGCCGCCCAGTCCTGTTCTCCTTCGTACCACCTCCCGGTCCCCCAACCGTTGCTGGGGGCTTCGTGTAATTCATCATCGTCGTTCGGATCCCACCTCATGTAGTCCTCGGCCGCGATGTTGCTTAGCCAAGCGACCGGGAAGTTGATGGTATAGAACGCTGGTTCGTAGTACATGCAGATCGGGCAGTAGTTGTTGACCACTTCAATCTGCGCCGCGTATTGCTTCAGCCAAGCGTACACGTCGGCTGGATTCCATTCACCCGTGTACTGCTTCCCCCAGAAGAGGAATGCCAACAAGAACTTGATCTCAGGGATCAGGCCCGCAGACGAGTACAGCATCAGGTGCAGTTTCAGCCACCAGAGCTTGGTATCGTTGTCCCAGTTCTCCGTGATAACCAGGTCGTAGTCCGCCAACTCCAGGTCTAGTGGGACGTCTCGAAGATTCGCGATGTCATTGAACTCCGAGATATCCGTGAGCACCTCCCAGACCACCGCCGGTTCCACAGAGCAGGATGCGAGGAACCCGTAGGACAACGCGGTCGAGGGCAATTCGCTAGCCTGCTGTTTCCACCGGTGGTCAAGTCTGGCGATCAGTCGACCCAAGACTTCATCAACGGTCGTCGTGAGAGGGTGTGTGGGCATTAGACTACCTCAATGTACGATGCCTTTGTCGTCGCAATCTCGACCGGGTTACCGGTCAGGATCTCCAAGTCCGTGCCCTGTCCTTCGCTGTCGGTGTCGGGGATCTCTACCTTGGAGAGCCTGACTACTGCGCTCTGTACCCCCCGGAACGCGCAGACAGCGTGGTGGATCTGAGCAACAGAAACATCATCGCCGGGGCTCAGTCCCCGCATATCCGTACCGTCGACCAGTGATCCTCCCACGTAAGAGATGACGGCGTCTCGAATCTTGCTGTGAAGAGCTTCCGGAATCGAGCTCGCTCGTTCGGGGATCACCCTAACCCTGATGTACACCGGAATCTCGGTCGGTCTCTCGAAAGAAACGGGTATTGACTGGCCGCCCGTGGAGTCGAGCACGCTTAGTGTGCTTGATCCGTCGGTGTTGATGCCGGCGCAAACCCCATGTTCCAGGAGTGCTTCCGCGATGTCACGTACTCTACCGCCGGCGACCGTAGCCCTGACGGATTTCGGGCCAACCCCATTGGCATCCTCGACGAGGGTTGGGTTGAAGTCCACCTTCACGTGTCTCACGCCTTCGACCGCCCATAGGTGAGAAGCGATAGCTTCGGGGATCGCAGCAGCACCTTTCGCCATCGCTCGTTGCTGTCGGAACGCGAACTCTGAGTCGCCCTCCTCGTATTGCCCGCCTGTGGTACGGCCCTCAGCGATCGTCGTCAGGACCAAGCAAACATCATACCCCGTCTGGGCTTCGCCTTGCAGGTAGAAGCCTCCGTTGTATGGAGCGGTGTTGTTGACCGCCAGGCCCAGAGCAGCCGAGCTTCCATAGGCCAGAACGAAGGAGACTTCGACTGTGCTGTAACCAGACACGTCGATGTCTTGGCCATCAAAGGAAACCGTCTGCTCAGTACCAGCCTCAAGGGAAAGATGCTTGGTCTGCGTTTGTCCGATGTACGTACCCGTATCCTTGTCCCTGATAACCAGGTAGAAGTAGAAGATCTCCGTCTGGTCGCTGTTGTTCTTGATCGGAACAGCCAGGGTGTCGAGACTGAGCGGGTAACGTAGGTCTGAGACGTCAACCTCCTGATACGTGTCAAACCGTTCCTCTGCCGGCATCTCAGTGTAGCCGGTGATCAGAGCAGCATCGAAGGTCTCGAAATTGTGTTCTTCTTCCGCGCCGGACAGAGTGACTTCTCCTGGCGTGTAGACCCAAGTCCCACCCACGACCTTGTTCCCAGTGGGGCCTGACTCCGACGCCTTGATGGGGATGTCGATGATACCGCTTGCAGGAATCGTTCTCTGCTTGGTCACTACGAACTCGGCACCACTAGCATGTCGAATCACGGAGTTCGCATTGATCACGGTACCCGCATCTCCAGTGCCCTTCAGGACTCCGACCGCATAGGTCTCGCCTTGCCTCGTCAGCATCCGTCGCTGCCCGAGGTGGTCCAGCGCTGTACCGCGAGCCGTAGTAATGTACCGAGAGTAGAAGACTGACTCCACAGCTTTCCACAGGATGCTGAGCTCGAACAGGATGACCTGGATCATGATCGCGGGGAGCGAGTCATCACTCAGGTCAATGTGAGCACCCCATTTCTCTCGCAGCTTCTCATACGTCGCGTCGCGGATAGTGGTGAACTTCCTCCGGACGAAACCTGATCTTAGCCATCCGTGTTCAGCCACAATCAATCACCTCTTAGAGGATGGAAAGCTCCACCCGTTTCTGCAGTTCCTCACCACTCATCGTGGTCCCTCTCCACTCGAATTCAAGGATCCCCTCCTTGGCTCGCTCGCCGCCCCCGTCAGGAGGGAAGCTGATGATGTTGGTGTACGTGACTGCGCGGATACGCTCGTCTCGTAGAATCACCTTCACCGCCCACATGATGAACTCCTCGCGAGTGAAGTCCTTCCGGCCCACGATCCGCTCCCAGGGGAAGCCGTGGTCGACATCCAAGAACCAACCCTTCATCCATAACCGGAGGCGAAGCTCAGCAGCTTGGGCCACCTCTACAGGCCCCGTCACGAGTTTCACACGACCCTGGTCATCCAGCTGTAGGTCGAAGTACCCGTCCTTCTCGGTTACGTCCATAGAGACGTGGCCGGTGTATTTCTCGATTGCCATGGCTAGCTGTCTCCTCCTGTGAACCTGGGCTCGGTGATGGCTCCAGGCGTGTAGGTGCTTTCATCGGCGACCCTCATCGATGGCGAACCTTCAATCAGCTTGTCTCCTGGAGGGTTACTACCGCAACCGACATCATCGTCTGCGTCCCCGACACGAGATACTTCCGGCCCACCGAGTTCTACCATGTTGATGTCGGGGGAGATAACCGTGAACTTCGGAGCTACGATCTTCACCTCGCCATCTGCCTTCATCATGAACTTCGAGATCGGAGCGTTGTCCTCGTCGACCAATGCAAAGTAGATCCCGTCCAGAACCTCATCCGGGGTAAGGGGATCCTCGTCCATCCGTACTCCGAAGGGCATGATGATAGCATCGTTGATCCGGGCGAAGTCCTTCAGCTGAGGGTGAGCAGGATCGTGATCTACGATCAAATGGTCGAGCGCCCGCTCTGACACCATACACATCACCACGTCGCCCTTCTTGAGGGGGAACCTGATGACGAAGTCACCCATCTTGTACCAACTCACTGGCACGTTCCAGATCTTCTTCAGCTCCTTCTCTTCCCCGTCATGGAGAATGCGCTTTTGCTTGGGCCTAACTACAGCACGTGCTTTCAGGGAACCGATGGTTTCTCCGCGACCATACGAGTTGATGACTGGCCCCATGTATTCCTCCACAACAGCAAGGAAGCCGATGTGCACCGTCTCGATGTTCTGGCGCACGAATCGCTTCAGGCCTTCTCTGACTTCTCGTACGTTGCTTTCTCCACCCATTACTGGTCAACCCCCAACCAAAGCTTCACTTGCTTCCCCAGGTTCTCCCGCAAGATCCCAACTCGCTGATACCGGAATGCTGCGTCAAACGGGACGATGTGGATACCGGTCAGCTCTGGGATATGCTGGAACATCCTCAACACATCTACCCCATAGGCAAGTGCGGTCCGGCAGAGCTCATCTCCCATGTAGTCCCGCACGGCTAGCGTGAACAGCTTACCAAAATCGTTGTAGTAGAGAGTGAACTCCAAGAATCGGCCGCTGATCCTTTGCTTCCAAGTGAAGGGCAGGCGGATGACTACATCATCCGGAATCGGCAAGGACTCGATTTGCATCAAGGTCTGCCGGGTGGGGATCGCCTGTACTCGTCTTGAACTGGTTGTCATCGGATCCACCTCTCGAGCATCTGACTCGCGTCAGACTTGGCTGTGTTCGCCGCTGCGTTCCCAATCGTCTTGCTGATCAGGGTCATCGCTACCGACTCCGCAGTGATCCCCTCACTTCTCAACTGCTGGTCGGAGGACCGAACTGCCGGAGCCTTGGCTGAGTCGACCGCTTGGGGACCGGCGGATAGCCCTTGCGATTGGTGGAGCGCATCCCACATGTTGTCGATTACTCCCGGCCCGTCGGGCAGTACGCTAGCCCCTTCTCGAAGTGCTTCGTACGCCTGGTTATCGCCATTCATGAACTGTTCCACGATCGCCAGTCCTGCTGACTTCTCGGCTTGCATCTCAGAGAAGGAAGCATCCAACGCGAGCGACATGTCGGTACTCGGAAGGTCAGCAGCGAAGGAGACTACCATGTTGTCGATATAGCTTGCATCTCCGCTCGGCATCTCGGCAAGACTCGGCAGGGTCAGGGTGTGAGAACTCTGTAGCCCCTGACTCCCCCCAGTCGGCATGTCCATCGTGAAGGACAGGCCCTCTCCGGATAGCCCCGGATCAGAGCGAGTAGCAGCCGCTGGCGCCGCGACCTGATCCACGTAGTGTACTTGTTCAAACTCGGCGGTGACCTCATACCCGTTACCCCAAGGCATCTTGCGTGTGGCTTTCAAACGGATGAGCAACATGTCTTGTACTTGCCCGGGCGGGAAGTCGGTGACCAGGGTGATCGGAGTCGCGTCCTCTTTCAGTTTCTGCAACTGCTCCAGTGCACGCTTGTGAACTTCCGTCTCCCGCGGATAGCCAATCAACCAGCCCTGGATCGTGATCTTCAGGGGATCGCGCCAAGCATGGTCCATGATCTGATGGCTCGTTTCCACAGGGTGCTTCTGAGGTTGCAGAGTTTCTTCGAGGGATTCGCTGCTTACGACTTGGAACACGGCGCCCCCGATAACTAGCTTCGTTTGTTCGGGAGCACTGGGGCCGAGGCTAAACGGAGAGGTGGTGGGGAGAGCAGAGAAGGATCCAAGTCCGATAGTTGGCGTCGGGAACGGGAAGTCGTTCAGGAACTCTCGTGCTGGTGCAGTGAAAGAGAGCGCAGTGTCGATAACTCCGGTCGCGAAGCTCGTTGCTGCACTCAGTGCGCTTGCCATAGACATAGCGTTCTCCTAATCAGTCCTGCTCTTCCGGCGGTACCGGGTCGGCAGGGACTTCGATCCCCTGGGCCTCAACCTCCTCGGGGGTCATGATGCTAATCCTATTGCCTTGCGCGAAGACGGACATCCTTCTGTTCGACCTACGCAAGGCATCCAACCGTTCCTGTATGTCCTTGTTCCGCATGGCCTGTTGGGCCTGTTCGTCAAGGATCTCGCCCTTGCAGACCATGTAGAAGTCGTGGTTCCCGATATTATACGTGATCGACTTCACCTTCACAGTACCGGTGAAGTTAGCACTTTCAATCGGGACCATCGAGTTTAGCGAGATCCAGGAGTTGATCAAGCACGTGAAATGAATCTCCTCGACCCCGGTCCACGCTGCCTGGAACGCGATCTCTGCGTTGTGGATGAGGCCGGTCTCAGGCGAGAGCGCTGAACCCGTCGGGATGCCCCATCCACGTGGCACGAAGAAGGCGAGCGAATTGAGTACATAGAACTCACTATCGGTGTTCTGGGCTGCTTGGTCAAGCGCGGAGCGCACGGCCATCTCAGGCGCGAACTGGAGGTCCTCCTTCAACGGGTAGTCAACCCCGAGCTCCGGGGGTGCCCCGAGCGGAACTTCCATATCATTGAGCAAATCGCGTACTACCGTACTCCACATGGTACCTGGGGTCCATTCGCGATTGCATCGCTTCCTCGCCGTTCGGTCCTCGGTATCCCGTCCCAGCTTGAAGGACGTGATCAAGTCAGCTCCAGACCATTTCATCTCGGGCAGCTTCAGGATTCGACCGTTGAAGATCAGGGGCGGTTGCCCGGCGCCATATCCCGCGTACACTTCCGCGTACGGGTGGAAGGCGTCATCTGGGCTTCCCTCCTCGATCTTGATACCGGCCTGCTTCAGAGCATCGTAGATCTGGCGCAGCTTCTCTTCCGTCAGGTTCCACACATCCAGGGTCCCGACGTTGTCATCGCTATCGCAGTCGATGGTGGCGTTGAACTCCAGGTATCGCTTCTTCCCATCGGGGTAGTACCACTCGAACTCGGTACCCAAGTTCCCGCCACCTGATACTCCGATCTTGACCAGTATGTGTCTCTCGTAAGTGATTGCCATAGCCTAGTCCTGGTGCTTGTGGCCTTCATCTGGGAGGGCATTGTACTTCGACCCTTCCAGTACTTCAAGGAGATAGCTGCCCATCTGCTCTCGGATCTCCCGTGCTGTGGAGGATCCAATCTTCCGACCGGTTTCTTCAGCCTCTGCCTTGCCCACACCGCCCTTCGATTGGACGGTGACATTGACGGTGATGTTGATGCCTCCCGCTCCCGCTAATGCAGGTGGCGGTGGAGGAGGACCGAGAAGCCCGCCGAGCAATTTGCCCGCGGTGCCTAGGATACCGCTAAGGAGTCCCCCACCCTCTCCGCCTCCACCGAACAGGCCGAGGATCGTGTCGAAGATCCCCCCGGCGCCGCCAGTGAAGAGGTTCATGATTGTACTTAGGATCCCGCCGCCCTCGCCGCCTCCGAAGAGACCGCCGACCAGGTTGGTGATGGTGCTGAGTATTCCTCCGCCCCCACCATCGCCGCCGAAGAGACCGAGGATGCCGCTGAGTATTCCTCCTTCTCCACCGAGCAAGCTTCCGGCGAGGTTCCCAAGAATCCCACCAATCGGACCACCAATAGCGGTTCCGATCATGCTTAGGATGCCTCCGCCACCACCCCCACCGGTAACGAGTCCAAGGACGGACGATAGTAGTCCACCTCCCTCGCCCCCGCCGAGTAGACCCATGACGGTGTCGAGGATCCCGCCCCCTCCGCCACTGAGCAAGCCAGTGAGCGAACTGAGGATGCCCCCTCCCCCTCCTCCCCCTAACAACCCGAGAATCGAGTCGAGCAGGCCTCCGCCCCCCGATCCCAACACCTGGCCGGCAAGATTGGACAACATCCCACCAAGATCCCCGCCGCTCGTCAGAGTGTTGAGGAAGGTGCCGAGAAGATCAAGCTTCGGTTCTTCTTGAACCGCCGGCGCAGGCGTAGCGCCCTCAGGGCCAAGGTCTCCGCCCGCAGCCGCAGTCTGTACTTGCGACATCGCGTGGGAAACCTCGTTGATAGCTTTCCGTAGAGTCGGTATGTTCGCCATGATTCCGCCGGCGATAGTGTTGATGAAGCCCGGGCCAACCATGTGAAGATCAGACAGGGGCCCATCTTTCGCCGGTGAGAACGGGAGCAGGTTTCGGAGCCAGCGCAATGCACTTCGGAAACCGTCCACGAACTTCTGCCAACCCTTCTTCATGGACTTCCAGATGTAGCCCCAGATATCCCAGAGCAGGACGTACTTCTTGATCCAGTTCCACGCAGCCATGAAGGCCCCGCGGATATGCCCCACGATGTCCAAGTTCTGGAAGAAGCCGAACATCCGCTGGAAGAACCCGACGATGCTACCCCAAGCCTTTTTGAGCGCGCCCGTGATGGTCTTCCAGATGTTGACCCACATCTTCCCAAACTTCTTGAAGGCTTTCTTCACCTTGTCGAAGTGCTTGATCAGGAAGTACAGGCCGACCCCAAGCGCAGCGATCGCGGCAACGATAGCCATGATGATCCACGTCAAGGGATTGGCCAGCAGGGCAGTTGTGAACGCCCACGTCGCCGCGACCGCTCCCCACACACTTATGGAGTAGACTCCGATCGCCACACCCGCTGTCGAATTGGCCACAGCGTTAGCAATGGCCGCCGCCTTATTCGCGACGAAGGCTTTCACCCCCGCCCATAGCTTGATGTTCAACAGCCTGAAAGCTAGGATAGGATGCCTGATGATGTCGGTGATGGACGAGATGCTAAGCCCGAACATGTCCAGCACCTTGAGGGTGAAGAACATGCTCTCCGCAACGCCACCGACTCCAGAAACCAGTGGGCCGAGGGTTGCGGTTAGTACCGTCACCACCGGAGCAAGACCAGGGATCTTCAGGAGGCCATCGAGGAATGGAGCGATTCCCTTGTCGATGACTTTGGCGAGTACTTTCGCGACAGGCTTACCACCGCGGGCGATGAAGTCCTGAACGGATGCGGTTAGCTTCCCCATCTGGATGTTCAGCGAACCGCTCATGTCTTGGGATGCAGTCAACGCGTCCGTCGAGTCAAGCATGACTTTCTTCAGGACGACCTGCATCTTCGTGAAGCCCTTGAGCTCTTCCTTGCTCTTGACCAGGCCTTCAGCCAGAGCGAACTCCTCCAGGGCCGTTTGCCTGATGTCAACACCGAACCTCTTGATGGCTTCGGCCTCTCCCGCAAGAGCAGATAGCAACGCGACCTTAGCACGTTCTCGCGAAACACCGTTGAAGAAGGACAGAGCGCCGGCAGTCTCCATCAACTGCACGGACATATCGGCGGCCTGTTCTCGTGTGGCTCCCATCGGAACGAGCATATCCGCATAAGCACCAGCCATCTGGACCGCTGCCCTCGTGGACATACCGAATCGTTGTGCGTTGCTCTCGATCCATTTGTTCACAGTCTCCGCGTGGTCACCGAACACGACCGCGAACTTGCGCTCCCAGTCCAGGGTATCGGCACCCATCTTCGTCGAGATCCCCGCGTAGGCCGTCATTGCCGCACCGACCAACATGATCCGATGTCGGTACTTGTGTAGCATCGCGACCCCGCGTTGCTGAGCGGCGGTCATCTTGTTGAACGTATCTACGGCTCGCCCACCGTGCTTAGATAGATCGTCCGCGAACTGGTCAACGGCCGTCGAGGTCTTCTGGGCCGTGACCTTGATCTTCGTGAACCTCTGGTCTACTTGCTTGAGTGAAGCCTCACCTTTGCCGGTGATGACTCGTACTCTCGCGACGAGATCCCTAAGCATGCGTATCTCCTAATGCACCCGTCTCGTACCATGGGCGATATGCCGTATCTTCCTTCGGCTTCTTCGCGTCTTCCAGGGCCTTCTCGGTTGCCTTCTTCTCGGCTTCAGCGCACATCTCCCGCGCGAAGATCATTTCTAGGGCCCGGGAGAGCGGCCACTGTAACATCCTCTCGAACGGTACAGTGGCCGATCCGTCAAACAGGAGCTTCCAGTAGAGGAGGTTATTCCTCGCTCTCCTCTTCATCTCCCGTATTGAGGGCGCTCGGTTCTGCGTCGTTACCAGCACCTTGCTGGACGCGATCCTGAATGACTTGTTGGAGAGCGCCAACACCGGAGAACACCTCCCATTGGTCCATGATCGCCCGCACTTGCGGGTAGACTCGAGCCGGCAGATTCCCGATGTCGATTGCCGGCACACAGTACGTGCTGAGCACTGCTCGCATGTACTCCGATTCCTTCAGGCGGATCTGAACTCGCTCCGCCGCGGTCTGGTCGACGAAGATCTCCATGTAGTCCTCTTGGAGTTCGAGTGCCGCCGGAAGCGTAGGCTCCAACAGCGTTCTCGCTACACCGAGGCCTTCTTCGGCCGGAAGTTCCATCTTCCTCAGTTCAAAGTCTTGGTTCTCTGTCATTTCAACCTACCTCCTTCGCAGGTCAGAGGACGCGCGGGACGGGTCTTCCCCACGCCTGCTAGGCGGAGGTTGTTGCCTATCTCGTGGTTCGTACCCATCCCGCTGACGCTCCTTGTCGGTGCTGCTAGCTTGTGATGTTCCAGAAGCCGTCGATGACGACTTCCACCTCGTCCAGTTCAGGCCCGCCACGCTTCACCGTCGGACGGCCGACCACACCACCGAAGTTCGTGGAAATCGTGATCTTGCTGTCGCGGTTCATGTCCTGCAACGTGACTCCGAAGTACCCTGACTCCAGGGTCTTCCGGACCAGTGCGGGAATCGCGTCACGAGCGAAGTTGGACGTCGCCAGAACGCGGATCGTGAGCGTGCCCTTGGTCGAAACGGTGACCACACGTTCACCACCGCCGTACAGAGATTCCTTCAGGGCCGAGATGTTCTCATCCGGTGCGAACTCCACCCAGTCGCTTCTCTTCGCGGGAAGATCCGCGGGATGGCCGTCCGCGTGGACTTGAACCTGGTTACTGAAGTGAACCTTGGTATCCATTGCTGGCATGTGTTGTCACCTCCTTAGGCGTAGCTGTATTCCGTTCCAGAACCCAACCGGACTTCGGACGGCGGGATGAACTCGACGGTGAGGTAGCCGTTGACCACAACTTCGTGGACGGCGCCCTTGAACGTCGCTTCCCACCAAGGCCGGTAGATTCGGTTCTTCCGATCCGCAAGCTCGGTCTGCTGGAAGGTCGGCGCATGGATCGCGCAGGCCGGCTGACCGTCGCGGCTCACGATGAAGTTCCACTGCGGGCGGGCACCACGGTTCAGTGTCCTCCACAGACGATCCGCAATCATCATGAACCCGTCGTTGTCGTACGGGACCTTGTGGTATCCAGCCGGCGGCTGGGACAGAAGATCCCACAGCTCCATCCGCTGCCAATGGCTGAGAACGTCGATGGCCATCTGGATGTCGCCGTACAAGCCAGCTGCAGTCCAGAAGTCCGTGATGTTGTCGTGCCCGGCAGGGTTGGTGAAGAACGAGTTGATGTTCGCGGCACGCATGGTGTTGTACTCGGTGCTGGTGTAAGCCGGCATCGGGAGACCAAGCGGGATGCGGTTCTTCATCGTGAATGAGCCCGGGTTCATCGGAGAGCACACACCAACCGCGACCAGGTCGGGGAAGTACAGGTGTGGGTCCTTGTGAGCCATCGGGATCATTCGGTTCGTGTTGGCAGTCTCAACCACCGAAGCGTACGTGGTGAGCGTTCCGGCGTTGGCTCCTCCGCCCGTCATCGCTGCCTTGGTTTCCTCGGAGACGGCTGAAGTGCCCGCCCCTTCGCAGAATACCAAGAACGAGATCAGGGAGTCGGCAGCAACTGCGGCCACGATGTCTGCAGGCGTGGTCTCGATATCACCGGACCCGTCTGTTGCCAGACTGACCTTGATGTCGTAACCGCCATTGGCATTGGCCGTTGCCGTGAGCGCCAGATCCTGATCAGCTGCACCAGGATCCTCGTACTCGATGGTGTGGTTGTTCCCCGGAGTGCCCTCGAGACGGGCAGTCCAGGTGACCTCCGTGCCGCCAGTACCCGTCACCAACGTCGCTCTGTCTCCAGCGTAGTTGCGGGAGTAGAACATGAGCTCGTGGTTGTTGATGGCGTCTTCCATCTCGGCGACGATGGTTTCGTCACCGGTGGTAATCACCGTGTAGTACCACGTAAGCCCATACAGATTGACATGAGTGTTGAACGCCGTCGACCAGTGAGTCGCGAGCGGGGGAGAACCGTCTTCCTGTTGCCCGATCGGGAGCACGTGAATCTCGTTCACGTTGTCCTGATCGAAGAACTGGTCTCCGGCCTTATAGGTCACGGAGGCAGTCGGGTAATCAACGGCAAGCGCGGTTGCATCCCCGTAGATCGAGATCTGGCCGGGGTTCGGGCCTGGGTCATCGGTGATCAGGAGGACGTTGTGCCAACGGGCCGTTCCCACAGGATACAGGGAATGGAAGATGTTGACATCCACGTCCAGTGAAGGCCGCGTAGAAAGTACGACCGGCATCCTTGAATCACCTCCTAAGAGGGCTCTTGCACTGAGTGTTCTCCACTCAGAATGATTTCGAGGATCTCGTCTCCGCGAGTGATCTTCTCATCCGCAGGCAGAGCTTCCCCTTCGGCTCTACTTACCTGACGTACCAGGTGCTCAGTGATTGCCGTAGTCTCCACGCTAGGTTTGCGGATCCCAAAGCCATCCCCGATCGCAAGCTCCATCTCGAAGACAGAGCGCTGGTACCAATCGCTGCCTAAGCCAGTACCGATCGCCTCATCGTCCGCTGAGACCTTGTCAAAGCGAATGACTTCGACCGCCTGGGCTTGAAGTGACTCCCGCCCGTCTACCCATCCCCACTGGAGAATTGCGCGCATGATCTGGTCGAGATGCTCCTCCGCGTCGGGGTCAGCATAGAAGTTGGCATAGACATCGAGTTCCAGGAGCGCTACGAAGTCGAACACGTAGTACTCCATCACGTCCGTGGGCCAGTGAATGTCATAGGACTCGCCTTCTGCGAGTGAAACATCGAGCGTCACTTCGGTGTCACTCACAACGGCGATCACTGTACCCTGAGTACCCTGTGAGATGTTACGAGCCACGTCACCAACCGCGACTGGTCCATCTCCCTGGGTGAATCCCCCATCGGGGTCGAGCAGGGTAGTACCCGAGCCTGTTTGCGAGCCAGATCGCTTGGCTTCGAAGGAACAGTCAGTATCGACCTCATCCCATCGAACCGGGTGGTCAGGACGGGTGAGTGTCCGAACGAGGCGGTTAGCCCACTTCAACCTGATCACGGGCAGATCCGCCTTCTTCGGCTCGAAGACTCCATCCTGCTGTACGATCGTAGGACTGGCGCCATCAAGCTTCACGAGAAGCCCGGAGCGAACAGTCTTGATCACGCGGGACAAGCCTGGATCTACAGTTACTTGGCTCATTGCAAACCTACCCTGTTGATGGTAAGCTGGAGAATGTCCCTTGCAGCCTGCCGATCCGGCAGTACCTTATCGGAAATGTCTCCAAGTGCTATGATCTCCCATTCCACACCGTCGGGATCGGTGACCTTGCGGTTGATGCGTAGTTCTGATGCATCGAATGAGAGACCCCCTTTGACAACCAGTAGGATCTTCGACCCGGTAGCGAGAAGTCCGATATCCTTCAGTTGCGCTCTGCTATAGATCGCTTGAATATCGCACCCCTCGAAGGCCTGGGCTTCAGGTTCTGCTGGGATTGGTCGCCCGTAGTCATCGGTCTCGGTATCTTGTCGATCTTCACCGACAATACTCCAAGTCCGTGATCGGCGATCAATGAAGCGAACCAGGCCTGAGCGGATCATTAGTCCTCATCCTCCTCGCTGTCCTCATCTTCGGCGTCCTGGTCCTCGGTCGCCGGCTGTTCCGGCTTCCGACGCGTCGTCTTCGACTGGCGAGTCTTGCGCTTCGGCTTCTCCAGCTCAGCGATGCGGGCGGTGAGAGCTGCCGCAACTTGCGGGAACTTCACGTTGGCCTGAAACTCCTTGAGGAGCGCCACGTCGTCGCACCGGTAGATGAACTGGATCGCCGACTCGCGAGAGAGAGCGTTGAACTCCTCCACCTTGTCGACATCCGAGAGGTCTTCCAGTGATAGCTCGAAGATCTGGGCAGCATCGTACACTGCGATCCCGAGCGCATCTTCTCCAGCCTCCATGAGGCCGATCACTCGGGGGTGTTCCTCGATGGCATCCCACGCTGGACCGTCAACCTTGTTCTTGCCCGGAACGAGCGTGATGCCATTCGGCAACTTACGCGGATGAATCGCGTAGTTGACGACGATGTATTGCCCTTTCACGGTTCTTCACCTCCTATGCTGCGGCCGCTACTGCGGCCTTCTTGAAGGAGACCTTGTAGGTCACTGCCTGCCTCATTCTCCCTCTACCCATGAGTGGATTCGGGTTGCTTGCAGCCTTCTGCTTCGCCTTCTTGGACTTGACCGAGGCAACCCGGCGCTGTGTGGAGAAGGGGTGGAGCGGAGGCTCCTTCACCTTCTTGATCATTGCTTTCACAGCGCCAGCCATACCGATCCCCAAGCGCTCTCCTAGTTGTTCAGCCGTAGCTTCCCCCTGTAGGATTGCG
>Ga0180429_10001414_pt1 | contig 20485 bp, 18 predicted proteins | sample SS_ome_FD_132428 | JGI IMG/M metagenome (GOLD analysis project Ga0180429, IMG submission 132428) | Hypersaline lake sediment archaeal communities from the Salton Sea, California, USA - SS_1_S_1 metaG | ecosystem: Environmental > Aquatic > Non-marine Saline and Alkaline > Hypersaline > Sediment ...
AAGGGAACCCGCTATTCAAAAGCCCAGGCGCTCAGGAACAAGAATATTATCGTTGCCGATGAAAGAACAAACAGCCTGATCCTCAACGGAGATTCAGGCTGGCGATTAAATACCAGGCGACTGATCAGACAGCTTGACCTCCCCACTACCAAGGATGATTACACTGAAGTCATCTACCTGAAACATGCTAATGCCAAAAACCTGGTAACCGTTTTGCAGGGTGTTGGCATGCACCAGTTACAAAGCAGTGTCACAGCCACATCAGGTAGAGCCAAGCCTGGTACGCAACAGCTGGATATCCGTGCTGATGAGTCAAGTAATTCTTTGATCATTTCTGCACCACCCTACCTGGCCAAATCACTGAAATCCGTGATTGAAAAACTGGATATTCGCCGGGCGCAGGTTCACATTCAGGCAATTATTGCAGAAGTTAAATATGACAAGTCGGTTGAATTCGGCATTGAATGGAGCTCCGATCTTTCTTCAGAAAATGGCATAGGCATCAGCAAGCTTCCTGTAACCGGCGGAGTCACTTCCAATATCAGCTCATTTCCCGGCAGTGTTGGCTCTGGCTTCAGCCTGGGTTATGTCACCGGAGGCACACTCAGAGGCCTGATCAAGGCGTTTGCCTCGGACGGAGACACCAATATCCTGTCCACCCCCTCGCTGGTGACACTTGATAACGAAGAAGCGATGATTCATGTTGGCCAGAATGTTCCTTACGTGACTGGGTCATACACTGTTGAATCCGATGACAATCCCTTTCAGACGGTTGAACGCCAGGATGTCGGCATCAAGCTTACCGTCAAACCGCACATCAACGAAGGGGGCACCATTGCTCTGAAAATCGAGCAGGAAGTCTCCAACGTGGATACCAAGTCTTCGGTTGAAGGTCTGGTCACCAATAACCGCCTGATCAAAACCACTGTACTGGTCGATAACGAGGAAATTATTGTACTCGGCGGTCTCATTCAGGACGAGCTTTCCGAGAGCACCTCAAAGGTGCCTCTGCTCGGTGATCTGCCTCTGCTCGGAAACCTGTTTCGCAGTCAGCTTACTGAAAAGCAGAAACGCAACCTGATGGTTTTTCTGCGTCCGCAGATTATTTGGGACAAGGAAACCAGTCAACAGATTACCAATCGTGAATACACCAGCATGCTGGATCTGCAAAAAGGACTGCGAGCCAGTGGCATAAACCTGATGCCAAATGAAGAACGCCCACAACTTAAGGACATTAACCAGATTGATAAAGTGACAGACAGCACCCAAGTCTCCTCTGAAAAAGCAGTTAAAAGAAACATCTTCCCTGACGAATATGATTATTTAAACTGAGATGCAGACAGACAATCCGCAACAACCGTTGAAGCATTCCACGCTTCCCTACAGTTTTGCCAAAAACCAGGGCATCGTGATTCTGACAGAATCATCGGAGCAGCCAAAACTCTATTACACCACCAAGGCATCGGTACCCGCATTATTGGAAGTATCACGTTTTCTGGATACCGAAGTTGATTATCAACAGGTAAACGACGCTGAATTTAATGATCTGCTCAACCAATGCTATCAGGGCACGCCTGGGCAAAGCCATGAGGCAGCAGACTTTTTACAGAACGACCTCGACCTGGCCAGCGTGGTTGAACACCTTCCCGAGCCGGATGACCTGCTGGAAGATGCCGATGAAGCTCCTGTCATCCGCTTAATCAATGCGCTCATCGCCGAAGCCATCAGGGAAAATGCCTCGGATATTCATATCGAGCCCGCTGAAGGCCACGTCTGGATACGCTTTCGTATTGATGGCGTACTGCGGCATGTCATACAGCCGGCCAAGGCGCTGGCTCCATTGTTAATATCCAGAATCAAAATCATGGCCAAGCTGGATATTTCTGAAAAACGTGTACCCCAGGATGGCAGGATATCGATAAAAATCGGTACCAATGTCGTTGATATCCGTGTTTCAACCTTACCAGGAAACCTGGGCGAACGGGTTGTTTTGCGCATACTCGATAAACACAGCACCCACCTGTTTCTCGACCAGCTGGGCATGCGTGACAAGCAGAGGCAGGATATTTCTCACCTCATTGGTCAGTCACATGGCATCGTGCTGGTTACCGGGCCCACCGGCTCGGGTAAAACAACCACTTTGTACGCCATGCTGAACCAGATGGATAAAGACAAGAACAATATCATCACCATCGAAGATCCGGTTGAATACCAGCTGGACGGCGTCAGTCAAACGCAGGTGAATCCCAAAATCGACCTTACCTTTGCCCGCGGACTGCGCGCTATATTACGCCAGGACCCGGATATCATCATGGTCGGTGAAATACGTGATACCGAGACGGCACAAATTGCCGTACAGGCAAGTCTGACCGGACATCTGGTGCTTTCAACCCTGCATACCAACACCGCCATAGGTGCAATCACCCGCCTGCGTGACATGGAGATAGAATCCTTTCTGCTTGCTTCAAGTATCATTGGCGTGATTGCGCAACGACTCGTCAGGCGCCTCTGTAATGACTGCAAGCAGGAATATACAGCCGATGCCTCTGAACTGAAGGAACTGTTACCACAACACCTGGAAAATGAAGAGATTCATCTACACAAAGCCGTGGGATGTTCGGCGTGCAACCATGTCGGCTATAAAGGACGAAGCGGTATTTATGAAGTCATTGCATTTGATAAACACATGCAACAGATGATCCATGATGACCTTTCAGAGATGGAACTGGAAAAACATGCAAGAAAGTTTTCTGAAAGCATTCAGCAAAGTGCCGCCCAGTTAGTACTTGACGGTGTCACCAGTGTCGAAGAAGCCCTGAGGGTCACCCGGGAAAGCTGATCATGAGCACTTTCGAATACCAGGCTATTGATCAACAGGGCAAGGTATCGCGTGGTGCCATAGAAGCAGACAGTGCCAAGATTGCCCGCCAGAGACTCAGGGAAACCGGCCTTGTTCCAACCAGTATTGATGAAATCTCGAGTTCCTCCGATGCAAAACAGAGCCCGTTCTTTGCTTACAGGATTTCAAACCGTGACCTGGCATTAATGACCCGGCAATTCTCCGTTCTGCTCAAGTCAGGCTTACCCCTGTCGCAAGTACTCTCTATCCTTTCAAAACAGACCAGCAAGAAAAGAATCCAGAAAGTGATCTATCAATTGCGATCCAGCATTCTGGAAGGCAGAAGCCTGTCTGATGCCATTGCCTTGCTGGGGCAGACTTTTCCGCCTTTATACAAGGCCTCCATTGCTGCAGGTGAAACATCCGGAAAACTGGTAGAGATTTTTGAAAACCTGGCCGATTACCTGGAAGAAAAAGCCGATATCTATCAAAAGATAAAGCTTTCATTGCTCTACCCTGTCATTCTCACCATTGTCTCGATCAGTGTGATTGTCGGCTTGCTGGTCTTTGTTATTCCGGAAATTGTGTCAGTGTTTGAGAGCCTTGGACAGCAACTGCCTGAAATCACGTTGGCCTTGATCAATACCAGTGAATATCTTCAGACCAATGGCATTTTCATTTTGCTCGGCCTGGGATTACTGGCCATTGCGGCCCGCCTGCTGTTGAAAGTCAAAAAGATACGCCTGGCAGTACACAGGTTTATTCTCAAATTGCCCCTGCTTGGACAGATTTCAACCATATCGAATACCGCAAGGTTCACTCGAACACTGGCAATACTGAGCAAGAGTGAGGTTGAAACGATTAATTCACTTAATATCGCCAGCCAGGTACTGGCGAACCAGGCCATCAAGCAGGCTGTTGAAGCTGCGGCCCAAATGGTTCGTGAAGGGAGCAGCATCAGCCAGGCACTGAATGCATCGGGTCACTTCCCGGAACTCACCATACAACTGATCAGCAGTGGTGAAACCAGTGGTAACCTTTCTGACATGCTCGACAGCACGGCGAGATACCATGAAAGAGAAATTCAGTCTCTTACCAGCACCATAGTAGGCATCTTTGAACCTGTCCTGATACTGGGGATGGGTGGCGTAGTACTGACCATTGTTATCGCCATACTACTGCCGATTTTTGAGATGAATCAACTGGTTGGATAGTCGTGTCTAATGACATTCACCAGCATTGATGCTGGTTATTTCAATAGAGTAATAGTTCTTACCGGATAAGCTGTATAACGTGACATGATCAACATTTGCATCTAGCCCCTGGGCAGGCAACTCAGATAATCGCTTTACCTCAGCAAGTCCGTCTTTACCCCTGATATGCACGGCATATTCATCGGGTATTCCCATCCGGCACATCTGGCAAGTTATACAATAATGATTAAATTTCTTTTCTAACAAAAGGCATTTCCGATCGTACGGACAGCTGGTGTTTAATTCAGATAGTGACAATTTAATACTCCGGGTTCTGTCATCAATTAGACTGCTAATGCAAATTCCAGGCACTGACCCTGTTGCGACCCGCGTGTTTTGAACGATAGAGAGCCTGATCAGCGAGGTGAATTGAATTTTCAATATCTCCACCGGGTTCCAGGGCAGCCACTCCAAAAGATGTAGTGATGCTGATGGTCTTGTCTTTGCCAATTTCTATCTCAAACTGGCCGATACTCGAGTGTAACCTGGCAAGTATTTCACTGGCCTCATGAATGTCTGCATCGGGCAGTAGAAACAGAAACTCATCGCCACCATAACGGAAAACCGAATCATAAACCCTCACAGATAAACCAAGATAACGGCCAAGTTCGGCAAGCAGTTTATCGCCTGCAAGGTGTCCGTAGGAATCATTAATATCCTTGAAATGATCGATATCCATGAGGGCCAGACTGACATTATAGGTTTTACGGTTTACCAGCTCCTGCTGTCTGATCAGCTGAGCAAGCATTTCTTTTCGATTATAAAGCCCTGTCAATGTGTCCAGGTTCCCTACTTTCTGTTTGAGCTCTTCATTTAACTGATACAGCCTGTGGCGCAGGCGCTTTTCTATTCTATAGAGTGCTTCATAATCTGAAGTTGTGACTTTTTCACCGTGCATGCTTTTTTCCAGCAACCTGGATGCCAGGCGGTGTACCTGTCGGTGATCGTCACTGATTTTGTCAAACAATGGATGCCCTCTTACCTGCTCATTACCATAAACATCAAGCCATGCCCCAAATGTGCAGAGATGATGAGCCTCTGGTAACAGGTCCCTGGCATTCGGTGGTAAACGACAGATCAGCGTCCTGTTCAGGTCTGCATACCATTGGTCCTGGCTCTCGATGGCAGCAGAGAGTTCATCAACAGCCTCTTCAAGCTCCTGCTGGCCGAGGTTAAGCATTGAATGTTGAACCTCATATTTTTCTTGAAGCATGGTTTCCATCACATATCCCTTACTTACCTTCCCAGGATTTCATCAACTACAGCCTGGTCTAAATACTGGGCTCGATATTCACCATCTCCTATGAACTTTTCTATATTATGAACAAAAGCTCTTAAATGGCTTTCTGAGCCCTTAAGCAGATTGGCATACAACCTTTGAATAGCCTTCACATCACCACTATATGCCATGCCACAATCATCTTCAGATGTAATAGAATCCTGGGTGTTATAATCAGTAATCTCATGAGGACAGAGTATGATATCGTGCATATCAAGCTCTTCGATAAAAGCTCCAACATAAAGTGCGGCTAACAATCCGGTAACTTCGTAATCACTGCCTTCATATGGCTTGTATCCAACTGTTCCCATGTCAACCAGGGCATTAAAGGCTTCAACAAAGTGCTCTCCAAATTCTTCACTGGAAAAGTCACCAACTAAATCACTTGTGACCGGGTCTTCTAAGCCAAATTTGTCAAGTACATGTAAAACTGCAAGTGTGTGACGGGTTTCTGAAGCGGTAATATTTATAAATACTTGTGATTCGGGTTTGTCAGAATAAATTTCACTAAACCTGATATAGACGTCTCGAGCCAGCTTTTCCTCTTCCCTCATAAAGGTCAAATGCAGTTCTTCACTTTCATCGAGTTCTTCTAATTCACTGGCATCAACGAGATTGACTCCAGCTAAAAGGAAAACACTACTCACCAACAGCAAACCTGTTAACGCTGCTACAAATTTTTTTATTAAGGTATTCATCGTGCCACCCCTACATTTTTACATAGACAATTAAAGCCATCCTTTAGCCAAGAAACTTCTCTTGATCTAAGTATGTAAGAGTTTGAAATAAATAGAGTTACAGAGTGTTACCGGGTGTATTGCGAAATATCAAAAAAAACCAAAACTCTGGTGATCGGCTATTGGAAGAAAAGTTTTTTATTGACGCCCATGTTGATGACGACCTTTGCCAGTGGAGGAATCAGCACTGTCGACACCATCGGATTGTTGTGAAGAGGAAGTGACTGCGCCGCGGTTTCTCAGCTCATACCCCATGCCAAACCAGGTCCAGACCGATTCGGAATCTGCATTTTGTTCAGGCTCGCCCCAGCCCTGGGCGGCAGGCGCTTCATTCATGTTTTCATTGAGATTATCCGACACAGACTCCGCCATTAACGGATTTGCCAGCAACAGCAAACCGCTTAACAGCATTAAAACCAGTCTGTGACCTTTCATGAATTCTTACCTCTTTATCTTCAGGGTATCGCAACTCGTCCGTGAGCATCAGAATACATTTTACATTACATAGCGTATTTATTCATTATTGCTCAATACTCACCCTGCGCTTGCTATACTTGAAATGATTAATAGGAAAATTAATCCTGCAACTAAAATACCGTATTGAATATTGAACATAAATTAACACCTGTACAATTTGCTTCACCCGTATATATATAATGAACATTAAGTGTTTCTCACGGGTTACCAGAAAACAAAAAAGTGTTTCATACTGTTACCAGACAATGTCTGAATAGAGAAAAAACATGAATGATGAGACGAAAACAATCCTGGTAGTCGATGATGATGACAAATTAAGAGACCTGGTCATCGAATACCTGCAAAGAGAGGGCTTTACTGTCCACGGTGTTGTCGATGGCGAGGAAATGGATGAATACCTCAGTACGCATTCTGCCGATCTTATCGTACTTGACCTGATGCTCCCCGGTGAAGATGGTCTTTCCATTGCCAGGAGACTTGGAAAAACACTGGATACCCCGATACTGATTCTCTCAGCCCGCGGCGATGAAATTGACCGCATAGTCGGCCTGGAAGTTGGGGCTGATGACTATCTTCCCAAGCCATTTAATCCACGCGAACTGCTGGCTCGCATCAGGGCGATCCTGCGGCGCACAGAGCCACATCAGCCATCCACTGAAACCAAACACGAAGACTCAAGCCGCCACCAATTTGGTGAATTCACGGTCGACCTGCAGACAAACACCCTGATTCACGGCAAGGAAATGATTGATTTGACGCCGGGTGACTTTACCCTGCTGGAAGTCTTTGTCACCCGGCCAAACCGGGTCATGAGTCGTGACCAGTTGATAGAATTACTCAAAGGCTATGAACGCTCACCCTATGACCGCAGTATTGATGTCAGAATTACACGCCTGCGCAAAAAAATTGAGTCTGACCCTGTGCATCCTCAATATATTCGCACTGTTTGGGGCAAAGGCTACATGTTCACGCCGCAGGGGAATCCACAGCCAACGTGAAAAACCTTTTCCGCGCCAACACCTTATATAGCCGTACAGCACTGGCGCTGGCATTGGCATTTTCAATATTTGCACTGTTCACCGTCGCCGTTCTGCAATACATGCTGGTGCAGCCGCAAACCCGGCAGGCCGCCGATGACCTGGCCGCTTTCCTGGTGCTGGCCGCACAAGTCTGGGTTGAACTTCCCCCAAACGTTCGTCCTGATTACGAAAGGGAACTACTCAAAACACATCGTCTGAAAATCATCAGAAGCGAAGCGCCTCACGCTGAGAAGGACGGTTCGTATCTCTACCTGGAATACCTGGAACAGGCCCTGGAACAAAGAATCAAGCAACCTGTGTCAGTGCATCGTCATGCGGATCATGAAAACTGGCTATGGGCCGATTTTCCGATGTCAAATCACATGCTGCGCATTGGTTTTCTGGAGTCCCGCCTCAAAAGCAATCTATTAGCTACCCTGACAACGGTAATAAGCACCGGCATTATCATCTCTTTTTTGCTGTCTTTATTGCTGGTGTGGCGCGTGGCCAGCCCGCTCGGAAAAATGGCAGATGCCACAAAGCGTATCGGCAAAGGTGATTTTGGTGTCGAGATTCCTGAAACCGGTCCGAGAGAAATTGCCGAACTGGCGGGAAAAATCAACTTGATGGAAAAAGAAATCCAGCAATTACTTGAAAACCGCACGACATTGCTAGCTGGTATCTCTCATGACCTGAGAACGCCGTTAGCACGTATGCGCCTGGAACTGGAGATGCTGGATGGTCAGCATGATGAAAAACGTATAGCCGCCATCGTGGATGACCTGACAGAAATGGATCACCTGATTTCCCAGACCCTGTTACTGGCACGAGGTTTCAATGAAGAAGAAATCAGGGAAACAGACATTAACCAGCTGATTCAGACTGTGATTGGTAACCTGCAGCACGTCAATACAAAAATACATTTCGCCCCGTCAGACGCATGCATTCATGCTGTGAGAGTCGATGCACTGAAACGTGTTTTAATCAATCTGATCGAAAATGCTGTGAATTACAGCGAAGGATTACCTGTCAATGTTGGCTGCAGCTGCAATGGTGACACCACAACTATCACGGTAAGTGATCAGGGTCCCGGGATCCCTCCTGAAGAGCACAAAGCGGTATTCCAGCCTTTCTATCGGCTTGAGAGCTCACGAAGCAAGGCCACCGGGGGTAGCGGACTTGGCTTGGCCATTGTGCGTCAGCTATGTGATGCCAATGGCTGGAATACTGAAATTTCCTCTAGCGCTCATGGAGGGACCACGGTTCAAATTCAACTACCCCGTTACGATAAACAAAACTGACAACCATAAAATTGCCTGCTCTCGGTACGAAGTATAGATACAGAATAATATGCAACCCGATACAGTGCGTTTCAGTTATTACCGAAAAATGTAATAACGAAACAATTTGAAACATCCTGCTTCACAAATTCAGCCCGGGAGACTCCCCGGTACCATATTTTTCTACGGGACTGATTAAAAAATCAGCGCGCCAGAGTTGCGCCAGCGGGATGATTGGAACCATGTACCTTGCTGTGACAATTCATACAGGATTCGCCTAACACCAGGCGTGAAATGCCTATCCCTGGTGGACTAGGACCGATATCCACACCGCCCGGATGGCGATAACTCAAGGCCAGTCGCGAGTGGCGTGCCTGGGTTCCTGCCCCGCCAATTGGTTCGTGACAGGACTGGCATAATTGTGGCGCCCTCCTGTTCAGCATGCCCGCATGAATTGAGCCATGCGCTGTATGACATAGTACGCAGTTGTCACTGACTGGCGCATGTTCCCAGAGAAAAGGGCCGCGATGTTCTGCATGACAGGTAAAACAGGTATCGTTAACGGCAAATGTTTTCATCCCCGCATCCCCCGGGCCGCCATGGGGACCATGACAGTCAGTACAGGTCATTTTCTGTTGACGAATGGGATGACCGTAAGGTTTGTTGTCCTGAAGTCTTATATCAGTATGACATTCATAACAGACGCCGGACTGCGTGCGTTTTGCCAACACCCTGTCTTCCTGGTGCATACGATGGCAACCAACACAGCCTACATCTGCGCTGGCATGGCCACTGGTTTCCCAGTGTAATAACGCGGACTCTTTATGACAGGCCTGGCACACGGCATTCTGCTCGGGTGGCGTCATCCTGGTATTTTTTGGCGTATAACTTTTTAACCCGAGCTCCACAGCTTCACCAGCACTTAACACATGCTCCTCGGTGTCACCATGACAGGTAGAACACTCTTTAAGATTCACTGGGGTACGCGAATCACCCGAAACCCAGTGCGCTCCTTGTGTCATGACCTTGTGCTGCTCCAGGTGACAGCCAATACAGATATCTGTACGCATCTGTATCTGGCCATCAGCTGCATCTGCTGTTAACTCAGATGCAATCAGCCATTGGCAACTGAAAGCTAGAAGTAGCCATACACTTATTTTATAAAATTTCAAAAGCGGTTTCTCCTGAAAGACTTTCATCGAGCTGTTGTTTGCATTGCCGTTAATGCTGAAACAGGCTGATTAAATTTCATTGACCAGATTTTTTTGCTGGCGACTGCTGTTTACGTTGCTGGCGCTGCTGTTGCCCGGCTGTGCCTGTCTTATCACCAGCTGTATCACCCTTACCTTTTTCACCATCGGGCTGCATTCTAACCTGTTGTTTTTCCTGAAAACGAAATTGATCGTCTTCATCCTGAAGCAGATTTTTCAGCGGCTTGCGCGCCTGTCCTGCGAGATACAGCGGATCCCCCTCATAGCCAAGTTTCTGCCAGTCCATACGCTGTTGCTCGCGACCGTGACAATCCCTGCATTGCAGGGCCCGCGCCGCCTTTTCAACCATATGATTGATTCTCCAGTACATCACAGTGTTGGCAAAATCGTATTCCCCACTGTAGTCCAGTCCCCTGGCCTGCATGCCGATGGTTGCAGAGGTCTGCCAGTCCATCTTCTCCCAGAAGCCGGTTTCACCGGAAAGATGCGGGTTGATCAGGTAATTATTGACACTGTCATATATCTGCCTGCCCCGGTGAATCTTGAACGGGTAAATTTTTGCGCCGTTATCAGATTTTTTTCCTATAGGGCTACTCAGGGCAATGACTTCATCAGGATTGATTTTTTCACCCCAGGTATAGATGTTTGCTTTACCATTAAACCATGCATAGTTTGGCTCAATATTGGTATCCCATAGAAAATTTCCCTTGTAAGGCAGATATCTGGGCACACCCTCCTTAATATATTCTGCATCCCGGCCCTGTTGAGCAGCGGCAGACCAGTCCCACTCAGTCTTGGTGGGTTCAGCCCTGGCAAAACTGGGCACATGGCATGTCTGGCAAGCCACCGTTTTGGCATGCTGGTTAAGCATGGGTTTTTCGTGTATTGATCCCTCATGACAATTTGTGCAGAGCACAGGGTTGCCGCCGGCGGGAGAGTCGGCCATGGAATGGCCTGGAATATTGTGTTTTTCAGTGACATGGCAAGTCTGGCAGGAAAAGTTCAGTCCATCTTTATCCATGTGGATATCAAGCCCGGAATCGGCGTCGATCAGCGATTTTTCCAGGTCACCATGCTTAACCGCATGCCCACCACCACCATAAAAATGGCAGCTACCGCAATTATGCCGGCCCGGAGCACCAACCTTTTGGGCAATCAGTTCCAGGTCACTCGACAGGTCAGCATGCCCACCGGTTCCGGCCAAGCGTTTGTATTGCCGGGTTGTGTCATGGCATACGAGGCAATCAACTAGAGAGGGATCAGAAAAATCAAAACTGTCATCTTTCCAGCCGTATCCGGCATGACATTGTGTGCAACTTTCCAGGTTGGAGGCGACACCGACACAGAAATTATTGATGCCGTGCCTTTTTCCCATCTTGATCAGGCCTTTGCCGGGGACTTCCTGAAGCCTTGACCAGGTCCAGTGTGCTGTTTTCATGAAGTCATGAGCCTGCTCTTCATGGCATTCCAGGCAGGTATAGGTTACGTCAATACCGTCTTCAAAGGGACCTTCGATCTCCTGGTGTTCAGGAATAATTTTGAAACCAGCATCAGCAGCACTAAGCATAGCCGCCGGAAACACGGCAACAAGCAGTAACCCAGCAAACCAAACACGGCAGGTTTTAGAACAAAAAGACATGAATCAAATCAGTAATTTTCACAACAGCCGACCAACACAGTACGACCCTAAACTCTATTTGGTTATTATATAAGAAATTGAAAAAAGGCGCATCCACCAAATCATCTGAAGCCCGACCTCGACAATAGTTGCTTTTAGTCAGTAAAATCCCTTAAATTTGATGTTACTATTACATAAAAAATATCATCACAATTATTAAAGGGGAGAGCTTTGAAAAGCTCAGAGAAAAAAGCCACTCTGTTATCTGCACTGGTTTTGACCTCACCGGTCTGCCTGGCTGCAAACACCACCGACCAAGGCATAAAATCGGGTTATTTCGTCAATGATTTCAGAATCAGGCCCAGTGTAGCCATCAGTCAAATCTACGACGACAATATTTTCGCTACGGATATCCAGAGAGAATCTGACTTCATTACGATTATTTCTCCCCGTTTGAATATTGATTCCATGTGGGACGAACATAGCCTGAGATTCAAACTGGGTGCCAATCTGGCCCGTTATGCGGAATACGATGCGGAAAACTATAACGACTACTGGATAGCACTCGATGGCAAATATGACCTCAGTGAGGTAACCGCTGTTTTTGGCGGCCTGGGGTATAGTTCAAAACATGAAAACAGGGACTCGCCCGATGCTGCGTCTGATGGCATATCACCCACTACCTTCGAATCCAGAAATGCCAGTGTCGGCATAAAAACCGCGTATCAGAACACCACCTACCGCATAGGTATGACCTATGAACACCTGGATTTTGATGATGTTTTTACCGATAGCGGTGGCAGTGTCATTAATGATGACCGTGACAGGGAACTGTTTGGGCTGGGTATTCGCGCCACCCACAGACTGGACGAGACACTCGATATCTATGCACAGCTACTCCTGGACAGACTGGATTACGATCTATCAACAGACATTGACGGGTTTGACAAGGATTCAGAGGGTTACCGGTTTGCCGTTGGCTATAAAAAAGACCATGGCAATGGCAACAAATCAGAAGCCTATCTTGGCACCATAAACCAGGACTATGACGACAGTCGCTTCGATTCAATTGATACCTTTGACTTCGGTGGCCAGCTGACGCTTCAGCCTTCCAGTAAATCCCGGCTGACGGCCGGGCTGTTGCGAACTTTGAATGAAACCACGGTAACCGGTAGTTCCTCCTATCTGCATACGGCTTTTACCAGCAAACTCGATTATAAAATTTCCCAGCGCTTAATCCCCCATTTAAAGCTGGGATATGCTGAATCGGTATTCAAAAACTCTGATCGCGAAGACACCATTTTATCCGGTGAAGCAGCCATTAAATATTATTTGGCACGCAATGCTTCCCTTACGGCAGGCTACCGGTATATTGATCGAGATTCCAACGACCTTGACCTGATCACTGGTACCAATGATTACACTCATAATTCGGTTTTCCTGACATTCACGACCCAGGGTTACCCACTTTTTGAACCAGCTGTCTCTGCTTTTGATACTGAAGGCGAAATTGAAATTGGAGCACTCTGGCTCAGTGATGACTCAAAAAGGTTTGGCCGTTACAGCGGACTGAATTCATCCGGCACGCATTTAAATGGCAATTTGGTACTTGAAAGCGCTGACACCACCAATAACTGGGCTGCCATTGAAGGCTACAACCTGGGACTGGATTCCAGGTCCCTGGCACTTGACTGGGGCGCGCAAGGCCAGTATTCGGCTTATGTACACTTTGACCAACTGCCCTTTACCCGGTTTCAAGGCAGTACGATATTTGAAGGCGTTGGCAGTACCAGTCTGACTTTACCCGCAGGCTGGACCCGTGGTCTGAATACCTCTGCAGCCGAAATGCCTGATCTTGCAGCCAGCCTGCAGCCTATAGAAATTGGCACGATGCGCAAAAAACTTGGTGCCGGCGCCTCCTTTATCAAAAACAAGTACTGGACCATCAACCTTGACTACGAAAGCCAGACCAAAGAAGGCTTCCTGCCCATGGCCGGAGCGATCGGGCATTCACCTGGGGAACCGTCAAGATCTGTGATACTGCCTGCGCCTGTTGATTATACAACCAACTCACTCAAGGCTTCGGTGGACTTCGCCAATGATCGCAGCATGTTCACCATTGCGCTTCACAGCTCGTTCTTCATGAACAACCTTAAATCACTTGACTGGGAAAACCCCTTTGATGATGCCCAGCATCGTGGTGATAAAGGCAGTATCTCACTGGCTCCAGACAACCAGTTTCACCAGATTTCATTTTCCGGAACCCAGATATTAACGGGAACAACACGTCTAACTGGTGTTGCCTCTTTTGCAGCAATGTACCAGGACGATGCTTTCCTGCCTGATGCGGTCGCAACCGGCCTGACACCCAACCCCCTGCCAAGAAATTCTCTTGATGGCGAGGTCTACCAGACCAATGCTTTACTGGCACTGACCTCACGCCCACTGTCAGGGCTTAATGTAAAAGCTTCATACCGACTTCAGAAACGTGACAATGAAACACCGGTAGCAACCTATACCTACCATGTAAACGATGGTGGGGTCGGAGGCGTCGGCAGTTCACCTGATACTGCGACCAATACGCCTTACAGCTACGATCGCAGAACAGCAGACCTGAGTGCAGGCTACAGAATCAACAGCAAAGCCCGCCTCAATGGCAACATTGCCCGCGAAACTTACGAATGCTCACCTTGTGAAGTTGAAAAAACAACCGAAGACGAGGCCAACCTGAGACTCAGGCTGACACCAAGCTATGATTTTAATGTGACCTTGCGCGGTGGTGTATCAGACCGTGACGGCTCGGATTACCAGACGATTACTGGCGAAAATGCGCTGCTGCGCAAGTACAATATTTCTGACAGGAAACGCTCGCAGGCCGGCATGGATGTTTCCTACCAGCCGACAGAGCATTTGGCCTTCGGCGCCAATCTGCAGTTCAGCGAAGATGACTACGATGCCACAACCGTTGGCCTGACATCCTCTAAACAGACTGGCCTGACCTTTGATGCCTCCTACCACCCCAATGACAGGTTTTCAGCCCATGCCTATATCGGCAGGGAGATGATTGAATCAGAACAGTCCGGCAGCCAGGTTCCCGATACGGCAGACTGGTTTGTAGAAAATGATGATACCGTTGACAGTGCAGGCTTTGGTCTTAGCTGGCAGAAAAACCACAAGCTCAAACTGGGACTGGATTACACCTTCAGCGGTGCAACCGGCAAAAGCTTGATGACAAGCCAGTCGGTTAATCCACCCGTGACGCAGTTCCCGGAGCTGACTTCGGACCTGCACAGCCTCAAGCTATATGCCGATTACCAGTGGCATCGAAACACCAGCGTCAAACTCAGCTATCAATATGAGGATTTCGAGGTTAACGACTGGTCAGTGGATGGCGTCAACGTAGATAGCATTCCGGAAGTTCTGTTACTGGGTGAAAGCAACCCGGGCTATGAAGAGCATCTGATCGGTATTTCTCTTATTACGCGCTTTTAGCCACATTTGCCGCATAAGTCAGTCTCTTTATTCCTATAAATCTCATAAACATGTGATTTAGGTTCACTTTTCGGGCTGTCATTTCCGCTATTATGCCTAGTTAGAAATCAAGTGATTTAGCAAGGCATTACATATGGCAATTTCCATCAACAACAATGCTTCACTTTTTTCTGCGCGTTTTCTCAATAACTCGCAGAATAATCTGCAGACGGCCCAGGAACGCCTTTCCTCAGGAAAACGTATCAATCGCGCCTCTGACGATGCTGCGGGTCTTGCCATTGCTGCGCGGCTGGCAACGCAGTTACTGGGCTCTCAGCAAGCCTACCGCAATGTCTATGATGGAGTTTCCTTCACACAAACGGCAGAAGCCTCGATTTCTGAATTACAAAATATTACACAACGCGTCAGGGAACTCTCTGTTCAGTCTGCCAATGGCACTCTTGGCGATACTGAACGCCAGTTTCTGCAACAGGAAGTCTCAGGCCTGCAACAAGAAGCCCAGAATATTATCAATTCTGCTGAATTCAGCGGTACGCAATTCCTTGCCGAAGATGGCAGTATCGATATCCAGGTCGGTGAAGACAGTGGTTCCAGCATTTCAATTCAGACAACCGACCTGCTTTCCCAATTAACCAGCGACGGATTTTTTTCTGTTGATATCTCAACGGCCAATGGCGCCCAGACCGCCCTTGGTGCACTTGATGCTTCTACCGATTCACTGCTGCAGCAGCGTGCTGATTTTGGCGCTGCTGCCAACCGCCTTGAATCAGCTGGGCGTAGCCTGGAAGTAGAAGCAGAAAGCCTGGCAGCTTCCCGAAGCCGTATCGAAGATGCTGACTACGCGGCAGAAATAGCGTCAAGAACCAGCTCACTGATGCTGCAAAATGCCGGACTGGCCTCACAGGCTCAAGGACAGGTATCCAGCCGACTGGCCACCATGCTTTTGAAATAGAGAATTTCCGATTATTTGCTCATAACCACTACCAGTAGCGGTGAATTTCCTGTAATATCGCTTGCGCAAAATCACTGGAGCACCCCAGCTCCAACACCTTGAACAACAAGAACACTGGCTGAGTGGCAGAGTGGTTATGCAGCGGCCTGCAAAGCCGTGGACAGCGGTTCGATTCCGCTCTCAGCCTCCACTTGTTTTCCTGACGCCCAGGTGGCGAAATTGGTAGACGCAAGGGACTTAAAATCCCTCGGTGGCAACACCGTGCCGGTTCGATTCCGGCCCTGGGCACCATTTTCCTTAATAGACTATTTCTGATTTTGCCAACGCCATTTCCACGGCGTCTGATGCAATCCTTTTTTTGACCATATTCCAAGCTTTTCAGCTTCTGCCTGCTTCTGGGCCTCGTAGAAATTCTGGTGCTTGCAGTAACGTTTGAAAACGGCAGCACGACCGTCACGTACCATTTTCAGGTTGAGATTGGTATCACCGGCAAACACTTCAGCCACGATGCGGCCATAGTCATCCTTGTCGCGTTGTAGCAGGGTGATAGCTTTGGGTGTCATGCTGCGCAAATAATCGCGCGATTCCCTACCCCAGGGCTTTTGCTCGATCTCAGGCGTATCAATGCAGTACAAACGGACTTTCTGTTTCCTGCCATTGCAGGTTACACGCATGGTATCGCCATCGTGAATGCTGTTAACCCGGCAGCTGCCAGCTTCTGCCGTTTCTGTTGGCAGATTACAACCTGACAACAACAGCACAATGATGGCTATGCCGTATAGCCTGATTTTGTTATTCACATCAATCGTAGAGCAACTCTGACAGGCGCCCTTCTGAACTCAATTTGGCTTTCAATGCCTCCCAGTCTTCTTTGGAACCCGCAATCTCTGCCATTTTACGTTCGAACACTTTCTTGACGTCCTTCAGGCCTGACAGGAACACATGCGTATTCGGTTTCTGAATCATATCCCAGATTTCCTGCGCATTTTCTTCAATCGAGTGACGCAAGCCATCGGCATCCTTGGCCAGCGGGCGATCTACCAGACCCTGGAAGGCCTGAAAGGTTTCTTCATCGTAATAGTTACCAATGTCGTTGTTCTCGTCGTTCATATACAACAGGTCCATACCGCTTTTCGCGCCGTAGAACAGGCGTACATCACCCTGCCAGGCACCTTTCTCATGATAGATATTCTGGATGAAGGCACGGAATGGTGCGATACCAGTGCCGGTACCGATCATGAGGATATTGGTTGACTTGTCCTGCGGTATCTTGAAAGCACTTTTGAAAGGGCCATTTAATGTAATCCTGTCACCCGGTTTTGCATCACACAGATAATTTGAAGCAATCCCGGGGTATTTTTCACCACTGACCTCATCGACATAAAAACAGCGCTTCACCAGAATGGTAAAGCTCACGCCGCCCTCGGCATCCGCTCCGTTATCCTTGGCAATAGAGTAGCGACGCAGGTGATACGGATTTCCAAATGGATGCGGCCCGGGCACGATCAGGCCGACGCTCTGGCCAACGGCATAGCGAAATGAAGGTTCGTCAACATGCAGAACCATTTCACGAACTTCATCGGTTGAAATTGATGTGAGTCGCTCCGAACTTTTCACCACAGCTTCAACTGTTGGGCCAAGTACTTCGTCATTCATGGTTGAAAACCTCCAAGATATTTAAGAATAGCGTTCCACAAAACGCTGTAATATTTTTTGTGCATAGGGCGTATCTTCACCTTCAAGCCTGCTGATCAATTCATCCGCCTCGTGGGGCTCAAAATAGCCGTGATGCTTGTATACATTAACTCTTACAATAAAGCCTTCGCTGTCGCCTTCCGGATGAAACTGCGTTGCATAGACATTTTTACCCACGCGAAACATCTGTACCGGGCAGCGCTCGCCTGTCATTAGCAAGGCCGCACCTTCGGGCACTGTATCGCAGGCTTCCTTGTGACCCAGCAGAACTTTTATGCTGTCGGGAAAACCCTGCAGCAGCGGGTCATTTTTGCCCTCAGCGGTAATTGTCAGCTCTGCACAGCCAACCGCTTCATTGTATTGACCGGATATACTGGTTCCCAGATAAGAACCCAACAGGCCATTACCGGAACAGGCACCCAGAAACGGGAAGTCTTTAGCGGTCACCTCGTCAAGAAAAATGGCAAAGTCGCGCTCGATTTTTTTCTGCATGGCCGACTTTTTATTTTCCGGTGTACTGATATCAAACGGACTGCCTCCCACGATAACCGCGCAGTAATCGTCCAGGTTCAGCTTATCCGGGATACCCGTTTTTTCAATACGCAAACGATGCACACGGCTGGTATCAATCTGACCATATTTTAAAAATGCTTTAAACTCGTTGTCAGAAGTACTGTCTTCCGGGCGCAGTTGCATAATGAGTACTGGTTTGGTCAATGGTTATTCCTGAACATTCGATGACAACTATAGTTTGTTCTGACAACTGCTCTTGCCTGAACAACTGCAACTCTTGCCACAGCCACCACCTTCTTCGCGAAACGCACCCAGCTCAGGATGATGCTTCGCAAAGCGCCTGCCCATTTGCTGAACCAGTAACCAGCCCAGTAACAGCATGGGTACCGCAATTATCGCCATAACATATTTCATCTTTCCCCCTGACCTTGCATACTCCTACCCCCCAAGCCCGGCAAAGCCCATAAATGACAGGGACAAAATTCCCCCAAGCATCAAGCTCAATGCAGCACCCTGTGTCACACTGGGCATGGTCGACAGTTCCAGCTTTTCACGCAAACCGGCCATCAAGGCAATCGCCAGTGTAAAGCCAACGCCTGCACCGGATGCATAAACCAGCGACTGGGTAAAATCATATTCCTTGAAAGTCTGAAACAGCGCCACACCAAGAATCGCGCAGTTGGTGGTAATCAATGGCAGATAAATACCCAGCGAACGAAACAGTTTCGGACTGTATTTTTTCAGGGTCATTTCAACCAGCTGTACAGAACTGGCAATAATGGCGATATAGGAAATCAGCCGCAGAAACTCGATATCCAGAGCTACCAGGACCAGGTTGACGCCATAGGCACTTAAGGAACTGACCAGCATAACGAACATGGTTGCCAGTCCCATAGGTATCGCCGTGTTCAACTTACCGGAAACGCCAAGGAAGGGACACAGCCCGAGAAACATCGCCAATACAAAGTTATTGGCAAGAATAGTGTTAATAAAGATAAACGTAAGAGAATCAGGCGACATTGGCGCGTCCCTCCTGTTCTTCACGTTGGGCCTGTCTTTGCTTGATCCAGTCAAACAGTAACAGCCAGCCTCCCAGTACCAGGAAGCCTCCCGGCGGGAGAATCATCACTACCCAGGGCTGGAAGTTCTCACCAAACAGGTCGATGCCAAAAATAGCGCCAGCGCCAAGGACCTCTCTGACGACCCCCAGGCATAACAGCGCAAAGGTAAAACCTATCCCCATGCCCAGCGCATTCACAATAGACTTAAGAGGTTTGTTTTTGGAAGAAAAGGCCTCTGCACGACCAAGAATCATGCAGTTGGCCACGATCAACTGGATAAAGGCACCGAGTGCATTGTAAAGATCCAGCGAGATGGCCTGAATCACGTAATCAATAATAGTTACGAAGGTGGCAATGATAATAATGTAGGTTGCTATCCTTACCTGCTTGGGTATGTAATCACTGAGCAGCGAAACCAGTATGGTAGAAGCGAGCAACACAAACATCGTCGCCAGTCCCATTGCCAGCGCATTAATGGCCGAGTTGGTCACCGCCAGTACCGGGCACATACCCAGCAACATGACAAACACCGGGTTGTTAACCCACAAACCTTCCGAGAAGGTTTCCCAGGTAATGGCATCCTTGTTTTTATTCGTTTGCGTCATTTGTAACCTCTGACTGCTCCAGCACATGCAGCTGCGGCAACACCTGCGGCATTAAACGCTGTGCTGATTCATTAAGCGCCTTACCTACAGCAACAGAAGAAATCGTTGCCCCGGATATCGCGTCAATTTCCCAGTCATGCTGCTTGGTCCCGGCTTTTACCGTGACGATTGCATTGGCCAGCGACTTGTTACCTGCATCCAGCCTGGCATCCAGCGCATCAAAGTTTGCCTGGAAATTTTTATCGGTAATGATCTTGTCGCCAAGACCCGGCGTTTCGGCCATTTTTAAAATCTTGATGCCACGGATACATTCACAGGAAGGATCATAACCATACAGCAGGTAGATCATGCCGGCATAACCCTGGGCCGCGGCCTTGGCAGCAACACCCAGCAACTTGCCCCCGGCATTGTACCCGGCGTAAATACTGTCACTGTCCTGCTGTTGTTTTTCAGT
>Ga0180429_10001415_pt1 | contig 20455 bp, 20 predicted proteins | sample SS_ome_FD_132428 | JGI IMG/M metagenome (GOLD analysis project Ga0180429, IMG submission 132428) | Hypersaline lake sediment archaeal communities from the Salton Sea, California, USA - SS_1_S_1 metaG | ecosystem: Environmental > Aquatic > Non-marine Saline and Alkaline > Hypersaline > Sediment ...
CCTGCGATGAGGAAACTCACCCAGACCCAATTACGGGGTCTTGCTGCGCGGGGAGCCGCCGACCTCGCCGGTGCGACTGCCGGTGAACTTCTGGAGTGGACCGAGCGTCACTTCGGCGGCCACTACGTGGTGGCCTCCAATATGCAGGACGGCGTTCTGATAGACCTGGCTGCCAAGATCCGCCCCGGAGTCGACGTACTCTTCCTGGACACCGGTTATCACTTCGCCGAGACCATCGGGACCCGCGACGCGCTGGAGTCGGTGTACGACATCAACGTGGTCAATGTCACTCCGGAACACACCGTGGCCGAACAGGACCGGATGCTCGGCACGGATCTGTTCGCCAGGCAACCCAACGAATGCTGCCGGCTGCGCAAGGTCCTGCCGTTGCGCGGAACGCTGCGCAACTACGCCGCTTGGGTTACCGGTATCCGGCGAGTTGAATCGCCCACCCGGGCGAACGCACCCCTGATCAGCTTCGACGAGGCGTTCACACTGGTGAAGATCAACCCGTTGGCCGCCTGGACCGATGAGGATATGCAGGCCTACATCGACGCGAACGATATTCTGGTGAATCCCCTGGTCCAGGAGGGCTATCCCTCGATCGGCTGCGCGCCGTGCACCACGAAACCGGCTGAGGGCGCCGATCCGCGCAGCGGCCGTTGGCAGGGGCAGGTCAAGACCGAGTGCGGGCTGCACGCCTCATGACTATCCGGCCAACTCTGGTGCTCACTGCGCACGGCAGCGTCGATCCCCGCTCATCGGCCACCACACGGGCAGTCGCCGCCCGGATCCGCGAACTGCGGCCGGGTCTGGATGTGCAACTGGCGTTCTGCGAGAAGAGCGTCCCCAATCTTCGGGATGTGCTCCACCAGCTGAGCGGTCCGGCGGTGATCACTCCCCTGTTACTCGCCAGCGCCTACCACGCCCGGGTCGACATCCCGGCGATCGTCGCCGAATCGGGAGGGGACGCGATCCAGGCCGACACCCTGGGCGAAGACCCTCGGCTCGTCGAGGTGCTGGAACAGCGGCTGACCGAACTCGGCCCGCAGTGCTGGGGCCGCGGGAACTCCGATACCGGGGTGCTGATAGTCGCGGTCGGCTCATCGCACACTGCTGCAAACGCCCGCACCGCCTCCCTGGTCGAGAGCCTAACCGGCCGTCACGCCGCCGTCCGGGTGGCTTATGCCACCGGACCGCAACCCTCGGTCGCCGATGGTATCGCTGCCCTGCGCGCGACGGGAGTCCGGCGCATCGCGCTGGCGCCCTGGTTCATCGCGCCGGGGCGGATCACCGACCGAGTTGCCGCGTTGGCCGCGAGGACCGGCATCCCGATGGCCGAACCACTCGGCGCGCACCCGTTGGTGGCGGCGACCGTTCTCGATCGCTTCGACCAGGCAATCACCGAGCGACGCGCGGCCTGACCGGCCGGACTGGGATGCGGCGCGCTCACCGTGGTGCTGACGGCGGGTTGTCAACCTGACCGACTCGGCGCACGCGTGTCCTCGCTGAGGCGGGATGACAGCATCAGTGCCGACAGGACGCCGGCCACCAACAGAAGGGCAGGTACGTCCCCGAACAGGTGACCCAGGTGATCGCCGCTGCCAAAGGATTGCACCGCCATGATCGCGGCGTGCACGACACTGGACCACACGGCGAACCAGATCAGGCTGATATTGGCTTTGGGATCACGCGCGGCCTTGAGTAAGAAGACGCCCAGCGTCGCGTACACCCCAACGATCATCAGGTAGTAGTTGGACTGGTGGGGCGACCCGGAATGCCACACCCACCCCGACGGCCAGATCAGGGCCAGCGGATAGATGAGCAAAAACACAGCTCCGAAAACAGCGAGGGCGATCTGCAGCAATCTGTGGGCGGATGGCACGGGGCCTCCTGGTTTTCGCTCCGCCTTTACAGTAGACCGCTCGGGGCGAAGAAGATAGCGATCGCGTCGGGTTGCGGCACTGGCCACCGGCTCCGGGGAATGTGCGCGGGGTCAAGCCGATGATCTCAGGCCACCACCGCTCCGTGACTAACGAACAACCCGCCTACGACCCGGGGACGATGATCACCCCGTCGGCGCCGTCAGCCCCGTCAGCGCCGTCGGCACCGTCAGCGCCATCGGCCCCGTCAGCGCCTCCCAGACCACCTTTACCGCCTTGACCGCCTTTGCCGCCCTGGCCGCCTTTGCCGCCCGCACCGCCCTTTCCACCGGCACCCCCCTGGCCGCCCTGGCCGCCCTGGCCGCCATTGCCTCCGGTCACCGTGTCCTCCTCGCTGCCCGCGGGCGCAGGTGCGACCGTGGATGTCATGGTCTCACCCTGAGTCGGGGCTCCCGTAGTCGTTGCGCTACATCCGACTATCGCGGCTACACAGCCCGCTGACCCCAATAACGCCACGAGACTGCGGTGACGCAGAAATCGGGAGAGGTTCATCGTGGGTTTCCTTCCAGCGAGGCTGAACTGACCTACGCTCGCGATCGGCGAATCCGGGCTGCCCGAACATACACCGCTGACCGGACATACACCGCTGCGCCGTCACGAACGCCGAGTGCCTCGGCGCGATCAAGGGCGATCTTCGAAGTCGACAGTCGCGTGCGCCGACACGGCGGCGGCGCTGAGCCGGACCGCAGCGGTCTTCCCGCGGCGTCATCCGGTTGCCTCTCGGTAGATGGTGGTGATGGCCCCGTGGTCCTTGTCGAACAACGACGGCTGCACCGTTCCCCAGCCGCCCAGGTCGGCAATGGTCCACAACCGTTCCGGCGAGGGAAAAACGTTGGCGAAGGCGTCCGCCACGGCAGGGTCCACCGGGCGGAAACCGGCCCGCGCCCAGATGGTTTGACCTACCGGGGTGAACAGAAAGTTCTTGAGCGCAGTGGCCTTGTCAACGTAGGGGCTGCTGGCGACCACCGCGACCGGATTGTCGACCTCGAGGGTCTGCGGCGGGTTGACGTACTCGAAATCCGCCCGGCCGCCGGCGGCAGCCTGCCGTTCGATCTGGATCGCCTCGTTCTCGAAGGTAATCAGGACATCACCTGTCCCCTGAAGAAATATTTCGGTCGCTTCCGGTCCCGAACCGGGCAGGGTCTTGATGTGGTTTTTGACCAGGGCGGTGATGAAGTCCAGCCCGGCCTGCCGGTTCCGTCCACCCTCGCTCTTCGCGGCATAGGGCGCCAATAGATTCCACCTGGCCGACCCAGAGCTCAGCGGGCTGGGTGTGACGACCTCGACCCCCGGTGTCAGTAAGTCATCCCAATCCCTGATTTTTTTCGGATTCCCATCCCGGACCACCAGGGTCACAACCGAACCGAACGGAACCCCCCTGGTCACGTCGGCGTCCCATTCCGGCGCGACCTTGCCGGCCTCGGCCAGCCGGGTGATCTCCGGTTCGATGGAGAAGTTCACGATGTCGGCGGGTTTGCCGTCTAACACGGCACCGGCCTGATCACCGGAGGGTCCGTAGGAGGTCTTGACGGCAACCCCGTCGCCCGCCGGGGTGTCGGCGAAGGCTGCGACCACTTTGCTCCAGCCTGGCTCGGCTGCTGCGTAGGCGAGCACGATCAGGGTGGTTTCGGGTTCACCGTCGGTGTCGCCACCGAAGACATTGCTGGCGCCACCGCCGCTGCAGGCGACAAGCAGCGTCGACACGGCAGCCAGCGACGCCACTACGCGCCGGCGGCGGGGTTTCGCCGTGAACATCAACAAAGACTCTCCCGGTCTCTCTGCGTCACGGGACGCCGGTACCACGACAGCGGTGGATTTCCGACCGGCAGACACCGTCAGCGGTTGAGCAACCAGAACAGCACTACCAGGACCAGCAGCGCTACCAGCGCCAATGTGACGCGGGACCGCGGCATACCGCTCAACGGCCCCACCCCCGGCCTTCTCGGAGCCGGGTGAAGACCCGGATGCCGCCGGCCAGAATCACATCGGCGACGGTGGCGATACCGAAGGCCAAGACCAGCACCACCGGCATCACGATGAGCGTCTGCCACACGAAACTCAGACCGGACAGCCATAGTTCGGCACTGTCCCACCAACTGAGGAATCCGGTCATCCCCCCACCCTATTCCCCTGCATTCGGCTGTACTCTCCGGGAACGCCCGACACAGTTTATGGTCCGATCGGTAGACGCCAGACGTCTCGCCCGCCATGATGGCGAGATGGTTCTGCACGCTCAACCCGCTGCTGAGGACTTCGGCGGCGGTCACGGCCAGGATGCTACGAGCACCCCGCTGACCGTCGCCCACACCGGACAGGACTTGCCCGCCGGGCCGCGGCGAAGTCCATTTCCTCCGATCGCCGACTACGCATTCCTTTCCGACTGCGAGAACACCTGCCTGGTCTCGGCGGCCGGGTCGGTGGAGTGGATGTGTGTGCCGCGCCCGGACTCGCCCAGCGTGTTCGGCGCGATCCTGGACCGTGGGGCCGGGCACTTCAAGCTCGCACCGTACGGGGTCTCGGTGCCGGCGGCCCGGCGCTATCTCCCAGGCAGCCTCATCATGGAGACCACGTGGCAGACCCCTACCGGATGGGTCATTGTTCGAGACGCTCTGGTGATGGGCCCCTGGCACGATCTGGAAGCCCGGTCCCGCACCCACCGCCGGACCCCGATGGACTGGGATGCCGAGCACATCCTGCTGCGCACGGTGCGGTGTGTCAGCGGCACCGTCGAGTTGGTGATGAACTGCGAACCGTCGTTCAACTACGGCCGTGTCAACGCGGCGTGGGAATACTCGGCCAATGCCTACGGCGAGGCCGTCGCCCGGGCCAGAACCGAACCCGACGCCCACCCGACCCTGCGGCTGACCACCGATCTGCGGATCGGCATCGAGGGCCGGGAGGCACGCGCCCGAACCCGCCTCAAGGAGGGCGACGACGTCTTTGTCGCATTGTCCTGGTCGAAGCACCCGTCGCCGCAGACCTACGAGCAGGCAGCCGACAAGATGTGGCAGACCAGCGAGGCCTGGCGGCAATGGATCAACATAGGTGACTTCCCCGACCACCCGTGGCGGTCCTACCTACAGCGCAGTGCGCTGACATTAAAGGGACTCACCTACTCCCCGACCGGTGCTCTGCTTGCTGCCAGCACCACATCGCTCCCCGAAACCCCTCAGGGCGAACGCAATTGGGATTATCGGTACGCCTGGGTTCGGGACTCCACATTCGCGCTGTGGGGTCTCTACACCCTGGGCCTGGATCGGGAGGCCGACGACTTCTTCTCCTTCATCGCCGATGTATCGGGCGCCAACGACGGCGAACGTCAGCCGCTGCAGGTGATGTACGCGGTGGGCGGTGAGCGCGAACTGGTCGAGGAGGAACTCCACCACCTTTCCGGCTACGACGGTGCCCGTCCGGTGCGCATCGGCAACGGCGCCTACAACCAGCGCCAGCACGATATCTGGGGCACCATGCTGGACTCGGTCTACCTGCACTGCAAGTCCAGGGAGAGCATCTCCGATCAACTGTGGCCGGTGCTCAAAGAGCAGGTCGACGAGGCCATCAAGCACTGGCGTGAACCGGACCGGGGAATCTGGGAGGTCCGCGGCGAACCCCAGCACTTCACCTCATCGAAGGTGATGTGCTGGGTGGCCCTGGACCGCGGCGCACGGTTGGCGGAGTTGCAGGGATCCAAGAGTTACTCCCAGCAGTGGCGCAAGATCGCCGACGAGATCAAGGCCGACGTGCTCGCCAACGGTGTGGACAAGCGTGGTGTGTTCACTCAGCGTTACGGAGACGATGCCCTGGACGCATCGCTGCTGCTGGTGCCGTTGTTGCGATTCTTGCCGTCCGACGATCCGAGGGTGCGCGCCACGGTGCTGGCCATCGCAGATGAACTCACTGAAGACGGCCTGGTGTTGCGTTACCGGGTCCACGAGACCGACGACGGACTGTCAGGCGATGAGGGTTCGTTCACCATCTGCTCCTTCTGGCTGGTATCAGCCCTGGTGGAGATCGGTGAGATCAGCCGGGCGCGCTACCTGTGCGAGAAACTGTTGTCCTTCGCCAGCCCTCTTCACCTCTACGCGGAGGAAATCGAGCCGAGTACCGGCCGTCACCTGGGTAACTTTCCACAGGCGTTCACTCATCTGGCCCTGATCAACGCGGTGGTCCACGTCATCCGCGCCGAGGAGCAGGGCGACGCCTCGGGAGTGTTCCAGCCGGCCAACTCCCCCAGCTGAAACCTCAGCAGCCGCCGCCGGCGTTCTCAACCATCAACCGGACCAGGTCGGCCGCCCGGCCGGTGGGCTCCCACTGCGACCCTACGACGTCGGTGATCGCGACATCGACGTCAACGATGCAGCCGCCCACAACGCCCGCGGCGCGTTCGGTCACGAACACCGGATCCTGCCCGTTTTCCCCGCTGAGAATTGTTGCCGACAGGACTCCGCCCCGGAGTTCAACGTCGGTCACGGTCCATCGCAGTTCCGCTGAAGGGGTGATCCGCACGATCACCGGGGTCCCGTCGCAAGCCTCCCACTGTGCGGTGAAGGCCTCAAACACCCGGGCGGCATCGGCTTCCGAGCCGAAGCGAACCACCCCGGTGTGGGCGCTGGACACCGTCAGGCCCTCACCGAAGCGGGCGAAGTCCCGCAGCGCCACGGCGGTCACATCGGCCGCGCCGTACACCACCTTCATCAAGGGCGTGGCGGGGCCGAGGCATTCCAGCGGTGCCACCTGACTATCGTCCCGAATACCGTTGGGCAGCAGCTCAATCGAACCAACCAATGCGGGCCCGGTGGGCAACAGCCGATCACCGACTGCCTGATGGACCTGCTCGGGCGTTGGCAACACGGCCTGCAGCCCGGCCAGCCGGGTTTGCGGTCCGCTGGGCTGCTGACGTAACGCGGTGCCGTCGATACTGCCCGCACACCCGGTCATCAGAGCCGCCAAGACCACCGCACCGAGAATCCGCGCCCTGCGCGCCATCGGGCGATTCTGAGTGATGACCCGCTACTTTCGGGTCTTGTCACCCGGTTTGTCGCCGGCTGAATCAGTGGACAGTGCGGCGACGAAGGCTTCCTGTGGAACATCGACCCGTCCGATGGTCTTCATTCGCTTCTTGCCCTCCTTCTGCTTCTCCAGGAGCTTGCGCTTGCGGGTGATGTCACCGCCGTAGCATTTGGCCAGTACATCTTTGCGGATAGCCCGGATATTCTCTCGCGCAATGATTTTCGAACCAATCGCGGCCTGAATCGGCACCTCGAACTGTTGGCGCGGGATGAGTTCCTTGAGCTTGGTGGTCATCTTGTTCCCGTAAGCCTGTGCCGAGTCCCTGTGCACGATGGCGCTGAACGCGTCGACAGCCTCGCCCTGCAGCAGGATGTCGACCTTGACCAACGCAGCTTCCTGCTCGCCGGCCTCCTCGTAATCCAGACTGGCGTAGCCGCGGGTACGCGATTTCAGCGAGTCGAAGAAGTCAAAGATGATCTCACCCAGCGGCATGGTGTACCGCAACTCGACGCGCTCGGGCGACAGATAATCCATCCCACCGAGTTCACCGCGCCGGGACTGACACAGTTCCATGATGGTGCCGATGAACTCACTCGGCGAGATCACCGTGCACTTGACCACCGGCTCGTAGATCTCGCGCATTTTGCCGTCCGGCCAGTCGGAGGGATTGGTGACGATCTTCTCCGCCCCGTCCTCCTGGATAACCCGGTAGACCACATTGGGTGAGGTGGAGATCAGGCCGAGGTCGAACTCGCGTTCCAGCCGCTCTCGGGTGATCTCCATATGCAGCAGGCCCAGGAAGCCGCAACGGAAGCCGAATCCGAGCGCCACCGAGGTCTCCGGCTCGTAGGTCAGCGCAGCATCGTTGAGTTGCAGTTTGTCCAGAGCCTCGCGGAGGTTCGGGTAGTCCGACCCGTCGACCGGGTACAGACCGGAGTAGACCATGGGCCTGGGCTCCCGGTATCCGGTAAGCGCCTCGGCGGCGCCGTTACGGGCCCCGGTAACGGTGTCGCCGACTTTAGACTGGCGGACATCCTTGACCCCGGTGATCAGGTAGCCCACCTCGCCAACGCCGAGACCGGCGGTCGACTTGGGCTCCGGCGAGACGATACCGACCTCGAGCAGCTCGTGGGTGGCACCGGTGGACATCATTTTGATCTTCTCGCGCGGGGTGATCTTGCCGTCCACGACCCGCACATAGGTCACCACCCCGCGATAGATGTCGTAGACGGAGTCGAAGATCATCGCCCGAGCGGGGGCATCGGCATCTCCGGTGGGGGCTGGCACCCGCCGGACCACCTCGTTGATCAGCGCCGAGACCCCTTCGCCGGTCTTACCGGAAACCCGCAACACCTCACCGGGCTCGCAACCGATGATGTGGGCGATCTCAGCGGCATACCGGTCCGGGTCGGCGGCTGGCAGGTCGATTTTGTTCAGCACCGGAATGATCGCCAGATCCCGGTCCAGCGCCAGATACAGGTTCGCCAAAGTTTGCGCCTCGATCCCCTGGGCGGCATCAACAAGCAGGACCGCTCCCTCGCAGGCCTCCAACGCGCGGGAAACCTCGTAGGTGAAGTCCACGTGGCCGGGGGTATCGATCAGGTGCAGCACATAGTTGCCCGGCTCGACGCCGTCGATCCCCTCGTCCACGACCCAGGGCAGCCGGACGTTCTGCGCCTTGATGGTGATCCCGCGCTCCCGCTCGATATCCATGCGGTCCAGGTATTGCGCGCGCATGTCCCGGTCGGCGACGACACCGGTCAGCTGCAGCATCCTGTCGGCCAGCGTGGACTTGCCGTGGTCGATGTGAGCGATGATGCAGAAGTTTCGGATCTGCGCCCGCGCAGTGAACGTCGTGTCGGCGAAACTGCTGATGGGAATCTCCTGGTGGGCGGTGCGGCTTCCGGGACGGTAAGCGTATCCAGCCGGGTGCGGCCGAGCACAATCGTGACGCGCACCGGGTTGGAATCCTCGCCTATGCTGTCGAGAATGGCGTCGCAGTGGAGGACGTTCCAGCGGTTGGCGGAACATCTCGTTTTCAATGAGGCTCCGAAGTTGATCCGGCAGCTGCAGAACCCCAGCACCGTGCCGCGGACCATCCAAGCGGGCATTACGCAAGGTATCCGGATCGGCATCGAAGTCCTGGTGGCCACCGCCCTGCCCACCGATCCACCGGTCGCAATCACCGCCGGGCGGCCGGTCACCGATAGCAGCGCTCCGACTGCCCATCGGGCCCGCCAGGTGATTTATGCGCCCGACCTCGACGGTCGGGCCGATCCCGGGGAGATCGTCTGGACCTGGGTGGTCTACGAAGACGACCCGACCCGCGGCAAGGACCGGCCGGTCCTGGTCGTTGGCCGGGACAGCCGGACATTACTAGGCCTGATGCTCTCCAGCCAGCCTCATCACGCTCATGACCCGAGCTGGGTCGGCATCGGGTCAGGCAGCTGGGACCATGAGAGTCGTCAGAGTTGGGTGCGGCTCGACCGGGTTCTGGATGTCCCCGAGGAGAGCATCCGCCGGGAGGGCGCGATCATGGACCGTCCGACCTTCGACGTCGTGGCCACCCGACTTCGGGTCGAGTACTCCTGGAGCTGACCGGCTACCCGCCCTGGGTGATGTAGGCCCGCAGCTGCTGATGCTCTGCCTGTAACTCCTCCATCCGGTTCTTCACCACATCACCAATGCTGACGATGCCGACCAATCGGCCGTCCTGCAGGACTGGGACGTGGCGGACGCGATTGTTGGTCATCAGCGCCGCCAGGTCATCTACCGGGTCATCCGGACAGCAGGTCACCGCGACGCTGCTCATGATCTCCGTGACGGGACGGCCCAACAGGCCGGGGCCCTGCTCATGGAGGTGCCGCACAACATCACGCTCCGAGACAATGCCGATCACGCCGGCTCCTATCCCCGAGTCGCTTCGCTCCTGCCCGCCGGCCCCGATCCCCGAGTCGCTTCGCTCCTGCCCGCCGGGGGGCGCGATCACCACCATTGCACCGACGTTGTGGACCGCAAGTTCGGCGAGTAGGCCGGTGACGGTGGTGGTCGCAGTGACCGTCGCTACGGTCGAGCCCTTACCACGCAGAATGTCCGCGATTCGCATCCGACGCCCCCTGCCCGATCGGGGTGATCGCCGAGTGCCACCACCTGTTGTGATCGATATCACACCAGGCTACGACGCCGGGGGGCGACGCGGAAGGGGTCGGCGGGTAAGACAGTGGGGATGGACATCATCCTGCTCGGAACCGGAAGCCCGTTGGTCGACCCGAACCGGGCCGGTCCCTCCACGCTTGTTAGGACCGGCGGGCAGGAGCGAAGCGACTCGGGGGTTGAATCCGGCGGGCAGAATTTCCTGGTGGACTGTGGGCGCGGCGTACTGATGCGCGCCGCTGCGGTCGGGGTGGGCGCGGCCAATATCAGCGCGCTGCTTTTGACCCATCTGCACAGCGACCACATCACCGATCTGTCCGATGTCATCACCACCCGCTGGGTCAGCACCTTCTCACCGACACCACTGCCAATCATCGGGCCACCGGGGACCAAGGGGGTGGTCGACGCCACCCTCGCGGCGCTGGCCCCGGACATCTCCTACCGCATCGGTCACCACGCCGACATCACTGAACCGCCGCGAGTGGACGTCTACGAATACACCGGGGGCCAGGTTTGGGACTCCGGCGGCGTGCGAATCACCGCCGCGCCCACCGACCACCGGCCGGTAGAGCCCACCCTTGGGTTCCGGGTCGAATACGGTGACGCGTCGGTCGTACTGGCCGGCGATACCATCCCGTGTAGCAGCCTCGACGACCTGGCCCGGGGCGCTAATATCCTGGTGCACACCGCGATCCGCAAGGACCTCGTGGAAAATATGCCGGCCCAACGTTTCCGGGACATTCTGGACTACCATTCATCGGTGCAGCAGGCCGCAGCGACCGCCGCCCGCGCCGGTGTCGACACACTCTTGCTGACTCACTACGTGCCTCCGCTCGTTCCCGGGCAGGAGGATCACTGGCGGGCGCTGGCCGCCACTGAGTTCACCGGGCGGGTCGAGCTCGGCGACGACCTCCTCTGCGTCGCCGTACCCTGAGCCTCAGGCGAGCCTGGTCATTTCGACGATCACGTCGAGATCGCTGGAACCCTGACCGAGGTAAATGCCCTTCAGGGGTGTCACGTCGTCGTAGCTGCGACCGAAGCCGACGCTGACGTACTGCTCGCTGATCTCGGTGTGATTGGTGGGGTCGTAGTTCCACCAGCCACCGATCCAGGCCTGGATCCAGGCGTGGCTCTCACCTTCGACAGCGTCGCCGATCGCGGCGTCCTCCTGCGGGTGAAGGTAACCTGAGATGTACCGGGCGGGAATACCCATGGAGCGCAACAAGATCAAGGAGAGGTGTGCGAAGTCCTGGCAAACCCCCTTGCCCTTGCGTAGTGCGTCCAACCCGGACGAGTGGACACCGGTGGTTCCCGGAACGTATTCGAGTTCGCTGTGCACCCAGTCGACAGTGGCCAGAACGGCCTCCCGCGGATCACGGTCCTTGGCCATTTTCCGTGCGACACGGTCGGTGCGTTTACTCGCCGGGGTGTACCGGGTGGCGCTGAGCACCTCGTTGTAGCGGTCCAGCACCGCCTCGGAGTGCAGGGTGTCCCACCCGACCATCGCCCGCCGCGCCGGGGGCTTGTCGGTTTCGACCACTGAGGACGAGGTGACCTCGAGTTCGGTGTGCGGGGCGTGCAGATCGAAAGCAGTGACCGCGGTGCCCCAGTAGTCGACGTAGCGGTATGAGCGGGTGGCCGGGACAGTCTCGACACGATTGATGATGACGTTCTGCCGGGCATCGGACCTGGGCGTCAGCCGGGCCTCGTTGTAGGACGCGGTGACCGGTGTTTTGTACGCGTAGCCGGTCGCGTGCACGACGCGCATCCGCCACATCAGTTACCACCGTCCTTGATACCGTCCGCGACGAGGATACCGCCGCTTTGCCGGGCGTCAGTCCACTCCACCCATGGCGAAAAACGAAAATATCTCAGCGCCAACGCTTCTCCGACTTCTTGACACGTTGCTTGTAAACCCGCAAGCCTGTCCTCCAGGGAATCGAGCACCGCCCCCGGCCGAACGAACTCCAGTTCGCTTCGGGCCCGACCGAGCAACCGTCGGGCCTCCTCGCCCGTGCCGGTCCGGTCACTCAGCCCGCGCATCAACTGGTCGAGGCTGTGTTCGGCGAGCTTGAGCGAGTAGAACGTGGAACGGGGAAACTGCCGGTCCAGCAGCATGAACTCGACGACCCGGTTGGCGTCCAGCACCCCGCGATGGGTACGCAAGTAGGTGTCGTGGGCGCCGGCGGCCCGCAGAACGCTGACCCAGGTGGGCGAGGACGCGCTGTCGCCGACACGGGACAACAGCAACCGTGCGGTCATATCGACCCGCTCCAGCGCCCGCCCGAGCACCAGAAAGCGATAGCCGTCATCACGGGACAGCGTGGAATCAGCAAGACCGGCGAACATCGCGGCCCGGCCCTCGATGAAGGTGAAGAACTCATGCGGACCGAGACGGCGGGCCGCCCGTTCACGCTCCCGCAGGGCGTTGTAGGTGGTGTTCAGACACTCCCACATGTCCCCGGAGATGACTTCGCGTGCCGATCGCGCGTTTTCCCGGGCAGCGCTTATCGCATCGACGATCGAACAGCCGCCCGGAAGATCCCGCTGGAAAGCAACGAGGTCGGTGAGCGCCCACATGTCCAGGCGGGTCTTGGGCAAGTCAATGCCCAGGACCTCCAGCAGCACCCGGGAGGCCCGGTCGGGGTTGACACTGGAATCCTCGAGCAACTGGTGGACGGTCACGTCGAGGATCCGGGCGGTGTCGTCGGCACGCTCGACATACCGGCCGATCCAGTACAGCGTTTCGGCGTTACGGGCCAGCATTACTGCTCCCCAGCCTGTTGCTGCTGTTGCTGCTGTTGCTGGCCCGCCAGAACCTGATGCTGCGGCGGGTGCATCTCGGCGGCGGCGATTGAGCGCGGTAGCTCTCGCACCACCTGAGCGGCGGACAGTTCTCGGGTTGCCGCCGACGCCCGCGACGCCAGCACCCAGGTGTCCTTGGATCCGCCGCCCTGGCTGGAGTTGACCACCAGCGAACCTTCGGTCAGTGCCACCCGGGTCAACCCGCCGGGCAGCACCCACACCTGTTCTCCGTCGTTGACCGCGAACGGCCGAAGGTCCACATGCCGGGGAGCCAGCACGTCGCCGACTTTGGTGGGCACCGTCGACAACTGCACGACGGGCTGGGCAATCCAGCCCCGGGGATCATCGCCGATCTTTTTGCGAACCGTCGCCAGTTCCTTTTCCGAGGCGTAGGGACCGAAGACGATCCCGTAACCGCCTGAGCCCTCGACCGGCTTGATGACTAGTTCGTCGGCTCGATCAAGTACCTCTTCGCGTTCATCGTCGAGCCAGCAACGCAGGGTGTCGACATTGGCCAGCAGCGGTTTCTCGCCGAGGTAGTACTCGATGATGGTCGGCACGTAGGTGTAGACGAGTTTGTCATCACCCACGCCGTTTCCGACCGCGCTGGATATCACCACATTCCCCGCCCGGGCGGCGTTGAGCACACCGGCTACTCCCAGCACCGAGTCCGGACGGAACTGCATCGGGTCCAGGTAGTCGTCGTCGATCCGTCGGTAGATCACATCGACCTGCAGCTCACCCTCGGTGGTGCGCATGTAGACGACGTTGTCCCGGCAGAACAGATCCGGACCCTCCACGAGTTCGACGCCCATCTGCCGGGCCAGCAGCGAGTGCTCGAAGTAGGCAGAGTTGAACGGACCAGGCGTCAGCACGACCACGGTGGGGTCGGACTCGTTGGTCGCCGAGGCGTTGCGCAGGGCACGCAACAGATGGGACGGGTAATCGTCGACCGATCGCACTCGGTGAGTGCCGAACAGATTCGGGAACACCCGGGTCATCACCCGGCGATTCTCCATGACGTAGGAGACCCCGGACGGGGAGCGAAGGTTGTCCTCCAGCACCCGGAAGGTGCCCTGCCCGTCGCGCACGATATCGATACCGGCGACATGGATCCGGACGCCGTTGGGCGGGCTGATGCCCGCGGCCGCCCGGTGAAAATGCTCACACGAGGTCACCAGCCGGCGCGGGATGACCCCATCGCGCAGAATCTCTTGGTCGCCGTAGATGTCGTCGAGGAAGCGTTCCAAGGCGATTACTCGCTGAGTGATCCCGGATTCCAGCTTGGCCCATTCGGCTGCCGAGATCACCCGCGGCACCAGATCCAGCGGGAACGGACGCTCCTCCTCGCCAGATAGCGAGAACGTTATGCCTTGGTCCACGAAAGCGCGGCCCAGCGCTTCGGCGCGACCCTCCAACTCCTCCGGTCCGGTGGGAGCGAGTTCGGCGTGGATGCCCCGGTAGGGGGCGCGAATATTGTCCCGCCGGTCGAACATCTCATCGAAGGCGGCCGCATAGGGCCCCATGTCCCGGTAGCCACCGAAAATCTCGGATGCGTCGGGCTCGGCTGGCTTCGGGGAGGCGGGACTGGCCTCGACCTGCTTACTGCGAAGGGACACGGGTCACATGCTGCACTAAAAACGCGGTTTTCGCAGGCTGAGCGGCTCCACTTTGGGAGTGAACCGCCGGTGCTGGTATTCTTCCAGCGCGCCGCGAGGGCACTGATTTTTGTTGTCCCGGCATCCAGACATCAGCACTGTGAGATTGAGGAATTTAACCGCGTGGCCAACATCAAGTCGCAGAAGAAACGAATTCTCACCAACGAACGCCGCCGCATGCGTAACAAGTCGGTGAAGTCCTCGCTGCACACCGCCATTCGCGCATTCCGGACCGCAGCCGCCGAAGGCGACAAGGACAAGGCCGGCGACCTTCTGGCCTCGACCAACCGCAAGCTGGACAAGGCCGCCAGTAAGGGCGTCATCCACAAGAACCAGGCCGCCAACAAAAAGTCGGCCCTGGCCCAGGCCTTCAACAAAATCTGACCCGCCTGCGACACCTCAGGCTCGCGTCCGTCCAGTCCACACCCTCGGATGTGAGGGTCCGCTTGACTCCGGAACGTTGACGGGTATCGAAGGCGACGGGTATCGGCACTAGCCGTGCCCGGCCACCAGCCGGGCAATGTCACGGACCGTGGTTTCCAGTGCATAGTCGGCATTCGCCGCCGCGCCCTTGACATCCGCATTCAACGCGGCCACCAGCCGAATCGCGGTGGCGACGTGGTCCCGGGACCATCCCCGCGCCTGCTTCTGGGCCTTCTCAACCCGCCATGGCGGCATCCCGAGTTCGCCCGCCAAGCTGTAGGGGTTACCCGAGAGCGGGCCGATTCGGGCGATCGCGTGGACGGCCTCTCCGAGTGCATCGGCAACCAGCACCGGCTTGACCCCCCGTGCCACGGCCCAGCGCAGCGCCTCGGTGCAACCCTCGACGTCTCCTACGACGGCTTTATCGGCAATTTCGAAGCCGGTGACGTCGGCTTTTCCGCTGTGGTAGCGGCGCACGGCGCCGGCATCGACCCGACCACCGGTATCAGCCATTAGCTGGGAGCAGGCCGAGGCCAGTTCCCGGATGTCGGATCCCACTGTTTCCAGCAACACCGCGACGGTGTCATCATCCGGCGTCACTCCCAGCCTGCGGAACTCGGCGCGCACGAAACCGGCCCGCTCCCTGGGCTTGGTGATCTTCGCGGCCTGGTAGGTCTGGGCGCCAAGCCCACGCAGCTGACCCGCCAACGCCTTGGCCCGACCGGCACCCGAGTGCACCACCACCATCACGGTGCCGGGCGGCAGGTCTCCCGCCGCCGACGCGATCAACGCGGCGGCGTCCTTACCGGCCTCGGCAGCGGCTTCGAGAACCACGATGCGTTCATCAGCGAACAACGAGGGGCTGAGCAGCTCGGCGAGGTCGCCCGTAGAGACCTCCCCGGCGCGCAATCGGCTGACCGGGATGTCATCGGTGTTCGCCGACGCCCGGGCGGACTGCAGGATCTCAGCGATCGCACGCTCGATGAGGAGGCTCTCGTCACCCAGCACCAGATGCAATCCGTCGGCAACACTCACCCGACGATGGTGTCACGGGCCGCCGACGACACCGGACACCGACCATGCCGCGACAACCATCAGGGATCCGATCGCGGCCAGCCTGAACCACCGCCACCGCCACAGTGCGACAACGGCGATCGCCGCACCGCCAACGGTGCCCACACCGGCCCACCCCGATGGCACCGACACGGCCGCGCCGGGAAGCGATGACGCGACCTCGGCCACCGCCAGCAGCCACCACACCTCCGGTCCGGTGAACCGGATCAGAAGTTCAGCTGCCGCCGGCCACACGCCGGCCAGGGCCGCGGCCGCGGTCCCCAGAATCGTTATCGGCGGAATCACCATCGCCACAGCAAGATTGGCTAGAACCGCGACCAGACTGAAACGTCCAGAGATGGCGGCCACCAGCGGTGCGGTGACAAGTTGCGCAGCCAGAGCGATACTCAATGCGTCGGCGAGCGGTTTGGGCCACCCCCGCTTGACTAGTCGCTCCGACCACACCGGCGCCAACACCACCAGCGCTGCCGTCGCCGACACCGACAGGGCGAAGCCGATGTCGACGGCCAACTGCGGCGCGGCCAGCATCAGAGCGATCACACTGGCCGCCAGCACCGGGATGGCCTGGCGCCGGCGCCCGGAGAGCATCGCCAGAAGAGTGATGCCGCCCATGACGGCCGCCCGGAGCACGCTCGCGGTGGGCTGTACCACCACGACGAAGATGATCAGCGCCACTACGGCCAGTCCGACCGCCGGCCGCGGACCGATCAGGTGGGCGCTCAGCAGCACAGCACCGCAGACGATGGTGACGTTGGCACCCGACACCGCGGTCAGGTGGGTTAACCCGGCAGTGCGGAACTGAGCCGCGGTGGTGGCTGCAACGGCTGAGGTGTCGCCCAGCACCAACCCCGGCAGGATGGCCGCCTGGTCGCCGGTCAGTGCCTGGCGCGCCGCGGCAGCGAACCGGTCGCGCGCCGACTGCGCGGCGTGCTGAACTGCCGAAGCCCTGCCCAACGTCGGGCGGCCCGCTGCGCTCAGAACGGCCACGGTGAAGTCCCGTCGTTTCGGCGGCGAGATGCGGGCCCGAAATCGGGCCGGCCGGCCCGCGCCTAGCCGGCCGAAGTCGGCGGCAGAGCCGAAGACGGTCACCGCGCCGGTCAACGGTTGGCCGGCCACATCGAGGAGATCGGCGCGGATCATCAGACGGCCGTTGTTCATCGGGCGGGGGCTCTCGACGGGTTTGATGGTGACCCATGCGGTGCTGCCGAACCGTTGGCTCACCGGATGGGCCCGGACCGCCTCGCTGCGCAACCCGACCGCGATGCCGAATCCGGCACCGATGACCGCCGCTGCCAGAACACCGGCCGAAGCGGCCCGAATTTGCCGCGCCAGACGGCCCTCACGGCGGCTGGCCACCCACCATCCGGCTGCCAGTGCCACACACAGCACCGTCAGTCCGGGACCCGCACCCCACACGATGCCGGCGGCGGTCACCACCCACGCCGTGACCGCGGCCGGAACCAACCGGATATCGAGTCGCGTGGCCTCATGGGACACCCGTTCAGACCCGCACCAGCGACCGAAGTTTCGCCAGCCGGGCCGGCCCGATTCCGTCGACCTCGGCCAGCTGCTCGACACTGGTGAAACTCCCGTTTGTCGCACGCCAGGCCACGATCGCCGCCGCGGTGACCGGACCCACGCCGGGCAGCGTGTCGAGTTGTTCGGCAGTTGCCGTGTTGAGGTTCACCGGCCCGCTGGGAGCAGCAGTCGCGCCGCCGGGCCCAGACTCCGGTGTTCCGCCCACTGAGCTGCCCAGTGCCGCTGGCCTGCCCGACGGTGCGGCGATACCGACGACGATCTGTTCGCCGTCGGCCACCTGGCGGGCAAGGTTGAGCCCCAGGGTGTCCGCGCCGTCGAGGGGACCGCCGGCGGCCGAAACCGCATCCGAGACGCGGGCATGAGGTGTCAGGGTGACGAGTCCGGGCTGTCGCACCAGACCCACGACGCTGACGATCAGGGGCTGACTGCCCGGGGCGGTCGACGAACTGGGGCCGGGCGTGGCCGTAGACACCATCTGCACCGGCGGGAGATCCGCCGACACGACCGGTGCCGGCCGGTTGCGGGCCAGGGTGAACACCGTGATCAGCACCGCCAGCAGTGCGATGGCGGCGAGGGCGAACCCACCGGCGCGTCCCGGGTCGGCGCGTACCGCGGCCAGCCAGGCCCGCCCGGCCGGCACCCTGCCGTCTGGTACCCAACTCGGAACGATCGCGGCCTCGTCGATCTCGTCGTCACCGGTCTCCTCGCCGTTGCCTGCCACCGGACCGGGTTTGGCACCCATACGGCGGTTCAGGGCGCTCAACGGATCCTCGGTTCGCATGGGGCGACGGTAGATTCGGCGACCGTCGGATGAACGCCGGTGCGTACCGTTGCGGGACCTTGCTGTGGACGCGGCCGGGATTGTGGAAAAGTCGGTTGTGAAGAGTCTGTGGCGACGCTGAACAGCCATTGCCGCCCCGAGGTCAGGAGAGCCGCCGACGCCGTTCACCAGGGACGACAGCAACGGCGTGTCGACCGAACCTCTCCGCACGGTCAACGCCGTGGGGGCGGCGGACTTCCTCGCCTAAGCCGCGGATCTGCTCGCCGTCAACCCCGCGCATCCAACGGACTTCTCGATCCTGGCGTGGCCGGCGAACCTGGGCACCACGGTCGTGGGCTGGATGAGCATGCTGGAGGGCATCGGCGTTTACGGCAATGCCTACCTGCGCCTACCTGCGCCTAACTGCGCCTACCTGCGCCGCCCCGCGGTGACACTGGTGGCATTGGGCGCCAACCCCCGAGGATGCGCTCTATCCGCTCCTGGTCCCCGATGCCGGCGGCGTGCAACTGTCCGGGGAGCACAACAATGTGATCCATCTCGACGCCGACAAGCCGCCCCCGGTGGACGCTTTCTGGTCGGTGACGGTGTACGACGCCGAGGGATACCGGGTGGCCAATGAGCTCAATCGTTCAGCGTCCGGGGTTCGAGACGTGTTGCAGTACAACGCCGACGGATCGCTGGACGTATACCTGCAGCATGCCAACCCCGGCCCCGACAAGGAGGCGAACTGGCTGCCCGCTCTCTTCGGGCCGTTGGGGGTGACCTTGCGGCTCTGCGCACCGCGCTGCCAGATCCTTGGAGGGCGGTGGCACCCACCGGTGGTTCGTAAAGCCCGGCAAACGATTCCGGCTCAAGTGGCGATGTGCAGCTTGATCGCGAGAGGGGTCGCGCCTCCCCGAGCCAACTCCCGGGAATTCCTGAACACCCCCCGCCTCACCGATTCGAAGAACCGCCCGGATGAGCGCATCCACTTCTTTGACCGCTCCTGCCGATTCTCGGCGAAGTTCATCAGCCGGCGCAGCGCTCGTTCGACGTCGGAGGGGAATTTCCGCGGCATCAGACGCACACCAGCGCATCCCGGGACACGACCAGACCGCGCACAACGAACGAACCCGGAGCGTTCACTATCGAGTACGGCAGCATTCCCGGTGCTCCCGGGTGCCAAAGACGCCCCTTGAGAGCCCGACCCTGGGAGTACGTCCATTCAGGCTCCGCTCGAGTGTCTCTGTAGGCAACAAACGCCGCGGCGGCGGCCACCAGCGCGTCGATGACGTCGTTACCCGTGAGCTCAGGCTCAGTGCCCACGTCCGTCGCCGTCGAAATCCAGTGGGCGGCGAATCGGACATACTCGTGCTCGTCGAGATCCATGAGGGTACGAGCGAGCTCGCTGGGAGTCGACATCAGCGGGAGGGGAACAGCTGCTCGATGTAGAACTGGACCTTCGCTTCTATACGAGACGCGGAATAGAAACGCGACACAACGTCGAGAACTTCGTCGGCGGTGCTCAACCCGAGCTCATTCGCTAGAAAGACGATGTCGTCGTCATCGCGGTCTACCCGAGAAGCGAGAGTCTTCATGGCGAGCAGATAGTCGGTGGCAGGGACGCTCACCCTGAGTCCAGGAACCTCGAGAAGCACACGTGGATTCGCTCCTGCGGATGGTAAAAAGCCCTTTACCGCGTCGTTGAGCCACCCGGAGTCAATTTCCGGATGGCGCGATACGACGGTCTCCGCTGCTTCGTAGATGACCGACTTGGGCTCGAAGATTCCATCCACGTCGCTGGTAAGCCGGCGAGCATCATAGGCGAGCGCCATCGCAGCGCCGCCCACCACGAACAGCTCACCCGTGACCGCCCGATCCGCGAGAACAGCGCCGAGTTCAGTGAAGAGCTCGATGAGCCTTTCTCTGTCTAAGTTGGCGTTTCCCGCGACCATCGAGCTTGCTCTCCCGTCGGTGCCCGTTCGTGTGGCCAAATATAGCGCTCAACGGGTTTAGCCCACGGTTTCACCCGACATGGGTGTATCACTGCAGAGATCAAGTGATTCACTTCCGATCGCTGCTTCTGCGGC
>Ga0180429_10001416_pt1 | contig 20445 bp, 7 predicted proteins | sample SS_ome_FD_132428 | JGI IMG/M metagenome (GOLD analysis project Ga0180429, IMG submission 132428) | Hypersaline lake sediment archaeal communities from the Salton Sea, California, USA - SS_1_S_1 metaG | ecosystem: Environmental > Aquatic > Non-marine Saline and Alkaline > Hypersaline > Sediment ...
GATCGGCGTCTACGCCATGCACCAATTCGGCGACGTTTCGCTGCACGTAAAAGGAGCTACCGTACTGGCCAACGTGCTCGGAGGGTTGATTTTCGGCGTCGGCATGGTTGTGCTCGGCTACGGGCCGGATCATCGAAACCTATTACAGCCAAGCCACCGCAGAAGAGGCGTTCAAGAATATCAAGAACCCTCAACACCTGGCGTTGGTGTATACAATTGAAAACAGGCTTAAACCGTGTGGCTGTAATATGTTGCGCTGATATTCCCGCTTGGTCGTAGTAAACTCACGCTAGGACACGCTGCCAGACTCAATTGCCAGAAACCGTGTGCTACTGCTTCACCCGCAGGCAGCCGAGCCACTTCTCTTCGGCATCGATGATCTGCTGGCCGTGGCCGCTGGCCGATTCGGTTCGCATGATCAGTCCGGCCATCACCGTCTGGCCCTCGAGCTTTGCACCGCCGGCGGCGGCACACCAGGGCGTGCCCTTGCCGCCGTCGCCCGGCAGGCGGCAATGCTGGAACACGGCGTGAGCGAAACCCCGGGAACTGACCTGGGCCGGCCAGCGGCGGAGCAGCGGTTTGTGCGTGGCCACTACTTTCGAGAGCCCCGGGAGGATCGCCTCGAAGACATCGTCCAACTGATCGATCGAGGGCAACTCGCGGACGCGCCCGGCGGGGGCCAATATCAGGGCCGCCAGGCGGACCGGCACGTTGAAAAACTCCAGCACAGCCGCCCCGGCCGGCGGGCCTTCGCTGTCGAGCGACGTCACGTCGATCGACAAGTCGGCGACCCCCTTGACCGGAGCCTTTCGCTTGCGCCTAAGCAGTTTGTACACGATGTAAAGCACGATCAGCGCCACCACCGCGGCGATCGCGTACCTCAGCGTATCGGCCGGAAGCGAACCGACCGCTTCCTTGGCTTTATCGAGGTGTTCCTCCAGACTCACGTCGTCGGGCATCTGTTCATCCCCGTGCTTGCTTCATCGCTCACACATGCCTGCCGCGTCGCGTGATCTTGTCGCGGAGTTTGGCGGCGCGTTCGTATTCTTCGGCGGCCACCGCATCGGCCAACTGCTCGGCCAACGTGCGACCGACGTTGTATTCCTCTCGAAGGGCCTCCTTCATCTCCGTCAACTGGGCCACCAACTCGTCTTCGGCGAACTGCTCTTCGGCGCCGAGCGACTCGAATACCTCGCGAATCAGAGCCAGCCCTTGGTTGCACTCCTCGACCGCCGCTTCGGCGCCGTTGATCTGCAACTCGGCCAGGGCGGCGGCCTGGGTGCGGTGGAAGAGCACGAACGGACGGTACTGCTCGTGCGAGATGGTCCACTCCGGGTCCGGTGAGTGCTCGGCCACGAAGTCCATCAGCGTCAAGGTGTGATCGGCGTCGCGCACCGCCCGGTGAAACTCCCGCAGGGCCATGAAGCAGATCCGCCGATGATAGAACTGCAAGAACTCGCGATCGACCTCGAAACACCGGTCGTCGTTCAACTCGAACGACGGGCCTTCGTTGAAGGCAAGCTGAATGAGGTAGTCGAGATAGGTTTCCGCCCCCTCGGGCCGGTCGCCGTCGGGCCGGCCGCTCGATTCCATCTGCAACAGGCCCATCTCGATGCGCATTTGCACCACCTCGCGGCCGTCCTTGCAGCGGACCAGCCGCGCGCTGATCACTCCCGGCTGGTAAGGCCACTCCTCGAAAACATGGTCCACGTCTTGGTAGTCGGACATCACTCCTGTTACTGCTCCCACTTCGGATTGCGTTGTCGTTTCTTCTGCGAGTGCTTCTTCTTGTGGTCGAGCCGGCGTTTGACCGAGGCCCGGGTGGGCTTGGTCGGCCGGCGGCGTTTCGGCGGCACGGCCACCTCCGCCAGCATGGCACGGAGCTTCTCGAGGCAGTCGGCCACGTTGCGGCCCGCATCGCGAAAACGCTGGCTGACAATCAGCAGATCACCCTCGGAGTTTACGCGGCGTCCGTACCGCGCGAGCAGCCGCCGGCGAACCGCCTCGGGCAGACTCGGACTGCTGGTGACCGGCCAGTGCAGCAAGGCCTTGGTGTTCAGCTTGTTGACGTTTTGCCCCCCGGGGCCCGAACTCCGCGCAAACGTGAAGCGGAATTCGCGGAGCGGAATGCGGAGCCTGGAGTTGACGACGAGCATGTGTAGTGGTTAGTGGATAGTGGATAGTGGTTAGTGGATAGTGGTTCACTTCATCGAGCCTGTGTGTTTCTCACGTTTCGGGCCGCTAGCGTAGCCATTGCTTTGCGGTGATTGCGATCATCACGACGATGAATCCAATCATACACATGAAACATCCTGAAGGAATGCTCACCGAGAACAGATGCAGGCGCCCGTTGTTGTCTCTGCGATGAAACCAGAATGACATTTCGCTCGATCCCCTGCTGCCGCCCGCCTGTTGCTTGCTGGTCACTCTCCCACGAGTTCCTCGAAAGCCTCCTTTGCATGTGTCAGCAACGAGTGGTAATCGGACGTTTCGATTTCCTCGCCCAGCAATTCGACGTCGTAGTAGCCGTCGTATCCGGCGGATTTCAGTGCGGCGACGATCTCTTTCAATGGGATCGTGCCTTCGCCGAGCCGGCAGCGATTCTGCTCTCCCTCGGGCGGCCGCCGGGCGTCGCCGAGGTGGACGATGGCCACGTGGCGGCAGATCTGTCCGATCCGCTCCGCCAGGCCGGGGTCTTGGCCCAGGTGATAGGTGTCCAAGACCATCTTCACCTGTTGACTGCCCACCGCGTCGATCAGGGCCAAGGTGTCGTCGATGGAGGTCAGAAAGGTCCACTCTTCGGCACAGCCGGGATGCATCGGTTCCAAGGCCAGGACCACGCCGAGCTTGGTGGCCGTGGGGACCAGTTCGCCCAGCGCCCCGTGAATGAGGCGTCGGGCGTGGTTGTGGGTATGTCCGGCCCGAGCCCCGCTGTAGACGACCAGGGTCTCGGCCCCCAGGTCGGCGGCCGTTCGCAGCGCCTCGGCGGCGTCTTCCACGCTCTCCCGATACGTGCGGCCGTCGCTTCCGGTGAAACCGCCCGCCCATAGGAGTTGCGAGGCGCTCAGCCCGGCGTCGGCGAGCAACTCAATCGCCTTCTCTTTGCCACAGTCGGAGAGTTTCTGCCGCCACAGGCCGATGGCGGGAATGCCGGCCGCGCGATAATGAGCCACGTCTTCCTCAAACGACCAACGAAAGGTGGTCGTCTCGTTCATCGACAGTACAGCCATCCGTGCCGGCTCCTTGGTTAGTCGCCAACCCACCCGGCAATATGGAGTGGGTCCGTTCACATTCGCCTACGTTCGGCAGTATGAGACATTGCCGCGATCCTGTAAAGGGTCGTTGCCGAACGCGGGGGAGCGGAAGGTATTGAAAACCGACGGCAATTCCGCAACAATCGGGTGTCTCCGAGATACCTTACGGATGTTTCCCGTTCGATGCCCCACCCCCCGAAGGACCCTGGACTGATGAATCTGAAGCCCTTGATTGCCTGCCTGTGTTTCGTAGTACTTGTTTGCGGATGTAAGGAGCAGCGTCCGAAAGAAGCCTGGGAAAAACGCGAACAGGTCTACACCGACCACCCACCGGAACACTGGTTGGAGCTTATTCAGCATCGGAATCCGCAGGTGCGTGCCCAAGCTGCCGACCGCTTGATCGACGGTGGCGCAGACAACGTGCCGGAGTTGGCCAAGATTCTTCAGGAAAAGACCGGCCGCACGCGGCTTTCGGTTGCCCGTTGCCTTGGCGACATCGGCCCGAAGGCAGTTGATGCCGTGCCGGCGTTGTGCCTGGTGCTGAAGGACACGGCCTGGGCGCAGCGCGACGTGGCGGCCGAGGCTATCGGTAGGATCCACGGCAACCCCGACAAGTCTATCCCGGCCTTGCTCGAAGCGCTGAAGACCGACGAAGAGTCGCGCGTTCGCGGCAAGTCGGCCGAGGCGCTCGCGCGGTTCAAGTCGGGCAACCCGAAGATCGTTTCCGCCTTGGCAGCGGCTTTGGAGGACCAGGACGATGAGGTCCGCGCGTACGCCGCCGACGCATTGGGGTCAATCGGCCCGGCGGCCAAGTCGGCCGTCGAGGCGCTCGAAAAGGCCGCAAAGGCTGAGCAATTCAATGTTTCGATGGCTGCCCAAGAGGCATTGAAACAGGTATGCGGTGAATAGGCCGACGCTGATTTCGCAACTGCGGCATCTCGCCGCGGAACCGGCGGTTGGAAGCCGCCGCTGCCCGTCGATCTTTCCATCACGATCACGCCCGGATGGTTCTCCCTGCCGCCCGTTCTGCCTACCGTCTGTGTGAAGATGGCGAGCATAGGCAAGTAAAACCCCTACTCAGACGTAGATAGCTTTGGGTATTTTGCGAAAATACTTGCGCCGCTAGCTTGACCTACCTCACTTCCCTTGGTTATCCTTCTTGTTAGCGCTGCCTGAATAACCGTCAGAATCGGTAAAATCGTTACAATCGTAACGCCCTAATTGAACCGCCCTAATTGAACCGTTGGTCCCGAGGGAGTCGCATCATGTCCACCCACCTATCATTTCGTCGTTTTGGCGCACTGCTCACCAGCGAGCGTTCGGCCGGAGTATCGCGCGTGAACGCGGCCGGATCTCGTTCTCGGCGGTTGAAAATCGAATCGCTCGAGCAACGCCGACTGTTGTTCGCAGGTGGGCCGGACGCGTTCGGTTACATCTACATGGACTCCTTGGAAGCCGACGGACCCGACTACGATTTCGTCGACATCTCCACCACGGGCACGCTTGTTGCTTCGGGCGACGATGCCTCGTCGATCAACAGCGGAATTTCATCGCCCGTGTTGCTCGGTTCGCCCTTCGAGTTCTACGGCAACACGTATCATTTCCTCGTCCCTTCGACCAACGGCTACATCTCGACGTCGCCGATCGACGACGGTTCGGACCTGACCGCCGACACGCCCTTGCCGGCAGTGCCCAGCGACGGCGGCGGGGCCCGGCTGTATCCGCTGCACGAAGACCTGATCGCCGACGTGTACTACGAGTACAACGGGTTGATTGGTGCAAGCATCTTCCAGTGGGACGCCCAGTTCTTCCCCGCTTCAACGGCCTTCGATTTCCAGGCGTTACTGTACGACAACGGCGATATCTTGTACCAATACGGCGACGACGTTCCGTCGGTGGGATTTGGTTCAACGACGGGCATCCAAGACGAGGTTGCCTTCGCCGGACTCGAGTATTTGGGCACTCCGCCCTCCTCGGCCATCAGCGATCTGGCGATACTGTTCGAGGCCCCGCCGGTGGATCTCGAGCCCGGTGAGATTTGGGGACTGAAGTTCGAGGACCTCAACGGCGACGGCCAGTACCAGGTCGACGAGCCGGGCCTGGAGGGCTGGAACATCCAGTTGATCGACGTGCTCACCGGCGACGTGGTCGAGGAGCAATTGACGGCTCCCAACGGTGAGTACTGGTTTGCCGACGTGTGGGGCGGGTCGTATCTGATTCGCGAGGTTCGCCCGGAGGGCTGGACCCAGACGACGCCCCAGCCGCCGCCGATCTTCATCGACGGCAACGTGGTGACCTCGCTCGATATTCCCGAGTTGGCCATCGGCAACTACCAGAGCGACGTCGACTACGGCGACGCGCCTGACAATCCACTCAACCCGGACGATTTCCCCACGCTGGCCGCCAGTGGCGGTGCCGCTCACGTGGCCGTGGGCAACACGCTGTTCCTGGGCGCGGCGGTCGATGTCGACGTCGACGGACAACCGTCGCTGGACGCAACCGGTGACGACACCGACCCCGACGGCGACGACGAGGACGGCGTGGTGTTTCTCGATCCGCTGGTACCGGGCACTACTGCCCGAATCGACGTCACGGCTTCCGAGGGCGGCGGAGTACTCAGCGCCTGGGCCGACTTCAACCGCGACTACGACTGGAACGATTTCGCCGAGCAGATCTTTGTGAACGAACCTCTGGCGGCGGGTGTGAATCGGCTGGAGTTCGGCGTGCCCGACGACTTCGACGACTTCGGCCACCTCCACCTTCGCTTCCGGTTGAGCACGCAGGAGGACCTCTTGCCGTCGGGTCTGGCGCCGGACGGCGAGGTCGAGGACTACGTTCGCGAGAAGAAGATGGCCGACTTCGGCGACGCGCCCGATTTCGGCGGTCTTTCGCAGAACTACCCGACGTTGCGCGTCAGCGATGGCGCCGCCCATGCGATAGCCGGGGGGTACGTTCTTGGAGACTTCATGCCCGCTTCGGCCCCGATGCTTTGGCTGGGTGAAGGAGAAGTCGATCCGCTCACGGTCTATGACGACCGGCCCGACCCGGACGAAGACGGCCAGCCGAACAACCCACCCGGCATTGGCGGCGACGACGGCGACATCATCTGGGGCGACGACGAGGACGGCGTTGTGTTCGTCGGCGCGTTCGACTCGTATCTTGCTCCGCCGGATTACGGTCTGGTGCCGGGCTTGATCAACTCGATGGAGGTGACGGTCACTCACGTTGCCAAGGGATCGGGCTATCTCAACGCGTGGATCGACTTCAACGGCGACGACACCTGGGACGCCGGCGAACAGGTGTTCAACGACCTGCCTCTTTCCGACCCGACCGGCACGGGGACCACCTACGCACTGGATTTCATGGTACCCGGCGATGCGATGCCGGGGGCAACCCACAGCCGGTTCCGCTTCGACAGTGGCGGCGACTTGGAGTTCACCGGCCTGGCGTTCGACGGCGAGGTGGAAGACCACGAGGTAGCGATCCTCACTCCGATCGACTTCGGCGACGCGCCCGACGATCAAGAGGTACACTACGATTTTCCGACGACCAACTCGTCGCCGCTGTTCAAGGACGGTGCCCGGCACGTGGTCGTTCCCGGCATTTACTTGGGACACCGGAACGACCCCGAGCCGGACGGGCAACCGAACGCCGATGCAACCGGCGACGACGTCGATTTGAACTTCGCGAGCCTGGGCGACGACGAGGACGGCGTGCGGTTCCTCACCCCGTTCATTCCCGGCACTACCGCACAGGTCGAGGTCAAGGCGTCGGTCGACGGATACCTGCACGTCTGGTTCGACTGGAGCGGCAACGGCGAGTGGTTCGACGGTCCGGCCTTTCCGTCGCCGGAGTCGGAGCACGTTTTCTCGCTCGAGCCGGTAACGGCGGGCTTCAACGTACTCGACGTTGCGGTGCCGGCGGGGGCCGGCATCGGCATGACCCACTCCCGGTTCCGCTTCACCGATCGCACGATTGACGAGGCCTTGGAAGTAACCGGCCTGGCCGACAACGGCGAAGTGGAAGACTATGCGCTGCAGATCATGCCGGCCGACTGGGGCGACGCGCCGGCGGGCTACCCGGTGACCATCGCCGAGGACGGCGCGGCACACGTCGCCGATGAACTGCGGATGGGAACCGAAATCGACACTGAGCAATCGGGGCTGCACAGCGCATACGCCGACAAGGACGACACCGACCAGGTGCCGGACGACGAAGACGGTGTCGCCTTCCTGTTCCTCAATTCGCCGGGGATGTTGTTGCCCGGCACCCTGGACTCTGTTTCCGTCGATGTCCTCGGCGCCTCCCAGCACGGCGCATACCTCGACGCATGGATCGACTTCAACGGAAACCAGATCTGGGAAGCCGACGAGCAGATCATCGTCAGCGATCCGGTGATTGCCGGCCCGAACGTTACCAACGGCACAAACACCTTCTCTTTCGACGTTCCGGCTACAGCGGTGCCGGGGACGACCTTCGCCCGCTTCCGCGTGAGCAACCAAGGCGATCTGGCCCCGACCGGCCTGGCCTTCGACGGCGAGGTTGAAGACTACAAGGTAATCGTCGACGTTCCCTACGACTTCGGTGATGCGCCCGAGGGTGGACAGCCCAACGATTTCCCGACCATGCTGGTCAGTGCTTCCGGTTTGGTCGGTCCCAGCCACGTGATCGATCCGGAAGTGTACTTGGGCGAGTACATCGATCCGGAATTGGACGGGCAGCCCACGGCACTGGCCGACGGCGACGACTTAGACTTGGAAGGCGACGACGAAGACGGCATCGTGTTCGTCACGCCCATGACCCGCGGCGGAGTGGCCACGATCGAGGTTACCGCGTCGGTCGATGGTTATCTGAACGCCTGGGTCGACTTCAACGGCGATATGGTCTGGAACGCGATGGAGCGTATTTTCCTCGACGAGCCGCTGGCGGCCGGCGTAAACACGCTGAGTTTCCCGGTTCCGGGTTGGGCCGTGCTCGACAGCGTGGTCTCGCGGTTCCGCTACACATCGTACGATCCGCAAGGGAGCCTCGATTTCCACGACACGTATAGCGGTCCGGCCGCCGACGGCGAGGTGGAAGACCACCTGGTGACGGTCTACAAGGGCGATTTCGGCGACGCCCCCGACCCGACCTACCCGACGCTGATCGCAAGCAACGGCGCCGTGCATGCCATCTACCCCGATCAGAGTTACCCCGACTTGATCCTGGGCGAGTTGATCGACGGCGAGATGGACGGGCAACCCGACCCGCTCGACCTGGCCATCGGTGACGACAACTCCGATCTGAACGACGAGGACGGCGTGTTTTTTGTTACCGAACTGATGCCGGGTACGATTGCCGGCGTGGACGTGCTGGTGGGCGGGACTTTTCCCTTCTCGTTCGGCGCGTTCCTGGATGCCTGGATCGATTTCAACGGCGACGGCGATTGGCTCGATCCGGGCGAGCACGTGATCGACAGCGACGGCATATCCCCCAACGTGCTTGAGGGAATGAACACGGCGATGACGTTCCCCGTGCCCGAGGACGCACTGGTCGGATCGACCTATGCACGCTTCCGGCTCAGCAGCGCCGGCGATCTGACGCCGGTCGGCACGGCGGCCGACGGCGAGGTCGAGGACTACATGGTCGAGGTCGTGCAGCCGCTCGACTACGGCGACGCACCGGATTATCCGTTCCCCACATTTGCGTCGAATGACGGTGCCCGTCACGCGATCATCGACACGGCGCCATACCTCGGAGAGTTGGTCGACGCCGATCTCGACGGGCAGCCCACGCTACTGGCCGACGGCGACGACGGAGACTTCCAGGGCGACGACGAAGACGGCGTGACCCAGTTGACGCCGCTGGTGCAGGGAGCATACGCCACGTTGGAGATCACGGCCTCGGGCGACGGTTATCTCAACGCCTGGATCGATTTCAACGGCGACGGCGACTGGAACGACGGCGAGCAGATCGCTACCGATGTGTTTCTGACCTCCGGCGCGAACGAGTTGACCTTCCAGGTCCCGTTTTCGCCGGATTTCGAGTGGCCGCTGGACGTGATCGGCCGTTTCCGGATTACCTCGTCCGACACCGCCGGCTCGCTTTCCTATACGGGCTTCGCGGCCGACGGCGAGGTGGAAGACCACCTGCTGACGATCTACGCGGCCGACTTCGGCGACGCGCCGCAAGATCTGCCGCCGAACAACCCCTACGCGCAGGCGGGGCTTCCCGTGCGAGACTATCCGACTCTGCTACCGGAGGGTGCCGGGCACGCGATCGACATGCCCTTCTATCCGGACGTCTTCCTGGGCCTCCCCGTTCCCAGCGGCCCGATCGGCCCCGATTGGGAATCGAACGGTCAGCCCGACGCCGAAGCCTTGGGCGACGACCTCGACACGATATTCCCGCCGCCATACGACGACGAGGACGGCGTCACATTCGTCGCGCCGGTCATTCCCGGTGGAGTGGCCACGGTGGAAGTTATCGTTACGACGAACCTGCCGCTCTTGCCGCCGTTGTTGGACGCCTGGATCGATTTCGACAACAGCGGAGATTGGGAACCGGGCGAACGGCTACAGTTCATCGGCTACGAAGGGATGACGAGCATTCCGGTCACGGCCGGCCTGAACGTCCTCAGCTTCGAGGTCCCGGCCGACGCGGTGGCGACCGCGGGCGTTGGAGGCACCGGCCTGCCGACGTTCTCTCGATGGCGTATCAGCACGCTGGGTGAGTTGGAGACCACGGGTCTGGCCTTCAACGGCGAAGTGGAGGACCACGCGGTTGAGATCGAAACGCCGCTCGATTGGGGCGATGCTCCCGATCGGCCGGAGTTTGCCGCGGCCTACTACGACACGCTGAGCATTCACGACGGTGCCCGGCATCCCATCGTGCCCGGCTTCCAACTCGGCGAGGCGAACGACCCCGAGCTCGACGGCCAGATCGACATCGTCGCCATGGGAGACGACAACGATCCGATCTTCGGCGACGACGAAGACGGCGTGGTGTTCACCACCATGTTGTTGCCGGGGGCGGGCACCGGAAGCATTCCCGGCGCCGAGGCCGTCGTCACGGCCTCGATTCCAGCCGGCGTGAGCGGATATCTCGATGCCTGGATCGACTTCCACGGCGACGGCAGTTTCGCCGATCCACCCGATCACATCGCCGCCAAACTGCCGCTGGTCGACGGATCGAACACGATTCTGTTCACCGTTCCGCAGGACGCACCCGACGTGGCCACCTTCGCCCGATTTCGGCTCAGTAGCTACGAGGGCGTAGACCCGGGCGTTCTGCTCTCCTGGGACGGGCTGGCCGTCGACGGTGAGGTCGAGGACCATCTCGTGCTCGTCGGCGAGAACATCGATTTCGGCGATGCACCCGATCCCAGCTATCCCACGCTGCTGGTCAACAACGGTGCATCGCACCTGATCGTCAACAACGTACACCTGGGCACGGCGCTTGGCGGAATCGACGCCGATCTGGACGGACAACCCACCGCCGCGGCCGACGGCGACGACCTCGACGGCAACAACGACGATGACGGCATAGTGTTTGTCACGAAGTTGGAGGTGGGTAGCACTGCCTCGATCGAGGCCACGGTGCAGAACGTGGGCTACCTGAACGCCTGGATCGACTTCAACGGCGACGGCGATTGGGACGACCCCGGCGAGCAAGTTCTCACCGACGAACTGATGAACCCCACGCTCAACCCGACGGTCTTGCCGCTGGAGGTTCCGACCGACGCGATCTCGGGCACCACGTTTGCCCGATTCCGATTCAGCACCCTACGCGGTTTGTCCTATGACGGACCGGCCCCCGACGGCGAGGTCGAGGACTACATGGTCGAGATCCCACCCCCGCTCCGCATCGAGGGCGTCAAGTGGAACGACGTCAACGGCAATACTATCCGCGATGAACTGGTCGCCGACCCGGACCTGGTCTTCGTGATCGATGTCTCCGACAGTTCCAACGGCCCGTTCGCCGGTACTCCGGTGGGCGACGTCAACGGAGACGGCAACGCCGACACGATCCTGGATGCCGAGCTACAGGGATTCATCGACCTGAACCAGGGATTGATCGACGAGGGATTCGGCGACTCGGCCGAGGTGTCGATCGTGGTGTTCGGCCTCGACGCCGCGCACGTCGACATGGACCAGGTGGCCGTCGGCCTGCAACTTGCCACTATGCCCAACACCGACGCCAATCTGAACGGAATCGCCGACGTCGTCGACGTGCTGCGATTGATCCGCGCCGGGCATCTCGGAGTCGACGGCAGTGGAACCAGCTTCGAGGCACCGCTGCAGTCGGTCATCGATACCTTCTTCATCCTGGGTACGTTGCCCGGCGATGGCACGATGGTCTTCCTCTCCGACGGGTTCCCCAACGTTGCCGAGGTCTTCACCGACGAGGTGGCCGCGCTGCGGGCAAATGCCGTGACCCTGCGGGCGTACGGCGCCGGTGCGGACGCCAACCTGGAGGAACTCCAGAAGATCGATCCCAACGCCAGGATCTTCACCAGTTCCGACCAGTTGCTCGAGACAATCAGCAGCCTGCCGGAGACCCTGATCGAGCCGGCCATCCCCGACGTGGAAATCTATATCGACAGCAATGACAACGGCAACTGGGATTCCGGCGAGCCCATCGAAACGTCGGACGAGGACGGACTCTACAGCTTCGGCAACCTCGATCCCGGCACCTACGTGGTGCGAGAGATCGTGCCGGCCGGCTTCACGCAGACGTTCCCCGTCGGCGGCGCCGGTCACAGCGTCGAGGTCGGCGAAGGTCTGCCCGTGCCGCAGTGCGATTTCGGCAACCAAATACAGGGGCAACCCGGGCTGATTATCGACGACGTCGCCATGCTGGAAGGCGACCTGGGCGAGTCGACGACATTCGTGTTTGACGTAACTCTATCGGCCGCCACCGACGTGCCGGTCATCGTCGATTTCGCCGCTGCCGACGGCACGGCAACCGGCGCCGACAACGACTACCTGGCCGCCGCCGGCACGTTGGTCTTCAACCTCGGCGATCCGCTGACGAAGACCGTCGAGGTGACTGCGGTCGGAGATGACGTCTCCGAGTCGGACGAGACGTTCCTGGTCGTGCTCTCCAATGCGAGCAACGCGATCATCGTCGACGACACCGGTGTGGGCACCATCATCAACGACGACGGCCCGGTCACGACGGAACAAGTGGCCTACACGCTTGTGCTGACCGACGACGTGGGGACCGAGTTGGTTCGCGACCTCGGCGGCCGGTACATCGTTCCCCTGGGTGCAAACTTCGTGGCCGAGGTCTACGTCGACGATCTCCGCGACGTCGGGGCGGCCGGGGGCGTTCTCTCTGCCTTTGCCGATCTCCTTTATGACGCCGCCGACGTGATCGACTGGATCGACGGGACGTTGGCTGTCGCTGCTGGTTTCCCCGTCCTGCAGGACGGCGTCGTCGACGAAGCCAACCGGCTGGTCGACGAGGCCGGGGGCGCCAATCTGGGGGCCGCACCCGGCGCCGACCCCGAGCAGTTGTTGTTCAGTGTCAGCGGTCGGGTGAATCCCGGTGCGGCCGAAGGCAGCATCGTGACGTTGGCACTGGACCAGGCCGATGATGCCGGCAACTTGACGATAGTTCACGGGCTCACCGAAGCGGTAACAGGCACCTATGAAAGCGAACAGTTGCTGGTCGTTTCGCTGCACCCGTGGCAGAACCCCGACAACCAGTACGACGTCGACGCCAACGGCGTGGTCGATCTGCTCGACGTGGCGGCGATAGTGAACGATCTCAATGCCGGCGGCCCCAGGCTGCTGCCCGTGCCGCCGGTGCCGCCGGATGTTCCCCCGCCGTATCTCGACGTCGACGGAAACGACGGTGTTTCGCTGGCGGATGCCCTGGCGGTAGTGCAATATCTTGAGTCTGGTTCACCCCTTACTCTAGCCGCGGAGCCGGACGCCGCGCCGGCCGACGTGCCCGTGCTCACGAGCGAGGAATTGGACCCGCTCGTAGATACAGCAGTCGGACTTTGGGAAGCCGTCGCGATCGATGCTTCTCAGATGGAGGTCTTTGCGGAGGTTGACGTGCGAATCGGCGACCTGCCCGGCAACATATTGGGAATGACGCACGGCCTGTTGGTTACCATTGATGTAGATGCGGCCGGGCAAGGCTGGTCCGCCGATCCGGCACCCCGGCAATACGAACGGATCAGCGCCGTCGACGCCGCATTCTCCGGCGATCGGGTCGATCTGCTGACCGTCGTCGCACACGAGTTGGGCCACGTGCTGGGATTGGGCGATCTGGACGGCGATCTCTTCGAGTCGGAGTTGATGTCCGAAAGCCTTGCCCCCGGCCGGCGCAAGCTGCCGAGCCGGGAAGCCCTCGATTGGCTCTTCGCCAACGAGGAAGAATGGTAAGACCCGCGGCGTCCCCCGCAGGGTGTGGTATTTGCTTGACACCCAAAGGTGTCATTATGTAGCGGGTGTATGCATGGACCAATTTGATTGGGTGGCGTAACCCTGGTAATATGGGGAGTTAGGTGCTCTAATGCCGTACAGGCAGTTTGTGCCTCGTTTTACGCCCCCGTTCCGCGTCGCAGATGTACAGGTGGTACCGATCTCTAACCTCGAAAAAATCAGGCAGCACAATGATGAGACCTTTTCGTTCTCGGCGAAAGAGTAATCGTCAACGCATCAATGGTCGTCATCGCACGGTAGGTTCCTTGGGAACTCATCACCGGCCACTGGACTACGAGTTGCTGGAACAGCGGAGGTTGTTGGCCGGCGACATCCAAGTCCGCTTCGATTTCACCGATCTGGCGGAGACCCCGATTTCTTCGTTGGAAGTGGGAGACGACTTCCTGCTGCAGGCGTACGTGCAAGACATACGTGTGGTGCCGCAGGGGGTTGCCCAGGCATACCTTGACGTCTCTTACGACGACCTGCTTGTTTCGGTAAACGGTTCCATCACTCACGGTGCCGAGTACAGCAATGTCCCCTCGGGCGACGCTGCCACAACCTCGGGGTTAATCGACGAGGTCGGCGGCGGTGCCACAAACATCATAACTGGCCCGCCCGATCCGGCCGCCGAGTACCTCTTGTTCAGCCTCCCTTTCCAGGCAGACACAACCGGGACTCTGTCGCTCACCGTTGACGCGGCTGAAGGCTTCGGGCACGAGTTTCGAGTGTTTCCCAACGATGAGGTAGTCTTCGCCGACGTCGATTTCGTTGGCCCTTCGATCAACATCACCGACGACACGGCCATGGTTGCCTTTGCCGCCGCTGCCAGCAACGTGGCCGAAGACGTTCCGGCCGGTACTCACACGGTCGACGTCGTGCTTTCAATACCCGGCGGTGGCACGTTGGCCGAGGCCGTTTCGCTCAACGTCGATCAACTCGGCTCTTCGACGGCGGTAGACCCGGCCGACTATTCGCTGGCGCCTACCACGGTGACCTTCCCCGCCGATTCGGCCGACGGCGCAACGCTACCGCTGACGCTCACGATCAACAACGACGCCCTGGTCGAGGGCGACGAGACGGCCGATCTGCAACTGACGGGCCTCACCGGCGGCGGGGGTGCCGTTACGATCGACCCCACCGCCGACGATCACCAAGTGACAATCAACGACGACGACACGGCAACGGTCGGCTTCGCCGCGTCCTCCAGCACGGTGGCCGAAGACGTTCCCTCCGGCACGCACACGGTCGACGTAGTGCTTTCGATCCCCGGCGGTGGCACGTTGGCCGAGGCCGTTTCGCTCAACGTCGATCAACTTGGCTCTTCGACGGCGGTAGACCCGGACGACTACTCGCTGGCGCCTACCACGGTGAACTTCCCCGCCGGTTCGGCCGACGGCGCAACGCAAACGCTGACGCTAACGATCATCGACGACGCCCTGGTCGAGGGCGACGAGACGGCCGACCTGCAATTGACGGGCCTCACGGGCGGCGGGGGCGCCGTCACGGTCGACGCCACCGCCGACGCTCACCAGGTGACGATTACCGACGACGATCAGATTTCGATATCGATTACGCCGGACGTCCATGCGCCCGAGGGAGATTTGGGCACCAGCCCCATGACATTTGTTGTGAGCTTGTCGGCGGCCAGCCCGGTGGAGGTTAGGGTGTGGGTCAACACGGCCGACGACACCGCGACGGCCGCCGACAACGACTACGTGCCGATCGTCGACTTGGAGTTGATTTTCGAACCCGGTCAAGCGATCACGCAGAACGTCGACGTCGACGTTGTCGGGGACACCGTCCGCGAGGACAACGAGGTTTTCTTCGTGAACCTTTCCAGCCCGACCAATGCGGAGATCGGAAGCAGCCCCGGTGAGGGGCATATCTTGAACGACGAGATCGAAATCAGCATCCGGGCAATCCCATCATCGATCGTGCCCGAGGGCGACAGCGGCGATTCCAACCAGGCGGCGTTTGAGATACAACTGTCCGATCCCGTCGATGTTCCAGTGGTGGCGCAACTCGACACGGCCGACGGTACGGCCGTGGCCGGCGAGGACTACGTAGCAATCACCGCCCAGCCGATTACTTTCAATCCCCAGGATCCACTCACGCAGATCGTCTACGTCGACGTGATCGGCGACGACAAACTCGAGTTGGACGAGGACTTCACGGTCGTCCTCAGCAACCCGACCGGCGCGGCCGTTATGCTGGAGAACGCCTCGGCCACCGGTACGATTCTCAACGACGACAACGCCACGCTCTTGATCGACGACGTTTCGCAGGCGGAGACCGACGCCGGCAGCACCAACTTCGACTTCACGGTCACGCTCGACGCGGAAGTCGATCACGCGGTGGCGGTCGATGTTTCAACCCAGGACGGCACGGCCACCACCGCCGACGGCGATTACGTTTTCAAGACCGAGACGATCACCTTCCCTGCAAACGCGGGAGGACCGCAAACGCAGACCTTTACCGTCGCCGTCAACGGCGACTTGAAAGTGGAATTGGATGAATTCTTCTTCGCAATCCTCAACGAACCCAGCCTTGATGACGGCGGACGCGGCGTAACAATCCCCGACAACTCGGGCACCGGCACCATCGAGAACGACGACCAGGCCACGCTCTTGATCGACGATGTCTCGCAAGTGGAAACCGACTCTGGTACCACTAGCTTCGTCTTCAACGTGACGCTCGATGGTGTAGTCGACCACGACGTCAGCATATACCTGGAAACGCAAGACGACTTCGCTACCACGACCGACGGCGACTACCAACCCACAAGCGATACGATCGTCTTCCCTGCAAACTCGTCGGCTCCACAAACCTTCACCGTACCCGTATACGGCGACGAGAAGGTGGAGTTGGGTGAAACGTTCTTGGTAATCATGGACGAATCCAGTCTCGAAACCGGCGGGCGCAACGGCGTGACTGTCCCCGACCCCACGGGCACGGGGAATATCCTCAACGACGACCAGGCCACGCTCTCGATCGACAATGTCTCGCAGTCGGAGGGCAACGCCGGGACCACCGATTTCATCTTCACCGTGACCCTCGACGCTGAAGTCGACCACGACGTCAGCATCGACCTGGCAACGCAAGACGATACCGCCACTACCGCCGACGCCGACTACGACGCCAACAGCGGTACGCTCACCTTCGACGCCAATTTCGGCGGGCCGCAGACCCGGACCTTCACCGTTGTAGTAAACGGCGATACGAAGGTGGAGTTGGACGAGATGTTCTCCGTCCAACTCTCCAACCCGCAGGCCGGGGGGCGCGACGTAACAATTGGCAACGGCACGGGTACCGCTACGATCGAGAACGACGACCAGGCGACGATCTCGATCAATGACGTATCAATGCCGGAGCCCATCGCCGGAACCGTCAATTTCGAGTTCACCGTGACCCTTACCGGCGCGGTCGATAATGCGGTCAGCTTCGACGCCGCGACCGCGGACGATACGGCCGTCGCCCCCGGCGATTATATTTCCAAGACCGAACCGTTCACTTTTCTGGCCAACGAGCCTTTTCCGCAAACCGCAACTTTCACCGTTGTCGTCAACAGCGACGACGTAGTGGAGGACATCGAACGGTTCTTCGTCAACCTCACCAACCTGGAGGCGGGCGGACGCGACGTGATTTTCGCCGACGAGCAGGGAGAAGGCACCATCTTGCCCGACGAGCCCGCCGAGGTTTCTATCAACGACGTCTCGCAAGTGGAAACCGACGCCGGGACCACCGATTTCACGTTCACCGTCACCCTTGACGCCGAAGTAGACGAGCAGGTCAGCGTCGACGTTGCCACTCACGACGACACCGCGACCACGGCCGATGGCGATTACGCCGGCCGGATCGAAACGCTCACCTTCGATGCAAACGTGCCGGGGCCACAAACGCGGACCTTCACGGTTTCTGTAAACGGCGACGTGAAGGTGGAATTGTACGAAACATTCCTCGTCGAACTCTCCAACGTGCAGGCCGGGGGACGTGACGTAACAATTGCCGACGGCTCGGGCACGGGTACCATCGAGAACGACGACGCGGCCACGCTCTCGATCGACGACGTCTCGCAAGTGGAAACCGACGCCGGAACCACCGATTTCGTATTCACCGTCACCCTTGACGCCGAAGTAGACGAGCAGGTCAGCGTCGACGTTGCCACTCAGGACGACACCGCGACCACGGCCGATGGCGATTACGCCGGCCGGATCGAAACGCTCACCTTCGATGCAAACGTGCCGGGGCCACAAACGCGGACCTTCACGGTTTCTGTAAACGGCGACCAGAAGGTGGAATTGTACGAAACGTTCTACGTCAACCTCTCCAATCCGCAGGCCGAGGGACGCAACGTAACAATTGCCGACGGCTCGGGTACGGGCACCATCGAAAACGACGATGCGGCCACGCTCTCGATCGACGACGTCCAGGAATTGGAGGGCGACTCCGGTACCACCGATTTCACCGTCACCGTCACCCTTGACCGCGAGGTCGACCATGATGTCAGCGTCGACGTGGAGACGAGCGACGGCACCGCAACCACGGCCGACGGCGATTACGTTCACAAGACCGAGACGATCACCTTCGATGCCAACGTGCCGGGACCGCAAACGCAGACCTTCACGGTATTGGTCGGCGGCGACTTGAAAGTGGAAATGAACGAAAACTTCTACGCCGAACTTTCCAACCCGCAGGCCGGGGACCGTGACGTAATAATCGGCGACGGCTCGGGTGAAGCAATCATCGAGAACGACGACGAGGCCACGGTGTGGATCAACGACGTCTCGGAGGTGGAGGGTAACGACGGAACCACCGAATTCGAGTTTACCGTCACCTTGGACGCCGAAGTCGACCACGAGGTGACCGCCGACGTGCATACCGAAGACGACGACGCAACCGAGGCCGACGGCGATTACATCGGCAACAGCAATACGCTTATCTTCGACGCCGAATACGGCGGGCCGCAAACCCGGACTTTTTCCGTTATGGTCAGCGGAGATTACAAGGTCGAGACCGACGAAACGTTTTTCGTCATCCTCGAAAACCTCCAGGCCGGCGGACGCGATGTCTCGTTCCCCAACGACTTGCCCACCGACACGGGCAACGGCACCGTCGTGAACGACGACGAGGCCACGGTTTTTGTCGAAGACGTCCCACCGCAGGTGGAAACTGACGACGGGACTACCGAGTTCACGTTCACCGTCACCCTGAACGGGGAGGTCGACCACCAAGTCAGCGTCGTCGCCACGACGCAGGACGGCACCGCAACCGTGGCCGACGACGACTACGTTCACAAGACCGAGACGATCACTTTCGCCGCCAACGTGGGCGAGCCGCAAACCCGAAACTTCACGGTCAGCGTCGTCGGCGACCACAAGGTGGAACTGAATGAGGATTTCTTCGTCATCCTCTCCGACTTGGACGCCGGGGGGCGCACAGTCTTCTTCCCCGACGAATTGCCCACCGACACGGGCAAGGGTACCATCGAGAACGACGACGAGGCCACGGTCTCGATCGGCGACGTCTCACAAGATGAGACCGACTCCGGAACTGTCGATTTCACCTTTACCGTCACGCTCGACTACCCTGTCGACCACGAGGTCACCGTCGACGCCATAACGCGCGACGATACCGCAACCACGGCCGATAACGACTACACGGGTCACAGCGAGACGCTGATTTTCCCTCCCGGCGTGCAAACACAGACCTTCACCGTCAGCGTCGTCGGCGACGAGAAGGTGGAACTGGACGAGACGTTTTTCGTAGATCTGAGCTATATCCAGGCCGCGGGGCGCGACGTCAAGTTCGCCGGTGGCTCATTCGAGGAAACCGGCACGGGCACAATCCTCAACGATGACGATGCGACGCTCTACGTCAGTCCCGTCATCCTGCCGCAGCCCGAGTACGACACTCCGTTCGGGTTCAGGGTCACGCTCAGCGACCCCTGCGACGTTCCCGTCAGCGTGTTGGTCAATACGGCTGACGGCCTGGCCATCGGCGGCGAAGACTACGTGCCGATCGTCGACCTGCCGATTACGTTCCCGGCGGGAGATACCGAGCCGGTGGACGTTCCCGTCGACATCATCCAGGAGACGATAGTCGAGTTGCCGGAGGACTTTTACGTCGAGCTCTCGGGTATCGAGAACGGCGGCCGAGAGGTTACCATCGCCGACGGCAGTAACATCGAGGAGGTCGACACCGCCCAGGGCGATATCCTCAACGACGACCTGGCCACAATCACGATCGGCGACGTTTCGCTGGCGGAGGGTGACGACGGGACCACCGCTTTCACGTTCACCGTCATGCTCGACAACGAAGTCGATCACGAAGTAACCGTCGACGCCGCCACTCGCGACGGCACCGCAACCGAGGCCGACGGCGATTACGTTCCCAAGACCGAGACGATCGTTTTCGCTGCAAACGTGCCGGGACCACAAACGCAGACCTTCACGGTATTGGTAAACGGTGACTTGACGGTGGAACTGGAGGAGTGGTTTTACGTGGATCTGAGCAACATCCAGGCCGGCCAGCGCGACGTTTGGTTCCCCGACTACGTGGACACGATTACGGCCACGGGTACTATCGAGAACGACGATTTGGCTTTGTTGACTATTTTGCCCGCTTCCGTTGCTGAAGGGGACAGCGGCAGCTCGCCGTTATGCTTCGACGTCAGTCTTTCCAACCCGGTGGACACCACCGTCACCGTCGACTGGGGCGTTACCGCGGATAGCGCTCAGCCGGGCGAAGATTACTTGCCACCGCTTCTCCCA
>Ga0180429_10001418_pt1 | contig 20431 bp, 15 predicted proteins | sample SS_ome_FD_132428 | JGI IMG/M metagenome (GOLD analysis project Ga0180429, IMG submission 132428) | Hypersaline lake sediment archaeal communities from the Salton Sea, California, USA - SS_1_S_1 metaG | ecosystem: Environmental > Aquatic > Non-marine Saline and Alkaline > Hypersaline > Sediment ...
AGATCAACCGGCTCAACTGGTCCTCGGCCAACGTGTTCACCAAGTCCGCAGCGGTGAGGGAGGCCGTTCGGTCCATGCGCATGTCCAAAGGACCGTCCCGAACGAAGCTGAATCCCCGGCCGGGGTCGTCCAGCTGAAAGCTCGAAGCTCCCAGGTCCAGAACGATACCGTCCACCGATTCCCATCCCACCTCTTCCATCACTGCGGGCAGGCGAGCGAAGCTGGCCCGCTTCACCATCAAGCGAGCCCCGAAAGACTCCAACCGACGACGCCCCCTGGCCACCGCTTCGCCGTCCCAGTCCAAAGCCAGCACCCGCCCGTCGGGGGCCGAAGCTTCAAGGACAGCCCGCGTATACCCACCTCCTCCCATGGTGCCGTCCACATAAGCCCCCCCCCTTCCGCATTGCAGAAGATCCATCGCCGGTCCCAGCATCACCGGCACATGTCGCCCTTCAAAAGCCCCCATGCGCCCTCCCCAAGAACGTTTCCGGCGCTTCCACGGAAAGAGCCTCCTCGCCTTCTCCTTGCGGGACCACCAAGCTCATGGATTCACGTGAAGTTGACGAAGGAAGGGAAACGAAGCCACGGACAAAAGCAAGCCGGCGGAGCAAAGGGCTCCGCTCGAAGCTTTTCAAACCCCCAACCCGGCGATCTCCTCCGCAAGCTGCTTGAAATTGTCCCTGCTCCACTCCATCTGCCGATCCCAACGATCCCTGTTCCAGATCTCGAAGCTGGTAAGCATCCCGGCCAGCAGAACCTCGCGCTCCAAGGCCGCCCTCTCCCGAAGGAAAGGGGGAATCAATATTCTACCTTGTCTGTCGAAAGAGCACTCAACGGCCCCCGAAACGAAATAACGCACGAAAGCACGCTGCTGGGGCTGAATATCGGAAAACCGAAGGACTTTGGACTCAATCTCTTCCCATACCTCGGGGGGATACGCCACCAGACACTCTTCAAGCATGGTGAGGACGAGAGCGTCGGTGTAGTGGCCCCGCAGGACATCGCGGAACCGCGTGGGAACCCGCATACGCCCCTTGGAATCCAGGCGGTGCAACGAGCCCCCCCTGAAGTAAGGATTGCCCAATACCCCCACCGGTCACCCCTAATGCCCACTTTTTACCACCTGTGAGCTATTTAGCACTCGACTTCGAAAAATGTCAAACTCAAATCGTGAAAATAAAGGCGGGAACTATCGAGAGGAATCGTCGCGGCTCAACCAGGCTCCCCGGCCCGCGTAAGGCTTGGCCACGGCCTTGAGCTCCTCGCGGCGCGTCATGAACCGGTCCTTCATGGTCTTGAGCCATTCCCGATGGCGCGTCACATCCTCGCAGGTCAGAAAAAGAGGATGACTTCCCGCGTCCATCTCCGGGACCCAACGCCCCCCCTCCACGCGCCACTTGCCGGAGCTGCTGCACAACATGCAGCGCGCTCTCCCCCCCGGAAGAAAGCGGAAGGTGTCCGAGCCGCACAAGGAGCAACGAGGAACGTCGTCGCCTTCTTCTTCCCTTCCTTCTTCCAGGGCCCGAGCCAGACGCGCCGCCGCCGCTTTCCCCTCCCCCTCCAGGAAAACCTCCCCCGGCAGCGCCCCGTAAACCACCTCGGACCCGCGGTGGTCCCCCAAAGCCAGCTTCACGAAGCTGTCCACCACGAGCTTGGTGTACCCTTCCTTGCCCTCGATGCCCGCCACGGCCAGCCCCACCGCGGGCTTTCCCCACAGAGCCTCCGCATGGGCGTAAAAGGCCAGACCTCGATCCAAAAGCCTCTTGAGGCTCGCGTTGGCCCCCAAAAAATAGGCCGGGGCCGCCACCGCGTAGGCGTCGCAATGCACCAGAGCATCCAACACCAAACCGAAATCGTCGTCCCGGGCGCATCGCATGGACCCGGAAAGACATTTGTAACAAGCCCTGCAGGGCCCGATGTTCAGCTCCGGCAGACGCGCGAGGCGCAACCGCCACTCCCCCTTCAAGCATCGATGAACTTCCTTGACCAGCAGCTCCGAATTCCCGTATTTCCTGGGAGAGGCGACGATACCGAGCAACGTCTTCATGGCGAGCCTTTCACGAAGGGTGGAGAGCCCAGAGGGCTCAATGCAAAAAAGCCAACCGGGGGGGCTTGTCCCGGTTGGCTTCTTCGAGGAGGAAAGAGTTGATCTCAATTTCTGGCCAACGTATGGAGCAAAAGGGATGCCAAAACCGAAGCTTCACGGCCCTTTTCAAAAAAACCCTTTCATTTCGAACACTTGGCATCGGAGCCGCATCCCTTTCCCCGCCTCCCCCCGATCCTCTCCTTCCCCAATCGCGCCAAGATCGCGCCAAGATCGCGCCAAAACCCGCCAAACCGGCTTGGCGCAACCCTTTGAGCCCGGCGGGATTTCAAGGGGACGAAGGGAAGCACTCCAGTTCGTGCTTCAATCCCCGCTCCATGAGCTCCCCCACCGCCCGGCGCGGGTCCTTGCCTTCGTAAAGGACGCGATACACCTGTTCGCAAATGGGCATCTCCACGTCCATCTTCGCGGCGAGAGCGTAGGCCGACCGGGCGGTCTTGACCCCTTCGGCCACCATGCGCATGTCCCGCAGGATATCCTCCAGCTTCCTTCCCCGCCCCAGTTGGAATCCCACCGTGCGGTTGCGGCTCAAATCCCCCGTGCAGGTGAGGATGAGGTCCCCCACGCCCGAAAGGCCGCCGAAGGTCAGGGGATGGGCCCCCATCCGGACTCCCAGCCGGGAGATCTCGGCCAGCCCCCGGGTGATGAGGGCGGCCCGCGTGTTGTGGCCGAACCCCAGGCCGTCGCAGGTCCCCGCCGCCAGGGCGATGACGTTCTTGAGGGCCCCCGCCAGCTCCACTCCCGTTTTGTCCGTGCTGGTATAGACCCGGAAATACCCGGTGTTGAAAACCCGCTGCACCCGCTGGGCGACCTCCAGCTCGTCCCCGGCCACGGTGATGGCGGTGGGAATCCTGCGGACGACCTCCCGGGCGAAGGACGGCCCCGCCAGACACAAATGGCGAACGGGACTGTCCGAAGGCAGCAGCTCCTTCCAAACCCCCGACATGGTGAGCAGCGTTTCGTTCTCGATGCCCTTGGTGGCGCTCACCACCAGCGCGTCCTCCCGCAAAAGGCCCACCATGCGGGAAGCCACCCGGCGGTACACGTGGGACGGCACCACCATCACCAGCAGAGCGTGGTCGCGCACCATCTTTTCCAGATCGCGACGCGGGGCGACGTTTTCATGCAGGACGAGCCCAGGAAGATAGAAGGTGTTCTCCCGCGTGCGAGCGATGACGTCGCACAGCTCCTCCTCGTACACCCACAGGTCCACCTCGTATCCCTTTTCCGCCAGAAGATGCGCCAGCGCGGTCCCCCAGCTTCCGGCGCCGATCACCCCGACGGGACCTTCGTGATCGATCAAAGCTCCTCCTCCCCGTTGTCCTCGGATTCGGCAAGAACGGCCATGTCCACGATCCTCTCCCCCTCGTTGAGCCCCATGAGCTTGACGCCCTGGGTCACCCTTCCCCGGGGGTTGGTCTCCGCCACCGCCATGCGGATGAGCCGGCCGTTGTCCGTGATGAGCATGATGTCGTCCTCGTCGCTCACCTGCCGGAACCCCACCACGCTTCCGATGCGCTCGGCGATGCGGATGTTGATGACCCCCTTGCCCCCGCGACTCTGCGGCCGGTATTCTCCGTTGAGGGTGCGCTTGCCGAACCCCTTCTCCGTGACCACCAGAATGGACCGGTCGTCCCCGATGACGTCCATGCCCACCAACTGGCTGCCGTCCAGGTTCATGGCCTTGACCCCGCGGCTCACCCGCCCCGTGGGCCGCACTTCCTTCTCGTCCACCCGAATGCACTTGCCGGCCCGGGTCATGAAGAAAAGGTGCTGCTCTCCGTTGGTGATGCGGGCGGCGATGACTTCGTCCCCCTCTTCGATGACGATGCCCCGGATGCCGGCGGAGCGGGGATTGCCGTAAGCCATGAGCTCCGTCTTTTTCACCAGCCCCCTCTTGGTGGCCATGACCACGAAAAGCCCCTCCTCGAAGCTGCGCACGGGCAGGATGGTGGCGATGCACTCCCCCTGTTGAAAAGGCAGCAGGTTGGCGATGAATTTGCCCATGGCCGCGGGACCCACCTCGGGAATCTCGTAAACCTTCAGCCAATACACCCGCCCCTGATTGGTGAAGACCAAAAGATAATCGTGAGTGGACACGGAAAAGAGCAGGGTCACCAAATCCTCCTCCCGGGTGTTCATGCCCGAGCGCCCCTTGCCCCCCCGCTTCTGGGAGCGGTACACGCTCAGGGGCGTCCGCTTGACGTATCCGGCCCTGGAAAGGGTGACCACCGCCTCCTCCTCGGCGATGAGATCCTCGATGGTCAGCTCCGAGCTCTCCCCCACGAGACGGGTCTTGCGCGGGTCTCCGAACTGGTCCATGAGCTCTTGAAGCTCTTCCTTGACGATCTTGTCCACCAAGGCCGGAGACGCGAGAATTCCCTTTAAGCGCTCGATCTCCTTCAGAATCTCCCGGTAGTCCTCCAGAATCTTCTCCCGCTCCAGCCCCGTCAGGCGCTGAAGGCGCATGTCCAGGATGGCCTGGGCCTGCACTTCCGTGAAGTCGAACGGGACGCCGCTCCCATTGACGGAAGCCTCCACGGGCTCCCGCCCCGTGAGGCGCGCCTTGGCCGTCCCTCCGTCGGGGGCGGCCCGGATGAGGGCGATGACCTCGTCCAGACGGTCCAGGGCTTTCTTCAACCCTTCGAGAATGTGGGCCCGCTTCTCGGCCTGCGCCAACAGGTACTGGGTGCGCCGCATGATGACCTGACGCCGAAAATCCAGGAAATGCTCGAGGATCTCCTTGAGGGTCAGCACCACGGGCTTCAGGTTCACCACGGCCAGCATGATCACCCCGAAGCTCGTTTCCAACTGGGTGTGCTTGTAAAGCTGGTTTTCGACGACCTTGGGGTTCTCCCCCGCTTTCAGCCCCAGCACGATGCGCATCCCCTGGCGGTCGGATTCGTCCCGAATCTCCTGAATGCCGCCGATGCGCTTGTCCTTGACCAGGGAAGCGATCTTTTCCAGCAACCGGGCCTTGTTCACCTGATACGGCAGTTCGGTGACGATGAGGCTCTGCTTGCGGCCGGCTTCCTCCACCTCCACCACGGCCCGCATGCGGATGCTGCCCCGCCCCGTCTCGTAGGCCTCGCGGATGCCGCCCAAGCCGCAGACGAATCCCCCCGTGGGAAAGTCCGGACCGGGGATGTAGCGCATGAGATCCCGAACGGTAAGCTCCGGATCGTCCACGAGGGCCAGAAGCCCCCGGCAGAGCTCCCTCGAATTGTGAGGCGGGATGTTGGTGGCCATGCCCACCGCGATGCCCGCCGCTCCGTTGAGAAGCAGATTGGGCACCTTGGAGGGCAGAACCAGAGGCTCCTGCAGCGAATTGTCGTAGTTGGGCTGGAAATCGACGGTCTCCTTGTCGATGTCCTGAAGAAACTCGTGGGTCAATCGGGCCATGCGGGCTTCGGTGTAGCGCATGGCGGCCGCCGGGTCCCCGTCCACGGAGCCGAAGTTGCCCTGTCCGTCCACCAGGACGTAGCGCATGGAAAAATCCTGGGCCATGCGCACCAGGGCGTCGTAAACGGCCATTTCCCCGTGGGGGTGGTACTTGCCGATGACGTCGCCGACGATGCGAGCGGATTTCTTGTAGGGCTTGTTGTAGTCGTTCCTGAGATCGTGCATGGCGTAAAGGATGCGCCGGTGGACGGGCTTCAAGCCGTCCCGCACGTCCGGGATGGCCCGCCCGATGATCACGCTCATGGCGTAATCGAGATAGGAAAGCTTGATCTCGTCTTCGATGTTGATGGTGTCGAGTGTCATAAGGATCCCGCTCCCTCGGGGAATTCACGGAAGGCGGCTTTCAAGGCTAGACGTCCAGCTCCCGAACATCCAGGGCGTTGAACTGGATGAACTCCCGGCGAGGCTCCACCCGGTCCCCCATGAGGGTCGTGAACAGCTCGTCCGCCTTGTATTCGTCCTCGATCTTCACCTGCAGCATGGTGCGCTTTTCCGGGTTCATGGTGGTGTCCCACAGCTGCTCGGGGTTCATTTCGCCCAAGCCCTTGTAGCGCTGGATGGAAAGCCCCCTCTTGGCCTCTTCCTTCAAAAACCGGAACAGAGCGCGAGGTCCGGGGATCTCCGCGTCGCCCTGGGCCGTCCTCACCCGGTAGGGGGCTTGACGCAGGACCTCCATCTCCCCGTAAAGCTCCAGAAGGCTCCTGAACTCCGGAGATCGGAGGAAATCGTAGCGCAGGAAGAGAGTCTCCCGTCCGTTGACGGGCTGCACGATCTCCAGATCGTATCCCCCGGTCTCCTCGTCCACGTGGATATCGGCCACTTCGTAGCCTGCTCGCTCCAATTCGGCCTTCAACCTCGAAAGGCTCTCGGGATCCGCCGCCGAGAACCGGTCCTCGGCGAAAATCCGGATCAACCGCTCCAGCAGATCCTTTCGAACGCCCTTCTTGCTCTGACGGTCCAACTGGTCCTCGTAGCGGGAAAAGGTCTTGAGCAGACGCTCCAGCTCCTCGCCGGACACGGGCTCCCGGTGCCCGGAAAGATAGACTTCCTGGCTGTCCGTGGCCCGCTGCACGAGGTACAGCTCCATGGCCAGCTCGTCCTTGAGAAAAATCTCCTGCTTGCCCCGAGCCACCCGGTAGAGGGGCGGTTGGGCGATGTACAGATGGCCCCGCTCCACCAGCTCGGGCATCATGCGGAAGAAGAACGTGAGCAGGAGGGTGCGGATGTGGGCTCCGTCCACGTCGGCGTCGGTCATGATGGCGATGGTGTGGTAGCGGAGCCTGCCGGGGTCGTATTCCTCCTTGCCCACCCCCGTGCCCAAGGCCGAGATCATGGTGCGGATCTCCTGGTTTTCGAGCATCTTGTCGAAGCGGGCCTTTTCCACGTTGAGGATCTTGCCGCGCAAGGGAAGGATGGCCTGGAAGCGACGGTCGCGCCCCTGCTTGGCCGAGCCGCCGGCGCTGTCCCCTTCCACGATGTACAGCTCGCTCTTGGACGGGTCCCGCTCCTGGCAGTCGGCCAGCTTGCCGGGCAGGGAATGGTCGCTCAGAACCCCCTTGCGGCGGGTGAGCTCCTTGGCCCTGCGAGCGGCTTCCCTCGCCCGGGCGGCCTCCAGGATCTTGTCCAAAACGACCTTGACCGTCTTGGGGTTCTCCTCGAAGTAGGTGCTCAGTCTTTCATAGACCAGATTCTCCACCAGCCCCTTGACTTCGCTGTTGCCCAGCTTGGTCTTGGTCTGCCCCTCGAACTGGGGATTGGGAATCTTGACGCTGATCACGGCGGTGAGGCCTTCGCGGGCGTCGTCGCCGACGAACTTCTCGGCGTCCTTGATCTTGTTCTGGTTGGCGTAGGTCTTGGTGGCGCGGGTGAGACCGGCCTTGAAGCCCGCCAGATGGGACCCCCCCTCCCGAGTGTTGATGTTGTTGGCGAAAGTGTAGATTTTCTCGTTGTAGGTGCGGTTGTACTGGATGGCCACCTCCACCTGGATGTCCTGTCTTTCGCCGGCGATGTGGATCACTTCGGGGTGGAGAGGCTCCTTGTTCTTGTTCATGTATTCCACGAAGGACACAAGGCCCCCTTCGTAGTGGAAGGAAACGTCCTTGGGAATGCGCTCGTCGGAAAGGTCGATGCGCACGCCCCGGTTGAGGAAGGCCAGCTCCCTCATGCGCTGAGCCAGGATGTCGAAGCTCAGGGACGTGTCGGCGAACACGACCCCGTCGGGCTTGAAGGTCACCCGCGTCCCCCTGCGCCGGGTCTCGCCGATGATCTCGAGAGGGCCCGCGGGAATCCCCCTTTCGTAGCGCTGATGGTAAACCTTGGCGTCCCGGCGGATCTCCACCTCCAGATACTCGCTCAAGGCGTTCACCACCGACACGCCCACACCGTGCAGGCCGCCGGCCACCTTGTAGGCGGCGTTGTCGAACTTGCCCCCGGCGTGCAGTCGCGTCATGACCACCTCCACGGCGGGAACCCCCTCCTTCTCGTGAAAGTCCACGGGGATGCCCCGGCCGTCGTCCTCCACGGTGACGCACCCTCCCACGTGGAGCTTGACCCGGATGTGGGTGCAGTAGCCCGCCAACGCCTCGTCGATGCTGTTGTCCACCACCTCGTAAACCAGATGGTGCAGCCCTTCGGTGGAGACGTTGCCGATGTACATGGAAGGCCGCTTGCGAACGGCCTCCAGTCCTTCCAAAACCGTAATTTGCTGGGCCCCGTAAACCTGCTCCAGCAACTCGGGAGAGCTCTTGCTTTCGGGTGTTTCCATGAAAAACTCTTGCCGGGGGAAACGGGACGGCGACTTTGCGCCGGCGCCCCGCGCCGGCGCGCAACCCTTCCCCCTTGAAAAGGCCAAATCCCTTGACGGAAGCCGTCTTTCACCGGGCGCGAACCCGTGAAGCAAGCCGCCACGCGCAACGATTCCCAAAACGAGTAAGATTACCATTCAAACATCCGTCAAGCAAACGCTTTCTATGCTCGCCATTTCGGAAGCGGCCCTTGGAGCCCGCGGTCCCGCATTGACTCCCCCCCGAAAACTCACTAGAATCCCGGCGTATCGATGCGGGGGAAGCCCCGAAGCAAGCGCTCGACCGCAAGCTCCCGAGCTTGTCTTGGAAAAATCCCCCGGGCCCCCCTTTACGAAAGGGGGACTTTGTCGGAGAATAGGTTGGCGAAGTCCTTGTCTTCGGTCCCGGTTCTCCGGGGCACGGCGGACGAGAGCCCTCGAATCCTGCTTCCTCGGCTTCGACCTCAAAGGCGGCGAAGACACCCCCATGATGAACGACGACTCCTATTCCAAGACCATCCAGGCGCTGACCCTCATCAGCGAGGCCATCACTTCGGACCAGTACATCGAGGACGTTCTGCGCCTCATCGTCATCGTTTCCGCGGAAGTGATGAGCTCCAACGTCTGCGCCCTGTGGCTGCTGGACGAAAGATCCCAAACTCTGACCATCCGGGCCACCCAGAGCATCAACCGGGACTACATCAAGGAGCGCTCCATCAGGATGGGCGAAGGGGTGGTGGGCTACGTGGCCCGGCACAAAACCCCCTACACGGCCGCCGACGTGCTGCAAGACCAACGATTCAAGGAAAAGGAGCTGGCGCGGCGCATGGGGCTGGTCTCCCTTCTCAGCGTTCCCATGACCATGCGGGACCGGGTCATCGGCGTCATCAACTGCTACACTTCGGAGCCCCACGAGTTCACGGAAACGGAAAAGAACCTTTTCATCACCGTGGCCAATCAGGCGGCGGTGGCCATCTCCAACACGGAGCTCATGGTCAAGACCAAAGTCATCCAGGAGGAGCTGGAAGCCCGCAAGCTCATCGAGCGGGCCAAGGACGTTCTCATGCGCCAGCGAAACCTGAGCGGGGACCAGGCCTACCGCTGGATCCAGAAGCGGAGCATGGACTCGCGCAAGTCCATGCGGGAGATCGCCGAAGCCATCCTGCTGTTCGACCAATTCTAGACGCCCGCCGCCTCTCCCCTCCTTCCGGCGCCGCCCCTTCCCCGCGTCGTTCATTTCCACTGAAAAAGAGATTCTTTTTTTAGCAAAGCTCTTGACAAATTTCGCGCGATCCCCTATAGGGCGGCTTGCAGCTGCAATCGTGAAGAAGCTCGCACAAAGGCGTGCGCGCGGAAGATTCATCCGAACGATCTCAAAGGACAAAGGCGTTCCTTTCACCCGTCGAAGGGGAAGGGAGCGCCTTTTTTTCGTTTCCGCATCAGGAGGAGTCCCATGTCTTTGAGCAAGCCCAACTACAGCGCGGCCACCCGCACTTCCACCCGCGTCGCCCCCGCCCCCGGCTCGGGCCTTTGCGTCACCTGCCTGGACGGGTGCAAAGGTCCCTGCGAAGTGGGTCGCTCGGCCCTCAAGGGCCGCGAAATGATCTATCCGCAGCCTTTCGGGAAAATCACGGCGGGGGCCGAAAAGGACTACCCCGTGGACTACTCCCACTTCAACATCCAGGGAACCTGCGTGGGGGCCGTGGGCGTGGCGGCGGACCCCGACGTGGCCACCTTCCCCGCCGTGGACTGCTCCACCGCCGTGGGGGCCGACGGCAGCATCAAGCTGGATTTCCCCGTGTTCACCGGGGCCGTGGGCTCCACCTACATCGCCCGCGTCAACTGGGACGATCTGGCCATCGGGGCCGCCATCTCGGGAGTCATGGTGGTGGCGGGCGAGAACATCTGCGGCATGGACCCGGCCGCCGAATTCAAAAACGGCCGCATCGCCCGCTCCCCGCGCATGGAAGCCCGCATGGAAGCCTTCAACCGCTGGTACGACGGCAAGGGCGGCGTCATCGTCCAGGCCAACGTGGAAGACACCCAGCTGGGCGTGCCCGAGTACGTCATCGAAAAGCTGGGCGCTCGCATCTTCGAGCTCAAATGGGGCCAGGGGGCCAAGGACATCGGGGGCGAGGTCAAGCTGACCACCCTGGACCGGGCCCTGCAGCTCAAGGAGCGCGGCTACATCGTGCTGCCCGACCCCACCAATCCCGCGGCCCGCAGCGCCTACGAGCACGGGGCCATCACCGAGTTCGAGCGCCACTCGCGCCTGGGCATGGTGGACGAGGAAGGCTTCTACAGGGACGTGAAGAAGCTTCGCAAGCTGGGCGCCCAGTACGTCACCCTCAAGACCGGAGCCTACCGGCCCGCCGACCTGGCCCGGGCCATCAAGTTCTCCTCGGAAGCCAAGATCGACCTGCTCACCATCGACGGAGCGGGGGGCGGAACGGGCATGAGCCCCTGGCGCATGATGAACGAGTGGGGCATTCCCACGGTTTACCTGGAGTGCCTCGCCTACGACATGTGCAAGCGGCTGGAAGCCAAGGGGGCCTACATCCCGCCCATCGCCATCGCCGGCGGCCTCTCCCTGGAAGACCACATCTTCAAGGCCGTGGCCCTGGCGGCCCCCTACGTCAAGGCCATCTGCCTGGGACGCGCCATGATGACCGCTTCCATGGTGGGCAAGACCCACGGGGAAGGCCTTAGGAAAAAGGCCGAATCCGAAGACAAGAAGCTGGAAACGGCCTACCTGGAAACCTTCGCCGTGGCTTCCCAGCTCAAGGAGCGGTACGGAGACGACTTCAAGAAGATCCCGGCGGGGGCCATGGGCATGTACTCCTACATCGACCGCCTGCGCCAGGGGCTCCAGCAGCTCATGGCGGGCGCCCGCAAGTTCGCGCTGCCCTACGTCGACCGCAACGACCTGGTGGCCCTCACCCGCGAAGCCGCCGAAATCTCCGGCATCCCCTACGTCATGGATTCCGACCGCGAAGAGATCGACCGCATCCTGGGCTGAAAAAGGCCGAGAAGCGAAGTCGCGAGCCTCGAGGCCGGCGGGCCGGTCCCGCCGGCGATCTCCGACTCCCGGGCAGCAGCCCGGGAGGTCTCTCGCTCCTTTTCAGCAAGCCACCGCTTCCCCCCCGCTTCACGAATTCAAGCCTGCGCGGATTGGCTTTCGCCAGCCCAATCCCCTTTTTGGTCTCTTGAAGGCTATCCCCGATCCGTGTAGGACATCCTGTTTTCAGGGAAGAAATTCCAAGCATCGAAGCCCAAACGGCCCGGACGGATCGACAACGACCCGAATTCGCTTCGAATTGCGGATTTCGATGTTCGGATTTTGCCTGAACGCCCTTTTCGTTCAGGCACCGAACAAAGGAGGCGCTCGATTTCAGGCAAGACGCCGGGGCTCGTCTCCCCCCTCGAGGGTGCATCCGAGCACCAGGACGTCGGCCGGCAGCGAAGCCGGAGGCGGTTGCCCGGAAGGGGAGCCGATCCAGGATTCCAGGGAGTGGAACGCATCCTCGACGGCCTCCCTGCGGGACCCGACGAGAAGCCACAGCGCCACCACGTCTTCGTGGAATCGCGCTCGGATCTCCGTCGGCTCGCAGGACGTCGGAGGGATCGGGATTAGGCCTCCGTCTTGCGTCCACGCTACGCCGGCCGTGTGTATCCTCGCGAACTTTCGAAGTCTCGCGCGAAGCCGGTCCAATTTCCCTTCCTTCAGCCATGCCAGGATATCGAGACCCCCCTTGAAGGAGCCCCTCGACAATTCGATGAATCGCGGCAACCGCTTTTTCTTCGCCTTGTCGAGCTTGTCCCGGAGCTTGGGAGCCAGACGGCCGATACCGGCATCGCCGATCCAGCAAACACCCGCAACGCTCGCACCGGCAAAGGCCGGCCCGGGCGTCCCCCCTCGAAGGGGAAGCCGCGGTTCCAAGCTTTCGACGAGCCTGGCCCACCGCTCCTTCACGGCGGCGAGGACGCCGGAGGGATCCGGCCTCCGGGGACGGCTCCGCATCAGGTCCCTCACCGTCTCGTCCAGGGTCTTCCGCCGGGAAGCCTCCTCCCGAAGCCTCGACTCCCAGAACGCCGAAGCCTCCCGCGCCAGCCCGTCGTCGTCGATTTCTCCCCGGGACCAGGAAACGAGGGGCCGAAGCCCTTCCGGGGCCCCGCCCATCCTCCCCTCGAAGCCGTCGAGAAAGGATTCCGCCCGGGAGAAGGCCTCCGTCCGCGTCTCGTCGTCGAGGCCCGGCAGGAGGAGGGCGGCGGGGAAAATCCGCTCCAGCAGCTCCTCCTCGGACGAAGCCCCGCCTTCCAGGAAGGCGCGAACCGAAGCTTCGTCGAACGAAGACGCCTCTTCGGAAAGCCGGGCCCGGGCCAGACGCTCCAGGCGCGGGGCGTACGAACGGCGCAGCGCTTCCGGCAGCAGCCGCTCCAGCTCGGCCCTGCGCCGCGAGAGCTCGAGAAGCCCCTCGTCGTCCGCCAGCTCGGAGAGCAGAACGGCGGTCGTCCCGGCGTCGAGCCCGAGGCTTTCGAGGTCTCCCGAAGCCAGGACGTCCCATTTAGCCGCGATCTCGTCGAGGACGTCCTCCGGCAGCTCGCTCCATTGCTCGTACCAGGGAAACAGGTACGCCTCGCCTTCGCGAACGCTCTCCAGCCTCTCCCTCCTCCATCGGTTCAGGGGCGCGAACCGCAGCCCGCCCGGAACCTCGCCCACGCCGACGCGCAGGAGCAGGTCCAAAGCCCTTTCGCGAAACTCGTCGCCGAGCCTTTCCCGGCAAGGATGGGCGACCGCGGCCTCGGACAGGAAAACCGCCTCGTCGAGGATCCCCAGGGCCTCCTTGACGGAATCCGGGTCCTCCTCCGCGGCGAGGATCGACTCGACGCTCCAAAGAAGCTCGACCGCCCGGGCGAGGACTCCCTCGAATTCGTCCACGTCCCTTCGAAGGGATTCCCGCAGCGTCTCGTCTCCGACATCCCTCGTCGCATCCTCCCACCGAGCTTGGGCCTCGCGGGCGGACTCCCCTTCCCTCCCGCCGGGGCCGAACAGGGCGGCCCGGCCCCAGTCGGCGAGAAGCCCCGCCGGGGACGGGGGCGAGTCCTTCCGAGGCTTCCGCCACCGCAAAAATCTCGAGCTCATTTCGAAACCTCCTTGTTTCCGTCGCCTCGCCGGCGAGACGAATCGGTCCCTTCAGCGAGTCCGGAAGACCGGTTCCCCGGTCAGTTCGGCGCAAAGCGCCAGAAGCCTTTCCCTGCACCGCTTGACTCTCGCGTTCAGAGCATTGGCTTTCAAGCCCATTCCTTGGGCTATTTCCTCCCTGCTCGAATTCGACAGGCAGACGTCCGCCAGCAAATCGAAGCACCCGGGATCCCTCCGCCGCAACTCCCCGATCAAGTTTCTGGCTCCCAGGACAGCCTCCAGGTTCTCGGTCTCCGACGTCGCCTCGTCCCCGCGGCGCCGGTTGTCTTCGTTCCGCTTCAAGAAAAGGTCTTTGCCGTCATAGTAGCTCCTGATCCTGTCGTTCACCTTGTTTTTCAAGATCGCCTTGTAACCGTTGACGAAGTGGGCGGCGCTTTCGTAGCGGTCCAGGCGTCCCGCGATCGCGGCGAACGCTTCCATGGCGACTTCTTCGGCATCGTCCGCCTTTTCAAGCTTCCCCCTCACCCATCCGCTCTTTTTCAGCGCCTCGACGAACGCTTCGCACCACCCCCGCTTCATGATCGCGCATTCCGGACAACCCGCTCCCTTTCCGCTCGCCCGCAGGCAGGGATGAACGCTTCCCATTTCCCCTCCTCCCTTTTTTCGCGGGGGCTTCCGAGTCGAAGCCGCCCTTTCAAGCACTCCTTCGTCTCCCGGGATCGAAAATGACGACCGTTCCGACTTTTTTGCTAAAAAAAACATTCTAGCCCCAAAGTCCCCCGCGATCAATTCCTCCCCGCGCTGCGGGAACTTCGCAAAAAAATGGAATTTCCCCGACGAAGCGACCTCCTTCGCCCTTTCCTCCCCGCGTCCCGTCACTTTCCGGCACGCCGAGCGAAAGAGAGGGCAGGAGGCGATCGCACGCCCTCGGAAGCCGGGAAGGCGAGCGAACGGAAAAGTTGAAGAGAAAAGTAAAGAACGAACCTTTCGAACGATCCTTTCGCTTTTTTGAAAAAGTTTTTGTCACTTTTCCATGGATCGGGAGAACTAATCGGTAAAGGCTGGAACGATTCATCCGCGGAACCCTGGAAAAAGGAGGCGCTTATGAACCATTCGGCGATCGTCCGCGAAAACGACGGCGGAACGGTCGCGACCTCGACGACGGCCATGGGCGCGACGACCGCCCTTGGGACGAATCGTTTCGAAAAACTTCGACGGAAGAACGGGAGGACGAAATGGGATTGAAAACCAAGGTGGCGAAGACGGTCCTGAAGCATGCGGTCAAGGTTTGCGCGGATCGGGCGACGACGCCCGTCAAAGTGGCGGCGGCGGGGGCGGCGCTCCGCCTGCTTCGCAAGGGAATCGAGACGGCGACGAGGTCGAAGGTCTCCGGCGCTTGAAAACTTGAAAAAAAGGAATGAAGAATGGCGAACGAAATCGAAAAGAAAAAGAATTTTTTGGAAAAGACGGTCGATTGGATGATAGAAAACGACCGGCAGAAAATAGATGCGTACGTAAACAAGCTGAGGTCCCAGAATCCCGGAATTTCGAACGACGATCTGGCGAAAAAAATAGTTCGGAGGAAATCGATAAAGAATGGATTCGTCGGAGGCTTCACCGGTTTGGGAGGATTGATAACTCTTCCCGTAGCCATTCCAACCGACTTGGCTCTTTCTTGGAAAATACAAATACTCATGGCGATCACGATCGCCCGTGTCTATGGCCGCGACAATGGAACTTCCGACATGAAAACCGATATTTATCTTATACTTGCAGGGGATTCCGCAAAAGAGGCGTTGAAAAAGTTAGGAATAGAAACTTCCAAAGGAGTAACCAAAAAAGCCATAAACAAATACCTAACCAGAGAAGTCATGTGCAAAATATGGAAAATCGTTCCCAGAAAAATAATTACAAGAGCCGGTGAAAAATCTTTTACGAGCTTCATGAAGATGGTTCCCTTCGTCGGCTTTCCCGTTGGATACGCCTTCGATTGGGCCGCGGCCAAAGCTGCGGGCGGATTGGCGATAAGATACTACAGCGGCCGAGGATAGCTCCCCGAACATGCGGAAACCGACGAGGGCGAGTCCGGCGGACGAATCGAGGAAAAACGCCGCCGGGACTTTCGATTTCGACGAAGACAAGGGAGAACGAAATGGGATTGAAAACCAAAGCGGCGACGAAGATTCTGAAACACGCGGTCCGGATGGCGGCCTTGGTGGCGGCGGTTCGCTTCCTCGGCAAAAAGAAGTAGCGACGGGAAAATCGAGGACCGCGGGAAAAAGAAGCGACGACGCCCTCCGCCATCGCGCGGCGGAGGGGGGAGGGAAGTCGGGCGCCCCCCCGGGTGGCGGGGGACGCCCTGTTCGGAAGGAAAACTTCAGGATTTACCGCTCCGACATGCATCGAGACTTTTGAGCAATACGGTCTTCGATTCGATATCGAAGAGAACTTTTTGGACGACGAGTCGACTAGTCGGCCGGATCGACGGCGCTCTTGTCTTTCAGAAGCTTTCGCAGCGGCTCGTAGTAGGTCGCCGTGCGGATCTCCCCGGTTTCGACGTTGTGCTTGAGCTTGCACTTCACGTCGCCGGAAAGCTCCCAACTGCGAACGAGCCAATCCCCGTCGGTGTAGCCGTCCTTCGGCGGACCGAGGGCGGTTTCCAGCTTGGCCAGGACTTGGTCGAAGTCGTCGCCGAAACCGCGAACGATGCGGGCGTAGATGCGGTCGTCCACGAAAGCGAAGGAAACGGCGACATTGGCGTACTCGTGCACCGGCAAACGGCACGCTCCGGTATAATTGCAATAGACGACGCCGTGCTTCTCCAGGTAGGGCACGAAGCCGCCGTCGTCGATCTCGCTCAGGGGCGCCCCCCACTCCACGCGAAAACAGTCGAAGGCGGGGGCGTAAGCGGGGACCGCGAGAAGACACAGGACAACGGCAACGGAAACGGCATGGCGCATTTCATCCTCCTTTCCAAAGGCGATTCGTCGTTTTTTCTCCGTTATCGGAGCGCTCTTGAGACTCGCTTTTCCGACAAGGAAAAGATCGTTCATTTTCCCTTGCGTTCTCCGCGAAGTCAACGGAGAATCCGAGGCGAAGCGAGAGGCGAGGGACTCGCCGACTCCATGCCTTCCGAACCCCCTCGACGAGGCGCCCATGAAGAAAACGATCGTCTTCGCGGCAGAGCTTATAGCAAGAATGCCTTTCATTCCGTTTTCCTTGAAGCACTTCATCGCCATGCAAGACCCAAGGTTCTTTCATATCCTGCCCGAAGGGAAGGAAATGATCTTCGACAAGTATCTTGGCGATGTGAAAGTTCGCATCAACACCGTTTATCCCGTAGAAAGGCAAATGTTAACGGGAACGTACGATTCCATGACCTCCACGGTTCTGGGAAAGTTTCTGGACGAAGGCTCGGTTGCCATGGACATAGGAGCCAATGTCGGCGCCCTGACTCTCTTGATGGCCAAGATTTGCGGGTCGGGCCGCGTCATCGCCGTTGAACCGGGCCCGCCCACGCGCTCGCGCCTGATGAAAAATTTGGAGCTCAATCCGAAGCTTCGAAAGTCGATCACCGTTTTTCCCGTTGGGGCTTCGGACAAGCCGGGAAAGCTGTTTTGGTCGGAAGATCCTCGGAACAGAGGAAACGCGGGGCTTTTGAACGGCTCTGGAACGGAGGTCGATGTCGTGACTTTGGACGATATTGTTGCAAGAGCCCGGTTGACTCGATTGGATTTCATCAAGATCGATGTCGAAGGAATGGAGTACGAAGTCGTCAAGGGCGGACTGGCTTCCATTCAAAAATATCGTCCCCTCGTTTACTACGAGACTCTCGAGCCTTTCAGAACATTCAGAAAGTTCGATATTTACGGAGAAATATTCGAAGCATTCCATTCAATGCGATACAGGCATTTTTATTTCAAAAAAAACGGAAACATGATCGAAATAAAAAACATGGGAAAGCTGCATTCCTCAAACGCCCTCGCCATGCCCGCTGAAAAGGCGCCGGCAAGAGAATGGAAAAGCGGAGCACCGTAGCTCGTCTCCCTCCCGGGAGACCGATCCACGCTGCGAAGCAACAAAATTGCCGAGCTTCCCGTCGCCGGCGGGTCGGTCGTCGGATTTCAGGCGATTTTCGGAAAAGATTCCCCCTCCGCCTGTTTTTCCAAGGGGCTGGAAGTCGCTTCCGCTTGATTCGACGGCGGGATGCTTTTCGAGGGAAAACCGCCTTATTTGACCTTGACCCAGAGCAACCGGGCCGTCGTCTCTCCCGGATTCTCCCACCGGGAAGGAATGTCCGAAGCGAGGACCACCACGTCTCCCGCTTGCAGGTCGCAAACCATGCGCCCCATCTTCACCTTCAGCTCCCCTTCCAGCAAGTATCCCAGCTCCTCCCCCTTGTGCGCGAAAAAATGGAGAGGCAGCACGCGACGGGGCGGGATCTCCAACAGGTAGGGCTCGCAACGAAAATCCTGATCCACGGGAACGAGCAGCCGGGCGGAGAGGGCTTCCGGGGGAACGTCCGCCAGCCTCGTTTCCGCGGCGTCGGAGGAGGAAAAGACGAACCGCTTCCCCGCGCCTTCCTCACCCCGGAAAAAGGAGCTGACCTCCACGGAAAGAACTTCGGCCATTTTGAGGAGAGCGGGCACCGACGGGTAGATGAGATTGCTCTCTACCTGGGAGATGGTGCTGGGGGTCACCCCCACCAGTCGTGCCAGCTCGCTCTGGGAAAGCCCCTTGCGAGTCCGCAGCTCCCGCAACCGCTCGCCCATGTTGAGCAGCCCTTTGGAGCGGCGATGGTCTTCGAAGACGACGCGATGGTCGCGAGTCTGGTAGAAGTGGGGCTGGTGAAGGTTTTCCAGGCCCCGCTCCTCGGCCTTGAGAAGGGTCAGAGAGGTGACGCCCCGCTTGATGGACAGCTCGATGGCCACTTGGGCGATTTGATTGATCCGAGCCCTCAGCCGGTGGGAATGGGCCTTCCTTTCCATGATCCAGTAGGCGATGGTGCTCAGCTCGTAGAGACGGGGACACGATCGGGAATAGAAATGGGACACCCGCTCCTCGCCTCCCCACAATTCCTGCATGCCCGTGATGCTCTCGAAGACGAAGCGAACGTCTCCTTCCAGGGAAGCGTGAACCCCGTACAAATCGTCCAGGAAGGCTTCCATGCGGCCGGGCTCCCGCACCGGGACGATGCGGCACGGCCACCGGCGAAGCTCCTCCTCGTAGAACCCCAGGAAAACGTCGGAGCCGGAGCCCTTGCCGTGGGTGAAGCAGTCCAGAAGGATCAGGGAAGGGTCTTCGGCCAAGGTCCCCAGCTTTTCCAGCAGGTTTCTGGGAGAGCGGTCGAAGCTGACATAGACCACGGGCTTGCTCTCGGCCCGGGACGCCCGGATGAAGTGGAAGCAGAAAGGGGAGGCCAAGCTGCCGGCGTCGTCGTACCAGACGACGTTGTCGCCGATGAAAAGATCGCCCAGCAGCCGATCCAGTTGGGGCACTCCCGAAGTCACCCGCTGCCGCTCTCCCCCGTCACCGCTTTTTTTCATCTTCCGTCTCCGAAGAAAGGAGCCTTCACTCCCCCCGACTCTTGGCCGGCTCCAAAATGGCTTCGAAGTCCCCGGGGAGCCGCATTGCCAAAGCTTGCGGCGAAGGGCGCGCAAAAGGCCCGGATCGGTAAGGGAATATCCATTCGCTCTCTCGCTACGTTAGAAGAACGACCATCGACTGTCAAAGGAAAAGGACGCCGAGTCGAGCGACAGGGTCGTCCCCCGACGCCAAGGACCGATTCTATTTACAAGAAGCTCTTGCGTGTGTTATAAGGTTTCCCTCGTACAATGCGAAAGATTTTCAGGGGTTATGCCATGTCTCAACCGTTCAGGGACCATTACTTCCACCGGGCCAAGAAAGAGCGCTACTTGGCGAGGTCCGTGTACAAGCTTCAGGAGATCCAGAAGAAGTACAAGCTGTTGCGCAGGGGGAGCCGGGTATTGGATTTGGGGGCCTTCCCGGGGTCATGGATGCAGTTCATCGGCGAAGCGACGGGCCCCAAGGGGCGGGTGGTGGGAGTGGACCTCAAGGAGGTGGAGCATTCCTTCCCCCCCCACGTGACGACGATGCAGCGGGACGTTCTGGAGCCCGGACTGGAAGAGGAGCTTCGTCGCTTCGGGCCCTTCGACGCCGTGGTCAGCGACATGGCCCCTTCCACCTCGGGGGTGAAGGTGGCGGACAGCGCCCGGTCGGCCTTGCTCTTCGAAACCGCCCTCCATTTGGCCCGCCGGTTGCTCGTCCCCCGAGGGCACTTTCTGGGCAAGATCTTCCAGGGATCCGAGTTTCATGCGCTGCTCCGGGAGATCAAAGGGGAGTTCGATTTCGTCAAGGTGATCAAGCCCGACGCCACGCGCAAAAGCAGCAAGGAGATCTACATCCTTGCCATGCGGTTCAAGCATCCGTTTCAGGGCTCCCGGAAGCCCCGGGAGTGATCGGGGAGTCGAAGCAAAGGGGAGGTTGTCGCATGTCCGGACATTCCAAATGGAGCACCATCAAGCACAAGAAGGGGGCCGCCGACGCCAAGCGCGGCAAGATCTTCACCAAGCTCATCAAGGAAATCACCGTGGCCGCCCGCATGGGAGGCGGAGACCCCCAGGCCAATCCCAGGCTCCGATCGGCCATCGCCGAAGCCAAGGCGGAAAACATGCCGAAAGACAACATCGAGCGGGCCATCAAGAAGGGCACCGGGGAACTGGAAGGGGCCGCCTACGAAGAGACCAATTACGAAGGGTACGGTCCGGGAGGGGTGGCGGTGCTGGTCAACGTGCTCACGGACAACCGCAATCGGGCGGCCAGCGAAGTGCGCTACATCTTCAGCAAGAACGGCGGCAGCCTGGGGGAAGCCGGCTGCGTGGCCTGGATGTTCGACAAGAAGGGGCTCGTCGTTTTCAAC
>Ga0180429_10001419_pt1 | contig 20428 bp, 16 predicted proteins | sample SS_ome_FD_132428 | JGI IMG/M metagenome (GOLD analysis project Ga0180429, IMG submission 132428) | Hypersaline lake sediment archaeal communities from the Salton Sea, California, USA - SS_1_S_1 metaG | ecosystem: Environmental > Aquatic > Non-marine Saline and Alkaline > Hypersaline > Sediment ...
ATACAACACACCCAAACTCCGCTCTGTGCCACAGTCAGCTTGTACTGGGACACGTATCAGTATGCGCAGGCAGTCTCGTATCAGACTAGACTATTCAGGACCGATCAAGAAGACGCAGTGAAGTACTCCAGAGTATTCCTGGGGCTCGGCAAGTGTCTCTTCGACACCCTTGCTCCAGACTTCGGTTGGTGTGACTTCTCCGAACCCTCTGGGAGTACTTGGTTCGATGACGTTGACAGCTTGGAGTTCCCCTATGTCTACTGGGCCAATTTCCTCGGTGCACGCTATGTTGAGAAGTATGGACGGAAGTATCTCACTGACTGTCCAGGAACAGAGACACAGGATCTCCGACACAACGGCGTCTTACTTGTGCTAGCTGAGTCAATGAGCTATGGATACCACACAACTCGTGATGCCGTTGTTGCATATCTTGGCGAGTTTGAGCAACCGTAAAGATGGGTGCAGACTGATAGTGATGTGACTTGCAGGTACCCGGTAGATGAAGGCCCGATCTATCCGAGTGCAGAAGACGGCTTCCGGGAGAGTGCCGCAGTACTTCGCTGATCTGCGTGAGATGAGGACGTCACTCAGGATGCAGCCGGCGCTCCATTGCGACGAGGTGGCGTGAGCTAACCCAGGTCGGAAGGTACCTTGGCCAGTCAGCAGACACAGATTCTGGGGCTAGTCACGATTGGTAGTGGCTGGCCCCGTTTGTGTTCCAGGGAACTCACATGACCCGTCACAATCTTGACGTGGAGCAGATAGGGACGCTCTCCGACTTCGCAACACCCGATGTGTCGAGTGAGGCAAGACACTGACGGTGACGAGGATAACGTTGATCTGAGCTGGAACTGAGACAGTGGGCGGTGCGCGAGAACTGATCTGCCAACGAGTAGGAGAATGCGTCTACGACGAGAGCGGGCACGGCGAGGCACTGGGCCAGCGCACCACGATGACAGACACCTCGGGCAGCACGTCGTGGACCTACGACGAGCGGGGCCGGGTGACGCAGGAAGTGAACACCATTGCCGGCGTAGCCTACACCACCACGATGACCTACAGCGCGATGGACCAGGTAGTCACGACCACCTACCCCGACGACGAGGTGGTGACCAATACCTACAACGCGGCGACACAGCCGGTGAGCGTCACCGGCAGCGCGGCCACCTACATCAGTGACGTGGTCTACAACGCGCTGGGCCAACTAGACACGGTGACCGCAGGCAACGGTGTGGAGACGCTCTACAGGTACAACAGCGCCAGCCAGCGACTGGTGGGCCTGCAGGTGGACGACGAGCTGAGCTATAGCTACGCCTATGACCCCGCGTCCGCAGACGGACGTTGGCAACGTCCTCCGCATGGACGAGCAGCAGGGTCTTGACTACGCCGAGACCTTTGACGCCTTGGACACCGTTGCCTGGACCTACAACAGCTACGTGGTCTACAACGCGCTGGGCCAACTGGAGACAGTGACCGCCGCCAACAACGTGCAGACGCTGTACAGGTACAACGGTGGACTTACCCCGGTATGGTGGACAGCTCAGAACGCCTCCCCAGAGCCACGGGCAACTCAAGGAGTTGCTTGAAGCGTGGCGGTCACAGGACTCCTGTCAGAGCCTGTGACGCATCACTCATCACTCGTGACTTGATGCCCTGCGGGACCGGCGTCGCCCGTGCGTGATTTGACACTCCCCTCAACCATGTTATGATGCCGGAGCGATTGTGCCCGTAGCAATCGTCGTCTATTAGCATCCCAGGAGGATACCATCGACAAGCAGCAGTATCGCGCAAACAGCAACATTCGAGCTCGAGAGGTGCGCGTTATCGATCAGGCAGGCGAGAACCTCGGTGTGATGCCGACGTTCGAGGCGCTGCGCCTGGCCGAGAACGCGGGGTTGGACCTGGTGGAGGTCGCGCCGAACGCCATGCCGCCTGTGACGCGGGTGATGGACTTTGGGAAGTTTGTCTACGCCCAGGCGAAGAAGGAACGCGAAGCGCGCAAAGCTCAGAAACAGGTCGAGATCAAGGAGATTCGCCTTCGTCCCAAGACGACGGATCACCATACCCAGTTCAAGGTCAAGAATGCGCGTGGCTGGCTTGAGGGTGGCAACAAGGTGCGGGTCCGTGTCCGCTTCCGCGGTAGGGAGATCACCTACCCCGAGGTGGCGATGGGGCATCTGCGCGAGATCGCGGAGGAGCTCTCCGACGTCTCGACGGTTGAGCAGCGACCCCAGATGGACGGCCGGACGATGCTGATGGTGCTCGCGCCGCTAAAGAAACCGCAGTAGGAGGAGAGTAGAACGTGCCGAAGCTGAAGACGCACAAGCCGACTTCCAAGCGTTTCCGCATCACCAAGGGCGGGAAGGGGAAGTTGATGAAGACCAAGCAGGGCAAGAGCCACTTCCGGCGGAAGAAGCCGCGCCGGCTCAAGGCCATGCTGCTCGATATGCACGCGGTCGATAACAAAGGTCTGGAGCGCCGTGTGAGCAAGCTGGCGCCCTACCTGGGCAAGAAGTCCTAATCCATAGAGGTGAAGTGTGAGAGTTAAAGGTGGTACCGTAACACGCCGTCGCCATAAGAAGCTGCTCAAGCAGACCAAGGGCTTCTTTGGGACGCGCCATAAGTTGTTCCGGCGAGCCAACGAAGCGTGGATGAAGTCCATGGCCTATGCCTATCGCGATCGACGCAACAAGAAGCGCGATCTGCGACGGCTCTGGATCATCCGCATTAACGCAGCCGCCCGACAGCATGGCACGACCTACAGCCGCTTGATCCACAGTCTGAAGGAAGCCGACATCGTCCTGGACCGCAAGGTGCTGGCCGACCTGGCCGTCAACGAGCCACAGGCATTCGCTTCAGTGGTGGAGGCTGCTCAGGGGTAGGGCGGATCCTACTACCAACGGCGAAGGGGCCGCGCGCAAGCGCGGCCCCTTTTTGTGTGGTGTCTGAGGATGACCTAGCCGCGCTTCCTCGTGAGCACCTTGAAGACGCTGCTGACCGCGCCCAGCACCAGCGCGAAGATGACCGCGGCCTTTGCGTCGATGACAATGGTGACGTCCTCGCCCTCGATGTTGTTGGCGGCGACGAAGACGGCGACCCCATCGGACATCTTGACGTTCTCGGCGGCGACGATGCCGATGCCGCCGTCGGTCAGGGTGATGTTCTCGCCCTGGGCGATGCCGATACCGCCATCCTGCACGTCGATGAACTTGGCCTCTGCCTGGCCGATGCCGCCCTGCTCTACGTAGACCTTCTCGGCCTTGACGTTGGCCGCGCCACCCTGGCTGATGTTGACGACCTCGGCCTCGACATCCTCCTCGACCTCGATCTCGACGCCACCGGCGGGCGCCTCGCTTTCCTCCTCAGCTGCAACCTCGGCGGCCTCTTCCATGACCTCTTCCTCGTGTGAATCCGAACTGGGGCTCATCTGCTTCCTCCTCGCGCGTCCTGCTCTCATCGTGGCATCCGTTTGGCCGAGCGCATCACTGGCCAACACTGATCTCAGTGTAGCACGGTTCGCTCGGCGACGATACATATACGCGTATGGCCCGGTCCAGGTTGCGCCGGGCTCCCAATCTGAGCTAAGTCACGCCGTCAGCGGCCAATTGTCACTACCTTTCTGGTGGATTTGGTCTATCATTATGGTCGTTGAGGCTTCGATGGTCCTAACCATCGCACCTCTCCTCCTTTCCTTGGCTGGTGGCCCCCCGGAACCCCCCTCGCCGGGGGGCCAAGCCATGGTGGCAAACCCATCCCACGTGGTATAATTTCGCCGTCTATCTACCCCTATGGAGATGTGAATGCCAGGCGGCTTCCTCAAAAAACTATTCGGCGACCCCAATGCGCGTGTGATCGCGCGCCTTCAGAAGACCGCACAGGCCATCAATGACCTAGAGTCCCAGGTCCGTGACCTCTCGGATGACGCACTGCGCGAGCGCACCGTGGCGTTCCGCGACCAATTGGCAACGGGCGCGACGCTGGATGATCTGTTGCCCGAAGCCTTCGCCGCGGTCCGCGAGGCCGGCCGGCGTACGATCGGACTGCGCGCCTACGATGTCCAGCTCATCGGCGGCATGATCCTGCACCAAGGCACGGTCGCCGAGATGCGCACCGGCGAGGGCAAGACGCTGGTCGCCACGCTGCCGCTCTACCTCAACGCGTTGGCCGGCGAAGGCGCGCATCTGGTCACTCCCAACGACTACCTGGCGAAGGTGGGGGTCCAGTGGATGGGCCCCGTCTATCACGCGCTAGGGCTTTCGGTGAGCGTGATCCAGTCCGGCGTGGGCCGCCCCGACGAGGCATCCTTTCTCTATGACCCGGACTACGCCTCGGACGATGATCGCTACCAGCGCCTGCGGCCCATCACGCGCCGCGAGGCCTATCAGGCCGACATCACGTACGGCACCAACAACGAGTTCGGGTTCGACTATCTGCGCGACAATATGGTCTCCAGCCTCGACCGCTGCACGCAGCGGGACCTGGCCTACGCCATCGTCGACGAGGTCGACAGTATCCTGATCGACGAGGCGCGGACCCCGCTGATCATCTCGGGCCCCGCTGAGGAGTCCTCGGATCTCTATCGCCGCTTTGCCCAGTTGGCGCCCACTTTCCACCGTGACGACGACTACGAGGTGGACGAGCGCACCCAGATCGTGATCATGACCGAGGAGGGTGTGGCCAAGGTGGAGTCGGCGGTCAGCATCCCCGAGGGTGAGTCGATCTACGATCCCGAGCACGCGGAGATGCTGCCCTATCTGGACAACGCCCTGCGGGCCAAGGAGTTTTTCACCCGCGACAAGGAGTACGTGGTCCGCGACGGCGAGATCATCATCGTCGACCAGTTCACGGGCCGGTTGATGTTCGGCAGGCGCTATTCGGAGGGCCTCCACCAGGCCATCGAGGCCAAAGAGGGCGTCAAGGTACGGCGGGAATCGCTGACATACGCGACGATCACCTTCCAGAACTTCTTCCGCATGTACGGCAAGCTGGCGGGGATGACAGGCACGGCGGCGACCGAGGAAGAGGAGCTGCACCGCATCTACGACCTCTCCGTGGTGGTACTGCCGACCAATATCGAGTACCGCGCGAAGTTCGGTAACCTCTCCGAAGAGAAAGTTCGCCCCGAGGACGCCGGCGTGGCCTTTAGCGGCGTGCTGTCGCCGGAGGACAACTACTGGGTCATCCGCTACGACGGGCCGGAGACGGAGCACTACTACCGACGCCTCGACATGCCCGACAAGATCTATAAGACTGAGGCGGCCAAGTTCGAGGCCGTCATCACCGAGATCGACCAGGCCCACAAGGCCGGGCGTCCCGTTCTCGTGGGCACCACCGCCATCGAGACATCGGAGCGACTGGCGAAGCAGCTCAAGCGCCGCAAGGTCCCGCACAGCGTGCTGAACGCCAAGTATCACGAGCGCGAGGCACTGATCATCGCCCAGGCGGGCCGCCCCGGCACGGTCACCATCGCCACGAACATGGCGGGTCGCGGTGTCGATATCCTGTTGGGGGGCAACCCCGAGGGGATGGCGCGCAATCAGTTGCGACAGGAGGACGTCGACCTGACCGCGATCTCGTCATCGGCCTGGGAGGACGCGCTGAAGATGGCGCGCGCCGGCGAGGATCCCAAAACCGTCTACGACGAGCGCTGGGCCGAGGTGCTGCGCGACAACGTGATCGAGTGCAGCCGGTATCGCGGAGAGGTCTATGAGTCGGGCGGGCTGCACGTGATCGGTACCGAGCGTCACGAGTCGCGGCGCATCGACAATCAGTTGCGCGGACGCGCGGGGCGCCAGGGTGACCCGGGGTCCAGCCGCTTCTATATCTCGCTGGAGGACGAGCTGATGCGCCGCTTTGGCGGCGAGCGCCTCCAGCCGTGGATGGACAGGGCCGGCCTGGAGGATGAGGCGCTCGAGTCCAACATGCTGGGACGCGTGATCGAGTCGGTGCAGGAGCGTGTCGAGGGCTACAACTTCGATGTGCGCAAACACGTGCTGGAGTACGACAACGTCGTCAACAAGCAGCGCGAGGTGATCTACGCGGAGCGGCGCAAGATCCTGGGGCGCGATGACCTGCACCAGGACCTGATCGAGATGTTCGAGGCCGAGGCGCGGCTGGTGGTGAGCGCTGACGACGTCGATGACGAGGATGCCGACACCGAGACGCTGTTTGCGAAGCTGCGTCGCTTTGTGCCCATCCCGCGCAACGTCACTGCCGAGCAGATCGCGGCGTACGAGCCGGAGGATCTGGTCGATCAGTGTGTCGCGTGGGCCGAGGCGACCTACGAGCAGATGAACCGCGGGCTGGGTGAGAACCTCTACCGCGCCATCCGCCAGCAGGAGACACCGGTCAGGGCCATCTTCGAGAGCACAGATCCATTCTATCGCGCGGTCAGGGAGACCCTCGAGGCCGCCGGCGCCGCCCTGGCCTTTGTCGATTGGCGGGAGTTCCCGGTGCGCCGTCTTCCCGAGGAGCTGGAGGAGCAGCTGCAGACAGCGGTGGTGGAGGTGCAGCGACGCTTCCGAGATCGCGGGTTGATGCTGCGCCAGATCGACGACCACTGGGTGCGTCATCTCACCAGCCTGGATATGCTCCGCGAGGGCATCGGCCTCCGCGCGATCGGACAACAGAACCCACTGGTCTCGTACCAGCGCGAGGCGTTCGAGATGTATCAGGAGATGATGGGGTCGGTCCAGTCGCAGATCGTGCGCACGCTCTTCCTGGTGCCGCAGGCTGCGGCGCCGCGCAAGCGCGCGCAGGGCGCGCCCGTCCCATCGGGCCAGTCGCGACAGCGCCAGCTCTCCTTCAGGGCCGGCGGCGGCCAGGCCGGCGCGACGGCTAAGGAGCCGGCGCGCACATCGAAACGCCCCGGCCGCAACGATCCGTGTTGGTGCGGCAGCGGCAAGAAGTATAAGGACTGCCACTGGCGGTCCGATCGCGAGAAGGGTTCAGCCAAGTAGCCGGTATCGCGGCACGCAACCCAGAGGAAAGGCGACGTGGCAACGCCAGAGAAGCCGTCCGAATCTGAGGCCACTCATCTGTCACAGCTCGGCCACGCGCTGAGCCGGTTGGCCGGCGTCAGTGACCTGGACGGACTGCTCCAGACGCTGTGTGAGGAGCTGCTGAGGGTTGGCGGTGCCGCGGCGGTGGAGGTGTCTTTCTTCGCGGGAGGTCGCCCGCAGGCCGCCGCCGAGCTGACGCTGCAGGCCGACGGTTCCCGCGCCGACGTCTTCCCGGCGCCGAGCGCCAACCCCGCGGTGGGCGCTATGCTGGAAAACGGTGCCCCACTTCTCGTCACGCTGTCCGGCGTCGGGCTGGAGCCCGTGGACGGGCTCACGCACGCGCTGGCCATCCCGATGCGAACGTCGCCGGTGCGGCCTTCCGGCGATACAGAGCCGCTACAGGGCCCCCCGCTGGGCGCGGTGCTGGTCGGCTATGCCGGCGCCCCTGAGCTGCCCCCCGCACGCCCCCAACTGATCGAGATTCTGGTACGGTCGGCGACCGATCGGATGCACAATCTTCTGACGACACAGGCGCGCCGCCGGTACCAGTCCCATATGGGGCTGCTCGGCGAGATCAGCGGGATGGTCGTCGGCCCCGGGATGGGCGAGCGGCTGTTCAGCCAGGCCATCCAGCGCATCGAGCTGGCCTTCGACCTGGAGCTGGCCGCGGTCTATGCCGGACGCCCTCTCACACTGCGGTTGCAGTTCGGCGGACGCGCCGGGCGCCCCGGCGAGCCGGTGCCCGAGGGACTGGCGCACCAGGCGGTGCAGCGGCAGGAGCCGATGGTGATCGACGACCTGGCCGAGCCGCAGACGCTGCCGATACCGCACTGGGCGCCGCAGAACGCGCGATCTGAGATCGCGATCCCCCTGCGCTACCAGAACCGCCGGATCGGCGTGCTCGACTTCTACAGCGCGCATCCCGAGGCGTTCGACCAGCTTGACATCGACATCCTGGTCGCGCTCTCACATCTGCTGGCTATCTTGATCGTCCAGGAGCGGTGGGACAACCAGGATTACACCTCCGAGCAGATGCGCGAGGCCTATGACCGCCTGCAGGAGTTCGCCGAGCTCAAGGACCAGATATTGCAGAACGTCTCGCACGAGCTGCGCACGCCGTTGACCCTGGTCAAGGGCTATCTCGAGCTGATGTTGGACGATCAGATGGGCACGCTCGACAAGGAGCAGAAGGACACCATCGAGACGGTGGTGGACAAAGTTGACCAGATTGTGCGCATCGTCGAGCAGATCGTGGCCCTCAGTCCGCACAGCCGTCTCTCGGTGCAGTATCAGAAGATCTCGGTCAGGACGCTCTTCGAGGAGATGGCCCTGGTCTTCACCAGTCGCACGGACACCCCGGCTATCGACTGGGACTTCCAGGTGGAGGGCGATGATCTCTACCTCAACGGCGACATCGACAAGATACGTCAGGTTTGCTACAATATCTTGGAGAATTCCATCAAGTTCAGCCCGGGTGGTGGGCGGATATCGGTGCGCGCGACCTCCGAGCAGTCCTACGTCCACCTGATCTTCGAGGACGAGGGGATCGGCATACCGCAGCCGCGGCTGAGCCAGATATTCGAGACGTTCTACCAGGTCGATGGGTCCAGTACCCGGCGGTTCGGCGGTCTGGGGTTGGGATTGGCCGTGGTCAACCGGGCGGTCGCCGCGCACGACGGCAAGGCCTGGGCGGAGAGCGTGTTGGGCGAGGGGAGCACCTTCCACGTGCTCCTACCGAAGTACGAGTCGCCGCGGCGGGTGTTGAGGACCGGCTTGGTCTGATAGTGCGTGGGCCGGTCTCGGGGACAGTGGGGCTATGGGCAACCTAGCGGTCTCAGATCTCGAGAAGCAGCATCGCACGGACCCCTTGTGGCTCTGGGCGCACGGCCTGCCGAAGATCGATCTGCACCGCCATCTCGAGGGAGCCCTGCGTCTCTCCACCCTCGTGGAGCTAGCGCCCGAGTGCGGCATTGAGCTGGACCGGGTCGATGCCGCCACACTACGCCCCCGGGTCCAGATGACCGAGGATGTCCCCGACTTCCACCGATTCCTCGCTAAGTTTGACGTCCTGCGACTGTTCTACGTCTCCGAGGAAGCCATCAAGCGCATGGCTCGTGAGGCGGTGGCTGATGCGGCCCGTGACAACGTCATCTACCTCGAGTTGCGCTTCAACCCCTTTGCATTGGCGCGGCTGCGAGGGTTCTCGTTTGCCGATGTCGTCACGTGGGTGATGGAGGCCGTGGACCAGGGCCAGCGCGAGACCGGCACGCGGACCTGTCTGATCCTGCAGATTCCCCGGAAGGAGAGTCTGTCCGTGGCCGATGAGATCGTGGACTTGGCGATTGCCCACCACGGGCCCTTGGTCCGGGGCATCGACTTGGCCGGTGACGAGGTGCACTACCCACCGGAGCTCTTTGTGGATCAGTTCGAGCGGGCGCACCGTGCGGGTCTAAGCGTGACGGTTCACGCCGGCGAGGCCATGGGACCGGAGAGCGTGGAGGGGGCGCTGGCGGCGCTGCGTCCTCACCGCATCGGGCATGGCGTGCGCTCGGTGGAGGACTCCCGCGTGGTCCAGATGCTGCGGGAGCGGGACATCACCCTCGAGGTATGCCCCACCAGCAATCTGCACACGGCCGTGTTCACCGATCTGGCGCGCCACCCACTGGCTGACCTGGTCAACCTGGGGCTGCGAGTGACGGTGAACACCGATGACCCCAGCGTCAGCGACACGACCCTCTCGCACGAGTTCGCCGTGTCGGTGGGGAAGATTGGCCTGACCGAGCTCCAGACCTACCAAGTGCTGCGCTATGCTGTCGAGGCGAGCTTCCTGCCGGCGGATGAGAAGGACGGCTTGCGGGAGCAGGTGCGCACGCTGATCCACCGGCACGCCGAGGCGACGGCGGCGTTCGACGCGGCAGGCTAGGGGGCGCAGCGGCCCGGAGCCAGGGCCAACGCACTGCGTTGGGCAACGCGATGCGTTGCTGAGAGCCTGGCGGTCGTAGGATGGGGGCTAGAGCAGGCTCCTTATCGCGGCGAGCATAGCTCGCGTGCCGATCTCCAGCGCACCCTCGTCGACATCGTAGCCAGCCGTGTGGAGCACGCTCGGGATGCCCTTCTCCAGGTTCTGTGTGCCCAACCAGACCAGCGCCGTCGGCACGCGTTCGGCAAAGCGCGCCAGGTCCTCGTGGGCGAAAGGGTAGGGCGCGGCGAAGACCTCCACAGACCCGGCTCCCAGCTCCTTCTCGATGACAGGCGAGATCTCACTGACCAAGGTGGGATCGTTGCGCAACGGTGGGTTGGCGAAAGTGACGTCCACGTCAAAGCTCGCGCCGAACCGTCCGGCACACGCCGCCAGGGTCTGTCTGATGTCTTCATGCACCGCGCTGGCCATGGACGGGTCCGGCATGCTGACCAGGCCCAGGATGTGCGTGTGCGAGGTGCTCCCCGGTGCGGCAGGCCATCCGCTGATGAAGAGGGTGCGGCTGAGCGCGGGGTCGCCGTCGCGCATGCGATCGATGACGCGGGCGAAGCCGGCAGCATCGATCGGCGCGTGCTCCGTGCTGAGGGCTTCCAGACGGCGGATCGCGGTGTCGATCAGCGCCTCCCTGTTCCCCGACGGTGCGTAGAACCGGACGTGGAACTCCTCCATGCCGGCCAGGGTGAGACCCTGGGCGATGCCCACCCGCCCCACGGGCAGCGGGAAGGCGTGCAGGGCCAACAGGGCGTCGACGGGGTAGCGTTCGAGCAGCCCGTCCTCGATCATGGCTCGCGCGCCGTCCAGCGACTCCTCGGCAGGCTGGAAGATCAGCACCACGCGACCGCGCAGCTCGCCCGAGATCGCGAGCAGGCGCTCCGCCACCCCGAGCGCCACGGCTACGTGCACGTCGTGGCCACACGCGTGGCTCACGCCCAGCCGCAGCGAGGCGTAGTCGTGGGTCGAAGCCTCCTGGAGCGGGAGCGCGTCCATATCGGCGCGGTAGGCGACAGTTCGGCCGGGTCGTCCCGTCTCCAGGACGGCAACGACGCCGTGGCCGCCGGCGCCCGTCTCGGTGGGGAGCCCCAGGGCTCTCAGACGGTCGGCGACAAGAGCCGCGGTCTCGCGCTCGTCGCCGGAGAGCTCGGGCTTCATGTGCAGCGACCTGCGGAGCCGGCTCAGCCGGCTCCGCAGGTCGTTGGTGTCGTGTGTTGGAGATGTCATGCCCTTCCTGCCTGCGTGCTGCGTGGGTCAGGTAGGGCGGAGTCTACGCGTGGTTCAGTGCTGTGTCCAATCGGTCGACCATGTCGAACAGCGTGTCGAGGTGCATCATCTCGTAGAAGATGCGGACCGGGTTCCCGGCAGGACAGACCAGGGTCACGCTGCCGCCCACGGTCTGCACGGACTTGAGGAGGTGGAGCAGGGGATAGTCGCCATCGGCGTCGATCACGCGCACGGGTGAGAGATCGACGATGAAGCGGGTGACGCCGTCGCTGAGCAGCTGGTCGAATGCGTCCATCAACAGGGGCGCGTTGAAGAGCCCCATCCGTTCCCGCACAGTCACCACTGCGGTGTTTCCCAGTCTCTCGGTCTCGGCGATGTCTCGTATGGTCTGTTGCAACATGAACGACCAGTTCCTTTCGTGAGTGCCTGGGTGCGAGTGTCTGGTGAACGGCATCCGGATGCTCCCAAACATCTATACCGTCTTACAACCTTTATGGTATCATAGGTTGGGTCGGAGGCGGTTAACGGACCGTTGCGGCTCGGTTACTCTTACTCAGCGTTGGTTTGACCTCAGTTAGCAGAGTTCATATAATGATGAGGGACGGGGCGATGGGGCGGCATCATCCCGGGGAGGGGCAAGTGGACGGTAGAGTGCTCGTCATCGAGGACCACGATGGGAATCGCAGCCTGCTTAAGCAGCGCTTTGGGGCTGAGGGGCTGGAGGTCGCGGAGGCGACTGACGGCGAGACGGGTCTGCACGCAGCCGTGAGGGCGATCCCGCAGGCGATCATGCTCAGCACCAGCTTGCCCGGCCTATCGGGCCTCGATGTGGTCCGTCGTCTGCGAAAGCTGAACCGCACCAAGCATATCTATATCATGCTGCTCGGTGATGAGGACAACCGCAACGAGCGGCTGGAGGGACTCGAGGCCGGGGCCAGCGACTTCGCGGTCCATCCCATTGACCCTGACCTGATCATGCTGCGGGTGCGCAACGCCATCCGGCGTGCGAACTTGGAGAACAGCACCGATCCCGTGACCGGCATGCCGACCGGGCGGAGCGTCCAGGAACAGATGATGCAGCTGCTTCGCAGTCCCGATGGCGATTGGGCCTTGCTCAGACTGCGTATCCTCAACCTGACACCGTTCCGCGAGGTGCACGGCTTCATGGCCGGCGATGATCTGCTCCGCGGCGCCGCTCGCATCATGGCCGAGGCGCTGGGGCGCGACGATGTCGAGGACGACTACCTGGGCTATGGCGGTCACGATGACTTCCTCGTGATCACGTCGCGGGACCGTGCGAATGGGTTGATCTCCGAGGTCGTCGGGCACTTCGAGGAAGAGGTGGGATCGCACTACGGGTTCCTCGACCGCCAGCAGGGCTTCATTGAGTTCGAGGGCAAGCAGTATCCTCTGGCGTCGCTCCGCACGCGCATCGTCGTCCCTGGAGACGGTCCGTTCTATGATATCCGCTCGCTCAGCGAGGCACTCGCCGGCTGAGTTCTCGATGTAGGGGGGCACGATGACGCCCTTGATGCTGGTCACGATGGCCTGGGTGGTGGGAATCCTCACCGCCCAGGCCGTTTCTGTGCCTGCCATCTGGTCTCTTCTGCCCGTTCCGTTCGCGCTCGCCGTGGCGCTGGGCTGGTGGGATTCGCGCCGCGCGCGCCGTGCTACAGCCATGCTCATCGCACTGGCAGCCGGTCTGGCACGTGTGTGGTTCACTCAGCCGCAGTTCGGCGCGGGGCACGTCTTGCACTATGTCGCCACGGGCCCGCTGGAGGTCGAGGGCGTCGTCGTCGAGGCACCGGACCGGCGGGCCGGCGGCACGCGTCTGGAGGTGGACGGGGTCTCGCTAGCCGGGGCGGATGTGGCGCCAATCGAGGTCGACGGGCGCGTGCTGGTGATCGTGCCCCCATTTACGGACGTTGCCTACGGGGACCGCATCCGCGTGCAGGCGGCGCTCAGGCTGCCCCAGGTCTACAAGGACTTCTCCTATCGCAAGTACCTGGCCCGGCAGGGCATCTACGCGCTGTTGAGGGCAGACGACCTCGAGGTCCTCGCTTCGGGACAGGCCAATCCGGTTGTCGACACGCTGATACAGTTCCGCGAGCGCGCCTATGGCGTGGCGGTGCAGCTGCTGCCGGCGCCGCAGGGCGCTTTATTGGCGGGGATGCTGCTGGGCGTGGAGGATGGGCTGCCCGGCTCGCTGGTATCGGCCTTCGCCCGGACGGGCACGACCCACATCGTGGCCATCTCGGGCTACAATCTCACCCTGGTCTCGCTGGTGGTCATCCAGGGGCTGCGCTACATCCTCAAGCGGCGCGGACAGTTTCTCGTCTCGCTGGTGGTGATCTGGGCCTATGTCGTGATGGTTGGCGCCTCGCCGCCCGTGGTACGGGCCGGCGTGATGTCCTCATTGCTGGCCCTGGCGCACCTCTCGGGGCGCAAGGTCCACGGGCCCACGGCCTTGGCCGTTGCCACGCTGACCATGTCGGCGCACGACCCCGGAGTCCTGTGGGATCTGGGGTTCCGGCTCAGTCTCGCCGCCGTGGCCGCGTACGTGGTCTACGTCCCCCTTGTCACGGGGTGGTTGGCGGGACCGCTGGAGAAGCTGATCGATCGGTTCGGTGGCGAAGCGGCGGTCACGTGGCTGAGCAACGCGCTCGTCCTCAATCTGGCGGTGCAGCTGACCACGCTGGGTCTCACCGCCATCGTCTCGGGCGAACTCTCGCTGGTGGCCCCGTTGGCCAACCTACTCGTCCTCCCGGCTCAATCGTCCGTGATGCTGTTCGGCGGGGTGGCGTTGGTCTTGGCACTCATATCCCTGCCGTTGGGTGTGGTCGTGGGCTGGTTCGGATGGGTCTTCCTGGCCTACACCACGCAGGTCGTGTCGCTGCTGGCCGCCCTCCCGTGGGCCACGCTCCCGCTGGAGGGCGCCGGACCGGCAGTGGTGTTGGGCTACTACGCAGTACTCGCAGCGGGCACCGTGTGGGCCATGGCGGCGCCGGAGGCGCGCCAACGCGCGACCGGGTTTGTGCGGGGGCTCGATTGGCGGCTACGCGCGACCGCGGTGGCAGTGATTGTGCTCGTCCTGGGGGCGCTGGTTATGGTGCCCGACGGGCGCCTCCACGTCGTCTTCCTGGACGCCGGTAGCGGGGACGCCGTCTTCATCCGAACACCGTCGGGCCGGCAGGCGTTGATCGATGGCGGGGCCGATGGCCCGCGCACGCGCGCCGCTGTGTCGGCGCAGATGCCGTTCTGGGACCGCGACCTGGACCTCGTCGTCCTGACATCTCCCGATCAAGACCGGTTGCCCGGCCTCGTGCCGGTGGTTGCCGAGATGCCGGTGGCCCACGTGGTGAACGGTGCCGAGGTGGGGGAGGGCGCCGCCTACGGGGCCTGGCGGGAGACACTGGATGCGAGATCGGAGGGGGCCAACGCGATCGTGTCTGCCGGCGAGGTGCTCGCGCTGGACGATGACGTCGCGCTCGAGGTCCTCTGGCCGCCGGCCGGTGTCGAAGGGCCCCTGGTGCTTCGGGTGACCTACGGCAGGACAGGCGTGCTCCTGATGGGGGGCGCCACGACGATTGTTGAGGAAGCGCTGGTTGACGTCTATGGCCAGGCGCTTCAGAGCGATGTGATGCAGCTTGCTCGGCGGGGCGCGGAGGGCTCGACGACCGCCGCCCTGCTGCAGGCGGTCATCCCCGAGGCGGCGGTCGTGAGCCTTGAGCAGGGGCGCACGCCGTCGCCCTACATCGGCGCCCGGCTGATGGACATACCCCTCTATCACACCGGCAGCGACGGCGCCGTCGACGTCGTCTCGGACGGCCAGACGATCGACATCCGCACCGGGCGATAGCCCGCTGCGAAGTGCGAAGACTCAGCCCAGGCCGCTCGGCGTGCAGCGGCAGACTCCTCGTTCCCGATCCCGGCATACCCATGCTATGATGGGCCCATGCTGGTGAGGGGGCATCATCCACTATGAGTTCGATCCGTATCCACAACGTACATAAGTCGTACGACGGCGCGCCGGTGCTGCGCGAGGTCTTCTTCCGCCTATCGGATGGCGAGCGCGTCGGCCTGATCGGCAAGAACGGCGCCGGCAAGACCACGTTGCTCAAGCTGATCCTGGGCCTGGAGGAGCCGGACGACGGCACGGTCGAGATCGATGACGGCGTCCGCATCGGCTACTTCTCCCAGTTTTCCCAGCTCGACGGCGAGCAGAGCGTCAGCCAGGTCCTCGACGGGCTGTTCGCGCACATCCACGCGCTGGAGGAGGCGCTGCTGGAGATCGAGATCGGCTTCGAGGAGGATCCGCAAGGCGCGGAGATGGACGCGCTGATCGCGCGCCAGGCATCGCTCCTGGAGGAGATGGAGCAGCGCGGTGGATGGTCCTACACGTACAAGATCGACGAGGCACTGAGCCGGCTGGGATTCAGCGAGCGGCACCGTACGTGCCCCATTGATGAGCTTTCCGGCGGGTGGCGCAACCGCGCCGCGCTGGCCAAGATGCTACTGGAGCAACCCGACGTCCTGCTTCTGGACGAGCCGACCAACTTCCTCGACGTGGACGGGCTTGTCTGGTTGGAGACCTGGCTCAACGCCTTCGCCGGCGCCGCCATCGTCGTCTCCCACGATCGCGACTTTCTGAACCGCGTGGTCAACAAGATCGTGGAGGTGGAGAACTATCATCTGCAGGCCTACGAGGGCAACTACACGACCTACGTGCGTGAGAAGCCTCTGCGGATGCGGTCGCTGTTGCGGCAGTTCGAATACGAGGAAACGCTGCTGGTCTATGAGGCGGAGGCCATCGCCGACCGGCGGGAGGCAGCCAAGGACCCCGGCAAGGCGCTGCGACGGAAGCTGGCCAACGTCAAGAAGCAGATGACGCCGCGCCCTGTGGACAGGATCATCACGGCGATCTATGACCGGCTGCACGTGCCCAACAACATCTGTCGCGCGGAGCATCTGACCAAGGTCTACGAAGATCAGGTGCTCTTTGACGACCTCAGCTTCGAGGTGCACAAGGGGGACCGCGTCGCTATCCTAGGGCCCAACGGCTGCGGCAAGACGACGCTGATCCGCACGCTGGTGGAGGGCGAGCAGCCAGACCAGGGACGTGTCGCGTGGTCGAAGGGGATCGGCTACGCTTACTACAACGAGATCTTCGACGAGCTGGACCTGAGCGACACGGTCTCGCACGCCGTGAATGTCGTGGGGCTGGCCTACCTGGCGCCGAGGAAGCGCGTGCACCGGTTTCTCTCATTGATGCAGTTCTCGGAGATGGATCTCAGCCAGCGGATCGGCACACTCTCCGGCGGTCAGCGGGCCCGGGTGGCACTGGCCAAGACACTGCTCTCGGGGGCGTCGCTGATCGTCCTCGACGAGCCGACGAACCACCTGGACATGACCAGCACGCAGGTGATGGAGCGCGCGCTGGCGCACTTTCCGGGCGCGGTGATCGTGGTGAGCCACGACCGCTTTTTCATCGACAAGGTGGCGACCAAGCTGCTTGTCTTTGAGGGAGAAGGAAGCGTGATCGAAGTGAACGGCAATTGGACGACATGGCAAGCAAGCCGGAGGCAATCTTGAGCAACCCTATCTATGCAGACTTTCACGTACACACACGTCTGTCGCCCTGCGGCAAGCGGGACGCGACACTGGGCTCGATGATCGCACGGGCGCACGCCAAGGGGATCTCGGCCCTGGGCTTTGCCGACCACGTCACGCCCCTGCCGATTCCCGGGTGCAACTTCTACAACGGACAGCAGATCGAGGTGCTCTATGCGGCGCGGGGCATCGTCAATGCGCTGGAGATCCCTCCCGAACTGACGGTCCTTGTCGGTGTTGAAGCCGACTACACGCTGGCAGGATCGAACTGTTTGGACGCGGACGTCCGGGCTCATGCCGACCACGTTATCTGCGCGGCAAGCCACTTTCACCTGCCTGCGGCGCCGACTCCGAGGGAGGACACGCTGGAGGCCAGAGCCGACCTGCAAGTGGAGATGGCGCGGGGAATGCTGGCGGTGGACGGCGTCTCAGTGTGGGCGCATCCATTCGACTGCACCGAGATGCGCCCGCTGGCACCGATCATGGCGGCGATCGGCGAGGTACGGATGGCTGAGCTGATCCGGATGGCCATCGATCGTGGCGTCGCTATAGAGTTCAACGGTGGGCCGGCGGCGACGAGCCTCGCCTACTGCGACGCGACCGCGGGGTTCTTCGGCCTTGCCCGCGAGATGGGCGCTCGTTTCACGATCACCGCGGACGCGCACCACGCCGATGATCTGGATCGGCTGGATGTGGCGCTCGATTGGGCCCGCTCGCTCGGTGTGCGGGATGGTGAGCTGATGACGGTGGAGGAGTTGATGGCGGGACGCTCGACACATCCTCCTGTTCTCCACTAACCGTCATCCCAACCGTGTCGAGCCATCAGTCCAGTTCTCGAACCAGGGCAGGGAGGGATCTGTGGCTGCGGATGCACACATCTGCGCATCACTGGACCCCTCGGTGGTCTGATGTCGTATTGAGGTAGGTAGCCGTACCCATTGCCAATGATAGCACCGGTCCCGGTGCCCTGCGCAAGCGACCACAAGAGCCCTCAGTTTCATCAGGATGACACGATGCAGACGTCGTCTGGGCCGGAAGTTCGCTGCATGTTGATCTGAAGGTGGTGATAGTAGCTGAACACGGTTGCTATTCGGTTGTGCCCGTAGAACGTATGTACTATACTGGTTGTGCACCACTGGACCTGAATCACTGAGGAGAGCTTAGCGTGGGATCAGACCTGGCAGAGTTGTTCGAGCCCTATGTCTGGGCGTGGTTTGACACGACGTTCGAGGCACCCAGCCCACCGCAGGCAGCGGCCTGGCCTCGCATTGCCGAGGGCAAGAACACGCTGATCTTCTCCCCCACCGGCTCCGGCAAGACGCTGGCGGCCTTCCTCTGGTGCATCAACGAGCTCTACAAACTAGGGCACGAGGAGCAGCTGGAGGACAGAGTCTACGTCCTCTACGTTTCCCCGCTGAAAGCGCTGAACAATGACATCCAGCGCAACCTGGTCGATCCCCTGCAGGGCATCCAGGCCACGGCCAAGGCCATGGGCATCGACGTGCCCGAGGTCCGCTCTGCCGTGCGGACCGGCGACACCACGCAGAAGCAGCGCTCGGCGATGTCGCGGCGCCCACCACACATCCTGATCACCACGCCCGAGTCGCTCTTCATCATCCTCACGACCACCAAGTTCCGCGAGGCGTTCCGCCACGTGCGCTACATCATCGTGGACGAGATCCACGCGATGTCCGACAACAAGCGTGGCGTGCACCTGGCGCTCTCTATGGAGCGACTGGCGCATCTTGTCCGGACGCCATCGGAGGTAGATGCGGAGCCAGACGCCGTGGTCACCGAGGCCGGTATCGTGCAGACACTGGCACAGCCGGGCGACCGTGACTTCGTCCGCATCGGGCTCTCGGCAACCCAGAATCCGCTGGATGAGATTGCGCACTTCCTCGTAGGACAGGACGCGGATGGCACGCAACGTCCGTGCGAGATCGTGGACGTGGGCGGACGCAAGGACCTGGACGTGCGCGTCATCTCGCCGGTCGACAACCTGCTGGAGGCGCACTTTGACGCCATCTGGGGATCGATCTACGACCGGCTTCAGCATCTGATAGACGATCACCGGACCACGCTCGTCTTCGCCAACAGCCGCTACAAGACAGAGCGCACGGCGCTGCGCCTGACAGAGCTATCGGGCAACGGTGATCTGCAAGTGGGGTCCCACCATGGCAGTATGTCCAAGCGCGTGCGCCTCCAGATGGAGAACCGGCTGAAGCGGGGCGATCTGGACGCGCTGGTGGCAACCTCATCCCTGGAGCTGGGCATCGATGTGGGCAGTATCGACCTTGTCTGCCAGATCCAGTCGCCCAAGTCGGTCTCCAGCGGGATGCAGCGCATCGGGCGCTCGGGTCACCTGCTGGACGCGACCAGCAAGGGCCGGCTGATGGTGGTCGACCGCGACGATCTCGTCGAGTCCACCGTGCTGGTGCGGGCCATCCTGGACGGCAACATTGACCGGACGCGGGTGCCGCAGAACTGCCTTGACGTGCTCTCGCAACACATCGTCGCGACGGTTGCCGCCGACCCGTGGAGTGCCGACGCGCTCTACGACCTGTGCCGGCGGGCATACTGCTACCACGATCTATCCCGTGCGGACTTCGACCGCGTGCTGTCGATGCTCAACGGCGACTACGAGCTGGATATGGAGTACCGGCCCTATCCCAAGATCACGTGGGACCGGGTCAATGGCATTCTCTACCCCGAACCCGGCACGCGGATGATCTCCTTCCGGTCCGGGGGCACGATCCCAGACATCTCCGACTACGACGTCTACTTCGAGGCGCGGAAGACGGTGGTGGGCCGGCTGGGCGAGAACTTCGTGGAGGAGCTGCACCCGGGCGACATCTTCATCCTGGGCAGCACGTCGTGGCAGGTGATCCGCATCCACCGCAACCGCGTGATCGTCGACGATGTCTAAGGCAAGGCGCCGACGATTCCCTTCTGGTACGGTCCGCGCGCCTCGCGCACCTACGAGCTTGGGCAACTGGTGGGGGCCTTCCGCCGTGAGTTGGCGGAGCGGCTCACGGGCCTGGACGAGACATCGCGCCTGGCGCTCTACGAGGATCTTCAGGAGCGGTACAGTGTCAACGCGGAGGGCGCGCGCGCCATTGTCGCCTACTTCGAGGAGCAGGTCTACATCACGCGCGTGATGCCCTCCGAAACGCAGTTGATCGTCGAGATCTTCCGCGATGAGCTGGGGCAAACACAGATCGTCATCCACAGCCCGTTCGGCGTCCGTGTCCACGAGCCTTGGGCGCTGGTCATCGCGCAGTCGTTCGAGGAGCAATGCAAGGTTCGCCCGGTCACCGCGGTCACCGATGACGGCATGCTGTTGACCTTCACCGAGGACAATGTGGATGCTATCGGAGGGGATCTGGCGACAGTCGTGGTCTCCTACCTGACGCCGGACGATTTCGACGGACGTATGGAAAGGGCCATTAAGGATGCGCCGATCTACAAGTCGCGCTTCCGCCATAACGCGGTGCGTTCGCTGATGGTGCTGCGGGTGCACAAGAACCGCAGGGCGCCGGTCTGGCTGCAGGGCATCCGGGCCTCCAGCTTGCTGGAGGCATGCGAGAAGCACGACGATTATCCGCTGATCGACGAGACG
>Ga0180429_10001421_pt1 | contig 20402 bp, 20 predicted proteins | sample SS_ome_FD_132428 | JGI IMG/M metagenome (GOLD analysis project Ga0180429, IMG submission 132428) | Hypersaline lake sediment archaeal communities from the Salton Sea, California, USA - SS_1_S_1 metaG | ecosystem: Environmental > Aquatic > Non-marine Saline and Alkaline > Hypersaline > Sediment ...
CCACACGGCCCCGCCGGCAGTTCCGTCGCAGCGAGCCACACGGCTGCGGCGGAGGCGGGGCCCTCTTCTTGTACTCACTTCAAGATCTGGAACGGCCGTGATGGTGGAGGCGGCGGGAATCGAACCCGCGTCCGAAGAAGGTCAGCGACGTATCGACTGATGATTGTCAGCCGTTACCGGAGGTGGAATCAGCGTCCAGGCCCAGCAGCGATCGGGTCGCTTCTTCCAGGTCGCCGAGTTTGTTCTCGATGACGTCCCAGATGATGGGCAGGCTGATGCCGAAATACTCATGGGCCAGGATGTTTCGCAACCCGGTGATCTTGCGCCACTCGATCCCTTCAACGGTTGCCAGAAGGGAAGAGGGCAATTTGCCGACGGCCTCACCAATGATCTCGAGATTCCTGGCGACGGCGTCCTGCGTCTTCCGGTCGCCGCTGAAAGCGGCGTAGTCCATACTTGTCGTGTAGTCGCGGATGCTGCCGATCGCTTCGAGGATATCGTCGAGATAGAGACGATGATCCCTAGGCATAGACGGCCTCTTTCTCGACGATCGGTTTGAGACGGGGCTTGATGGTGTCGGCAAGCACCAGGTCGACAGGCCGGCCGAAGACCTCTTCCAGGCGGAACTTCAGGTCCATGTAATGGTCGAAGGTGGGCTCGTCGAATTCCACGAGAACGTCCACATCGCTCCCCTCCTGCTGCTCGCCCCGGGCACAGGAACCGAAAAGGCCGATCCGCCGTACGGTGTACGACCGGCCAAGGTCATCAAGCATGTCCCGGAGAATCGTAAGGAACTCGGTTGTCGACGTGGCGCACATCGGACGGTATCAGACCATTTGGTGGAGGCGGCGGGAATCGAACCCGCGTCCGAAGAAGGTCAGCGAGGAGCTTCTACATGCTTAGCTCGCCCTGTTTTCTCGCCCTGTGAAGCGGGTGCGAGCAAGCACTCCACAGGACCAGCCTCAAAAGTTTCGCGAGCCCCTTAGAGACATCGGGAGCCGGCTATCCTGCTGGTGTCGACCATCCCCCCACGCAGGAAAGGGAGGTGGTCGGGTTGCGTTTAGCTACGCAGCCAGAGCCAACTCAGTGTCGGCAAGTAGTGTTTATTCCACCTTATTAACGAGGGGGTGAAGACCTCGACATGCTACTCAACGCCTCCTCAACCCCGTCGAATCCAAGTCGCCCCCGGGTTGGAAGTGTCACGAGTACTATAGGATCGGCAGGGGGCCCTGTCAATCGGGAATCTTCCGTCACGGCCCGTTGTTTTCGCCGCCATTCCCGTTGACTCCACCCCCGGGCAAGCTTATCATCTTCATTCTTCGGCAATAGCTTCGGTGATGTTCAGAGAGGAGACGGAGAAGATGAATCCTACCGCCACGGCCGGGAGAAAAGGTCCCGGAGTCCGCTCCGACTGCTGGGTGCAGGTCGAGGCCCGAGACTCGGGGGGCCTGGAGATCAGGCTGCAGAGCAAGGTGGCGTCGATGTACGGCGACTCGATCCGCCGCACTGCCGAGGAGACCCTCGGCGGGCTGGGCATCGAGCACGCCGCGGTTGACCTGGTGGACAGCGGCGCCGTGCCCTTCGTGATCATGGCCCGCATCGAAACCGCCGTCCGGCGCGCCGGGCTCTGCGAGGGGCCGGGCGTGCTGCCCGAGATGGACCCCTGCTGCACCTACGGCACGACCCGGGAGCGCTTCCGGCGCTCGCGGCTCTACCTGCCCGGCAACGAGTCCAAGTTCATGCTCAGCGCCGGCCTGCACCAGCCGGACGGGATCATCCTCGACCTCGAGGACTCGGTGGCCCCGGCGGAGAAAGATGCCGCGCGGCTGCTGGTGCGCAACGCGCTGCGGCAGGTCGACTTCCATGGCGCCGAACGGATGGTGCGCATCAACCAGCTGCCCCTGGGCCTCGAGGACCTCGAGGCGGTGGCGGCGAGCAACGTGCACGTGATCCTCATTCCCAAGTGCGAGAGCAAGAAGCAGGTCAAGGCGGTGGACCAGCGCTGCCGCGAGCTGCTCGACGCGGCGGGGACGCCGGATGACGAGATCTTCCTCATGCCGATCATCGAGAGCGCCAGGGGTGCGATCAAGGCCTACAAGATCGCCAAGGCCTCGCCGCGGGTCATCGCCCTGGCCGTGGGGCTGGAGGACTACACCGCCGACATCGGCACCCTGCGGACACTGGAGGGGCGGGAGAGCTTCTGGGCCCGCTCCCAGGTGGTCAACGCCGCCCGGGCGGCCGGCGTCTCGCCCATCGACACCGTCTTCTCCGACGTGGCCGACATGGAGGGGCTGCGGGAGAGCGTGCTCGAGGCGCGCGCCCTCGGCTTCGACGGCAAGGGCTGCATCCACCCGCGGCAGATCCGGGTGATCCACGAGGCCATGGCCCCGGCGGAGCAGGAGCTGGCGCGGGCGAAGAAGATCGTGGTGGCCTTCAACAGGGCCGAGGCCGAAGGGCTCGGCGTGGTCTCCCTGGGCAGCAAGATGATCGACCCGCCGGTGGTCAAGCGGGCGCTGCGCACGGTGCGGCTGGCCGTGGCCGGCGGGCAGCTGGCCGAGGACTGGCTGGAGGCCGAAGCGGAATCGAGCAGTGGAGGTGCGGGCAAATGACGGCCAGACTGGTTGAGAACGCCGCCGGCAGGATCGTGCCGGAAGAAGTCAACGGAAAGACCGCGGTGCCGTTCCAGGGCGTGGGTAAATTCCGCCCCGAGGGTCGCAAGGCCGCCCCGCCGCTGGTCAGCTGCGCCGACTACCCGATCGACGGCAACAAGGTGGTGGACGACCTGGAAACGGCCCTGCGGGCTGCCGGACTGAAGGACGGCATGACCGTCTCCACCCACCACCACTTCCGCAACGGTGACCTGGTGGGCAACGCCGTCTTCGAAGCGGCGGCACGCATCGGCGTCAAGGACCTGATGTGGTTCCCCAGCGCCTCGTTTCCCTGCCACGCCCCGCAGATCGCCCACCTGGACAGCGGGCTGATCCACCACATCGAGGGCAGCATGAACGGCCCGCTGGGCGATTACTGCACCGCGGGCAAGATGCGGGGCCTCGGCGTGCTGCGCTCCCACGGCGGGCGCTACCAGGCGGTGCAGGACGGCGACGTGCACATCGATATCGCCGTGATCGCCGCGCCCACCGCCGATCCCTTCGGCAACGCCAACGGTCTCACCGGCCCCTCGGCCTGCGGCCTGCTCGGCTTCGCCCTGGCCGACTCGCAGTACGCCGACAAGGTGATCGTGGTCACCGACAACCTGGTGCCCTTCCCCTGCCACCCCTGGCAGATCCAGGGCAACAACGTGGATCACGTGGTGGTGATGGATAAAATCGGCGAGCCGGAGAAGATCGTCTCCGGCACGACCCAGCTGACGAAGAGCCCGGACCGGCTGCTCATCGCCGAAATGACCGCCCGCTTCGTCCGCGACACCGGCATCATGCGCGACGGCTTCTCCTTCCAGGCCGGCGCCGGCGGTACCGCCCTGGCCTTCGCCATCTACCTCAAGGAGATGATGAAGGATGCCGGGATACGGGCCCGCTTCGTGCGTGGCGGCTCGACCCAGCACCTGGTGCAGATGCTCGAAGAGGGGCTCACCGACTACATCCTCGACGGCCAGACCTTCGACCTCGAGGGTGTGCGGTCGATGCGCGAAAACCCGACCCACGTGGACACCAGCCCCTTCACCAGCTACAACTACCACGGCAAGGGCAACTTCGCCTCGATGGTGGACGCGGTGGTGCTCGGGGCCACCGAGGTGGACGTGAACTTCAACGCCAACGTGGTGACGCACAGCGACGGCCGCCTGCTCCACGGCATCGGCGGCTGGCAGAACTGCCTCTTCTCCAAGTGCACCATCCTGCCCATCCCCTCCTTCCGCGACCGCATCCCGGTGATCGTCGACCGGGTGACCACGCTTTGCGGGCCGGGGGAACTGGTGGACGTGGTGATCACCGAGCGGGGCATCGCCATCAACCCGCGGCGCACCGACCTCATCGACGCCGCCAGGGGCGCCGGCCTGCCGCTGAAGCGTATCGAGGAGCTGAAGGCCGAGGTGGAACGGATCTGCGGCGGCACGCCGCAGACGCCGACGCTGGGCGAGAAGGTGGTGGCGGTGGTCAGGTGGGTCGACGGCACGGTGCTCGACTCCATCAGGCAGGTACTCGAGTAGGCCGGCAACCGGGACGGTGCGATGAAGGACGTCGAGCTGATCAGCGGCTGGCACGACGAAGAGCTGGGCGGCCCCCTGCCCTTCCGCTGGATGGGCCGGCGAGCCGAGGCCGTGCTGCCGCTGGATCCGCCGGCGGCGGCCGGCGAAAACATCTTCGTTTCGATCAGCGCCGTGGGACACAAGGGCCGGACCGGGGGCCCGCGGCTCACCGTGTCCCTCGGTGACACGGTGATCGGCGAAACCATGGTCACGCCCCAGCGCTGGGACGAGTACGCCTTCCCCCTGCCCGTGGCCGCTGGTAACGGCACCGAGCAGGTCACGGTGACCCTCGTTGTCGACAGCTGGCTCGACCCCGACGACGTGGACCCCCGGGAACGGGGCCTGGCCGTGCGGGTCATTCGCCTGCTGCGGATGGACGATGTCCGCCTGCCCGAGATCATCGAGCTGGAGTCGACCACCTCCTGCAACATCAACCCGCCCTGCGTGATGTGCTATCCCAAGGCCAATCCCGACTACCACTCCCCCCCCCGGCCGCGGGACCTCGACGACCGGCTGCTCGAAGCCGTGCGCCCGGCGGTGGAGCAGGCCTCCACCCTCTCGCTGCACGGCATCGGCGAACCGCTCTGCAGCACGAAGACGCGCCGCCTGCTCGACGAGCTGGGCCACCGGCCCGGGTTCGTGCAGTTCAACACCAATGGCCTGCTGCTCACCGAGTCCTGGGCCCGGCTGCTGGTGGAGCGGGGGGTGCACAGCCTCTCCTTCTCCATCGACGCCGCCCGGCCCGAGACCTACCAGCGGATCCGGCACAATGACCTGGAGAAGGTGAAGGAGAACATCCGCCGTCTGCAACGGATCAAGGAGGAGGCCGGCTCGTCGCGCCCGGTGGTGGAGATGAACATGACCCTGATGCGCATGAACATCGGCGAGGCCGAAGACTTCGTGCGCATGGCCGCCGAGCTGCAAGCCGGATTCGTGGTTTTCGGCCTGCTCAACGAGACGCAGGACTACGCCTTCGAGCACGAAGGCTTCACCTTCCGCTATTCCGAGCAGCGGCTGGACGAGCAGGACCCGGAGTTCATCGCCTGCATGGAGCGCTGCCGGGAGCAGGCCGCCGAATGCGGCGTCCAGTTGACGATCAACACCAGCGAGGTGCCGCTGTGAAGGGCAAGCCGCCGCTGATCTGCCACCGCCCCTGGTCCAGGGCCTTCATCCTGCTCGATGGCAAGGCGACCTTCTGCTGCCACCTGCCGAGGCCCGAAGCGGTGCTCGGTGACCTGCACGAACAGTCGTTCGAGGAAATCTGGAATTCGCCGCTGGCCCGGGAGATGCGCCACTGCATGCTCCAGGGGCACCTGCCCCCGCTCTGCCGCGACTGCCCGCTGGCCGACGTGCGGGCCCGGGAGGCCCAGTGGCTGGCGCAGCGCTCCTTCGACGAACCGCCCGACGAGCACGAACTGGGATTCCTGCTCGCCGGCGAAGGCCGCCGCTTCCACCTCGGCCGCGGCTGGTGGTACCCCGAGCGGGTCGGCGAGGTGCCCGCCCGCTGGTGCTCTCCGGTGGCCGAGCTCTACGTCAACCGCGAGCTGGTGCCGCCGGCACCCGCGCGGGATATGCTGCAGACGCCCCCGCAGCTGATGCTCGAGATTCACACGATTCGCTGTGACGGGGCGGAGAAGACCAGCCTGCGCTTCCAGTGGGACGGACAGGAGGGCAGTGCCGGAGTGGAGCTGGAGGCCAACCGTCAGGTGCTGGTGCCCGTGCTCCCCCCGCCCCCCGACGGTGAGGATGACGAGACGTCCACCGGCCGCCTGCTCAAGGTCCAGACCCTCAATCCCTGGATTCCCTCGGCCTGCATCGGCGGCTCCACCGACCACCGGGAGCTGGGCGTGTTGTTCACCGGCATGGTGCCGCCACCCGAGGACGACAAGCCACGCGGTGCGGTGCGCCGCGCGCTGGGCCGCCTGCTGGGAGGATAGGTACAAAACAAACCGGCGGAAGGATGTCCCCCCGCCGGTGGATGATCGCCAACCGGGTGCTATTCGAGGCCCTCGGTGGCCGGGGCGAGATTCTCGGGGAGCAGGCGGAGCTTTTCACGGGCATCCCAGAACCGGCCCTCGGTGTAGTCCGTGGCCGCCTCTTCCAGGGTGGCTTTCGCCGTCTCGATCACCGCCATCCGCTCCTCGTAGTTCATCGACTTGCGCTTGTTGCGGCGGATCTTGCCCACCTTCTCCTCGGCCGCGGTCACGGCATCCTCGGCCTTGATCAGGAAGTCGCTGTACTCCACCTTCACCCGCTCCTGGCCTTTCTGGGCTTCCTTGGTGGCGTACTCGGCAGCGGACTGCAGCTTGGCTGCCAGGTCCTTGGCATCGATGTATGACTTGGAGAACCCCGACTTGGCGGCCTGGGCTTCCAGTTCGTCGTCCAGGGCTTTCTTGGCGTCCTGAAGTTCGCGCCAGGCAGCCGAAGCGTAATGTTCGGTTCCGGCTTTCTCGGCCAGCGCGTAGGCGGACATGGCGGCGTCGATCTCTGCCTGGGGGACCTCGGCACAGCCGGCGGCGAAGAGAGCCACAACGAGAATGGCGATTAGGGCGGCTCCGGCACGCATGTTGCTAACCTCCTTGCTAACAATAAATTAACATTGAACAGAGATGCCGATTTCGTCTCAGTCGATGACCGCAAATATAAGCGGAGCCTGGTGATTTGTCAACGGGGCGATTTCCCGCGTTGTGAAACAGGCGGCGCCGGGCCGAGCGTTCGGGGATCCGAGCGTTCGGGGATCAGCGATCAGCCCGCGGCAACCGGCTTTTTCGGCCGGGCCACCGGCTCACCGGTGGCAACGTCGGTCTCCCCGCCGGGCAGCTCTTCCCATATCATCCGGCAGCAGAGTTCGAAGTCGGGGCAGGTCTTGCACTCCTCCGCCTTCTTCAGACTGGTCACCGTCTTTCCAAAGCAATCCTTCATGGCACACTCCAAGCAGGGCCAGGGCCTTCTGGTCCAACACGGTCACTGACTGAAGGGGATTTATGGTTGTTATGGGGATATTCTACCGCGCGGGATCCGTCGCTTCAAGGGCCGAATCCTGCCCCTGGAACCCGTCGGCCCGGTAGCAGTAGATCGTGATGCCGCGGAACGCCCAACGCCCGAGCAGGCGCCCCTGCCCCAGCCTGCGGTCCAGTATTTCCTCGAGCACGCCGGTGTGACAGTGGCTGACCACGGCCCAGAGGCGATCATGGCGGCGGATGCATTTCATCGTCACCAGTTCCACCCGCGGCGCGTCCTTGGGGTAGCGGCTGAGTACCTTGCTCGGCAGATCCGGCCCCCGGTAGTAGTAGATGAACGGCTCACGGACCGCGGGGGCGATGAAGAGCAGCACATCCCCCTCCCGGGCCAGATCAGACACCACGGACGATGCCCTGTCCCATGGCTCACGATTGTCCTCGGTGTAGTAGGTCACCAGCGCGGGAACAGTGAAGCAGAGCAGCACACCGGCCAGCACCAGCGCCGCCGGGCGATGGCCGTGACCCGAGGCCCCCCAGGCCACCAGCAAGAGGAACGGCGGCAGCAGCGGCAGGGCGTAGCGGTGCTGGTAGAGCGGCAGGAGAAAGATCGAGGCCAGAACCATGAGCACCAGCGGCACGAAGAGCCAGGTGCCGAGCAGGGGGATGGCGGTACGGCCGTGCCGTGGAGCGTCCGGCCGAGAGAACCGGAGGCGCCACCAGAAGAGCCCGGCAATGGACAGCAGGAGGTTGATCTTCATCAGCCAGCCGCTGTCGGCGCACATCATGCGGTAGAGCTTGACGAAATCGGCCACGGTGGGTTGCTGGATCCAGTAATCGGCGTGCTGCACCTGCTCGATCAGAATCAGCAGCACCCTGATCCAGGGAGCGGCCAGCAGGGCCACCAGGCCGATGGCGATGATCCACCGCCGGATGCGGATGCCGTGGCTCCGGCCCCAGGCCAGGATAAAGACGATCTGCGCCGCAATGATGAACACACCGTAGTTGTGGCTCAGCAGCATCAGTGACGTGGCCGCGACCCAGGCCGCCAGCCGGGAGATCGACTCCCGGTCGAGCATGCGCACCAGTGCCAACCAGGAGAACAGGACCAGCATCAGCATCAGGCTGTAGGCCCGGGCCTCCTGGGAATAGTGGATGTGGAAAGGTGATACGGCGAGCAGCAGGGCGGCGATGAGGCCCGCCCGGGTACCGAAAAGCCATCTCCCGAGGAGGAAGAGCAGGGGTACGGCGGCGATGCCGAACAGTGCCGAGGGCAGGCGGGCCGCGGCTTCCGACTCCGGCACGGCCCGCATCCACAGGGACATCATCATGTAGTAGAGCGGAGGCGTGGAATCACTCATGGTCAGCGAGGGGACCGCCCGGCGTACCGCGTTGACGGTGGACACCTCGTCGAGCCAGAAGCTCTGGTGGGAGAGGTGGAAGAGGCGGAGGCCGGCGGCGAGAAGCACCACGAGGAGGAGCAGCCAGATCGCCGCAGCCTGGCGCCTCCCGGGCCGCACCGCGTTGCTGGCAGTACCGGCCGGCACGCCGCTCACCCCTGTCCGTTGGCGGATTTTTCCGCCGGCACGAACATCCGCTCCCCGTCGTCCTCGGGTTGGCCGAGCACCTTGAGAAAGCGGTTCTTCAAATTCGCCGCCTTCTCGGTGACCGTACCCTCGGGCAGGCCGGCCAGGGCGGCCTTACCGCCGGCCATGCCTTCGTGCCCGCCCCCGGACCCGATGCCACGCAGCGCCTTGTTCATCACCTGCGAGGCGTTGAGCTTGCCGTTCAGCGTGCGCAGGGAGATGAAGAAGTCCTCGTCGTAGCGGCCGAGACAGATCGAGGTCTGGATCTCGTCCAGCCGCATGAGGAAGTCGGCCACCTCGGCCACCATGTCGGGGTATTCCACCGGGCCGAGCCAGGAGATGACCAGCGGCCCGTGGATCCGCCCGCGCTCGATGGCCAGCCGGAAAATACGGAAATAGTCCCGCGGCACCCGGGCCCGCTCGATGCGGGAGAGGCGGGTGGGGTCCGCCAGCGGGTAGAGATACTTGTGGGCCCGCATGTCGGCACGGGTCGGTTCCCGGCCAAGCTCCTGGGTCTCGGAAGCGATACCGTAGAAAAGCACCGTGGCCATCTTGCGGTCCAGCGGCAGGCCCGACATACGGAGGTATTCGGTAAGGATCGTGGACGTGGCCCCGTAGTTGGGGCGGATGTCCTTGAAAGGGACCTTCTTCGACGTGCCCCAGTCCGGGTGGTGGTCGATGATCGCCCGCGGCACCACCCAGTCGGGCACCGAGTTGTTGGCCCGCTTCGGCTGGGTGTCCACCAGCACCACCGCCGGATCGTCATCGGGGGTCAGGTTCTCGAAGGGCGTGATGCGCACGTTGAGGTAGTTGAACAGCGCCCGGTTCTCCGCCCGGCCGATGATGCCGCCGGTGGAGATCTCCACGGGCACCTTCTCCTCACCGTTGTCGCCGCAGCGCAGCAGGTGGCGCAGGGCAAAGGCCGAGGCCAGGCCGTCGGGATCGGGGTTGTCGTGGGTGGCGATCCAGACCCGGTCGCAGGAGCGAAGGTGCTCGATCATCTTCTCGATACGCTGTTTCCGGCTCGCCATCCGCGTTGCACTCCCTGCCCGCCGCCAGGCCCACCCTGAAATACCAGAGCGAGATGGTAACACATCCCGCGTCTCCGGTTAACCACCACTCAGCCCGGGCATTTCACGGGACCTCGTCGCGAGGGGCTGAAGACGCATTGAGATGGGGTGTTTTCGAGAAATGAGCGGTGGGAGGCGTAACCGGAGGCTACATTGACCGAGCGAGTTCCAGGAAACGCCTCAGGTCGGTGCATCTCCAGCCCCGCAGCAGAAGTCCCGTGAAAGCCCGGGCTAAAAGACGTCGCCGTCGATCATCCGTTCGGCCAGCTCGACGGACGAGACATGGTAGGTGCCTTCGAGAATCCGTTCCCGCAGCCTGGCGATGCGCCTGCTCCTCCCTGCGGATTCGAACGGCTCTTCAAGGGTCTTCAGCAACATCTCCCCGGATTCTCGCGAACGGTCCTCTTCGGACGGTTCCTGCCGGTCCTTGCCACCAGGGAAGACGGTCAGATTTCCGTATTCGTTTTCGTCAGTCATCAAGCGCACTGTGCTCCTCCGTACGCCGCCGACGGTCAACATTGACGCCGGCTACCTGTCTTATCGGAGAAAACGAACCGCGGCTTGAGCGGATTTCATGGACGGGGACGCCGGCCCGGACGGACGGCTCCCGGGAGGGGGGAAAGGTCCTGCAAGGACCGAAAGCACGCAGCGCTGCCGGCCCCTCGTCAGGCGATGGTGTTCTTCAACCGGCCCCGCATCCTGAGCACGGCCTTGGTGTGCAGCTGGGAAACCCGGGATTCAGTGATGTTGAGCACCATCCCGATTTCCTTCATCGTCAGTTCCTCGAAATAGTAGAGCGATACCACGAGCCGTTCCTTCTGCGGCAGCTGGTCGATGGCCGAGGCCAGGATCGATCTCAGCTCACTCTTCTGGAAGACCTGGAACGGATCGTCCACCGTGGTGTCGGGGATGTAGCCGATCAGGTTCTCCTCGAACTTGTCCTCGCCATTGTTCCCGCTGAGGTCCTTGAAGCCGCCCAGGGAAACACCCTTCACCTGATCCACGAGGTGGTGCAGCTTGTCGATCTCCAGTCCCATGGCCGTGGCCACTTCCTCGTCCTTGGCCGGACGGCCGTGTTTCTGCTCCAGGGTCTGGTACGCCTTTTCCAGCTCTTTCCGCTTCTTGCGGATCGAGCGGGGCACCCAGTCCAGGTCGCGAAGGCCGTCGATGATCGAACCGCGGATGCGCAGCTCGGCGTATGTCTTGAACTTGATATTCCGTGAGGGGTCGAATTTTTCGATGGCATCCACCAGGCCGATGATGCCGTAGTTGGTCAGGTCGCCGACGTCGATGTGCGGCGGAAGCTTTACCGCCACGCGATGAGCGAGGTACTTCACCAGCGGCATGAACTCGAGGATCAGCTCGTCCCGGTCCCCCTGAAAGCCACCGATCTTGCTTCCCTTCCACGCCTGTTCGACAGTACCTTGCTGCATCACCTTACCCCCTGATGGTATTCCGTCTTCCGACCGCCTGGGCCGGCCGGGCGCCTGCTCGATTCGAGCTGCTCGACAGAACGCACGGTACCGCTTGCGTTGGCCTCCGCGAAGCAACGATCTGTCAGGTCACTCGACATCTGTTTCCGATTCGATTTTCTGGTGCAGGTTGCTACCCTTTTCAATTGAGGCCCTGAGATATTGCAAATACAGTACCAGCTTTTTTTCCCGTTCATGCGTGAGATTTTCAACGCGCATCAGGCTGGTCTGAACGATTTTAGTGATTTATTTTCAACACATTAAGATTCAAATTACGGGTTGCGAACCGGGCATTCACGGGATAGGGATTGTCGCCGGGGAGTCAAATGGATGACGCTGCGGCAACGGGAGTTGTCATTGTTTTGACGTATGGGGTTGGTCCTGTCTCCGGACCGGGTGATCACCGGAAGGTGGTGGCGAGATGCTCGAAATCCGCTGCCTGCCTTACCTATCGGCACTTTGCGGAATTCTCATTAGAAGTGCTTCAGGTGTGAGCAGTGGGCTCCGATAAGCCTTATTGAGGGCTATCTGAATGGACCGGGACGGTTTGTCAAGATATTGGCTTGCCTTCGCAAACCAAAAAGTGTTATATTTAGAACACCTTATAAACAACAATCAAAATATTGACGCACTGGCGCGCTGATCGGGAGGTTTGAGCGGCACCCATGTCCGACGTAGAAAAGATCCTCATCGTCGATGATGAACTGGACATGCTCCGCTCCATCGCGGAAGTCCTTGAGCGGGAAGGCTTTGATGTCCAAACGGCTGACAGCGGCCCCAACGGCCTGCAGCAGCTCCGGGACAATGTCTTCGATATCGTGATCACCGATCTGCGCATGCCCGACGTGGACGGTGAAGTGATCCTCACCCGGGCGCTCGAACTCTACCCCGATATCGTGGTGATCATGATGACGGGGTACGCCTCCATCGAGACCGCCGTCAAGACGATGAAGATGGGCGCGTTCCACTACCTGGCCAAGCCCTTCAAGCCGATGGAACTGACCATCCTCGTGCGCAAAGCCATCGAGCAGAAGCATCTGCGGGAGGAGAACCGCTACCTCAAGTCACAGCTGAAGAGCAAGTACCGCTTCGCCAACATCGTGGGCAACAACGAAAAGATGCAGGAGCTGTTCCGCCTGGTGGAGAAGGTGGCCAACACCAGCAGCACAGTGCTGATCACCGGGGAAAGCGGCACCGGCAAGGAACTCATCGCCCGGGCGCTGCACTACAACAGCGACCGGCGGGAAAAGCCCCTGGTCTCGGTGAACTGCGGGGCGATCCCGGAAACCCTGCTCGAGGACGAGCTGTTCGGGCACGTCAAGGGCGCGTTCACCGGGGCGATCAAGGACCGCCTGGGCCGTTTCGAGCAGGCCAACCACGGGACCCTGTTCCTCGACGAGATCGGCACCATGCCTCCCGCCCTGCAGGTCAAGCTGCTGCGGGTGCTCCAGGAGCGTTCATTCGAGCGTGTGGGCGGCACCCGGACGGTCAACGTCGACGTGCGGGTGATCACCGCCACCAGCGTCAATCTCGAAGAGGCGGTGCAGCAGGGGCAGTTCCGCGAAGACCTCTATTACCGACTCAACGTGATCCCGGCCCGGCTCCCGCCTCTGCGCGAGCGCAAGGACGATATCCCCATGCTCGCCGCCCACTTCCTGCGCAAGTACTGCGATGAGCAGGGCATGGCGCTGAAAACGGTCAGCCAGTCGGCGATCCGCCAGATGATGGCCTACGATTGGAAGGGCAACGTGCGGCAGCTGGAAAACGCCATCGAGCGCGCGGTGACCCTCTCCGGCGAGAGTGAGACCATCCTGCCCGCCGACCTGCCGCCGGAGGTCCGGGACACACCCGATGACGGGCTGCTCGGCTCCTACGACGTGCCAGAGGAAGGGATCAACCTCGCCGAAGTGCTGGCCACCCTCGAACGGCGGCTGATCCGGCAGAGCCTCAAGCGGGCCGGGGGCAACAAGAAGAAGGCCGCCGAACTGCTGCAGGTCAAGCGGACCACCCTGGTGGAGAAGATCAAGCGGATCAACCAGCAGCAGGAGAACGGTTCTGCCCTGTAAGCCTGCCCGGGACTTTCCGGCCCCCGGCCTGTGGCTGTTTTTGACAGTTTCCTGCAATTCCCGCTAACCTCATCCAGCCAAAACTCCGATACGACAGGGGAAGGCACAATCCGAGGAAATGACCGGTCGCACCGGGCGAAATTGCCGTGTGTTACCGATGTGTCCGCGGGGTTTGGCATGACCAGAGACAAGAGCATCCTCATCGTGGGGATCAGCGATCAGGTACAGGAAACGCTCTCCTTCGCCCTCAAGCGGGAGGGCTACGAGGTGATCACCACCACCGGTGACGAGCAGGCCCTGGCCCTGGTCAGCGAGTTCTCCTTCGATTTCATTCTCAGTGACCCGCACCGGGAAAACGGGCTCGAGCTGCTGGTGCAGATCAAAAGCTATCTGCCCTCCACCGTGGTGCTGGCCACCAGGGCTCCGGCAGAACTCGGCGCTATCCCCCCGGCAAACGGCAGCCCGGTGGACCACTGGATCAACAAGCCGATCCGCCTCCAGGACATCAAGGCCGCGCTGCGCCGCGGCGGCCGGCCATCGAACGGCGGCAACCGGGGGCGGCACGGGCGGCACGCCAAGCTGGGGTTCAAGGATGCCGTGCGAAGTTTTGAAAAGGACCTGATCGAAGAGGCGCTCGAGCGCACCGACTGGGTCAAGAGCCGGGCGGCCCGGTTGCTGAATATCAACCGGACGACGCTCATCGAGAAAATGAAGCGCCTGAACATCCCCTCGTAAGCGAGGTTGAAGTGGAAACCACGCTTCCCCATGCCGATCGGTTGAAAGACGCACTGGCCGCCGGCCCCCCCCTCCCGGCCCCCAACGCCGACAATGACGGCGAATGCAAAAAGATCCTGGTCGTGGATGATGACGACGAGATCCGCCAGGTGCTCAAGGACTACCTGACCATGCGGGGGCACCGGGTGGAAGCGGCGGAGAACGGCCGCCATGCCATGGACATCCTCTCCACGTCGCACAAGGACTACAGCGTCGTCTTCACCGACCTCAACATGCCGGCGATGAACGGCTTCGAGCTGCTGGAGAATATCGCCCGGCTGAACCGGGACATCACGCAGATCGTGATCACCGGCAATGCCACCCGGCTCACCGCGATCACCAGCCTCAAATCAGGGGCCTACGACTTCATTGAAAAACCCTTCCAGCTCCGCGAGCTGGAAGCGACGCTGGCCCGGGCGCTGGAAAAACACCGCCTGGTCCGGGAGAACCGCGAATACCAGCAGCAGCTGGAGCAGAAGGTCGCCGAGAGAACCGATGAACTGCTCAGCCTCAACCGCACGCTGACCAGCCTCTGCCGGCTGGGCCAGAAGTCCCGCGAGACCCTGAACATCCAGCCCAAGCTGACCGACTTCCGTGATTTCTGCCTCAACACGTTCAAGCCCGACACCTTTGTCCTCTACACCCGGAACGGAGAAGCGGAGCAGCTCAACCGGAACATCTACTACGACGTCGACGGCCGCAGTGCCGTGGGCTTCGAAAGCCTGCCCCTCCAGTGGCTGAGCAATCCGGAAGCGAGAATCGCCCTGCACCGGGACGAAGAGACGATCCCCCGGCACTACCAGGTGCAGCCGGCCAACCACTCGGTGCATATCTACCGCCTGGAGCAGGACCTGCTGCTGGGCTACCTCTACCTCGGCTTCGACCAGCGCACCGAAATCGCCGCCAGCGAACCGATGCTCGACCTCTACCTCGGCGAGGTGGAAAGCGCGCTGATCAACGACTACCTCATCGCCAGTCACCGCGAGGAATTCCGCCGGATGTTCCTCTCCTCAGTGATGACCCACGCCCGAACCATCGAGGTCAAGGACTGCTACACCCGGGGCCACTGCGAACGGGTGGAGCGCTATGTCCAGGTGCTGGCCAGGGAGATGGCGTTGGACGAGGAGCGGCAATACAACCTCAAGATCGCCTGCATCCTTCATGACATCGGCAAGATCGGCGTGCCGGAAACGATCATCTCCAAACCGGGGAAACTGTCCGACGAGGAATACGCAAAGATGAAGGAGCACCCGGTGCTCGGGGGCAAGATCGTCAAGAACCTCTACGGCTTCGACCTGGAAGAGATCATCCGCCACCACCACGAGAACTTCGACGGCACCGGCTACCCCGACGGGCTGCAGGGGGACGAAATCCCCCTCGAATCCCGGATCATGGCGGTGATGGACACCTTCGACGCGATGACCACCAACCGCCCCTACCGCAAGGGGCGCAGCCTGGACGAAGCCGTGGCCGAGATCAAACGCTGCTCGGGCACGCAGTTCGACCCCGAAGTGGTGCGTACCTTTCTCGTTTGCCTGGACAGGATCGTGGAGCTGCAGAAAGAGTCCAACCAGAATCAAGAGCAGGGCCAGGACTGAATCCATCCTGCTTCAGTTCGTCAATCCGACGAGATCAGCAACCGATCAAATACCCGCAGATATGGTCACGGAGCAAGGCGCCGGCCTTCGAGGAAGGCAGATCATGCGTTTGCGGCAGGTGACGCTTGTGGAAACGGCCGCAACGACGCGATAGGGCCACAAATGCGGTTATTCATCCACGAGGATCGTGACTTTTCCGGCATCGGTCAGCGCCAGCCGCACCTGGCGGGCCTGGACCGGGGACTGGCCGTTGCCGTTGCCATTGCCGTTTGCCCTGAGCTTGCGGGTGATGGCCTGCTGCAGCACCGAAATGCTGCGGTCACTGACCCGCTTGCCGCCCATCAGGTTGCTCGCCTGGCGGGAGATCTCGTCGGGCGTGGGGATGAAAGACGGTGTGGCGTGAGCGCCGGTGCCGTTGCCCGGCTCGCTCGCCGGAGCCGGGCCCGCGTCCTCCCCGCCACGGCTCTCCCGTGCCTGCAGCGTCGCCCGGCCGGCAACCTGCCCTGCCCCGGGCCCCTGGAGTTCGATACGCTTGCGCATCACCTGGTCGGAGTTGAAGGTGACGAGAATGTTCTCCTGGATCAGCGGTGACACACCGCTGCCGTACGCGAATTTGCGCACGAACTCCTCCACCTCCTTTTCGATGAGCAGCACCTTGCGCTGCTGGTTGTGGTCGAGAAGGCCGAGGAACTGGTTGACGCGCAGGCCGCGCAGCTCCCGCATCCGTGCCTTGAACCGCTCGTAGCGGGGGTGGAATTCCTCCTCCCTGGAAGAGACATCGTTCATCGAGCACCCCGGTGACGCCGCGCCGGGGGCAAGGCAAGGCGGTCCAGCCCGCCGGCACCCCGGCTTGTTTTCCGTTCCATTTCCGTATCGGGATTTCAGGGCCGCGGCTCAACCGTTCCGTGGGCCGGATCGCACAAAATCCGTTCGGCGTGGCGAAAAACATCCTCCGCCGGCAGGCCCTTCATGCAGTCGTGGTGCCCCAGGGGGCACTTGCGGCGGCCGCAGGGCATGCAGGAGAGATCGTCCCTCATGACCAGTGCCGTCTTCTCCAGGTGAAAGCGGGTGAAACGGATGTCACTGGGCCCGAAGAGCACCACCATCGGCCGGTCCATGGCCACGCCGAGATGCCGGGGCCCGGTGTCATTGGTCACCAGCAGGCGGATGCGGCGGAAAAACGGCGGCAGCAACCCCAGGGGCAGTTGGAGAAACCGGGCCCGGCCCTGCTGCATCGCCCCGGCGATCAGCGGTTCGAGGGCCGCCTCGCCTGGACCGAGGGTGATCACCAGGTTGACCCGGAACCGCTCGAGGATCAGGTCGCCCAGACGGGCGAAATACTCCGGGGGCCAGCACTTGGCCGCCCCGTAAGCCGCCCCGGGGTGAAAGCAGACGATGGGCAGGGCGGGGTCGAGGCCCTCCTGATCATAGAGCCGCCGGTCCAGCTCGGTATCGAGGGATTCGTCATAGGGCAGGGAGAGCCGAAGGTCGATCCCGGTCACCCCCAGGCGGCGGAGCAGGCGGGCATAGTAGGGCGGCATCGGTTCGGGGATTATCCGACCCGATTCGTCCCGCGGCGGCGCGGCCGCATGGGTCAGCAACCAGCCGCGGCCGTAGCGGTTGTAGCCGATGCGGCGCGGGATACCGGCAAGCCAGACGGGCACCAGGGAACCGAAGGAATTCGGAAAGAGAAAGGCGGTGTCGAAACGGCGCCGGCGAAGCCGCCGGGAAAGCTGAAACCGGTTGTGCCGACGTCCGCCGCCCCTGTCTCCTTCCAGCCTCAACAGTTCATCGAACCAGCCGCTGCCGGAAACCAGGTCCACGAGATACGACTTGAGCAGCCAGCTGATGCGGGCGTCGGGAAAGGCCTCGCGCAAGGCCCGCAGCACCGGGGTGGCCATGGCCACGTCGCCAATCCAGTTCGGCAGGCGGACCAGCAGGCGACGGGGTGACGGCGGGGCGGTGATCCCAAACCCATCATCTTCATATGGAACCATTTACATCCCTCAAGCCACTGGAGACCAACCGGAATCGAGTGCAGCCGGTTGCCGGGCGAACCTCCTCCCGGGAGGGTACACCAGTGCGGTGTCGAGTTCCAGCGTCACGGATCGAAATTTTTCAGTTGACATGGAGCGCGCTGGATCCTATAAATGTGTCTCCGGGACGGCGACGTCCCGTGACGCGCTGAGAAACCGCTTTGTTGCGTGAGGTAGTACGATGCCGATCTATGAATACAAATGCGAGAAATGCGGCGAAGTGATGGAGAAACTGCAGAAATTCTCCGACGAACCCCTTCGCACCTGCGCGTGCGGGGGGAGCCTGGAGAAACTGATTTCCCGCAGTTCCTTTCAGCTGAAGGGCAGCGGCTGGTACGTCACCGACTACAAGACGAAGGACAAGGGACGGAGCGCCGCCTCGGTGGGCAGCAGCTCGGGCCCGCAGAAGTCCGACTCGAGCAGCGACAAGACCGAGAGCAAGACCTCGACGAAGAAGACGGACTGAACCGCCAGCGGTGACCGTTGGCGATACAGGAGGGCCCGGGTCTGATCCGGGCCTTTTCTGTGTGGACCGCGACCGATGAGAGGCACCGGCACGCCCCCGCCAAGCACGAATCGACGACTGTTCGATGACTTCCAGCACCGCCTCGTGGACCAGGCGGTCCGCGAGTCATCGGAACACCTCACCCGCTTCTACCGCATCGCCCCGCGCGAATTCTTCCACTTCAGCTACGACCTGGTCACCGAGCGCGACATCCCTGCCGAGTCGCTGCGCGACAGGGTCTTCGCCGAAACCATCAGCTACACCCACGGCGCCGCGGACAAGGACTTCTACCGCATTCACCTCTTCGATCACCCGATTCTCGAGGCGGTCTCCCGACGACCCGACGCCCCGGCACTCTACCCCTTCCTGCTCTACATCCTGACCCACGAACTGATCCACATTTCCCGCCTTTCGCGCCTCGACCTGGACGACCCCTCAGCCGAGGAGCGGGCGCTGGAGGAAGAGACGGTGCACCGGCTGACCCGCGACGTGCTGGCCCCCGAGACCTCGGTGACCCTGGACAAGGTCGCCGACCTCTACCACCTCAACCTGCTCCCCTGAAACGAAACGGTTCCAGAACCCCGTCCGAATCCCGATAGCAGGAAACAGGGGTCCGGGAAACAGGGGAGAAATAGGGGGACAAGAAATAGGTGGACAGGTTACCTGTTTCTTTCAGCGTTGACAGGATTCAACTTGCAGGACAAATAAATAACCTGTCCCTCTATTCGTGTCCCTCTATTCGTCCCTCTATTCCTCTATTATTCGCACATACTTCACGCGAAAATCGCTCATTGACTGGCCCTGACCACCGAACTATCATCACTTCAGAACCGCACTGCAGATTCCAGGGGGACAATCCAATGGCCAACAGCAGAATCTCGTTACTCGGTATTGCTCTCTTCATCGCGCTCGTTGCGGTGACCGCCGCCCCGGCCGCGGCCGAAACCGTGGTGGGCAGCATCCCCGCCCCGGACTACGCCGGCGCCCTGACCTGGGACGGCTCGAACCTCTGGTGCGGCATGTACGGGCCCAGCGGCTCGACGGTCTACGAGTTGGACCCGTCGGACGGCACCGTGCTCAGTTCCTTCACCGGACAGGGGGATGATTCCTACGGCCTGGCCTGGGACGGCAGCGCCCTGTGGCAGCTCGACTCGTACAACTACGACCTGCTGTTCCAGCTGGACACCGACGGCACCCTGCTCGATTCCATCCCCTCGATCACCACCTACATGGCCGGCCTGACCTGGGACGGCACCTACCTCTGGTGCGCGGCCTATTACAACCCCGACGGCTGGATCTACCAGATCGACCCGGCCACCGGGGCGGAGGTGCACTCCTTCGACGCGCCGGCCAACCAGCCCTGGGGCCTGGCCTTCGACGGCACCGACCTCTGGTATGTCAACGATGATTTCAGCGGTGAGGAGGCGATCATCTACCGGCTGGACACCACCGACGGCACCGTCCTGGAACAGTTCGACTCTCCCGGGGCCAACCCCCGCGGCCTGGCCTGGGACGGCACCTATCTCTGGGTCTGCGCCGACAACAACGCCGGGGCCGGCCGGCGCTGCTACCAGATCGACCCCGGGGGCAGCGGCACTCCGGACATCGACGTGCACCCCACCGACCAGGACCTGGGCATCGTGGCCACGAACAACGTCGTTCCCTGGACGCTCTACATCGACAACGTGGGCTCCGCCGACCTGACGATCACCGACATGGCCAGCGACGACGCCCACTTCCTCGTCGATTTTACCGGCCCGGAGGTGGTCTCCGCGGGAGGGACCTACACCTTCACCTCTTCCTTCACCTCGGCCACCGCCGGCGACTTCGAAGCCACGATCACCGTGACCAGCGACGACCCGGACGAGTCGGAGGTGACCGCCACCATCGCCGTGACAACGGTGCCCCCGGACCCGGTGATCGACCTCTCGGCCACGGCCCACGATTTTGGTGAACGACGACGTCACTCCCGCTCCCGCTGGCCGCTGACGATCACCAACAACGGGTACGACCCGCTGGTCATCGCGGACATGGACATCGTCGGCGCCGCCCCGGGCGAGGAGGTCTTCTTCATCCCCGAGTTCACCTACCCCATCTCACTGAACACCTTCGAATCGCTGGAGGTGGACGTGGA
>Ga0180429_10001422_pt1 | contig 20401 bp, 13 predicted proteins | sample SS_ome_FD_132428 | JGI IMG/M metagenome (GOLD analysis project Ga0180429, IMG submission 132428) | Hypersaline lake sediment archaeal communities from the Salton Sea, California, USA - SS_1_S_1 metaG | ecosystem: Environmental > Aquatic > Non-marine Saline and Alkaline > Hypersaline > Sediment ...
CGCCGTCTCGAGCGGCGCTGGCCTACGAGGACCACCCGCTGCCGATCGGCCACGGTCAGACCATCTCGCAGCCCTATATCGTGGCGTTGATGACGCAATTGGCCAAGACAAATCCGCAATCCAAGGCGCTGGACATCGGCACCGGCTCCGGTTATCAGGCGGCCGTGTTGGCCGAACTGTGCAAGGAAGTCTACGGCATCGAGATCATCGAGCCGCTGGCCAAGGAGGCCAAGCAACGGCTCAGGCGATTGGGGTACGAGAACGTCACCGTGCGTTGCGGCGACGGCTATCGCGGCTGGGCGGAACACGCTCCTTTCGACGTGATCGTTGTCGCCGCCGCCGCCGATCATGTTCCGCAGCCGCTGGTCGATCAACTTGCCCCCAACGGCCGGATCGTGATTCCCGTCGGGCGATCGTACCAGGAACTCCTCCTGATCGAGAAACAAGCCGATGGCAGCGTACGGCGGCAAAGAATCGCCGCCGTGGCGTTCGTTCCAATGACGGGTGAGGTGCAGAATCGCTGAACGCTTATAGTCGTGGTTCGCTCAGCAAACAAGACGCTGGTTCGCGGAGCGAACCACGACTATAACGCCGCTACTGCATTCGATCGACCATGAACAGCGAGTTGTCGGCCACGTTCAGCAGCGGGCGGAAGGGGCTGTTGCGGACACATGCGGCCGGCTGGCCGAAATACCAGACGAGTTGGATGGACAGACCCCACGACTCCTCGACCTGCCCACCGGAGTTGCTTCCTTGTTTGGGTATAAGGTAGTTGATCCGGTTCTCGAGTGCCCAGCGTTTTCCGAGCGGGGCCCGCAAGTCGGCGCCGATGAGCCCGTCGCCCCGGCCGCTGAATCCTGCCCAGAATCGGCCGTCGCCCCCGCCGGAGAAATATCGGCGATAATAGAAGGCGAACATGTCGGTCGGATCGAGTCGGCCGTCGATGGTTCGCTCTTCGCCGAGACCGTACGCCCCGAAGTAACCGATTTCGCGTTGTCCGCCGGAGAAGACCCAGCCGGTTTCGCTACGGATCTGCCTCAGGTCGGTGGTTTCGCCGCGGTATACGTCGTGCAGCATGTCGTAGGCCATCCCCCATTGCAGCCCACCGAAGATTGCCCGGTGGAATATGCCGGCGGTGAAGAAGAGTTGGTCGTGGTCGGCGCCGCTAATAGCCGCATCGATCCGATCGCCCTCGAAATTGCTCTGCACGGCCTCCAGGCCGAGTTGCAGCCCCGTGCCGTTGATCCAGCCTAGCCAACCCAAGGGCGCTCCGAAGTTGACGCCTTCCTGAAATCCGAAGTTGCCGTTTCGTCCCCGGTCGGGCGGACCCTTGAAACCATGCACGCCGGCAAACAGTGACAGGTCGCGTAACAGCCAATCGGTATTCCATCCCCGCATTGCCATGCCGCGGCCGGAATAGCAACAGCCGCATTCGCCGCAGTCGCTTCCGCATCCGCCGCCACAATCCATCTCGCCACAGCCGTAGTCATTGCAGCCGTGACCGCCCGGAAACGCGTCGGGCATGCCCGACGTTGCGACATCCATGTCGGCGTCGTCGTAGGCGGGATCCGTCGGCGGGGGATCCAGCCGCACGACCTGGCCGTCAGACTGAGAGTCGAAGTGGTTTACGACCTCCCTGGAAGCCGTCCTCACGGGAGGTCTCTGCTGCAGAACCCGATGTCGCCAGGCCTGTTTCGGCGAGAGCCTGGCCGGTTCTTCGCTGCTGTGGCTCGTTTGCGCCTGGCCAACACCGGGCAGCATCGCCAGGGTCCAACCTGTCACCAAAACGCCATAGGCAAGATGTTTAGCCAGTCGACTCATTATCGATACCTCTAACAGTGGGCAGGCACAGACCTTCGGCCCTTGTGGTCATTTGTAGATGAGGTATCGGAATCTGCCCAGGCAAAGCTTTCGTTAAAATTTGAATAATCGGAAGAGTCAGCCTATTTTGCCCTGTCATCCAGACGGTACGGATTGCCCAAATAGACCGATCAGCACGACAGCCCGATCACCTTGCGGAGCTTATCCAGTACGCGCATGTTCCCCAGTGTGTCGGCCCGGGAAATCGTGGGCGTCGTTCCGTCTTGGATCGTGGCGGCCAGCGCGTCGGCCTCCAAGGCGTAGACCTCCATCGGGGCCTTGTGTTCGATTGTCCTACGCCGGCCGCCGGCATCGAACGTGAAGGCTTCGCAGCCGAACCAGGGTGTGTCGACGGCCAGCCATCCGGCCGAGCCGCCAATGAAACTGGTGCGATCGGCGTCGACCGTCATGCCGCAGGTGAAGACGCACAGCGGCCCATCGCCGAAACGGAGCGTCGCGGCAGCGTACTCGTCTACGCCGGTCGAATGGAGTTGCGCAACCGCATACATTGAGGTCGGCTCGCGCTGGGCCACCGCCCGGGCGAAATTGATGCAATAGCAGCCGACGTCCATCAACGATCCCCCGGCCAGGTCAGGCCGGTAACGGACGTCGGCGGTGTCCACCGGCCGGTTGTAGGTGAAGTGGGCGCGGATCAGTTTCACGTTGCCGATTGCGCCGCCGTGGACCGTTTGCAGCAGTTTCCGTATTGCCGGCTGATGACGGTACATGAAGGCCTCCATGAGCACGCGGCCCGTTCGATCCGCGGTGTCGAACATCTCCTGGGCCTCGCCCGCATTGGCGGCGATCGGTTTCTCGCAGAGCACGTGCTTGCCGGCCTCGAGGGCAGCGATTGTCCACCGGTGGTGCAGGCTGTTGGGCAGCGAAACGTAGACCGCTTCCACGTTCGGATCGGCCAACAAACAATCGTAACCGTCGTGGGCCGTACAAGGCAAGTCGTCGGCAAACGATCGGGCGCCGGCGGCGCAGCGCGAGCCGACGGCCACGAGTTTCGCCCGAGCCGACTGCGGAAGTTGGGTCGCGAACTTCCGCGCGATGCCACCCGTGCCGAGGATACCCCAACGTAATGGTCTGGCCATGACTGGTGAGTCTTTCCGGCGGTTGTTCACCTCAAGTTCGTGGTGACCGCATTCATGCGGTCTTGCGCGGGACTGCGCCGCGCGGCCCCGATGAACCGGGGCACCACGAACGCCTGGGGTTCAGGGTTCAGGACTCCGGGTTTGACGCTTACCCCGAAACCCCGAACCCCGAACGCTATGAAGCATGACACATCTGTAACATCTTTCAAGGGCTAAGCAACTTATTACGCCAGCAAAGTCACTTCACCCATACCTCTCCCCGGCGGCGTATTCCCACGGCCTGCAATGCCGCGGCATCCGCGCCGACGATCGAAGCATCGGCGATCTCCAAACGTGGTGCCGCGTCGGCATATTCCTCCTCGATCCGTTCGAACAGCGGGGGCAGCAGTTGCGACGCCGGTTGATCGGTTGCAACGTGGAGGCGTCGCAGCCGCAGCGTGTCGTCGTGGATCTCGATCCAGGCGAAGGCCACCGGCTGTTGCCGCGACTCTACCACCCAAAGGCCCTGCCGCGGCAGGGCAATCGCCGCCAGCATGGCCTCGAGTTCATCCTCATCGGACGCGGCGGCGCGGAACAGCGGCAGATCGTAGCTCCACGTGGCGGGTCGAACGAAAACGGCCATGGCAATCCGCGTACTCGTCAGTTTGGTCCATACAATCGTCAAAACTGCTGTACCCCGACTACTATACATCGACCGGTACCGGCGGCCAATCCCCACGGCCGTATTCGATCCCCGAGAAATCTTGATCGCTTGCCCGCGAGTCCGACGACTCAGGGCGCACGGCGTAAGCTATGCTTTCCCGGGTACGAGTCGTTTTTTAAGACCAATTCGTTCAATCCGCGGCGGATACCGGTTGCATTTGGTACACGGCGTGAACCGGAGGTGGAAAAGGAAAAATGGCTGAGCAAATAGACAAGAAGGCGTTGCGCAAGAGACTGTTTGTCGATCCGAAAGTCCAAGGGGCCCTGGTTGCCCGAGTGGTGCTGTACTGGGTGGTCTGCCTGTGTACTATCAGCATGATGCTGCTTTGCTGGCGAATAATCACCGGTCCGGCTCGCATGTTCTACACGCACTTCAGCGACATGTGGTTCTTCTACGGGCCGGCGCTGATCGCATCGTTCATTCTGCTGCCGCTAATCGTGATAGACATCGTCCGCTTGAGCAACCGATTCACCGGTCCGCTGCTGCGTTTGCGTCGCTCCATGCGCGAGTTGGCCCGGGGTGAACACGTCGAACCGGTCGAATTCCGCGACGATGACTTCTGGCACGACATCGCCGAGGCGTTCAACGGCGTTATCCAGCGCGTCCAGAGTATCGAGACACGCCCGGCGGAAGAGAGCGCCGCGGAAGAAGAGCCGGTCGCCGCCGCGTCGGGCCGCTAGCTCCCGCCGATAACCCGACGGTAAACCGCCGCCACCCCGGCTGCCATCGCGGGGGCTGAAAACCTCTCGGCCTGACGCTCGAGGGCGTTGTTGCGCAAGGCGTGCCAATCGACGTCGCCGCGGATCACTTTTGCGATCGCCTCGGCGAGATCCTCGTGGTCGTTCGGCTCGACGATCAGCCCGTCGCGGCCGTCGCGAATCGCCTCGGGTATCCCCGCCACCCGGGCGGACACCACCGGCACGCCCGCCGCCATCGCTTCGAGCACCACCATCGGCAATCCCTCGCCGAACAGGCTGGGGAGAACGAAGAGGTCCATCTTTGCCAACTCGCTATCTACGTCCCGGGTGAAACCCGTCCAGCTAACGGCGTCGCCCAGTGCGAGTTCTCCGCAGAGGTGTTTCACCGTGCGTTCGTATTGAGCGTCCTCGAATCGGCCGACCGCCCTGAGTTGCACCGGCAAGCCTTGCTGCCGGAGAATACCCAGGCAGCGAAGCAAGACCTCGACGCCCTTTCGCGGACGAAACAGGGCCACGGCGCCAAGGGTCCAGACGCGTTGCGACCGGTCTCGCGGCGGCGCCGGCTCTCGCGACGGTACCGGCTCTCGCGGTGGTACTCCATTGTGAACCACGGAGATGACGTCTTCACTGAATCCTTGACGGCGAAGGTGTTCGCCCAGGCTCTGCGAGACGGGAATCAGGGCCGATGCCCGACGCAAGGCGACCCGTTCCACCGCGGCGTTGAGCCGACTCCGCCACCGATGGGTAGTGTCGTCCGCCGTGGGGCTGTGGACGTGATGCACCATCGGCACCCCGGCAAGCTTCGAGGCGGCGGCGGAAACCAACGCCGACCTCGCGGTGTGCGAATGCACCAACCGGTACCTTTCGCGGCGAATAATCCTCGCCACCGCGCGAATCGGACGCACGTCGAATCTGCTCCACATCGAGGCATCATAAAGGGGGGCGTGTCTGGTCTGCCGCAGGTCGGGAAACTGGACCGGCTTCAGACAGGCAAAACCGACCTCGAAACCCAGCGGCTCCAGCTCTTGCGCCAACAGGTCTTGCACCCGCTCCGCGCCTGAAAAAAACTCCCCGTTGATGACGTGCAATATACGGATTCTCTCCACTCGGCTGGATTGCGTCGAACGGCTGCTGAGCGGGTTTTCGTGTTCAAGGGCCATTCGTAAACTACTTGCCTGCAAGGCTTTACACTGGATTGCCTGGTGCAATGCCATCGGGATTGTACCTGATAAACTATCGGTCATATTTCGGGTTGTCGCAACGAGAACCAGGCGATTCACTCGCAAGATTGGTTGTAACCAACCGACGCGCCGCGCATCAATAACTCTATTCGGCCCTCGCAGAGACGGACGCAACCATGAAATGCGAAGACCTCTTGGCGGCATTAGGCGACTACGTCGACGGTGAGTTGTGCGGCGAAGTCTTTGAAGCCTTTCGGTCCCATCTGGCCGACTGCAGCCCTTGTGAGGTGGTGGTCGACAACGTCCGCCACACGATCACGGTGTACAAATCCGGCCAGGCGGTCGAACTGCCCTCTGAGTTGCAGGAGCATCTGCGTCGAGTGTTGCGCAATCGCTGGGAGACGTGTTTTCCCAAGCACGGATGAAGGGGACGCCGCCTTGCCCGACGAACCGTTCGATCTTGGCCGTGATCTGGCCGGCCAAATCGGCCGCGTGGCCGGGCCGGTGTTGGCCGTCGTGGTTTACGTCGCACTGCTGCAGGCCAAAGGACTATCGGCCGACGGACGTACGGTCGCTGCGATCGGCACGTTGATGGCCGTCTTCTGGATGACCGAAGCCTTGCCTCTGCCGGCAACCTCATTGTTGCCGCTGGTGCTGTTTCCTCTATCCGGCGTGCTGTCCTTTTCCGCAACGGCGACACCCTATGCCAGCCGATTCGTGTTCTTGTTCATGGGCGGGTTCATGATCGCCACGGCGATTGAGCGCTGGGACCTGCATCGGCGGATCGCACTGGTGACGGTGTTGGCGGTGGGCACCCAGCCGGTTCGGCTGGTCGGTGGATTCATGCTGGCCACGGCGTTGCTGAGCATGTGGATCAGCAACACGGCGGCTGCAATGTTGATGCTCCCCATTGCGCTTAGCAGCATCGGCTTGCTCAGCCGCGAGCAGCCAAGAGCCGACGGCCCGCAACGAGCGGAGTTGAAAAGCGACGGCACCGACAACTTCGCCACTTGCCTGTTGCTGGGCATCGCCTATGCGGCGAGCATCGGTGGGTTGGGGACGCTGATCGGCACGCCGCCAAACGTGTTCCTGGCCGCTTTTCTGTATGAACGGGGGATTTCCATAGGGTTCGTCCAGTGGATGGCGGTCGGCGTACCGTTGTCGGCGGTCTTCCTGTTGATCGCCTGGCTGGTGCTGTCGAAATGGGTCTATCCCATCCGGCTGCAAGAACTCCCCGGCGGCCGGCGACTGATCCGCCGGGAACTGGCTGCGCTTGGCCCCGTGTCGCGCGGTCAATGGACGGTCCTGTGCGTGTTTCTATTGACGGCGCTGATGTGGGTGGTGCGGGGGCCGCTGACTCAATGGACGTGGCTCATCGAGCACCTGCCCGGCGTCGAGAATGTCAACGACGCGATCATCGCGATGGGCGGCACGCTGCTGTTGTTTGCTATTCCGGTGGATCTCAAACGGGGTGTTTTCGCCTTGGATTGGGAGTCGGCTCAGCGGCTGCCCTGGGGCATGCTGCTGTTGTTCGGCGGCGGCCTCAGCCTGGCCGGGGCCGTCGGCCACAGTGGGCTGACCGAGTGGATCGGCGCTTGGGTCGGCGGAATGGCCGGATTACCCCTTGTGGCGATCATAGCGGCGGTTGTTCTGATCGTGATCCTGCTGACCGAGGTTACCAGCAACACGGCAACGACCGCCACGTTCTTGCCGATCCTCTACGGCGTGGCCGTGGGGCTCGACGTCGAGCCGATCAAGCTGCTGGTGCCGGCCGCGATTGCCGCCAGTTGCGCATTCATGCTCCCGGTGGCCACCCCGCCCAACGCGATCGTCTTCGGATCGCGGCAGGTGACGATCGGCCAAATGGTTCGTGCCGGGTTTTGGCTCAACCTGATCGGTGTCCTGCTGATCATGGCGACGATGTATACGGTGGGCGCCTGGGTACTGAATGCAAATCAATAGACCACTGTCTTTGTGGCCTACCTATCCTTCCACGCCGACTTCATTTCGTAAGCCTCGAGCGACTCGACGGTGAGCGAACCACCTTCGGCGGTCAGCGAGATCGTGCCGACGGGCTTACCCATGTCGCGACGGCCACTGGTCTTGTAGCATACACCGCCGCCACCGATCACTTCGTACATCGGACGGTCAACGAGAACGCGGAACGTAACGTTCCCGTCTTTCATCTTCAGCGGCATTTCGTCGAGCTTCTGACCGGCGAAATCGTAAGTCACCACGTTCTCACCGAACCGGAGAACGGCCTTCGAGGCGGTTCCCTTCCTCAAGGTCACGGCAATATCGAAGAGTTGGTCCGCAACGTCGAACTTGACCAGCGGTGCTTCGGCCGTCAGTTCCTCGTTTTCGACCGTTTTCGGATCCGGCTTGCGAAGTTGTTCGAGTTCCTTGATCGGAGTGGCGAACATCCGGACGCCGTCTTCCGTGGTGTGCAGCGTCAGGTTTGTCGGTACCGTGAACGTTTGGTTGAACGGCATGTCCGGGATGTTGATCCGTGCCCAACCCATCTGAACAACGCGACCGTCGGGGCTGTTGCTGAAGCACTGCGAGGCGTAGTAGGCACCCCAGTGGACGCGGTGTTTTCCTTCGTGTTCCGGAGTGAACTTCTTGCCGTCAAAATGTCCGACCGCGTATTGTGCGTCCGCGGCGTAGATAACCCATTTGGTCTTCGCCGGGTCGCCGTCGACCGGTAGTTCAAAGATTTCGGCACACTCGAAATAGCCCGGCACGTTACCCACGCGCTCCCACTCTTTGAGATCCTTGCTCGTATAGAGTGCGATGTTCCGGCCATGCTCCTTGTCTTGGTCGAACACGGCGATGACCCAGTGCTTGCCGGGGGCGTACCACATCAGTTTCGGGTCGCGGCCCGAGTGCCGGATGACCGGGTTGCCTTCGTAATACTTCCACGTCTTACCGCGGTCGCAGGAGTAGGCAAGTGATTCGCCGCAACCGGTGTCGGTGAACGCGAGGACCATCGTCTTCTCGTCGCCCTTCTGCCAGCCGGCGGTGTTGTTCAAATCGACGTTCCCACTACCTGAGAAGCAGTTGCGGTCGGCCATCTTCGGATGGCGGTTCTCGACGTTGTCGCCGAACGAGCGGAGCGCCCGGTCGTGCTCGGTCCAGTGGACCATGTCGGGGCTCGTGGCGTGTCCCCAGTACATGTTGGCCCAGCCGCGACCGGCCGGGTTGCACTGCCAGAAGAAGTGGTACTGGCCTTCGTAGTAGCACATCCCGTTCGGGTCGTTGTTCCAGCCACGCATCTGACTCATGTGGAACTGGGGACGCAGCGCTTCGTCGTAGAGCGGTTGAAGGTGACGGATTTCGTCGCTGGATTGGAACATCTCGCAGATTTCAGGTGCCGCTTTGGCGACGACCTTCGCGGTCTTGCCAATGTACTCCGACATGTCGAGGTAGGTCCACCAGTCGATGGCGTCCTTGTTCTGTGGGAAATCGCAGTCGAGATTGTGGACGAGTTGGTCGTCAACGACGATCGTCATCCGGCCGCGTTGTCCCTTGTTCGAGACGGGAAAGATGATGTACTTGCCAGTGATTTCGATCTCCTGGGCGTTCTCCAGATGAGGAGTTCCACCGCCGCGTCTCGGCGGCGCGACGAACGCTTTTTTCTTCGCTTGGGTGTTGCTCTGCGAGATTTGGTCGACGTTGATGTGGCCCCAGCCGTCGGACGCGTCGTCGACGATCTGGAGGACGGCTTTCTTTCCCTTGTACTGCTTGACGTCCCAGTTCTCCCAGTTGAGGAACTCACTGCCGCCTGCTTGGGTGTTGATGCCCGTGGCCGTGAGGACCACTTCGCCGTCAACGAGAAGGTTCATGCAGGTCTTGCCCTTGTGTCCGCCACCACCGATGAGAAACTTGATGTAGTCCCGCTCGATGGTGAACTCGGGCGAGGTGAGCTTGCCCGTCGGCGGGTCGCCGCCGAGGAATGAGTTGACGAGTCCCTTGCCTTCGAAACCGGTGACCTGCATCTGGCCGCCGAGCGTGCCCTTCGCCGGGGCCTTGCCGAACGCTTCGCCTTCGACTTTCCACTCGCCGTAGTCCGCGGCCTCGAAATCGCTGATCAAAATGTCGTCGGCAGCAATGGACGGCGATGGCATTGCAAGCGCCAGAAGCGTGAGCGAAAGACAACTCGCAAAAAGTAGACGGCTCTTCATTGGGGTCTCCTTCGAGTGGGGGGGTGTTTGGGATGGACAAAGGGGTCGGTTGAATGTGCCGGGACGGCCCGGTGGGTGCATCGCGACAATGGGGACCGTCCCCGCCTCAACCATCATACAATCGCTCGACAAGAGCGTCAATTGTCCAAAACGCTGCTCTCCAGCGCGGGCATGACGACTCGCTTCAGAACGTCCGCCGAGATGATGTGACTCTTGTGTGTGCGATCCGAGTGCAGGTCCCAGTCGCCGTGGCCGAGCTTGTCGACGATGTCGGAAACAAAATCGTCGTATGTCTCGTACACGTCGGAGTGGAAACAACAGCTATCTTCGAGGTTGAGGACCTGGATCTGTCGCCGACCCTTTCCATAGCCCCCCAGCGCGAAGATCTCCAGCCAACTCGCCACGCCGCCGGCCGTGTCGGGAATCGCATCGCCGTTCGAGTCGATCTCCCGATACAACGGAGCGTAGTACTGCTCTGCATCGCCGCGCGATCCGGGGGCGAAGTCTCGGGCGTACAGCGGGTATGCACCCGCCACGGGGAAGCTCTGCTTGATCCGCGGATCGACGGCCGCGGCCATGTGTGTCGTCCACCCGCCGCCGGACAGACCCAGCATCGACACATCGGCCGCGTCGGGCTTCGTGTGCAGAAAATGGTTCACGCCCTGCACCACCGGATCGAGGAAGAAGCGGAAGACCTCGCCGTCGGGCAGCTTCGGCGTGAGCTTGTTGAACATGTCGTTATGGGCGGCAGTCCTGCGGTCGTTGATTGTCACCAGCCCGCCTCCGTCGGGCAATTCGATCGTCTTGTCGGTATTCCAGCCGGTTGCCGGCATATCCATGACCAGGACGGTGAATCCGTCGGCCAAGAGACGGTCGATCGTGTCGTTGACCCCCGCGTCCAGGGCACCGGCACGGCGATGACCTGAATGCACGATCACCATTCGACGGTTGTTCGCGTTCTCCGCCCGCGGGTGAATCAGGTACGAAATCGCATGAAAATCAAACGGCGCGACCACGGCGTCGAGCCGATCGACCAAACGGGACAGCGAGCCATTGACGCCCGTGAGGTCTCGCTCGAACACACCCTGTCCGATCCCGCGGGTGACGTTCGGAAGCGCCTTGAGGGGCAGCCCATCGGGCCAGATGAAGCAAACGAGTTCGCGGCGTTTCGCGTCGGCCTGCCGCGGTGTGGCGAAACGCACTAACCGGGACGGGTCATAATCCCGTAGCTCGGCCGGCACGGCCGTTGCCTCGTTCGTCATGGCGCACAGCACGGTCGCGGCAAGTGCGATGGCGGTTTGAACGTCACGAAAGTCGATTCCGATCATCACGCTTCACCTCCGGGGGTTCTCGACCTGCGTTACCTCGCAACACGAACCAGTTCACCTGCCGCCGGCGGGACATCGAAGCGGGTGCCGGCGTCGCTCTTACCCAGTTCGACCCACTCGGCCCGCTGGCGATCGAACCGGCTGACTGACTTGACCGGCACGTTGAACTCCAGTTCTATCGGCTGCGTTTGATAGCAGTTGTGATTGGCCAGGAACAGGGCGTCACGTCCTTCATCGTCTTGGAAAACGCCCATGATTACCTCGCCTTTGGCGACCTCTACCCAATGATCTTCAGGGATCGGATTGAACTCGGGCGGCACGGTTGGCGTCGCGTTATCGGTGGGCCGGTCCTTGGCGGTCTTGGTGATGGGCGTCGAGTAGACGGCCGTGGGCAGACCGATCTTCATCAACTCGGGGCCGAGCGGGGCCACGGCGGCGTTGACTCGCTCGAGGTCCTCCCCGACTGCCTTCCACTCCCAGGTATTGGTGTCGATGTCACCCACGTAGTGGTACATGTAGCCCTTGAGTCCAAAAGCGATCGATGTACTGATCGTGTAGAGCACGCGATTGTAGTTCCCGGCGCCGATGCGGCCGGGGGCTGCGTCGACATACTTCAGAAACGGGGCCTCCGTCCGCCGGGCCGCGGCCCATGCCCGGTGCAGGTGTCTGAAGTGCCCGAGCCGCTTCCAGTGAAAATCGTAGTACCCGATGACGTCCGGGTCCTCCAGACCGCCGATTGCCCGAGCATGGTAGTCGCCCACGTACGTCGCGTGGTTCGGATCCCACTGATGCACGTTGTTGATGTCGCGATTCCGCCCGGCGATGGTGCCTCCCACGCGATCGCTCCAAAGGTGATAAGCATAAACGACGTCGCTGTCGCGCAGCGACCGGCAAAGCGCCCCGGCGCCATCAAGGTTCTTGTATACGTGATGATCGCCGACGAGCAGGTCGACCATGATCTTCACACCGTGTTTCCGGCAGATCTCCGCGCGCCGGTCGGTGTACTTGCAGAGCACCGCGTTGTAATGGGCCCCTTTACAGGCGAAGATCAGTTTCTCGAAGTCATCCGGGTCGGCGGGCAAACGGTCACCGGCATAGCCCATGTTATAGATGACGGCAAACTCGTTCGGTCGGCGTCTCGGTTTCGCCGAAGTACCGTCTTCGGCCCCCGTGGTACCGGTCGCGGCCAGTGCGGCCAACAGCAGCAACGCAATCAGTGGCCGGTGGCACATGAGTTCTCTCCTTCATTATGTGGTTTGTTACTTGCCGGGCTATCAAACAGGTCACGCACTTCGCTCTGGAAGCCCGCATGGGGTGTCGCTTGTATGGCTTCAAAGACAGCCGGGTAATGGCTCTCGCCGAGCGACGGTTCGTGGCGGCCTGAACCGGCTCAGCGACTTTCGGCGGCTCCCTCATCCGTTTCGGCTCCGGCAGGTTCTCCAGCAGCGCGGCGTCGGTCCGCCTTAACTCCGCGATCATCTCGGCGCGCATCTCCACAAGCAACTCGTGATACCTCGGATCCAATGCCAGATTGACAAGCTCTTCGGGGTCCTTCTCCAGGTCGTAGAGTTCCTCGATCTCGTCTTCCACCAGGGTTTGGATGTACTTGTACCTTCCGTCGCGAAGGAAGATGTACCAGGGCACACTGCCGAAGTTCTTCGGGCCGGTTAGGGCCCGATCGGTCTCGTCGCCGAAGGCCCAGCCTAAGTGCTCCATCAGCACCGGGTGCTCCCAGTCGCCCTCGGGGTTCTCCAGCAGCGGTGTCAAGTCATTGCCGTGCAGCTTCCAGGGCGGCTCAGCCTTGGCCAGTCGGAAGAACAGCGGGACCAGGTCCAGCGCCTGAACCGGATGCCGGCAGCGCTTGCCTTTGGCGAAGCGGGCAGGGAAGCGCACGATCAACGGGACGCGGAGGTTCGCGTCGTACGGGGCCACCTTCCAGGCAAAGCCGTGCTGCCCCCAGGCGAATCCCTGGTCGGAGGTGTAAACTACCAACGTGTTGCCCAACTGGCCCGTCTCCTCCAATAGCTTGACCAGCCGGCCCACGCCTTCGTCGATGGCCGTCACCGCGCGGTTGTATTGGGCCACGGCAGCCTGGAGCGGGCGTCCGCGACGGTCCACCGGGGTACCTGCCGGGCTCTCTTTCCATACGCCGTACTTCTGCATGTAGCGGGGCTTGCTGCGCCGAGGCGGGTAGATATCCTTAGGCGTGGGCACCGCGCAGTCGACGCGGTAACGGTCCTTGTGTCGCGGCGCCGACGTGTACGGCCCGTGGACGGCGTCGTAGCACAGCCACAGCAGCCACGGCTTATTGTGTTCCTGGCGAATGAACTCCTCGGCATAGTCGGTGTAGTTGTCGGTGGAGTACCCGCCCACGGGCGTGAAAGGCCCGCCGTCGAAGTTGATTTTCTGATTGAGGTAGTATCCACCGGCGCTGCGGGGGACGGCATGGTTCCAGACCCAACAGCGGTCCCAGTCACGGCCGTGGCCGGCGTCTTCCGAAAGGTGCCACTTGCCGATGAACCCGGTTGCGTAGCCCGCCTCCCGTAGCGCGGCGGGCCAGAAGCGACAAACCTCCGGATCGTAGGAACTCGTCGGGTTGCGCACGACGGTCAGTCCGTGGATACCGTGCGGGTGCAGGCCGGTGAGCATCATTGCCCGGCTCGGCAAACACCACGTTCCCACATAGGCGTCGGTGAAGCGCACGCCCTCGCGGGCCAGCCGGTCGATGTTCGGCGTGCTGATCCACGGGTGGGCCTCGCCGTAGCAGCCCACGGAGCGATGGCTCTGATCGTCGGTGAAGATAAACAAGATGTTGGGGCGCTGGTCCTTCTCTGCGGATCGAGCCGTGGCAGCCGGCGGCAGAAGGCCGAAAGAGAACAATACGGTGATGAGGGCGACGTGCATCTCCCGCGGCTTGACGATCATCTGGTGTACACTCCTTCCGTTTCGATGCCGTTCCCGTTGGGTGACACCACGCACAACCAGAATACTCAGTCGAACCGCAAGTGTCAATCAGCGTGCAGCTTCGCGTACTGGCGGTGGAACTTTCCGGTTCAATTTGCGTCCATAGTGTGTTACTCTTCCGAACGGTCCATCCCGTCCAGACGGAGGTCGCCATGAGCAGATTCCGGCCCACATGGTGGTTTGTCGTAGTTCTACCGGCCGCTTGGCTTCTCTTGGCCGCGGTCGAGGCGGGGGACGATATCGCCGGGCGATCTCCGGAAAACACGGCCGAACGTCCCGAATACCTCCCGGCCCTGTACGAACCCACTGCAGAGGCCTTGCGGCGGATCATCAAGGATCCTCGTCGCTGGGAGGTCTTGCCGCGGCCGATCAGTGGTCTCTGGGCGGACCCGGCCCGGCCGCCCTGTTTCGAGATGACCCACAGCCGCAGCGACTACGGTCGCCGGGACGACGTCACCCGCTGGACGGCCGAACAGGTGTGGGACGGCCGGTTCCGGCTGCTTTGTCACGTCCAGGTGCAGGCCTGGCAGGATGACGCGTTTTGGATTGCCGCTCCCGGGTCCTCGGGGTCGGCGGAGTTGCTCTCCGGCGGCCGATGGCTCAAGACGCAGTGGATTTCCCCAGGCTACTGTACGCGGGACCGCCAAAAGCACATGTACCTTGCCCGGGACGCGGAAGGCGCCTGGTGGGCCGCCGGTTGGGAAGGGCTCTACCGATTGCGATCGGGCAAGTGGGAGCCGGCCGAGTTGGACGTCTGGCCCGGCCGCCCATTCGGTGGGACATCGCTGATGCCCCACCGATGGGATGCCGACGGTCTGGCGCGCGGACCCGACGGATCGATCGTCGCCTGGACGCGCAAGGTCGATGCCCGGGGCAAGACCACCGTGGTACGTCTGGACAAGGGCGTCTGGTCGGCCGTGGCCGTCCATCGCCGCAACCTCTGGACCCATGCGTTCTTCCGCCCGGACGGGAGCGTGGTGTTGATCGGGCCGAGCCAGTTGACCGTGCTGCCCAAGTGGCCGCCGGCGTCGATAGGCGGAGTGTCGACGGAGATTGGGCTGCCCGAGAATGAACGACAGCAGGTGCAGTTGGCCCTGCGACTCGAATCGGCCCCCGCCGCGGAGCGAATCGTCTTGGCGGCGCGTCTGCTTCAGGCCCCCTTCGATCCGGCCCCAACCGCCGACGATCTGCCCAGCGAGAGCACCAAGGCCACGCTTGCCCGAGAGGCGGCCAAGACTCTCGAAAAGCTCGAACACCTGTCCGCCTCGTTTGCCGAAGGGGACCGCCAAGAGCGGGATCTGGCCTGGAAGGAGTTCACCGGCGAGAAGAGCGAACTGGCCGCCATGCTGGCCGAGTTGGCGGGCGGTCGAGGGCCCGGTGACGTGATGCAGCATCTGTACCAAGGCCGATTTCCCTTGGGCGAAGGCAAGTGGGTAACACCGCAGGGCGTCCCGGTGGTTACACCGCAGGGCAACCTGCTCGTTGAAGTCAAGGACCCGTCGGGGGAACAGACGAGCCTGCTGGTCCTCAATGCGGAGAATAGGCCCCTGCGGCTGCGGCAGTGGGACGGCAGCTACGTCCAGGCGGCGCCGTACCGCGACGGACGGTTCTTGCTCCTCTGCCAGCGGCACGGGCTCTTCACCTGGTCGGCCGAAAAGGACGAACTGGTCCGGCTGGCCGGGGCCGATGAGTTCAACTCCCACCACCGGCTGCTCGGCGCCGATTGTAAAGGCCGCGTCTACTTTCGCCGGGAATCGGCAATCCGGATGCTGACCCCCGGCGCCCGGCGGGACAAGCCGATCGAGCCGCTGGTGATCCGCCGGCTGGCGCATTCCGGCGTCGAATACACGGCGGTCGATTCCCAAGGAACCGTATGGTTCGTCGATCACGAACATTCCCGCTTGATGTCGTGGCGCGAAGGGATGGCGATACCCAGACTCTGGAGTTCCGTGCCCGAGGGAGTCCGCTCGATCCATGCCGGGCGGGACGGCTCGGTGCTGGTGCAATTCAGTGAACCGAAGGTGGCGTTGATCCACGGCGAGGAAGTGCTGGTGGCCGATTCGCTGCTGGCGTTGGCCGAAAGACATTTCTCGGCCGTGCTCCAGTCCGCCCCCCGAGCAACCCGCGGTCGCCGCCGCCTGGAGCCCGACGTGAAACGCGACGAGTTCCCATGGCTGGCCACCGGCGATTGCCTCTGGCTGGCCGGAGCGGAAGGTGTGTATCGACTGGCCGGGCCCGAAAGCCGATTGAACGTCGGCGATCTGATCGAGGCCCTCGGGTTGCCCCGCAGCCGCTACCGGCTGATGGGTCCACTGGCCTCTGGGCACCTGGTGTTGGCCGGGGGCAAGAAGGACATGACGTCCTGGTTTTGGGTCGACGATCCCGGCGGCCGGTTGCAGTTGCGGTGCATGGCCTCGCCGCCGGCCAGGCACGGCACGTCTTACCTGCTCAAGCCGGCCGACTTTACGGGTCTGTGGCATCTGGACGCCACCGGGCGTCTCTGGCTGCACCACGGCTCCGACCGGGTGTTCTGCGTCGAAACGCCCGGGCGGTGGCCGATGGTCTTCAAATTCGCCCCGCCCGAGTTCGAGCATCCCTCCGGGCACGTGTGGGCCCTGCACGCGAGGGATAACTTCGCGGGTTACAGGATCGGCGGGCAGGGTTCTTCCGCTACGCCTTCCTGCCGGGCCACGTATCTCAACCACCTCACGCCGCTGTTTGCCGTAGACGACCACACCGTCTGCTGTTTGTCGCCCGGCGGCCTGGCGTACCTGGAAATGGAGCCGGAAAGGCCCCAGGACGCCAAGCTGACGGAAGTGCGAGGCGTCTGCTGGAAGGGGGAGCCGGTGGCCTTTGTGGGCCGCTCGGGCCGGATGGCGGTCTTTGTGGTGAACTACCCCCAGAGCGCCCAATTGGTCGCCGTGCCGACTCGGGCCGGTGACGCTTCCGCGGCTTCGATCGAAGGGGACACGAAATGACCGACACGCTCCGCAGAATCACCGTGGCCGCCTTGCTGACTCTGACTGCGGCCGTCGCCGCCGGCAACCTTCGGGCCGACGAGCCGCCCCGGCTGGTCGTCGAGACGGCCGGCGCGATCACCGGGATGCTCCGGGACAAGACCAAGTGGCACAGGCTGCCGGACCACGTGAAAAAGGCCTATTACGTCTGCGGCCAAAAACCGACGATCGTTATGAGGCTGCCCGAACGGTGCGACCGCAGTGAAGTCGCCGCCATGCTGCAAGCAAGCGCCGGCTGGCCGTTTCTGCTGCAGGACGTCATCTATTCCTCCAGCAGTTTGGACGGAAGAATCCTCAGCCGTAACTTCGGTTATTTCGACGGCCGCTCGTGGCACGCTACGGATCAACACGTGGAATATTACCTTCCGCCGTGGATGGTCTGGTTTCCAGGCGGCGCGGCCGGCGCAACCAAGGAGCCGTACGGCGTGCGATTCTTCCACAACGGCCAGTGGAGGTTTCACGATTGCGACTACGAGGGCCGGCAGAAGGAAAGTTACGACCTGGTCAAGATCCAGCCCGGCGCGGGCGGCACGATGACCGCCTTCGTGCCGCTGTCGGCCGAGCCCACGCCGCCGCCGGTGTTGCACCTCTGGGACGGCCGCACCTGGCGGGCGCTGACGCGCGACGACGGCTTGCCCGACGACTTGCTCTCCTACGCCGTCTGCGTCGCGCCCGGCAAGCTGTGGGTCCTTTCCCAACAGGGTTTCTTCAACTTCGTCGACCTTGCCCGCGGCGAGCAAAACCGGGAGCACCAGTTGACCGCGCTGATCGAGGCGTACCCGGAAGCCTCCCGGCGCGAGCGTGATGCAATCCTCGCCAAGTTGCGCCGCTGGCGGCGCGACGCAGTCAGGCTGGTCCAGGCGCAACTGGCCGCGAGCGGATCGGTTCCGTCGCCGGACACCGAGCGGATCGAAGAGGAGATCCGCCATTTCCGCACCGTGCTCGAAGTCGTGCGAGGTTTCGCACAGCAGCTTGACGAGACCTCCATCATCCGGGCCGGAGAACTGGAGCAAAAGCTGGAGGACCACACCGACCGCCTGGCCCGGGCCCGCGATGAATTTGAAAACGCGCTGGCCCGGCGCCCACGCTACGACGCGATGCTAGAGCTGCTCGAGGCCCTGGTAACCGGGCGGCTTCCCGACGGGGAATCGCGTGGCCGGCTTCGCGTCGAGTGGAAGGCGGTCGACGGGGTCGAGCCGACCGGACACGCCTGGCTGAAGACCCGCCGCAACCTTGTCGAAAGGTGGCAGAACCAGGGCGAAGCACTCGTGCGGCTTGCGCCCGATGGGACCAGGCAAGCCGTCTGTGAATTGGAAGGCATCTTCGACGCCGACGTTGTGATCTCGCCGCGCAACGGTCCCTACATGGTCAAGCCGGACGGCAGCGGGCTGTGGCGATGGAACGGCCGCCAGATGGAGCACGTCATCGGCCCGCAACACTGGTCGGACGACATGGTCCTGGAAGGCTGCGACGATGACGGTTGGATCTGCATCTCACGCACGGCCGAACGGTCCGTGACGGGAGTCGTGCCCGATCGCCCCGAATACTGGCTGATCCGTCCCGAAGCCGAGGACACGCGGTTGAGGCTGGAGACCGTTCGCTACGAGGGCATGAAGGGCGGGTGGAAGCTGGCCGACGGGCGGATCGTGGCCATGGCCGGCTCGCGGCTTCGGCAGTTCCGCGCCGGCCAGTGGAGCGACTTGTGCCCGCAGGACGTTCGGCACCCCGACGGAGTCGTTGCCGGGCAAGACGGCGGGACCTGGCTTATGTCCCCTGACAACGACAAGGTGCAGGCAATCCACCGGGGTGAGTTGGTGATGAGCGGGCCGGTGGCGGAACTCTGTCGGCAACGGTTCGAAGAGGTGTTTCGCACGGCGCCCCGCCGTGCGTTTCACACGCTGGGGCCGCTTCGCGTGGGCAATCATCTTTGGCTAGTCGACAAGAAGTACCCGGCCTGTTTCGACGGCCAAGAGTTCGTTTCCTTGCGCGACCGGCTGCCGAAGGAGTTGGCCAAGTGCGATCGGGTGCTGTTGACCGGGCCCATGGACGACGGCAGGACGGTCAGTTTGCTGGCGTTTCACTCGCCGTTTCGCTACACGGCCCATCTACGGGTCGAGGAGGACGGGAGCGTGACCGTTGTGAAACTCCAGAGTTACAAGGCCGAGGGATGGCCTTCGCTGTGGCTGGATCTGCCCCATTTCGACCCCCGGGGCCGCATCCTGGGAGGATCAATCCGGGACCTGGAGATCGTCGGCGTGGAGACGACGACGCCAGTCAAGTGCGCCGGCCTGCCTACGCTGGTCGACCGCTTCGGCCGCATCTGGACGACCTGCGAGCTGAACGGGCTGCAGTTGGTCAAAGAGGGCCGGCTCCACCCGGTGCTCGACGCCAACCACGGCTATTTCCGGCCGGTGTGGGTGCCCCAAGAGGATCGCGCGTACGTCACCAACAACGTCAGCATCCTCGAATTGCGCGACGCCGGGTCGGACCGTTGGTCGGTCGGACGCCGGTTCCACAACATCGACTGGAAGCTGCCGGCCCAGCAATTCGTCGGCGCCGCGGACGGTTACGCCGTCTTCTCCTGCAGCGGCCGGGGACGATACAACGTCACGGCGGTGAAGCTGCCGTAGTCGGCCGTGGTGGCCATCTGAAGCAACTTGTCCACGGCCTCTTCGGCAGGGCCGTCCTTTTCGGGCGGTCGTCTGCCGGTTCGAGATCGTCCCGATCCGGCCCCGCGTCGGCATTGGCGCGAATTGCAGGCAGTGACAGCACAAACCACACGCAAGTCAGATTCACGGAAGAATCGGAATATAGGAAAAGTAACGAAACTCTAATGCCGATTATAGTACGGTTGTCCGGTTGTACGCGACAATCCCACCCGTCCACTATTGTCAACCCACTGTTAATTGGGTATAATGAGGGGTACGGTGTGTTGCGGGATCCGGACCGACGATGAAGGGAGTACGATTATGCGACGAGCTTATCCGCTGTTGGCATTAGCCGCTTGCGTTGCTATCTGCTGTGTGCAGGCATCTCCTGCAGATGCACAGGTGTCTCGGTACTCATCTGCGGTCAACAACTTGAGTCGACCGGCTCTGAGCCCGTACCTCGACTATTTCCGTAACGACACGGGGGCGTTGCCGAACTACCATCAATTCGTGCGTCCGAAAAATCGACTGCGAGCCGACTTGCTGCAAAGTAATCGGTCGATCACGGGTCTGCAGGGCGCAGTGCGTCGCAACGCGCAGCGGATCGAAGCGGGCACCGTGCGCCCCACAGGCAGAGGGGGAAGCTACATGAACTTCTTGCACTTCTATCCGCAGCAACGCTGAGCAGTTGCGGTCAGCCCCAGCGTGTACGGCCAAATCC
>Ga0180429_10001425_pt1 | contig 20385 bp, 12 predicted proteins | sample SS_ome_FD_132428 | JGI IMG/M metagenome (GOLD analysis project Ga0180429, IMG submission 132428) | Hypersaline lake sediment archaeal communities from the Salton Sea, California, USA - SS_1_S_1 metaG | ecosystem: Environmental > Aquatic > Non-marine Saline and Alkaline > Hypersaline > Sediment ...
GGGTCATGTCCCCGGATTTGCACCCGAAAGCACGAAAAAAAGGGACGAGTTGGACTCGTCCCCTTGCTTTTTCGTGGTGGGCGATACAGGATTTGAACCTGTGACTCCTACCGTGTGAAGGTAGTACTCTCCCGCTGAGTTAATCGCCCAGGGGGCATAGGGTACTCTCGACGGCGGTGGGGTGTCAAGGGGAATTCGCCGATGCTGTGGTACGAAACATCGCGCCGAACGACAGCCCTTTTCCTGACGGCCGCCCTCTGCTGCCGGCTGGCGACGGCGGCCGCAGAGCCGGGGCCCGCTTCGGAGCCCCTCGCCCGCTCGATCCACACGGCGACCCAGCTCCACGACGGGACGCTCCTCGTGGCGGGCGGACTCGGGGCCGGCGGTGAGGCCCTGCGGGAGGCGGCCCGCTACCAGCCCGAAGGGGATTCCTGGGCCGGGGCGGCGCCCATGGCCACGGCCCGGTACGGCCATACGGCGACGGCCCTCCGAGACGGCCGCATCCTCGTGGTCGGCGGATACGATCCCGTGCGGGGATTCCTCTCGGAAGCCGAGGTATACGACCCACTCGACGATTCGTGGACGGCCGCCGCGCCCATCGTGCCGCGCCGGTTCCTCCATACGGCGACGCTCCTCGAGGACGGCACCGTACTGGTTACCGCCGGAGACACCGATGGAGGTCCGCTCAACGACGCGTGGCGTTACGACCCGGAAACGGGGGCATGGATGGCCGCCGGAACCCTCCAGGAGGGCCGGTACTTCCACTGCGCCACGCTGCTCCCCGACGGGCGGGTGCTGGCGACGGGCGGGTACGCCAACGATTCGGTGGCCCTGTCGAGCGCCGAGACCTTCGACCCCGAAGCCGGGATCTGGACTGCGGCGGCGCCAATGGCTGCGCCCCGCCATTCCCATGCGGCGGTCCTCCTCGCCGACGGGCGGGTTCTCGCGGCCGGGGGAGGCGCGCCGGATCCTCTGAATACATCGGAATGCTACGATCCGGAACAGGGCTCCTGGACTCCCGCGGGGTCCCTGGGCGCGGCGCGCTTCGCGCACGAGGCGGCCCTCCTGCCCGACGGCCGGGTCCTCGTCGCGGGGGGCTGGGACGGCGCCGGCCTTCCCGCCGCCTGGGAGGTCTTCGATTCCGATAGCGGCTCCTGGTCTACGGGCGGAGAGCTTCCTTCCGGCAGGCGCTACCACACGATGACGCTCCTTCCCGATGGGACGGCGCTCTCTCTCTGCGGCGCGGGCGCGGGAGGCCCGACGGCGGAGGCGGTGCGAATCTCCGTGCCGCCCGCGGCCGGCGCGGTGCGCCCGATCCCCGTCGTGACCCAGGTCTCCGATCCGGTCCGGATTGGTGAGCCGGTCCTTCTGGCCGGAGAGGGCTTCCGGGGAGACTCGGAGGCTTCGGGAGGAGGGACGCGCCAGTGCGCCGTGAATCTCCCGCTCCTCCGGATCGAGCCCTCCGATGGTACCGGAGGCGCCTGGATCTTCCCCGGGACTCCCTGGGACGACGGCTCCTACGAATCGGTCCCACTGTCCGGAATTCCGGAGGGGTCCGCCGAGCTGTTCGTCGTGGTCAGCGCCCTCTGGAGCGAGCCTTACTGCGTGGAGATCCTTCCAGCGGTCACGGGCCCGCCGGGCGACTGCGGCGATGACGGCGCCGTCTCCATCGGGGAGGTTCAGGGGGCCGTGAACATGTTCCTGGGAACGGCGGAGATCGGCTGCGGGGTGGACGGAGACGCCGACGGTTCTGTGAGCATCGGCGAGGTGCAGCGCGTCATCAACGCATACCTAGATGTGATGCGGATGGTACAATAAGGCCATGGCACATTACTGCCGGATCCTCCCCGTCCTCGTTCTTCTCGCCGCCCTGGCGGGCTGTGCCGGCCAGCCGGTTCAGAACCAGGTCGTGGGCGTTCCGGACGGAGATACGATCGAGGTCTACTGGAACGGAAGAATGGAACGTGTGCGGCTCCACGGCATCGACTGCCCCGAACTGGGCCAGTCCTACGGCCGCAGGGCCAAGAACTTCACGAAGAAACTGGCCGCGGGAGAAATCGTCATCCTGAGGACGCGGGGGCGGGACGCCTACGGCCGCCTGATCTGCGTGGTGGAACTTCCCGACGGGCGGAACCTCAACCGCGAACTCGTGAGACAGGGATACGCCTGGTGGTACAAGCGGTACTCCAACGACAAGGAACTGAGAATCCTCGAGGCCGATGCGCGCCGGGCCCGCAGGGGTCTATGGGCCGATCCGCAGCCCATTCCCCCCTGGGAATTTCGCAAGAGTCATCCCAGGAAGTCCTCTTGACCTGAAGCCCTCCTCTTCGGACGGCTTCGATCTTCTTTTATGTCAAGAGTTGGCTTCATTCGGCACCTCTCCCGAGAAATGGGGAATAAAGAAACGCGCCGGGCGTTATACAGGGCACGAAGTTGATCCCCCTCCTCTTCGACCCAACGAGCCCCGGCGCAAGCCGGGGCTCACCCCCTTTGGGCCCCGGCCATCCCTTAGGGCTTCTATTGCACCGGCGCGGCTGGCCGCATCTCGCATCGGAAAACTCCTTCGACCGGCCTAGGAGTAGCCTCCGGCTACGCCGTCGTTGGTCTCGGTCGCTTTCCTTGAATCTGCGGTCAGCCGCACCGTTTCATGACGAAGCCCTTCGGCATGGCCGGGGCCAGCAGAGAAAGAGAATCTACGGCCACGCCCAGCGGGCGCCTCCCTTCGCCTCTCTCGGATCTGCGAACAGCCACTCCGCTTCGCGACGATCCCCGGCGCGAAAGCCGAGCCCCGGCAGAAGAATGTCCTCCGCCTACGCCGTCGTTGCTCTCAGTCGCTTTCCTCAAATCTTCTGCCGCCTCAGTCGTTTCGCAACAAAGCCCTTCGGCATGGCCGTGGCCTTGTGAGAAAGAAGACCTCCGGCACCGCCCTGTGGTGGCCTCGGTCGCATCACCTACTATCTGTCATTCCCGCGGAGGCGGGAATCTAGACCTCTGCGGTTTTCTTCGAAGATCGCCGAAAGGATTCGGCTCCCGCGACCACGGGCAGCTTTTCATTCCAGCACGGCTCATCGCTGTGGGAGCCGATTGCATCGGCGACCCGAAGGGCATCCTCGAAGTGAATTCTTCCAACTCCCTTACTCTCCTCCTCCCATTCCTCTGCGCCTCTGCGCCTCTGCGGTGGATGTTTCTCCCATGTCGCCTTCATGGGAAATATGCGCCCTTCATGGGTGCAGATGCGCCTTCCATGGGAAATCTGCGGCCTTCGTGGAGTCGGGTCAGCGGTCCTTCGGGGGGGCGGGATCGGGGTCGGGGAGGCCGCCGCCGGGGACGGAGACGACGATGGAGGCGGGCGGGGAGCCGTTGCCGGCTTCGTCGTAGGCCCGCAGCAGGATCGTGTGGGTGCCCGGGGTGAACCCCGAGAGGGTGACGGCGTCCTCCATGCCCGCCTGGGCGGGGGCGTGGGGCGAGACGGCCACGGGCGCGGCGTCGGCCCAGCGGGGGTCTGCGACGGCGCCGCCTGTGCGCCGCGCCGCATAGCGGGATGCGGTTCCGTAGTCCCGGTCGTCGCCCGTGGCGGTGAACCGGAGGATGACGCGGCTTCCCATGGGGATCGCCGCCAGGTTCGAGGGGGGATAGGGCCGTTCGCCGTCGGCGTCCAGGTTGTGGGTGTTGTGGGCGTCGTGGCCGGCCTCGGGCCACTGGGAGAGGGCCCGGCGGGCGGCGTCCCCTCCCGAGGGGGTCTGGGTCGGGTACACCCGGAGGAATCCCTCCCGGGTGAAGCTCACCAGGCCCAGCGAGGAGGGAGCCTCGCCCGTGAGCGGCACGCGCCCGAGGGCGGGAGAGGCCATGTGCCAGCCGCCGGTGTGGTGCAGATCCTGTCCTTGTGCATTCATCACCGCCAGGTCGCCGTGTGCGGTGGCGCGGATGACCTCGGCGGCGCCGTCGCCCGTGGCGTCGCCGAAGATCGGCGCGCCGAAGAACTGGAGGTCGTTGACCTGCCGGGGCGCCCAGTCGACGTAGTTCCCGTCGGCGGGGGTCCAGAGCCCCAGGTGGTCCTCGGCGCCGATCTGGCGCCCCGGGAGGACGATGTCGAGCATGCGGTCGAGGCCGGCGCTGCCCGCCGCGAGGACGGGGATCCCGCCGGGGGTCAGGGCGCCGAGCGAGAGGCCGCAGAAGGCGGCAAAGGAGGGGTCGTCGCCGCAGTTGGTGTCGTCGCCGAAGTCGCTCTGGCCGGTTTTGAGGGTCCGGTGGACGCCGCCTTCCCAGCCGAGGAAGGGCTGCCCGTCGGAGCGCAGGACGTCGACGGGTCCGAGGTGGGAGACGGCGCAGACCTCCGAGGTGGCGTTCCCGTCGAGGTCGGCGAGGGCGGGCGAGGAATCGCTGCCCGAACCGGCCGTGGGCAGGAGGTCGAGAACCACCGCCGCCACGGGGACGGGCCAGCCGGGGAGGTAGGCCTGGTCCTGGGTGTGCGGCGTGGCGTCGGTCCCGCCGTTTCCCGAAGAGGCGGCGCCCTCGGCGCGGAGGGCGTAGACGCGGGTGTTGCCGCTGCGCCCCCCGAGATCGAGGAGCTGCTGCACGAGGTCGTCCAGCTCGGCGTTGGGCGTCTCCTCGTACTCCTCGTTGACGGAGGCGACGACCTCCAGGCCGCCGTCCCCGTCGAGGTCGCCCAGGCTCGGGGTGCAGAGGGCCTTGGTCCCCGCCGCCCAGTTGCTGTCGGGGGTGTAGGTGACCCGGCGCGTGGTCTCGTTCATGGCCGCCACCTTCGCCGGATCCCGCAGAATCACCGGCCAGCCTTCCACGGGAGAGCCGTCCGCGTGCCAGGCATAGACGTGCCCGTCGGAGCAGGCCGCGAGGATCTCGAGGCCCGGAGTCCCGGGATCGATGTCTCCCACGGAGGGGGCGGAGAGGAGCGCTCGGTCGCGGCGGTTCCGGGGGTCGCGGACCCGCTGCCCGTAGTCGTCGCAGTGGGGGATGGTGTCGGGGCCGCAGGGAGCCTCGGTGCTGAGGGCGTAGTCCACGGTGACGGGGAATCCCGTCCGGAGGCTCCCGTCGGGCTCCCAGGCGTAGAGGCGCCCCTCGGCGTCGCCGGCGAGGACCTCGAGCCGCCCGTCGTCGTCGAGGTCGGCCGCCGCGACGGTGCCGAAACCCACGGGCGCATAGACATCCCCGGGCAGATCCCCCCGCGTGAAGGCGTTGTCGCCGTCCTTCGGGATGCAGGGAAGTGGAAGGGTTGCCGCCGGCCAGCCGGGCAGCTCCTCGCCGCTCTCGAGGTTCACGTAGGCGTGGAGCAGGCCGTCGTCGGTGGGCAGCAGCAGTTCGTCGGCGCCGTCGCCGTCGAGGTCGTGGAGGGAAGGCGATGCGAATCCGCCGCAGGGGGCGCCCTCCCGGCCGAGATGTAGCCGAAGCAGGGACTCGGTGGCCGGGTAGACGTCCACGACCTTCTGCTGCACGGCTTCGTTGTTGGCGTCGTCCGCCTCGTTCGCGGGGTGGGCCTTGACCCGCAGGCGGATGCGCACGGCGTACCGGTCGGGGGCGTAGATTCCCGTGGGATCCCCTTCCAGGGAGAAGGGATCGGGGTTCACGGCCTGGGCGGCGGCGATGTCCTCGAGGGAGATGCGGCCCAGTTCCCCCGTGACGGCCTCGGTCCGGTCCGTGAGATGGGTCACGACGGTCCAGGGCCCCGCGCTCTTCTCGGCGCTTCCGGGGGAGGCGAGCGCCGTGCCCTCGGGCGCCGGCGCGCCCTGGACGCCGGGAGCCCATTCGAGGACCACGTCGAAGGCGCCGCCCTCGGCGGTGACCCGGTTGGCCGCGGCGCGGCCGGTGACGACGATGGCCCCCGGATCCGCGGGATCGTCGGGCAGGAGCGCCGTGAATCCCCCCGCGTACCCGTAGGGTCGCCACCAGAGGGGAGTGCGGATCTCGGCCTCGGGGGGGATGCGGTCCTGGGCTGTCAGGTCGGGGTCGTTGCCTATGGCGTACGGCCCGCAGCCCGGCAGGAACTCCCGGCCCGGCACCCCGGGCACGCCTTCGAGGCCGATGAAGCGCAGGAGGCGGGCCGCGTTGATCCTCCCGTAGCCGGTGAAGGAGTCCCAGCCGCGAACGGTCTGGTAGCGCCGGGTGGGGAAGATGGAGAAGGTGATGCCGTAGCCGTTCTGGCTGCCGTCGGGTTCGTCGTCGGGCCACCATCCCGGCTCGTAGTCGGACCAGAGCGGAGAGAACTCGTGGTCGGGGTAATCGGTGGAGAAGTCCACGTCGTCGGCCGCGAGGCGCCAGAGCTGTTCCATCTCGGCGGGGGAGAGGGGGAATGACGCCTCCGTGCCGTCGTCTTTCAGATACGGTGTCATCCGCCCCCGGTCCACGGCGTTCTTGGCCGCCGAGACGAGCAGGCCCGTGAGCCCCGAGGCCAGCCCCGCGGCCTGGGAGGAGCAGTAGAGAGACGGCACGGCCGCGTGGAGGTACGACCCGTAGTTGGTGCACCCGTTGAGGTAGAGGTAGCTGTAGGGGATCGTGTCCGGGGCCGCCGGCGGGCGCAGGGAGTTGTGGACGAGGGTGCGCTCGTAGGCGGCGGGCCAGTTGTGGTGGCCCGAGGCCTCGTCGGCCGCCGAGGCGTTCACGAGGACGCCCCGCTCCCAGGCGTAGTCCACGGCCTGCTGGCCGAAGGAAGTCACGTTGAGGGTGCCCAGCGCGCATTCGACCACCGAAGCGCCGTTATCGGCGGCGTAGGCCACGGCCTCGGCGAAGTGGTTGGCGTCGGCCACGAAGGAGTCGCCCACGCGCAGGGGAAGGATCATGCAGTTGGGGCAGGTTCCCGGCGGCTTCCCGAAGCCGTAGCCGGGCCCCTCGGGGCAGGTCTCGCCCGGCAGCGCCGCCTCGGCGGCGGCGTGGGCAGCCTGGTTGGCGCCGTGTCCGAAGTCCACCTCGTCGCCGGGGTCGTTGTCGCCTTCGAAGAAGTCCCACCCCGAGATGTCGTCCACGTATCCGTTGTCGTCGCCGTCGACGCCGTCGGAGAAGAGGAGGATGAGATCCTCCGGATCCAGCCAGCCGTTGTTGTTGGCGTCGGAGACCGCTGGATCGTCCTTGTAGTCGGCGATGTTGAAGACGCCGTTGCCGTTCACGTCATAGCCGCCGAAGACCGTGTCGTCGGGATTGGGGCCGGCGAAGGGCATGGGCAGCTCGCCCCGGTTCAGGAAGTACTTGCGCAGGAGGTTGCAGTCGGTGGCGCGTCCCCAGCGGACGCCCGAGTCGAGGATGGCGATGGAGACGTCGGGACGTCCCGTGGAGATCTTCCACGCCTTGTTGGCGCCCATGCCCCGGACGCCGTAGAACTCCTGCACGTTGTAGATGACGAAGGGGTCCGATCCCCGGTGGTCGCTGAGCCACCAGGTGCTCTCGGCGTCGAAGGTGCCCGGCAGGTCGGCGTCGCCGTCGATGAAGAGCCACATCCCGTAGTCGTAGGGATCGGCCGGGGACTCCTGGGCGCTGTACGGCATCTCGGCCCGCACCGGAAGTGCCGCAGCCGGGAGAATCATCATCAAAGCCAACACAGCAAACCGTTTCATGGCCGCCTCCGGTTTGAACGTATCACAGGGACCTTGGGGTGTCCACGGGCCGCGGCTTGGATGGGTGGGAAAAGGGCCGCTCCGCTGCGCGGAGCCTGCGTGCTCCTGGAATACGTGGGACACGATCCCGATGGGGGTATTTCGCTTTGCGGGGACATGACCCTTTTTCGAAGGGGACACGATCCCAAATTCGCAGGCGAATTTGGGTCATGTCCCCGAAAAAGGGATCGTGTCCCCCAATCGGGTCATGTCCCCGGATTCCTATCGCACGCGCCGCGCCTTCGGCTCGGCGGCCCTTTCTTGGGAAGTCCACCCCCCACTCTCTACTAATTTGGGGCGCCGCCGGGCTTGGCCGGATTCATTGAGAGCCTTCGGCACCCGCCTCCTCCGTGTACCGGAGTACTGCTCCGTCGGGGGCCCCTCGACTCTCTTCGAATCCGGCTCAAACGCGGCGGAACGCCCACGGCCGGGGTCGTCAGCCCGCACTTCGTGCTCCTGCCCTGCTGCGCAGGGCGCTGACTCACCATCGGGAAGCCTTGCTGTGCGATACAGGGATAGGAGAAGAGGAGAGAATTCGGGAGCCGCGCCGCCTTGACGACAATCGAGCATCGCTGTCCCACCCACGAAAATGAATTCGCCGTGAGGAAGGGGAAGAGATTTATGCGGGCTGATTAGCTACGCGTTCCTCACGTACCACAGTTCGCGCTGGGGTTCGTGGAGGTAGCGTGCGCCGTCGGGGGTGACGACCACGTCCTCCTCGAGGCCCACCGCGCCGTGGCCCTCCACGTTGAGGGAGGGTTCGAGGGTGAAGATCTGGCCTTCCATGAGGGGGATGAAGGGCGTGTTCTTGTACCGGGGCCAGGCGGGGCAGAGGAGCGCTCCGCCGTCGTGGGCCTCCTGGCCGATCTGGTGGCCCAGCCCGTGGGGGTATTCGGGGTACCCGGCGTCGGTGATGATCTTGCGGGCGATCCCGTCCACGTCGGCGCCCTTGGCGCCGGGAACGACGGCCTTGCCGGCCTCCTCGATGGCATGCGCGATGGTGTCGAAGCCCTTCTGCACGGCCTTGGGCGCCCGGTCTTCGCCGGGTCTGAGCACGTACCAGGTGCGCTGCATGTCCGAGGCGTAGCCGCGGACCATGACGCCCATGTCCACGTGGATGAGGTCGCCGGGCCTGAGGTCGTTGTCGGTGGCGGTGGCGTGGCCCATGCCGGCCCCGCGGTCGCCCGCGAAGACGAGGGTGGGGAAGCTGGGTTCGAGGCCGCGGGCCTCCATGCGCTCCTGGACGAAGCCGTAGACCTCCAGTTCGGTGCGGCCGACCTTCAGGAATTTCCCGATCTCGTCGAAGATCGCCACCGTGTGGACGACGCCCTCCTCGATGGCCGCGAGTTCGAGGGGGGACTTCTGGGAGATCAGCGATCCGATGATCTTCTCCGCGGAGACGATCTCGGCCTCGGGAAGATGCTCCTTGAAGAGCCCCTCCAGGTGGAGGAAGCTGCCGTGGCTGATGCCGTCGGCGGCGAAATCGTCCAGGGAATAGTTCAGGGCGACCTTCCTGGGCTTGTGCTCGTCGAGGAAGGCTCGGAAGGGCTCGAGGAAGTCCTTCATGTACGGGGAGACGCGGTCGTAGAGGCCCGACTTCTCGAAGTCGGGGTGATCCATCTGGCCGCAGATGACCTCCTTGTGGCCGCCCTTGGTGACGAGCACGGCGCTCTCCCAGGTCAGGTGCCCCGGAGAGATGTAGGAGAAGGCGCGCTCGGCCCCCGCCGAGGTCTCCTGGACGAAGGTCATCCAGAGATCGATTCCGAGTTCGTCGAGCCTGGCGCTCGCCTGCTGCAGCTTCTGGGCGATGATGTCGTTGGAAATGGTGGCCATGTCGTCGTCCCTCCTGGAAGAGGAGGAGTATACCATGGCCGAGGATGGTTCTCCCTGCTATAATCGGGCCGCCCGAAGGTATCCGCCGAGAACGGAACGAAGTCCGGAGAGGGAGTGCCTCATGACGTCGAACGATCGCTTGCGCCTCGAGTTGAAGTGGGAGCGCCATCGCCTGGAGAACGGGCTGACCGTCCTCCTGCACGAGGATGCCCACCTCCCCATGGTCACGGTGAACCTCTGGTACCACGTGGGCAGCAAGAACGAGGTGCCGGGGCGCACCGGCTTCGCGCACCTCTTCGAGCACATGATGTTCCAGGGGTCCGAGCATTCACCCGACGAGTACTTCAAGCCGCTCGAGGAGATCGGATCCCAGCTCAACGGCTCCACGTCCGAAGACCGCACCAACTACTGGGAGACGGTGCCGAGGGAATATCTCGACAGGGCCCTCTTCATGGAGTCGGACCGCATGGGCTTCCTGCTGCCGGCCCTGGACCAGGCCAAGTTGGACAACCAGCGCGAGGTGGTGAAGAACGAGCGTCGAGAGACTCTCGAGAACCAGCCCTACGGGGTGGCGGAGGAGGCGCTTCTCGAGGCGCTCTATCCGCCGGGGCATCCCTACCACCACTCGGTCATCGGCTCCATGGCCGATCTGGACGCGGCCACGCTGGAAGACGTCCACCGCTTCTTCAAGGCCTTCTACACCCCCAACAACGCGAGTTTGTGCGTCGCGGGGGACATCGACCGGAAGGAGGCCCTGGACAAGGTCCGGGCGGCCTTCGGCGAGATTGCGCCGGGCCCGGTGGTCTCTCCGCTTGCACAGGCGACCCCGCGCCTCTCCCGGCCGGAGCGGCTGGAACTGGAGGACCGCGTCCAGCTCCCGAGGCTCTACCTGCAATGGCCCGTCCCGCCGCAGCTTACCCGCGAGGATGCCGCGCTGTCGCTCCTCGGCCACATCCTCCAGTCGGAGAAGGACTCCCGGCTGGTGAAGCGCCTCCAGGTGGACGGATCGCTGGCGCAGTCGGTGTGGGCCTTTCAGCGCGGCATGGAGCTGACTGGCCAGTTCCACGTCATCGTCACGGCCCAGCCGGAGCGAAGCCTCGGAGAGATCGAGGCGGCCGTGTGGGAGGAGATCCGCGCAATCTGCGAGAAGGGTCCCACCCCGGAGGAGGTCGAGGCGGCCCAGGCGGCGGTGCTGACCCGGGCCTGCCGCCGGCTGCAGAGGCTCGGCGGTTTCGGAGGCGTGTGCGACCTCCTGAACTATTACCAGACGATGACCGGAGACCCGGGATATCTGAACGCGGACCTCGAACGGTACGCCTCGGTGACCGCCGACGACGTCAGGGAGGCGGCTCGCCGCCATCTCACGGACGACGGCTTCGTGGGGCTCTCCGTTGTCCCGCAGCGGAAGAAGGCATCGAGTCTCGACCGGAGCCGTCTGCCGGGTCCCGGGAAGCGGGGCACGTTCCGCTTGCCCGAAATAGACCGGCGCACGCTGGACAACGGGATGGAAGTCTGGATCGTACCCAAGAGGGGCCTGCCCCTCGTGAGCCTGGAGGCCGTCGTTCGAGCGGGGGTGGCCCACGACCCCGAAGGTCTGCCCGGCATGGCCGACATCGCCGCGGACATGGTGGACGAAGGCGCGGCGGGGCAGGACGTCTTCGCCCTCGCGGGGCGCCTCAAGTCCATGGGAACGCATCTGAGCACGGACGTCTCCCGCGACGCGGCCTCCTTCGACCTCACGCTGCTCAGCCGGCACGTAGAGGCCGGCATCGGTTTTCTCGCGGATATCCTGATGCGCCCCGAATTTCGGCAGGAAGACCTCGACCGGGTGCGGCAGGATCACCTGGCGGACCTGATCCGGGGCCTCGATGATCCCGAAGAACTGGGCCAGAAGGCCCTTCGATGCATGCTGTACGGGCCGAAGAGCGCGTACGGGCACCCGGCCGACGGAACGCCGGACAGCCTGAAGCGCATCGCCGCGGAGGATCTTCGGGCCTTCCACTCCGGGCGCTACCGGCCCGAGCGGTGCCTGCTGATCCTCACGGGCGACGTGGAGGCGGACGCGGCCTTCGAGTTCGTGCGTGAGGCCTTCGGCGGATGGCGCGCGGAGGGCGAAGCGCATGCCGAGCCCGAGGATCCCGAGACCACCGTAGGGAACGGCCTCTACCTGGTGCCCAAGGCCGGGGCGCCCCAGTCTTTCCTCATCGCCGCGCGCCCGGCCATGCGGAGGGAAGATCCGGCCTACGCGGCCTTCGTCGTATTCAACGCGGTGCTCGGCGGCCTCTTCACGAGCCGGGTCAACATGAACCTGCGGGAGGACAAGGGCTATACCTACGGCGCCCGGTCGGGCGTGGCCTTCCAGAAGGGCGTCCTGCCCTGGGTCTTCAGCTCCGCCGTGCAGGCCGACAAGAGCCTCGAATCCCTCCATGAGGCGGAGAAAGAAGTGGGGGAGATCCTCTCGTCCAGGCCCGTCACGGAGAGGGAGTTCGAGGATGCGCGCTCAAACATGGTGCTGAAGTATCCCCAGCGTTTCGAGACCCTTCCGCAACTGGCGACGGGACTGGGCTCGATCTGGATCCACCGGCTGCCCCCCGACTTCCACGAGCGGATCCTGGAGAGCCTGGAGACGCTCACCCTGGACGACGTCCAGGCGGCGGGCCGGAGGGTTCTTGATCCCGGGAAGCTGCTCTGGGTGCTCGTGGGGGACGAGGCGGATCTCGGGAAGCAGTTCGATGCGGATCCCAGGGGCCTCGAGAAGGCCGTGGTTCCCGGCAGCGGCAACGGGGCCGCATCTTGAGCATAGGTGATGCGGGACACGGACCCCGATCCGGCTTCGTCGTCGTCGTGGGCCGCACCAACGTGGGCAAATCCACCCTGGTGAACGGCATCGTGGGTGAGAAGGTGGGGATCGTCACCCCCAAGCCCCAGACCACCCGCAACGTCATCCGGGGGATCTACACCGAGGAGCGGGGCCAGGCCGTCTTCCTGGACACACCCGGAATCCACCGGCCCCGGACGCGCATGAACCGCAACATGGTGCGGATGGCCTACGAGTCCATCGAGGGCGTCGACGCGGTGCTCTGGATCCTCGACGCGGGCAGGCCGTGGCTCCGGGAGGAGGAGGAACTGGCCAAGCGTCTGGCCGATTCGCCGATTCCTCTCGTCCTCGCGGTGAACAAGGTGGACCTCGTCAAGGACAAGAAGGCCCTGCTTCCGCTCCTGGAGGAACTGGCGGGGCGGTTCCCCGATGTGCCGCTCTATCCCACGTGCGCCCTCGACCGGGACTACGACGCCGGGCTGCTGGAGATCCTCTTCCCGCTGCTTCCGGAGGGGGAGCCGCTGTTCCCGGAGGACCTGTACACCGATCAGCTCGAGCGGCAGCTCGCCGCCGAGATCGTGCGGGAGCAGCTCTTTTTGCGCATGCGGGACGAGGTGCCCCACTGCACGGGCGTGCTGGTGGAGCAGTTCCAGGAGCCGGAGGAGGGGCGGGATCTCCTGCGCATCGGGTGTTCGATCCTCGTGGAGCGCGAGAGCCAGAAGCCCATCCTCATCGGCAAGGGTGGCCGGACGCTGAAGGCCGTGGGCACCCAGGCGAGGCAGGACCTCATGAAGATCCTGGGTTGCCGCGTCCACCTGGAACTCTGGGTCAAGGTCCGCCCACACTGGCGTGAGAACGTGGGGATCCTCCGGGAGATGGGATTGGCTTAGCAAGCGAAAATACGGGGACATGACCTGAACCGGCTTTGAAGTTCAGGATCGTGTCCCTTGTATTTGAGCATGGGCCGCTCGACTTCGCCGAGCTTGCGTGAATCGCCTCTCTGGCCTGTGAAAGCCTGCGGCTTTCCCATTCCATCGAGGTCGACTCCCGCGCCGCGTTCCGCGGCGGCCCTTTCCGGGGAGTACCGCCCACACTACTTTTATATATTGGGCGCCGCCGGGTTCGCACCGTCTCCTTTGGGAAGGTTCGGCACCCGCCTCCTCCACGTACAGACGTACTGCTCCGTCGGGGGCGCCTCCCTTCCCTGCGGATCCGAAGCGAACGCGGCGGAACGCCCACGACTGCCCACGGTGTCTCGCGCTTCGCGCTCGCTGTTCCGCTTCGCGGAACGACACCTCTGAGCACTGAGGCCTTGCGACCCGGTCCGAAGACTTAGAGAAGGGATCAACGAAGCGTGCGGTAATCTGATAGGTCCGCCCACACTGGCGTGAGAACGTGGGGATCCTCCGGGAGATGGGATTGGCTTAGCAGGCGAAAATACGGGGACATGATCGAATGGCACTAACTTTAGCATGAAACATGAGCAATTATGGGACATGACCCCTTTGGGGCGTTTTGCATGGGGACACGATCCTAAATCCCAGAGCGGATTCAGGTCATGTTCCCGCAAAACGCCGCGATCCCCAAAGGGGATCGTGTCCCTAATAATTGCGTTAAGTTAGCGCCATTCGGGACATGATCTGAATTCGCTTTGGAATTCAGTTTCGTGTCCCCTGTATTTGCGAAATGGCTTAGTCGGAGGATCGGAAAGGCGCCCCGGGGGCAAAGGTGAAGCCCCCGGGGCAAGTCACAGGAGGGGATGGGAGAAGCCGGGCCCGAAGGCCCGGAGGAAAACGAACGCATCGGTACGGGCCGGAGGACAGAATCCTGCGGTTCACCCTTCATCGGCTAAAACTCCAGGCTCATGGATACGTAGTACGTGCGCGGGAAGCGCGGGCCGTAGACGTACCCGGCGTCGCGGTCCATGCCCTGGTCGAAGTCGTCCTGGTAGTCGTTGGTGAGGTTCTTGCAGCCCACGGCGAAGTTGACCTTCGCGCCGGGGATCCTTTTCAGGGGGAAGGACTTGGCCAGACGAAGGTCCGCGGTGAAGAAGCTCGGGGACCGATCCAGCCGGTCCTCGGGGATGTAGCCGGCGTAGTGGGGCACTGCCATGGGGCCCGTGTACTTCATGCCGAGAAAGAGATTCGTCTCGTGGGGAAACTCCCACTTGAAGGTCAGCACGCCGTACTGTTTCGGGGTTCGGAAGAAGTCGCGGGTGCCGAATTCGGGCTCCGCCTCGCCGAAACGCGACTTCTGCCACACGTATCCGGCCTCGACCTGGAAGGTTCCGGTGAGGGCGTAGCCCAGGTTCATCTCCAGGCCGTAGACCTCGGCCTCGCCGTGGTTGACCCGCGTGAACTCGAAGTCGGGCGTGAGGGGGTCGTCTGTCTCGGTGACGAGGAAGGTGTCGGAAAGATCCGTACGGAAGACATTGGCCTCCACGAGCGCGATGCCGTGTCCCACGATAGGGGTCCACTCTGCGCCCAGGGTATAGCTGATGGAACTTTCTTCCGAGAGGCCCGAGTCGTTGCGGATGACCTGTCCCTCGCCGCCGGCCTGGGTGATGTGCAGATCCTCGTCGAAGACCTGCGGGGCGCGGAAACCGGTGGCCACGGAGGCACGTAGCGCGAACTCGGGAACGGGCGCCCACTTCAGGGCCACGCGGGGGGACAGGACGGTGTCGTCCACCTCCGAATGCTTGTCGGCGCGGAAGCCGTAGAGCAGCTCCCACGCACGGCCGATGGACCAGTCGTCCTGGATGTAGAAGCCCGCGTTGGTGTAGCGGTCCTCGGTGATCCGGTTGTAGTTGGGCTGGATGTCCGTCAGCTCGTCCTCGAAGTAGCCGGCGCCCCAGGTGAGTGTATGGTCGCCCAGCGTGTTGTTGAACTGGAGGTCGAAGGAGGTGAGTGGGTTCTTGGACAGGCCGTAGGCGTTGGGATCGAAGCCGGCGCCGTAATAGGTGTCGCGCTTCGTATCCGCAAAGGACGCGGTGAACTTGTAGTTGAATGTAGAGGAGGGAACGTCGAACCACTCCAGCGTGGCCACGTTCCGACGCGTCTGGATGCTCTCGGCGATGCGGGCCTGGTGCTCGGGCCGGTTGAAGTCGCTGCCGCCCCGGCGGTCTTCGTAGGTGTGATCGTAGGAGAGCGAGAGCCGGCTCCGGCCCTCGAGGAAGCCCCGGTGGATGCGGAAGCCGAACATATTCAGGTCGAGCCGGCCCACCTCGGAGTAGTCGTCCTCGTCGAAGAAGACGGGGCGCCGCTTATCGTTCTGTCCGAAGAGGCTGACGCCGAATATGCCGTCCTCGGAGACCCAGTCCAGGACGCCGCCGAGGGAGTGGCCCCGGGCCCCGTCCATGTCGCTGAAGTTCAGGAGCAGGGCACCGCCCGATTCCGAAGGCCGGTGCTGGATCACGTTTACCAGGCCGCCCACGGAGCCGGGACCGTGGATGGAGGATCCCCCGCCCTTGATGACCTCGATGCGCTCGATCATGCGCGAGGGCAGGTGCTCGATGCCGTAAACCTGCGCCAGGGAGGAAACCAGCGGCTGCCCGTTCATGAGGATCTGGGTGTAGGGCCCCTCGAGGCCCAGGAGCCGTATGGAGCCGAAATTGCAGTTCTGGCAGTTGTTCTCCACCCGCACGCCGGTTTCGAATTCGACGGCATCGGCCAGGGTCTGGGCCTCCATGGTCTCAATCTTTTCCTTGCCGACGACCTCTACGCGGACGGGCACCTCTTCGAGGCGTTTCTCGGTCTTCGTGGCGCCGGTGACGGTGACCTCTTCATGGAATACGGGCATCATCTCCAAAGCCACCTCCACAGCGCTCTCTCCCATTACGGAAACGGCATGACCGTGAATCGTCCTGAATCCTTCCTTGGATGCGACAAGCCGGTAGCTGCCGTGATCGAGGTCGCGGAAGCTGAATGCGCCGTCCTCGGCCGAACGGGCCGTGGCGCCTGTTTCCTCGATCTTTACGTGAACGTCTTCCAAGGGCCTCTTGAAGGCGTCTTGGATGATCCCTTCGATGTCGCCCGCATGGGCGGCCGGGGTGAACCAGATGGTTGCTGCGATCAGTAGGAGCAATGGGATCTTGGCTTTCATGGTGGTCCTCATGGTGATGGGGTGAAGTTTGTCATTCCTTAATATGTTAAGCACGCCTAAATACGATTCCAAAAAAAGAGAAGTGTGGCTCAGCGCTCTTCGTAATCCTCCACGCGGCGGTTGGGGCAGTCTTCGCAACCTTCTCCGCGGCGGTCGTTTTCGCAGTAGAAGCCGTAGCCCTCCTCCCATCGTGCACCGCTTATTCGACACCGGCCGACAAACTCGGCATACTGGACGAGACGCTCGAGGATTATCCTGGGCATGGCGTGCTCCATCTCGCAGGCCGCCTCGTCGGCCTCGGACTCTCTTACGGAGAGGACCTGCATGAAGAAGGCCTTGAGGGCTTCGTGCTTCGCTACGACGGTCTTGGCCGCCTTCCGCCCGGCGGGCGTGAGCGTCACCAGATCGTAAGGGGCGTAGTTCACGAGCTTCTTTGCGGCGAGGGAACGGAGCGCGCCGGTGACGGAGGCGCTGCGGACATGCAGCCGTTCGGCGATATCCTTCGGCTTAGCGGCGTTCTTGGCCTCCTCGATGTGGAAGATGGCCTCCAGATAATCCTCCAGGCTGGCGCTGAGTGACGGTTTCGCCATCGGGTGGTCTCCCCTTATCCCATCTCCGAACTAGGCGAGCCTAAAAATATAAAGAGCATTGAAAACGATGTCAAGCCCTCTCGATCTCCGGGTTCCTGCGAAGGTTATCCGTCCCGCAGGAACCGCGTCAGGAAGTCCATGTCGAGGGAGAGGCGGAGGTCGGCCTCCGTCCACAGGGCATCGTGGACGGTATCGCTCTCGGTTCTCGGGCCGTGGGCCAGGGCGAAGGTGAGGCCCTCCCGCTTCACGAGTTCCAGCGCGGGCAGGAAGTCGCCGTCGCCGGAGAGGAGCACGATGGCCTCGCAGCTCCGGCGGGATGCGGCGTAGACCATCTCGATGGCGAGGAGGACGTCCACCTGCTTCTGTTCGAGGAGGGGTTTCCCCGTGGTTTCGTCCAAGCCCCGGAAGGCGAGCCGGCCCAGCTTCACCTGGTAGCGCTCCATGCGGTCCAGGCGGTCGAAGAAGCCCTGCTTCTTCCGGTAGGCTTCCTGCTCTTCAGGTGTCGGAGTGGAGGAAAGGTGGGGCAGGCAGTTGAAGTAGACGCAGCGCAGCAGCGAGAAGCCGAAACGGTCGCAGATGGCGTAGGCGAGCTTCTCGTAGTCGAGCCGGGGGGATCCGAAGGACCGCTGCAGGTAGTCCAGGTAGCCGCCGTCGATCAGCAGGAGCGCTCTCTGACTCATGGTTCCCCTTTCCCGTAGGTCGCTTCTCTTGCCGTAGCGATACCATTATGAGGCTTATGCAAGACGATTGCCACCCGGCTCCCCGGCGGGCTGCGGTTTCGATGAGTCTTTTCCCTCTACGGGCCGATGAAAGAAAAAGGGGCGGGGGAATCCCCCCGCCCCGGTCGAGCAATGCGGTGTCGGACTTATACGCCCGCCTGCTTCTTCATCCAGGCGGTGGTGACGGACTTGGGCCGCTCGATGGCCTCTCCCCACCCGCGGCTCATGATGAGCTGGGAACACATGCCCATGGTACGGGAGACGGAGAACAGTACCGTGTAGTACGGGAACTCCTTGAGCCCGAAGTGGTAGAGCAGGGAGCCGGAACCCGCGTCCACGTTCGGCCAGGGATCCTTGATCTTCTTGACCTGGGAGAGGACGCCGGGCACCACGTCGAAGACTTTCGCCATGAGCTGGTAGACCTCGTCCTCGGGGATGTTCTGGCCGCCCCATTCCTTGAAGATGTCGAAGCGGGGGTCGGTGATCCGCAGCACGGCGTGGCCGTAGCCGGGGACAACCTTCCCGGAATTCAAGGTGTCCCAGGCGAACTTCTCGAGTTCCTCGTTGGAAGGCACGCCCTTGAACTGCTCAAGCACCTGCAGCAGCCAGGCCAGGCACTCCTGGTTGGCGAGGCCGTGGAGGGGGCCCGCCAGGCCGTTCAGGCCGCCGGAGACCGCGTAGAAGGGATCGGAGAGTGCGGAGCCGATGCAGTGGCAGGTGTGGGCCGAGACGTTGCCGCCTTCGTGGTCGCAGTGGAGCACGAGGTAGAGGAGCATGAGGTCGTAGAACTTGGGATCGTCGAAGCCCATCATGTGCGCGTAGTTCGGGCCCCAGTCGAGGCTGTCGTCGGGGTCGATGCGGAAGGGCTCCTTGCCCGCGTAGCGGCGGTACACGTACGCGGCGATGATGGGCTCCCAGGCCATGATATTGAGGCTGTCCTCGAGGGTGGGTTCCCAGTAGACGTCCTTGGTCATGCCCTCATCGTAGCGCTTCCGGAAATCGGACTCGCGCTCGAGCGCCAGGAGGCCGGTGTCCAGCATGCACATGGGGTGGCTGTCGGCGGGCATGGCGTCGATGACTGTGAAGACGTAGTCGGGAATCTTCTTGGCGCGGGCCTTGAGGTCGTCCTGGAGACCCTTCAGCTCGTCGGCGGAGGGCAGTTCGCCCACGCACAGCAGCCAGAAGATCTCCTCGGGCTTGGTGTCTTTGAGTTCCTTGAGGGGAATGTCGCGGATGAGCAGGCCCTTGTCCGGAGGCACCTCGGAGGTGTCGCACACCATGGCCTTCAGGCCGCGCATGCCGCCGTAGGCATGCCCGATGAGCAGGTCCCCGATCTTGGTCTGTCCATGCTCCTTCACGAAGGACTTGATGTCGTCCCTCATGGCCGGGATGGTCTGAGACAGTTTTTCCTTCAGTGTGGCCATACAAACCTCCTAAGTGTTTGTGGAACCTGGGCGGATCCGGCTGGATTCCGCCCGACCTTTCCCGTGCCTCGCTCCCGTATCGGAAGTGGGCTCCTCTACCTGTATGAAAATGCCTCCGCAGAAGCGTACAAACCAGAGAATCTCGAGGGCTTCCCCCGCTTTCAGTTTAGAGATCACGATACCGCCCGCGGGGGCTCCTGTCAAAGCATCGGGTTCGGGCCATGTCAGGGGTCGGTCATATCACCCACGTTGGCCGCGCGGGTGCGGCAATCAGCTCTTGGAGGCCCATCGGGTGTCGATGATCTCGCCGGCCCAGCGCTTCCAGTATTCCGGATCGGAGGCGCGGCTCCTGCGGAAGAGCTGTATGGTGTACACGGCCGCGCCCGGCCAGAGCCGCCCCAGTGGCATCCCGAGGGCGGGAGGCAAGGGGTAGAAACCGCCCCCGGTTTCGGCGACCTTTTCGAAGTCTCCGCTGGCGGTGGCGAGTTCGGTGAGGGCGCCGGGGGCGTACCCGCGGACGTGCTCGCAGAAGACCTTGATGGGGGTCGGCTGCCGCCCCAGTAGCAGGAGCATCCGGTTGTGAAAGGAGGCCAGGTTGGGGACTGAAAGGAGGAGTTGCCCCCCCACCGCCGTGATACGGCACGTCTCCGACATGAGGTGGAAGATGTTCTTCACGTGTTCGAATACCTGATTGAGAACCACCAGCCCGAAGGCCCCGTCCTCGAAGGGCAGGGGATCGGTCTCGATGTCCGCAGCCCGGACCTCGAAATGCCGCGCCGCCACCGACCGATAAGTTGCTGCGGCCTCCACGCCGAAGAGGTTCTCACGAGAAATTCCAAGAGCATCGGCCCAGATTCGGGTCTTTGCGCCGTCTCCGCAGCCGATGTCCAGCATCGTCGCAGGGCCGTCGAGCCGGGACAAGAGGAAGCGGCGTATCGTCTCCGTCAGCGCTTCGTAAGTGCGTTCCCGAATGGAATCCTTGAACGGCATGCATCCTCCCGCGGGCATTATGACACACGGGAGGAGGGAGGGGAGGGGGATTCACCGCTGAGACGCGGAGGCGCTGAGGCTTCGAGGAAGACCGCTGGGGGAGGAGAAGGAGAGGGGGATTGGGGAGGTAGAGAGACTTCGAAGAGGAACGATGCGGGAAGAAATTGAAGATCGGGAGGAGGGAGGGGGATTCACCGCAGAGGCGCTGAGGCTTCGAAGCAGCCCTCTTGGGGATGGAGACGGGGAGACGGGGAGACGGGGAGACGGGGGGACGGGGAGACGGGGAGACGGGGAGACGGGGAGACGGGGAGA
>Ga0180429_10001427_pt1 | contig 20372 bp, 25 predicted proteins | sample SS_ome_FD_132428 | JGI IMG/M metagenome (GOLD analysis project Ga0180429, IMG submission 132428) | Hypersaline lake sediment archaeal communities from the Salton Sea, California, USA - SS_1_S_1 metaG | ecosystem: Environmental > Aquatic > Non-marine Saline and Alkaline > Hypersaline > Sediment ...
AAAATAACCATCCTCTACATCACTCGGTGCATAAACCTCGATCGGCCAGTAATCACCCCAGACATCAATATATCCGGTACCATCGGCTAGATAGTAATTTCCATATTCGTCATACCAACCGTCTCCCCACAATTCTTCCCAATACCAGAAATATCCATATTGATCATAATAGCCGCTACCGTCGTCAAGAATGTAATTGCCCCAGTCATCGTAATAGCCAGGCTCGGGATAATCATACCAATCATAAATTCCCCAATCCGTACCCCATGGCCAGAAATTACCGTAAACATCATAATAACCGGTACCATCATACAGAATGTACTCACCCCACTCATTATAATAACCGCTGGAAGGATACTTGTAACCGGGCTGGAAGTCACTTGAATAAACCGCAAACGGAATGGTGGTGAAATAGGTATCATTATAATAAATCTCTACCCAGTACGAACCGCTGTACCAATAATAATCATTATTGTACAAACTGAAATTTATATAACCACTAGTATCCTCCAAAATATCCACACCGGAATCACCCAAATATTCACCCTGACCACTAAAACCTTCCCAGTACCAGACCGCCCAAATATCGTCACCGGTTTTTAGGTTCGTCCAATCCGTATTAGCGTAGAAATACCGAGCATTATCATAGTAATAATCAACTATACCCTGGCAGCTGCCGTCATCATATAAACCGTTACACATAAACCCATTAATAAACTGGGCTTTATTAGCCTTATTAGGGGTAGTAATCGGTTGTTGATTACCGGCAATCTGAGCCGGATTCGACTTCGGCACTAAATAGGAATTCTTTTGATCTTTCGGCTTGGATTGTTTCTTCGCCTGCACCGAACTCTCAATATCAGTCCTGGTATTTTTATTATTCTTAGTCTCATCACTCTTCTGACTCTTCTTGTCATAGACTAATTTTTTCTCTTCATCACCAACGATCGAGAATTCTTTTTCGCCAACTTGTTCATCATTAAGAAAAATACTGATAACATAATCAGCAACATCCCAGCCGGTCGCCGGCTCCGCCAATTCAAATTTAAAATCATCATCCCCCTCCAACTCTTTTTCCTTCTCTTTCAACGGCTTCTTTGTGTCCTCTTTGTTCCACACAACCTTAACGATATTAGTGCCCGAACCTTCCAGTTCACCGGCAAAAACAATCACTTCCACATCACTCTCAAATTCACCATCCACATCATCCACTTTTATCAATTCATCCCCTTTTTCCGCCGCCAGCAGCGCCTTAGCAATTTTAGCTTGCGTCTTCGGCAGACAGCCGGACATCACGCCCATCAGCATGATGAACAGCAACAAATAGATTTTTTTCATACTCACCTCTTAATAAATATTGTACTTATCTGAATTATAACAAACTTCACCCGCCGGCATAATTGCCAAATTATTTTATTGCGACCATAATTAATAAAACACCAAAAAAAAGAGGTGAGTGAAAATTAACAAAGACTTATTTATTTCACCGGAAAATTTACGCGATCTCCTTTACCGATTTCCTATCGAATCAAACGATTTGAATAATTACGACGACAACTATATTGGCGGATTCGCCTACTTTCTCATTCAGTATCATCATGGTAACAGCAAGATTGCTGAGAAAGTCATTACCACCATGGAAAAACATCGCCCCAAGTTGGCCCAAAAAATAAAAACAGAACTCAATAAATAGAACTATAACCGTTTAAATAATTTAAACGGTTATTTCATTTGCCATCCCAATCGATTATTCAAAATAGCTTTTTCAAAGCCTTCACAACCGGAATAAACATTTTAAACGAACTAGCCCAGTCTTTTGGATTATTTTGATAAGAATCGACCAGCTCTACTTCCGACATCCACTTCACGGTCTGCACTTCATTATCCTGAAATTGCAATTCACTCACATCTTCATCGACTTCCAGAAAATACAAATAACTAAATTCATTGTTCGGATGCGTCGCCCATTCAATTACCGGACCGGCCAATAAATCATCAATCTCAATTTCCAACCCAATCTCTTCACGTATTTCCGCCAAAACTGCTTCCTCCACCGCCTCCCCGGCCATCACATGACCGCCAAATCCCCGCGCCCAGCGATTCGGCATCAATTCTTTATCTTTTGATCGTAAATGTACCAAAAAAAATAACTCATCACCTTGCTTTCTATATAGATAAACATGCACCACCCGATGCCAAAGACCCCGAGCGTGTGCTTCCTTTCGACTCGCCGTTCGGCCGGTCAATCGATTATTCTTATCCACCAAATCTAATTGCTCAGACATCTGATACGATTAATCTTCTTTCATTATTTCAATTGATTTATTGTCCGATCCAAACTTAAACCGCTCCGGCTTCTCAATAAAACCGGCTTTATACAACTCCACCTCCATTTCACTTTCCAAGACCCGCATACGCTCCAACTTCTCTTCATCTCCATCAATCGCATCAAGCAAACCATCTCCATCAATTTTGACCCCAAATAAATAACCCAACCCACCCGCCAAATCTCCTTCCATGCTCTCCAGTATCTCGCGGTCATCATCACTCAACCAATCAAATCGCTCACACACGCGCATAAACTCCTCATAAGTCGGTTCTTCCGGTATTAATTTTTTTTCAAAATCTTCTTTCATGGTTTAAATCCACCAATTTTTACAAATCGTCAATCAATTCCTTCACCTCACCCAAATCCTTCACCAACACACCCATCTCCTGCCAGCGCTCAATAGTTTTCAGCGGCTCACCCTCACTGGGCAGATGTTTAATCGCATCTTTCACCACCAACACCTGCTTCACCCGCTCATGCAAACCATTTACCGCTAAATCCACACAATAATTCGTCGCCACTCCATACACCACTACCAAATCGGGATCCAGCCGCTTCAAGATTTCATCCGTCCAAACATTTCCGGCAAACACGTCAAATAAATCCTTGCGAATCACAATTTCCCGGCTCAAAATCAGCTTCTCCCAATCCACCTCATCATCATCCCAATTCACAATCACCGGATTCTCCGGCTTGGTTTCATCAATAAATTCCGCCCCCGGCGTATCCATCATGCAGTGTTCCGGAAACGTTTCCGTCATATCCGGCTCAATCGACAACTCCTTCGAATCATCCACATGCCAATCAGCCGTACTGACAGTGGTAATGTGTTTTTCTTTAGCCAATTTGGTCAATTGACTGAGCGCCCCCCGAATCTCCTCGGCTTTCGGCACATGTAAAGCCCCATCCGGCTCCATAAAATCTTTTTGCGTATCCACGTTCCAAAATACAATTTTATTTGTCATGGTCATTACTTATTATTTATTGCCTTTCTATATTATATCCTTTTACGGGCTATATACGCCCCGCCTTGATATACCCGCTTCTTTTCTAGACTTTTGATTAAATTTTTCTGCCCAATATCCGCCACTATCTCAAATCCACTCACTTTGACCAACCACTCGTGATCTTTTCTGGTAAAACCGGCTTGATTGCCTCGCAAATCACCATAATTGGACTCAATCAATAAACCACCCGGTTTTAAAACCCGATTTATCTCCAACATCAAGCCATGCAGTCGTTTTCGATTATACATTAACCCGGTGTTGCATAAATTAACACAAATCGTCCCATCAATCGAATTTTTTTCCAAAGGAATCATCAAACCATCTGCCTGAATCCGATTATAAACATTGGACCTACTCAAAGGTCCATAGCAAATATCCAGCGATATTAAGTTTGCCGCTCTTCGACGTAAACAGTCAGACAACTTACTCACCCGGCCCGATCCGACATCTAAAACAATCTTTCCGCCCCAATCATCTTCCAGCCACTCATCCAATTTGTCATAATCAACCACATCCAGACAAGCGGCCGGCCTCTCGCCCAATTCCTCCCAATAGTTATCCCAGTATTGTTTTTCTAAACTATTTAACCGCACTCTTATATTTTAGATTATGTACTAATTTTTTACACAATGATTAAAAATTAACTATGTCACTTAATAGCAAATTATACATTCATCTCTATCATATAATATACAGGTTAAAGGATTTTTAATTGTGACCCCGGATCGAAGTCCGGGACAAGCTTTGATTTTTGGATTTTGAATTAATAATGTCAAAACAGTCACCAACATATGACAGTCTCGGTCTCATCTGCTAACATATAACCATAACAATTAAATTTCATCATGGACACATTGCCATTTCTAAAAGGTGTAGAACTAACCGAACTACATACGCACCTGGGCTTTTCCGTATCCCCGCAAAATCTATGGGAACTGGCTCATAATCGAGGCATGAAGCTACCCACCAAGGACTATTGGGAATTTGAAAAACTGGTTACCTTCCACGAACGCAAAGATTATGAGGAATACTTGATGCTATATGACCTAACCGAGAAAATCCAATCCAATCCCGACGCTCTCTTCAATGCCGCCCAAACCGCCATCTCCGGCGCTTACCGCAAAAATAACATCACCAAACTCGAGCTACGCTTTAACCCTATCTTGCGCAACCGTCGACGAGAAAAAGACCTCGATCACCTCATCGTCTACACCCTGCAAGGAATCCAACGTGCCATGCTCAAATACCCGGTTAAAGCCGGGTTAATTTTAATGATGGATCGCCGCCTCACCCACAAGGCCAACCAGGTCATTGTCGAAAAAGCCATCAAATACAAACATCTCGGTGTTATCGGCATTGATCTAGCCGGACCGGTCGAGCGCACCAAGCGCAGCCAGAAATTTGAATGTACCAAATTGACTGATCTGTTTGATATGGCTCGGGAAGCTGAACTAGGAATCACCGTTCACACCGGTGAAGCCACCAATGTAGACGAAATGTGGGAAGTGGTCGAAGAACTAAAACCCGACCGCATCGGTCATGGCATCGCTTCCGTCAAAGATCCAAAATTAATGAAAGTATTAAAGGAAAGAAATATCGTTTTGGAAACCTGTCCCTCTTCCAATCTCAACACCAAATTAGTCAAAGATTACCGGGAGATGAAAAAAATCTACAACTCCTTTAAAAAACACGGAGCGCCTTTCACCATCAACACGGACGGACCGGAGATGCAACTAATCTCATTGAAAACCGAATATGAAAAACTCTACAAGCACAAGATTTTGAATAAAGAAGAAATTTTACAGGCTAATAAAATCGCTTCAGAAGCTTCTTTTATCAAATAAAGCGAAGTATCAAAGTAACAATATAGCAATATTTCAATATAACAATAAAAACTTCAACTTATAACCTAATAATGATGAACAAAACCAATATACTTGAAAATAAATTCCATCCCTCCGACGGCCTCACTTTTGACGATATCTTGCTCCTCCCCAACTATTCCGAAATTCTGCGGGAAGATGTTAACTTGACTACCGAACTACACCCTAAGATAAAACTAAACCTCCCAGTGATTTCATCCCCAATGGATACTGTTACCGAAGCTAAAATGGCCATTGCCATGGCCCAGGCTGGCGGACTAGGCGTGATCCATCGCAATCTATCCATAGAACAACAAGCTAATTTAGTTAAGCAAGTCAAAAACACCCAGTCGGTTGACATCAATAAGGCCGCCATCGATAAAAACAATCGGCTTTTGGTCGCTGCTGGCATCGGACTCGGATCAGATATGAATGAGAGAATCCAAGCTCTAATCAATAGCCAAGTTGATTTATTAGCCCTCGACTCCGCTCATGGATACACTCAAGGAATGATTGATGCAGTTAAAAAAATTAAGACCAACCATCCTGACATAGTACTTATGGCCGGCAATGTTGCCACTTATGACGGCACCAAAGCCTTAATCGAAGCCGGTGCTGACATCATTCGCGTTGGCATGGGACCAGGCAGTATCTGCACCACTCGAATTATTTCCGGCATGGGTGTTCCTCAGATTACAGCCGTCATGGAAGCGGTTAAAGCTTCGGAAGGCAATCCCGCCACCATTGTCGCCGATGGCGGTATTCGCCAAATGGGTGACATGGCCAAAGCGCTGGCCGTGGGCGCTAATGCCGTTATGCTTGGTTCCCTACTAGCCGGCTACGACCAGTCACCCGGCGACATCGTTGAAATCAACAACAGCAAATTCAAACAATACCGCGGTATGGGTTCCGCCGCCGCTATGGCAGAAGGTGGCGCCGCCCGCTACGCCCAGTCAGACAAAACCGCCAAAACCAAGCTCATCGCCGAAGGGGTTGAAGGCCTCGTTCCCTACAAAGGCAACGTTGAAGACTATCTATATCAAATTGAAGGCAGCCTGCGCTCCTCATTTTTCTACCTCGGCTCACCTGATTTATCCACGTTTTTCCAAACCAGTAAAATCATCAAAATCACGCCATCTAGCCTAACTGAAAGTCACCCGCATACTATTAAAATAACTAATGCTGGCAATAACTACACATTATTATAAGCAATATTGTCATCCCCGCCTTCCGGGGCCCCCGGAAATTGCCATGCAATTTCTAGGGTGGATTGAGCGGGGACATCCACATGACATTAAAGTCACAGACGCCGGCAGTAATTATTCAAATTAATAAAGCAAAGTTCAAAAAGCAAAAAGCAAAACCACAGCCGATTAGCGCAATAACCAAATCACGATAAAACAATCTGGAATACCTAAATATAGTCGCGCAGCGACATCTTGACAACTAGCTATTCGGTTTTTGGATTGTGATTTTGATTTTTTATTTTTGACTTTTGCACTCTTAGTCTTTGAGATAGCTCTCGATATACAATATTTTACTTTTGACATTAACATCTCCTCAAACTACAATACCAATATACATTTTCCAGGTATTGCATCTTAAAATTACAGAAAGGAGATCAATATGATTATTATTATTGATTTCGGATCCCAAACCACCCACCTAATCTCTCGACGATTTGAGGACCTAGGCATCAAAACCAAGATTGTCGATCCAAGCGAATCCAATTTCATTATTAAAAACGACCATCAAATTTCCGGCATAGTTTTATCTGGTGGACCATCCAGTGTATACGATGACAAATCACCAAAAATTAAGAAAAAAGTTCTCAATTTAAAAATCCCGGTTTTAGGCATTTGCTACGGCATGCAATTAACAGCTAATTTACTAGACGGAAAAGTCAGTCCGGGAGAATCAAAAGAATTTGGTCCAGCTACATTAGTTGTCAACGAATCTTCACAACTACTAAAATCACTCTCGCCGCACTCTCAAGTGTGGATGAGTCATGGAGACTACGTTTCCAAATTACCCACCGGATTCGAATTTATCGCCCAGACTAAAGACATCAGTGCCGCTGCCATGTCAGATGAGAAGAAGAAAATATTCGGCGTTCAGTTTCATCCTGAAGTCGAACATACCGAACACGGTGAAATTATTCTCAAGAATTTTGCCAAGATATGTGGCTTAGAAATCTCAAAGACTAAGATTGATATTCCCAAAATGATTGCAAACATCAAAAAAGAAATTGGAGATTACAAAGCCGCCGCTGCCGTTTCCGGAGGACTCGATTCAACCGTGGCTGCAACTCTTGTAGCTAAAGCGATTGGGAATAATCTAATCCCAATCCATGTTGATAGCGGCTTGATGAGACCCGGCACCACCGAAAGAGTTACAAATTTTTTTCAAAATCTCGGTATTAAGCCAATTATCATTGAAGCCGAAAAAATATTTTTAGAAAAATTAAAAGATGTCACTGACCCGGAACAGAAAAGAAAAATAATCGGTAAACTCTACATCGATCTTTTCGATGAAGCCGTCAAAGACATAGAAGATGTTAAGTATCTGGTGCAGGGAACGATATACAGCGATGTCATTGAATCAAAAGGCTCCAAACACTCTGACAATATTAAATCTCATCATAATGTTGGTGGATTGCCCGATGACATGAAACTGGAACTAGTCGAACCCATCCGCCAATATTACACCGATCAAGTTCGACACATTGCCAAAAAGATAGGGGTACCAGATGAAATCACCAATGACCAACCCCATCCGGGGCCAGGTTATGCTATCAGGATCGTCGGACCCCCCATCACCAAAAAAAGATTGGAGATGATCACTAAAGCTGACACCATAATTATTGAAGAGATGAAAGCAGCTGGTTGGTATGAAAAAGTCTTGCATAGCTACGCTATAATGACAGGAGCCATGAGTACGGCTGTCAAAGGCGACCAACGCTGTTATGGTGAAGTAGTTGCCATTCGCATTCTTGAATCATCCGATCGGATGACTGCCATCTGGACCCGATTACCATATGAACTACTGCAAAAGATGTCATCCCGCATAATTAACGAAATAGCAGAGGTATCGAGAGTGGTCTACGATATCTCCAGTAAACCTCCCGCCACCATGGAGTGGGAGTAAAAATACAAACACAGCGGACTTAAAATTAAGTCCGCTTTTTATTTTTCGCAAACCATGAAATCAACAATACACGAACAATGATATGATAAATTTATAACCCAAAAAAATATGTGGCAAAAATTTCTCAACTTACTCATTATTCTTTTCTTCCTGGCAATATCCTGGATACTTAACCAGAATTATCCTGACATTGATCTGGCCAAAATCAATTCCTCATTAGTCGCTCTAGCCATTCTTTATTTTGTTTTTCATCTGCTACTGGAAAACCTAATCCTCCATCGTGTCCGCATCCGCAAAACCCAATACCTGTTTATACGTTTAGCCAACGCAATTTACTACCTCATACTGTCTTTCTGGATACTAACCATCTGGATCGAGAACACCGAAACCCTGCTATTATCATATGGTCTGGTCTCAGCCGCTCTTGCCTTTGCTCTCCAGGATCTGTTTAAAAATATCGTTGGTGGCATTAGTTTGCTCTTCTCCGGTCTCTATCACGTTGGTGATCGAATCGAAATCGACAACAACCTCGGCGACGTTATTGCCATCGATTTGCTCAATACCACCATGTTCGAAATTAAAAATTGGGTAGCCGGCGACCAACCTACCGGCCGCATCATCAGCGTACCCAATCAAAAAGTCCTCTTTACCAACACTGTTAACTACAGCAAAGATCATGACTTCATCTGGGACGAAATCATGATACCACTAACATACAAAAGCAATTGGCAACAGGCCAGTCAAATCATTTCCGAAATCATCAATCAGGAAACCAAAACCATTGTCAAAGAAGCTGATAAACAATTAAATAAATTGGCTAAAAAATACTTTTTCGAAGAGGCCCCGGCCAAATCAAATATCTTTATCACTCCGACTGACAACTGGATTGAACTGCGCGCCCGTTTTGTCACTCACGTCAAAAATCGCCGGACGACATTTAATAACATTTCTACCAAAACTCTCGAAGCACTACAAAAAAAGCGCAACATCAAAATCGCCAGCCAGACTATTCAGGTTACCAAATAAATTCTACTCCTCCAAAGCAAAAATCGCTCTTTTCAGAGCGATTTTCTATTTTCCAATACATCTAGATTATTCTTTTGTCCCTTCAATTGCACTTTTTACCACATCCTTTGGCAATGAAGCCGCTGACAATAAGGCCTCTCTCACCGACTGACCGGCTTCCCCACCAATTTCATCAGCCGCTTTAACTGCACTAACGACCGCCGCTCGCACTGCACCCACACTATCAACACCCACATCTTTAGCAGCATTAATTGAACCTTCCACCGCCCCCACAGCTACCTCTCCAAGATCTCCTCCCACTTCTGAAGCTCCTTTTATTGCACCTCTGGTGGCTTTCTTGACCGCAGTCAATACATCTCCCCCTACATCCGATACACCGGAAATTGCCGCATGTACCGCATCACGAGAAACATCGATGGCCGACACCCCGATATTTCCCACATTTTTCACCGCTCCGGTCACTACCGCCGTTACCGAATCCATGCCACCGGTCAAAATATCTCCTACATCTTTGGACGCTCCTACCACCTGATTTTTTACCACTTTTCTGACTGCCGACAAAACATCATCCACCCCCTCAATCGCCTCCACAATCGCGTCACTAGTCCCCTTAATCAATTCCTTAATCATTAATAAACCTCTTATATTAATTAATATTTTACATACACACTATTGGCCCATTCCACATACTGCTTACAATATTCAAAATCGCCGAACTCGCCCTCCTGCTGGCTAATCAATTTTTCACATCTATCCCGTTCCACATCGATATCATTTAACAACACATCATACTGCGCCGCCTTATCACTCATCACCTGCCCCTCTGCCGCTTGATTCATCAAACTACTAATCCACCAGTAACCCAATCCCAGCAAAATCACACCGGCTACCGCCAGCCCAATATAAATTTTTGTTTTCGTACTCATAATTAAAAAAATTATCAAATCTTGATTTAATTATAACAAAGACCCCCGATCCGCCTTTGGCGGACGGGGGCGAAAAACGCAGAGACACGATCAATCGTGTCCCTGCTGCATTCTAGATTCTGTATTCTATATTCTATATTCTGTATTCTAATAAGTCGCCGTGGTAATATACATCACCGATCCGGTATAAATACCAGCTTCCTGATTATTGCCCACTTCTAAGCGAAAAGTAATGTAATTGGTTTCGGCTACCACCGGACCATCTTCCGTGGCTACTTCATATGGTGTTTCATTAGCGACAAAGGCCGCATATTTATTGGAAGCAAATTTGGAATAATCAGTCGTATCATCCGTCGTCCACCCAAAATATGAATCATTGGGAACTACCGGAGAGGTCCACACTTCCGGAATGGTCCAGGTATTGGCCGAACCGGACGATCCGGCAAAGCTGTCCATTACATCAGAAGTGGAATTAGTCAAAGCCTGATCAATCTGCATAGTAGTGACATAGCCATCAGTCGCATTCGTAGTCACACTAATCTCCTGACAACCCAACCGATCCTCCCCACCGGTATAGTTACCAAAGTTCACACTATTGCCGGTAGTACCAAAATCCGCATTACCACCAGAGTTGGGACAAGGAGTGCCGGAAGTAACAGGCGTGGAAGTAAATGTTAAGGTCGTCGGTACGGAGGCGGAAACCACAATATTATCCACTATCGGCACTTGGGTGTTTCCATAATCAGTCACATCTCCACTACCATCATCCGAATTAAATGTACCAATATCAATTCCGTACGAATCCACAGAGCTCGGATTAACAATCTGGGTATCTCCAGACCCTCCCGAAGTAGCATTCGTTCCAATCTCAATCTCAATCTGATCATCAGCTGCCAAATCAACCGAAGAACCCAAGTCCAATATCACCACACCACATAATTCACTCGACATATCAAGCTCTATCTCATTTGATCCAGGCTCAGAACCACTAACCAAAGTCTGCTCAGTCACTCCAATCTTTACATCAAAATCCTCCACCCCGAGACTAACTCCTCCTAAATCATAATCATTAAAGTACAAAACTATAGAAGCGCCCAGTGTTAAATCATTCTCCAAAGAAAAAGTAATCTTGTGATTAGAAGTATTCCCCGGAGAACTGTCTATTATTTCATCACTTATCGATTTTAGATTGCCTTCAGGATTCTCGAAACTTTTTCCAGATCCTGAGAAAATTGTTCCCGTTCCGTCCGCAGTCCAAATCTGATCTCTGCTAATCACATCTTTTTCATCCCAAACATAGTAAATATTTGTTCCATCTACCATCAATTGCGGGTTTGTTTTATCAAAAGCCGAATTAGTCCTTTTTGAGGCTGAAAACAATCCACACTTCATTTCTGCTGTCCATATTTGATAGTCACTTCCATCAGTTTCATGCCAAGTATAAAACAAACTTGAACCACTTACTTGAAATTGTACTGAAGATTTAACAAATGTTGAATCAGTCTGTTTTGTAGATGAAAAACCCGTACCATCTAAATTCATACTTCCAGTCGTAATCTGCAAACCAGAATCATTGTGCAACCAAACATAGTGGATATTTGTCCCATCAATATCCAGTTGCGAACTAGTTTTATCGCCTGAAGAATTCGTTCTTTTAGTAGCCGTAAAACCACTACCATCAGTATTCATTACCGCGGTCCATATCTGCCTATAAGTATCATCTTCATCCCAAACGAAATATATTTTTGTTCCCTCCACTTGCATCTGTGGACCCCATTTATCATAAGGTGAAGTAGTTCGCTTTGTAGCGGCAAAACCAGTACCATCAGTATTCATTTCGGCAGTCCAAATTTGGACATAACTTCCATCACTTTGCTGCCAAACATAATAAATCTTAGTTCCGACTACTTCCAATTGCGGACTTTGAACCATGTTTGAGGCCGCAGTCGTTCGTTTTGTAGCGGTAAAACCGGTACCATCAGTATTCATTTCAGCAGTCCAAAGCTGAACTTTAAAATTAAAATCCCTCTCTTGCCAAACATAGTATATTTTGTTTCCCACTACTTGTAATTGCGGATTAATTTTATTATACGAAGAACTTGTTCTTTGTGTAGCGGTAAAACCGGTACCATCAGTATTCATTTCGGCAGTCCAGATTTGATTATAGGGCAATCCTTCTTGCCAAACATAATATATCTTTGAACCCACCACCTGAAATTGCGCAGTATTTTTATATGTCGCTGAAGTAGTTCTCTTGGTAATATTTTCAAATGTATAATCCGCCGCCTTAACCACACCCTGACCAAACAAAACAAAAACAAATAAGAACACCCCCAGCCAAATAAATTTCTTCTTCATATTATCCCTCTTAATTTAAATCTCGATTCAATTATATCAAATGGCGACCGTGAAGGTCGCCCCAACAATTCTATTTGGGCTCAAAATTTTGAGCCCCTACAATTTATTTACCATCAAGTGTCTTCTCTCCTTCACTCCAGTTCACCTGACAAAGACCACCGGTTTGGTAGGCCTTCACTAGCCTCAACAATTCCGCCGGATTGCGTCCCACATCCAGACCATTCACTACATATCCCTGAAGAATTCCATCCGGGTCAATAATAAACGCTCCCCGCAAACTCACCCCGTCATCATGCAACACATCATAATCCCAGGACATCTGTTTGGTCATATCCGACAATAAAGGAAATCCCAGTTTGCCAATCTTCTCATCTTCCTTCGCCCAAGCCTGATGCGAATAAACCGAATCCACCGACACACCCAGGATCTGACAATTGGCTTTTTCAAATTCTTCTCGCAACGCTCCCAACTCATACAACTCGGTCGGGCACACAAACGTAAAATCCAGCGGATAGAAAAACAACAATACCCACTTCCCCCGATAATCCGCCAATGAAATCATTTTATTTATCGATCCATCGGCAAACGCCTTAACCGTAAACTCCGGGGCCGGCGACCCAATCGCCAATACTTTGTCTTCTTGCATTTTTATCTCCTATCTAATTATCGCTCATTAAATCAACCACTCTTCCATTATATACAAAAAGAGCCGATTTTGGGCTCTTTCAAAAAGATATTAATTTTTATATTTATTAATTTGCTCAATCATTTCACCTGTATTCAATCTGTTTATTTTCTTTTTTAACTTACTTCTTTCCTTGTCCAGACGATCAAGCTTTTCATTAAACTCTTCAACATCAATATAAGCATCAGAGCACAAACCATTGGCTTGCCTCCTCCCGTCAACCAGAGACCCATTTTTCTGACTTATCAACAATCGCATTTCTTCCTCAATTTCACAAATTCTCTGCGCACAAGTCGTTCTAACTTTTTCCATATCCTTTAGCTTGCCTTTCAGTTCCTCCACAATCTCTTTCATAGTTGCCCCCTCATTTAACCATTAATATCAAATGGTCTAAATTTTTAAAAAGCAATACCAAAAACTGCGATAAATCCAAATCACATCACAATTTAATATTACCAATAAAAACATCAAATCAAAAAGAGCCGGATTTCCGACTCTAATTTTTTAAACAAATCTGGTCAATTGACTATCTCTCTTTTTTTACTTGATTGACTTACCTTCAACATAGACGGCATAATATGTTGTTCATAAAAATACACTTGAGGCTCCCCGATGGGAAGCCTCTACAAAATCATAAAACCACATTTAAATTCTGGTCATCCGGAAATGCAGCCTCAATAATATGCGCCGCTGGCAAATCATTGCCATCATCCGGCTCAAGCGTAATCACGACAAATCGGAATGGAGTATCATTCAAATGATTCACCCAATACAACACATAATTATCCCCTTCTTTCTTCATCTCTCCAGTCGAGAAAAACTGATCACCCCGCACCAACCAGCCTTCATAAAAATACCCTTCTTCCAACTCCGGCATATTGCTGGCCACCACTTTATGCCTTGTGCCCAATCCTTCCACAAATCCATAATAAGCTATTCCGGTCGCATCACCACCGGTTACATCAATCAACTCAATCGAAGGTAAAACTGTATAGTCAAAGGCTTTCGGATCAATCACTCGGGGCTCATTGCTCTCCTCATTCTCAGTCTGATTATCCGCTACAATTGGATTGTCATCCCCGCTTTGAGCGGGGACCGCTTGATCACCCCGATCATTATTTTCAACTAACGGCTTCGACTGCTCACAACCAGTCGCCACCAACAATAATCCGCTCAAGAACATTATTCCTAAAATCTTTTTCATAATATTTGTATTAATCACTAAACACTATATATAATACTTGGTTTGTTACAATAAAGACAGTCAGCAACCATGCTTATAATTCACGACAATAATATAACAATACAACAATATAACAATATTACAATTTCACAATGAAAAGACCTTATCATCTAGCCATCACACTATTAATACTATTCGCCACCGCCTATCTAATCACCGCCTCCCCACTCTCCTCCCGCGCCATCAACCTCGACAACCATTATGAACAAGCCATCACTCTCGGCGGCGAATGGTTTCTCAACAACCAAAATGAAAACTTCATCTATTACGAATACGACCCCTACACCGACACTCACGACGATGACACCCACGAATTGCGAGAAATGGGCGCCCTCTGGTCCATCACTCAACTGGCCAACTTCACCGGTGATGAGCGCTATGACCAACTAGCCGATAACGGCATCAAGTACTTCCTGCAATACCTAGCTGAAGACACCGAGCATGATTTTACTTATTTCAATATCAATCCCGACAAAGTCAAACTTGGCTACAACGCCTTCTTAATCCTCGCCTTACTCGAGTCCAATCATCCCGACAAAGATGAAATCATGGCCAAACTAGCCAACGGCATTGTCTATCATCAACTCGATGATGGCTCTCTCGATACCTTCTTCTTCTCCGACCGCGACACCAGCGTCGATTATTATCCCGGCGAGGCTTTATTGGCCCTGATGTCGCTCTATGAAGCTACCGGCAACGATGAATATAAAAAGACCGTCACCAATGCCCTAGCCTTCTATACCAACTATTTCCGCACCAATCCCAACACCGCTTTTGCCCCCTGGCAATCCCGTGCCTACGCCAAACTATATCAAATCAATCCCAATGAAAATATTGCCAATTACATATTTGAAATGAACGACTACGTGCTCGATCGATACTCTCCCCGCCAAGACTGCCAACATTTCACCTTTGATAAAGGCGTCGTCACCGCTGTCCATGCCGAAGGCGTAGTTCAAGCCTACGACATCGCCAAATTAACCGGCGATGAGGACCGCGCTCGGTGCTATCAAAATTTTATCCAAGAATCGGCTGACTACATTATCACTCTCCAGGAATCAAACAACACCCCGCTACCCGTGTCAGCCATTGGCGGCTTCTGGGGCAACGTCGCCAAAGACTCCATGCGCGTCGATCGCAATCAACACGCTGTCATGCTTATCATGGATGCCTACTCAAGAGGATTGATCTAATAAATCCATACCCTTTCCACATCCACAACTTTCAAACTCTCTCTTCTTGATCAACAAGATCTCCCGCTCAATTTCACTCCTACCACTTTTTTTCAATTCACGATCAAAGAAGTCAATCATCCGCTTATTCTCATAAGCGATTCTTAACATTGACCCAATCTTCTCACGATCATATTTCAAAATACTCCCACACTTCTTCATATACTCATCAAGTAATTTCACATAGTAATGCGATGTCGCCTCCCCACGCCCAACCAATTGATTTGACAAACCATCAATAATTTCTTGAACAAATTCATCCTTCCCATGGCCATTTCTTCTTGATCTATCAACCGCCCTCATCAATGTTCGAGTAAACAATCCGTCAAAATCCTCATCGGAGTTATTATTGCAATCACCCTCAATATCCGAACTAATATTGTCTAAATATTCTCGCAAATCTGTCAACTCAATCCCAGCCATCCTCAACCGATGACTAATATATATTTTGTAAGAAGAATGCCGATGTTGATCAATATTTGCCTGATACCGCCCCTCACCAATCTCTTTCTTTTCTACTTCATCGGCCCAAATTTTGCCTTCTTTTTTGTACTCAAATGTAAATCGCATTTCAATTTATTAATACTCGTTTTATCATATTTTTAACCACTTCTCCCACATCAAAATCTGGCAAATCATTCACACTCGCCCAAATCCATTCTTCGTTTTCACTATCCAACACAACCTCTTCGGACTCAACTTCGCCCTGATAGAATATTATCAAGGAATACCCCTGATCCCGCTCAAAAGTAACAACATCAAGCAGTTCCACACCCTCCATATCTATTCCGGTCTCCTCTTTTACTTCCCTCACAAAACCCTCCAAAGGCTGTTCGCCCTTTTCCAATCTCCCGCCAGGCAAGCTCCATTTACCAGGACTCTCTTTAGAATCACTCGGTCGCTTTAGTAATAAAACTTTACCATCATATATAATAACCCCTTTCGTGCCCACAAATGCATCGGGCTTAAATCCTATTTTATTCATATCCTCAATTCTTAATCTTAATCTTTGCCTTAATTCTTACTAATCCCATCTCTTCAAAAACCGCTGAATCAAACCGTTAAACCAACTACCATACCGATTGTAGTTTTTTGTTAGTCGATTTACCACCCCGCTCGTCAAGGTATTCGCTTCCACTCGCCGATCAATCTCATCATTCATGTCACGTAAAAATTTATCCATCTTCAGCAATCCCTTCTCAAGCCTGGAATCACTCTTGGCTTTAAAATCTGCAAATTTATACTCCAGAATGTCTTTTTTAAATATTTTTGAATCCCAAAATTGTAGCGGCCAAGCCATTAAATACTTTTGCGACAATCCAATTCTGCCCTCCTTCTCCAACCGACGCACACTGACATATATATAGGTTGAAAACAACACCCGCAAATGCCGAAAAGCCGCCGCCCGTTCCACAAATTCATGATCCTCCGCCAACTTAATTTCCTCATCAAATCCCCCCGCCCGCTCAAATAGCCGCTTGCTTATCAAAATACAAAACCCCGGCGCTTTGGGTGCATCCGTATATTGCGACAGTTTAAAAAAAGTATTCATGGTGCGATGCAGCACCTCATCCATCAACACATCCGACATTGGCTTCATCGAACAAGTAGCCAAATCCAAAAACCGATCCTGCAACTCAATATAAGAATTAGCCAAGAAATCATCCGGCAAAATCACATCGGCATCGAAGAAATAAAGAAACTCCCCTTGAGCCACCCTTGCCCCGGCGTTTCGTCCCACCGCCGGCATTCCCCCTTTGATAATTTTACAGCCATACTTTTTAGCAATCTTCTTAGTATCATCAGTCGAACCGGCATCCGCAATTATCACTTCGTAGCCTTTAAAATCCTGCTTTTTAATACTCTCCAGTAGCTTGGGCAAGTCCTCCTGCTCATTGAGAGTTGGAACAATTATCGAAATCTTCATGTTACTCACTTAATGACTATCAAATATAATATATCAAAAAACCCCGCACATATTTTGTACGGGGCGCATATTCATAATAAATATACTAATCTGCAAAAGCCAACAGTCCGGGAATAATAAGATTTGCTATTAATTGAACATCAACTATCAAAAATCATAGTTTCAAATAATCTTTCACCATCATATCCGACACCTCTTCCGCTTCAATCCCAGCCTCATCCAGAGCCTGTTTCATATTTCCACCAATCACTCCGGCCACTACTTTATTAACTCCTTTTTCCTGCATCACCGAAGCCACACCAAAACCAGCCCCACCCCCACCCGTACGCATTGGATTGGGCCAAGTTTCAACCAATTTATTATCTTCATAAATCAGATAATACGGTGCGCGTCCACCTTCTTCACTAATTAGCGAACCGGGCTTTTCACCTACGGCAGCAATCGCAATTTTCATTTTTACTCCTTACTAAAAATTAAATCAATTATCACCCCCTGAATATAAGAAAAAACAACCATAACCAAAGTTAAAATTACCACAAATTCCCAACCAAAATAAAAAGCCATAATCGGCAACAAAAACGGTTTAATCGCCCGGCTATACAAAAATGCCGCTATCAAGCCCCGACTAACGCCGCTTCGCTGCATATCCTTCATCATCGGATACCACATATATATCGGCCCGGTAGAAATTATTCCGCCAAGAATGGCAATCGGCCACCGCTTCCAGCCGGAGGATTCCGTCAAATAACGCTTAACCACTTTCGGCTTTACATAATAGTTCAATAAAATCATCACCACCAATACTACTCCAAAAATAGGAATGATTTTTATGAAAATAGACCAGGCGGACAAAAGTGCCGACCCGATTTTCGTGTAATCATAAACGCCGGTAATAAAATATATTACCAACACAATCAGTAAAAAATTCCACCGCTCCGACTCGATCTCTTCTTTGATAATTTTTTGGACTTTGGTCAACATCAAAACACCATATACATAATAAAGCCAATTAAAATCGCCATCACAAAACTAAGCAAATTTCTATAGACCGAAAATTTCACCCCCAAAAACATCGACTCGGCCGGAAACTGCACCACTCCCACCGTCACCCAGGCCACAATAAAAGCGGTTGCTCCCGCCAAACTTACCCCTTGTTGCAATAATTCTCCGCCCAACACATAGCTACTAGTGGGATTGCCGGCCAATAGGCTCCCGGCCAACGAACCAATCGCCGCATCCAGCCAGGGATTAAAGTGAAAAATCTGATTAATCCAGTTTTTATCCACCACATTCATCACCCAACCCGTCAACAATATTACTCCGATCAAAATCGGCAAACTACTAGCCAACGAACGCAAAGATTTTTTTCCGGCCTGTACAAATTCTTTTTTGTTTAAAATCGCCATCGCATCGTTTTCAATAAATAATATAGAAGCAACCAAACAATAAACCACCAAATATTCTTAATCAATAGTATTGTCACCAGAAAAACAATCAATAAGCCAAACCAATCCAATCTTCGATAACCATATCTACCCAATCGATTTGAACCAAAATTCATATTTGATCGCCTTAATCCCATCCGACCACGACTAAATTTTCGATATCCTCTTCTCATTAATAATTTCATAATTTACTAAACTTACAACTTTTACATATAGCGGTACGGCGGCGAGGGCCTAATGCCCTCGCCGCCGTCTACCTACTTACTTATCCAGCTCTTTGATTTCCGCCTCAATATCCTTGATCTCATCTTTAAGCATCTGGATATATTCCTTTTTGGTCGGTTGATATGGTTGCTGATATCCAGCTTGAGCTCCGGCAAAATAACCACCGGCCATTCTGCCCATACCCATACCGCGTCCACGTCCCATTCCTCGGCCAAAGCCACGTCCAACGCCATAAGCGCCACGTCCGCCCTGTCCACAGGGACCCATTCCCCGACCGGTCATCGGACCCATTCCGTTTGGTCCGGTTCCATCCATATTTGGCATAATATCTCCTCAAATATTAAACATATAAATTAGTGGGGAAATTTATTGATTGATCCTAATCGCTTTGCCATCAATCAGACCATCAGCGATCTTTTGGTGAGCTGATGTTAATAAGCGATGAATGGTTGATTTTGACACATCCATTCTTTCCGCCGCTTCCACCATCCCCAAACCTTCCTGATCGCACAACCTGACCGCCTCCATCTCATCCCTGTCAATCACTACCTCTTCCAAAGCGCGCATTGGTACCCCACGGGGCTTGAAGTAGTTTGACTGGGGAGAAAAACGAATTCGGCGAAATTTTCTTGGTCTTCCCATTGATTTAAGTTATTGGATATTTCCCACTACACCCATATAGTATCACATTATGGGATATGTTTCAATACTTTTTTGCCACAAAATATTAACAATACTGTTAATAATTTTCTCACCTTCAATCAAACAACAATTAATTTATATTTTACTTTCGAATCACGGAGAATCACCACCCATGCATTATAAATAGTGGCGGTTTGATTCGACACATGAGAAAGTAACACCTTCAATCAAGCAACAATTAATTTATATTTTACTTTCGAATCACGGAGAATCACCACCCATGCATTATAAATAGTGGCGGTTTGATTCGACACATGA
>Ga0180429_10001429_pt1 | contig 20360 bp, 16 predicted proteins | sample SS_ome_FD_132428 | JGI IMG/M metagenome (GOLD analysis project Ga0180429, IMG submission 132428) | Hypersaline lake sediment archaeal communities from the Salton Sea, California, USA - SS_1_S_1 metaG | ecosystem: Environmental > Aquatic > Non-marine Saline and Alkaline > Hypersaline > Sediment ...
AAACATCACCTGACGGAATAGCACCGACAACAAACCACACGAACGAAACCACACTTTGCCACAAAAACACCGCGGTGCGGAGTGCTACTATCCCAACAGCCTCCTTCGGCTTAGGGTTAAACGGGGAAGTTGCTTGTCGGTCGCCCCTTAGTATAGCGGCACGCTTGGGCAGAAAGCGAGATGGTTGGCCGGTTCGTGAGGCGCGCAAATGCGCTGGCAGGGCTCTTCGGCGAAACGAGCCGGCCGCCGGGAATAGTCCGCCGGTCGATCTGGGAATAATCGGTTGGGAGTTGTCTCAACAGTTGCGGTCGCCGGTTCTAGACACAACTCCTTTGCCCACAACGACTAACACCGTTGGGCACGGGCCAAAAGGGTAGCCTGCCACCTGTCAGGGGGTCTTTTCCTGGCCAGGGGGCTTGATTTCTTCGCTGATTGCCCTAACCTCACTGTATTATGGGCATTCTGGTTGACATGAGAAATTGGGCGAAGTTATACTGAGGTAATAGCTTCGCGGGCATATCTAGCCTTGCGCGAATCAAACGGTCAAAGGAGAGGTCCCCGATGAATCTCGTCGGCAAAATCTTTGTGGTGCTCATCTTCGTGATGAGCCTGTGTTTCTCGATGCTGGCGGTGGCCGTCTATGGTACGCACCGCAATTGGAAGGAAGAGATTGAACGTACCGAACAGGAAGTCGGCCCGGGCAAGGATCTCGGCTACAAGCCGCGAGTGGACAATCTCCTGGCCCGAAACCAGGAACTGAAAGACCAGAAAGCCGAACTCGAAAGGCAGGTCGCGGAGGAGCGGAAGGCCAAAGACCAGGCGGTCGGCAAGCTGGAGAGCAAGTACGGCCTGCTCAAGCAGCAGCACGACCAGTTGGAACTTGCCCACGCCAAGCTGGTTCAGGAGCGGCGCGACGCCCAGGCGGCCCTGGCGGCCACACAGGCGACGCTGGCCGCCTTGCGGACAGAGGTTGGGAAGCACCGCATCGAAATCGCCCAGTCCCAAAGCGACCGCGACGCCCATTTCAAGGAGGTCGTCCGGCTGACCGACGAGTTGCACCAGTTGATCAACGAGCGAGAGAGGCTGAAACAACGGCAATTGGAACTGGTGGCCGACTTGACCAGGGCGAAAGACGTGCTGCGACACCTGGGCGAAAGCATCGACACCGACATTAGCGGGACCACGCCGCTGGTCGACGGCATCGTGACGGCCGTTCCGCGGCCCGACCTGGTCGAAATCTCCATCGGTTCCGACGAGGGGCTGATGAAGGACCATCAGCTAGAGGTCTATCGAGCCACCGGCGGCGGAAACACCTACGTCGGACGGATCCACGTATTGGAAACCCGTTACGATAAGTCGGCCTGCAAGGTCGATCCCAAGTACCGACAAAGCAACATCCAGCGGGGCGATCGTGTCACCTCCCGAATCCAACCCTAAACGCGGCGGTCCATATCGAAGACCCAGGGCGGATGTCTATACCGTTCTGCTGCTGCTGACGCTGTTTGCGCTGCTGATCGGGATCCTCTGCCTCTACTTCGAGATGGACGCATACAACTTCGAGTTCAAAGGCGGTCCCACCGTGTCGGCCCCACGCTCCACGATGGTGGCCATAGTCGTGGTTCGCTCCGCGAACCAGCGTTATGTTCGCCCAGATAGTCGTGGTTCGCTCCGCGAACCAGCGTTTTGTTCGCGGAGCGAACAACGACTATCCCTTAACCCCAGCCCCGCGAGCACGGATGCTCCATCAACTGTTTGACAGCTTCGGCAGCGATCTGGCGGTTGACCTGGGAACGGCCAACACGCTGGTGAGCGTTGTCGGCGAAGGGCTCGTGCTCGACGAACCCTCGGTTGTGGCCGTGCAACAGGGCAGCGGGCGAATTCTCTCCGGCGGATGTGCCGTAGGGCACCTCGCCAAGCAGATGCAAGGGCGTACGCCCGACTCGATCACCGTGGTCCGGCCGCTTCGCGACGGCGTGATCACCGACTTCGATCTCTGCGAGGCGATGCTCCGCTATTTCTTTCGCAAGGTCCGCCGCTCGCGATGGCAGCGCAAGCCGCGCGTGCTGGTGGCCGTGCCCGGCTGCATCACCAAGGTCGAACGTCGCGCGGTGTTCAACAGCGTTCATCGGGCCGGGGCACGCGAGGTCTGGCTGATCGGCGAGGCCACGGCGGCCGCCATCGGGGCCGGTATGCCGGTGGCCGAACCGGTGGCCAGCATGGTCGTCGACGTCGGCGGCGGCACCACCGAGGTGGCCGTCATCAGCTTGGCCGATACCGTGGCCGCCTCCTCCGTTCACACCGGCGGCGACCGCATGGATCGGGCCATCGTCGACTACCTCCGCCGCCACTTCAGCCTGCGGATCGGGCTGCCCTCGGCCGAACGGCTCCGCATCGACATCGGCAGCGCATTTCCGCTGCAAGAGGAGCGGGTCGAGGAAATCAGTGGGCTGGACAGCGTCGGCGGGCTGCCGCGCAAGGCGACCATCACCAGCGAAGAGGTCCGCCAGGCCCTGGGCGATCCGCTCCAGGAGATCATCGAGGCCGTCAAGGCGACGCTCGACGATTGCAGCCCCGATCTGGCCGCCGACCTGGTCTCCGCCGGATTGGTTCTCTGCGGAGGCGGATCGCTGCTGAGAGGAATCGACAAGTACATCAGCGAGCAGACGGGCATTCCCGCCCGGATCGACGCCGAACCGCTCTCGACCGTCGCGCGGGGATTGCTCATCTGCCTGGAACAGTTCGACAACTGGCGGCCGTCGCTGCAATCGAGCGAGGATGAAGTCTAGTGACCGTTGACCGCACCAACTTGAGGAGGCATTTGACCACGCCGGCGGCTGCATTGTGCGCGGCGCTGTCGCTCGCGGTCGGGGCGGCCCTGTTGCCCGGGCGTTGCGTGGCGCCGATCCGTGCCGCCGCGATGTCCGTCTTGCGACCGGGGCAAATCGCCGCAACCGGGTTGCAGGGTCGGGTGGAACGTGTGTCGACGGCCGTGCGTTCGCACTTCCGCACCGCCGCTCGGCTGGCCGATGCGGAAGCGGAAATCGAGCGTCTTGAACGGGAGAACCGCCGGATCGCCGCCCAATTGGTCGCCACGCGGAAGCAAAGACCGGATGCATCCAAGTGCGACGAGGATCGACTCTTGCAGGTCGATTGCGTCGAGGCCCTGGTCCTCGGCAGCCAGGCCCGGGCGTACCTTGCCCGGCGGCGGCTGTTGGCCGTCGGCTCGCGCGACGGGGTCCAGCCCAACGCCTGGGTAATCGACCGTGGCGCCGATGCAGAGATCGAGTCCGGCCGGCTGGTCGTCAGCAGCCGATGCGTGTGGGGAAAGATCGTCGAGATCGGCCCCTACACGAGCACCGTTCAGTGCGTCAACGAGCCCGGCTACCGCGACCTGGTGCAAATTGCCGGCGGGCCGCGGGGTGTTTTGGAAGGCACCGGCGAGTCGCTTTGCCGCATTCGGCTGGTCGAGGTGACCGAGCCGGTATCGGTCGGCGACGCGGTAACCACGACCACCGGCCGCGGTGTGTTGCCCGGCAAACTGCCATACGGCGAGGTGGTCCGGCTGGAACGTCCGGTGGGCGCCGCATATTGGGAAATCTGGATGCAGCCGGCCGTCGCCCCCGACGAACCGCGGCACGTCGGCGTGCTGCGGATCGAGCTGAATCCGATGCGAGTAGCGGGGAAGAGGGGGTTGGGGGCTGGGGGTTAGAAATAGTCGCTGTTCGCTCCGCGAACAAACGCTGGTTCGCGGGGCGAACCATGACTATGGTGAAACCATGCGTTTGCTGTCGCTGACTATCATCGTCTACGTTGCCGCCGTGATCGAAACGTCGCTGGCCGACGTGTTCCGCGTCGGACCGATCACGCCCGACCTGTTGGCGCTGACGGCGATCGTCTACCTGTTGATCACAACCGGGCCCCGGTCTTTTCTGACGGCCGGCGCGATCGCCCTGGCCGCCGACCTGATAGCGTCGGGGCAGCTAGGCGTCGGGGCCGCCTGGATGCTGATGGTCGGATACGCAATCGGCCGACTCAGAACACGGCTTCCCTTGAATAACCTTGCCGTGCAAGTGCTCGTCGTACTGGTGGCCGTGACCTCCTGGGCAACCGCCGTCGGGCTCACCGGCCGGATGCTGGGCGACGTCTCGCTGCCGTGGTCAACCGTCGTCGTCCGCGCCGCCGCCGTCGGCCTCTACACGGCCGGAGTCGGCCTTCCCGTGTTGATGGTCGTCGGCTGGGTTCGTGAACCGTTCTTGGCAAGACGAAGGAGATTGGCGGAACTGTAACATGTTCTTCGACTGGCACCAATTCCACGCTTCCGAACACACCACACCCGCCGTGGTCGATTCGCGGCGGCGGCTGCGGATCGGCCTCGCCGGTTTCGTCGTGCTGTTGCTGGCGGTGTTCGCTCGTGCGGTGCAACTCGAAGTGAGCGGCGGCGCGGCCTTTCGTGCGGAAGCGACCCGACCGCTGCGACGCGAGAAGAGTCTGCCGGGCGTACGCGGACGGATCCTCGCCCGCGACGGGACCGTGCTCGCTTGCGACAAACAGATGCCGGCATTGACGGTCCACTATCGATACTTGCAGGAGCCGTCCGATCAGCGCTGGCTCCGCCGCACGGCCCGAGCACGTCTCTCCCGTACGCAGTGCAAAGAGCCCCACCGCGTGGAAGCCGAGATGACCAAGGTCGATGCCGAAAAGGCCGAACTGGCCCGACGGCTCCAAACGCTTAGCCGTATCTCGCCGCAAGAGTGGAGCCGCCGGGCACGACGGATTCAAGCCCGGGTGGAGCGAATCGCCCAAAGCGTGCGCCGCCGCCGCGGCAACGATATCACGGTGGCCGAGCAACTCGATTACCACCTCATGGTTGAAGTCCTCTCGCTGGCCGTCGTGGTCGAACTGGAAGGGCACGCCGAGCAATACCCGGGCGTGAGGATCATCACTCGCACGCGGCGGGCCTATCCGTCCGGCTCGCTGGCCGCCCACGTGCTGGGACATCTCGGGCGGGTCGAGAAAAAGGAACTCGAAGACGATCGGGCCGACTATCACGCCGAGGATTTCGTCGGCCGCACCGGACTCGAACGCCGATACGAATCGCTCCTGCGGGGGCGCTGCGGCGTGGCCGTCGAACTGACCGACCACAGCGGGCGGATCCTCTCGTCGTTCCGCGAAGAGGAGCCGGGCGTGGGCCGCGACCTGGTGCTTTCGCTCGACCGGCAACTGCAACTCGCGGCCGAAACGCTTCTCGATAGCGCCCTGCAACGAAGCGCGCTGCATGCCGCTCGAAACGAACCGGCCGGCGGGGCAATCGTGGTCGTTGACGTTCGCAACGGCGCGATCCGCGCGGCGGCCTCCGCGCCGCGGTTCGATCCGGCCCTGTTTCTTGGCGGTGATCCGAACCGACTTGCTGCCGTGCTGCAAGACGAGGCCCATCCGCTGTTCGACCGCGCCGGCAAGATGTCTCTTCCGCCGGACGACGTATTCGAGACGCTTTCCGCCATCGAGTTGCTGGAATCGTCAACGATCGATCCGCGGAAGCCGTTTTGTTTCACGTCGACGCCGCTGCAGATCGTGCGGACGATGGCGGCGGTGGCCAACGGGGGGAAACTGGTTACGCCGCACGTCGTCGAGCGGATCGGAGTGACCGAATCGACGGTCGAACGGGAAGGGGATGATGCGTTGCCCTCGGCCGATGGCCCAATCGAGATCCCCGCGCCGCGTCCGATTCCCGGGCTGCGGCCGGCAACCCTGGAGATCGTTCGCAACGGACTCGCCCGGGCGGTTTCCGATCCGAAAGGCTCGGCCCACGGCACGGTTCATTTGGAGCAGATCGCAATTGCCGGCAAGCTGAGCACGGCGCAAGCCGCTGACGCCTGGTTCGCCGGGTACGTGCCCGCCGATGACCCCCGGTTGGCCTTCGTAGTCATGCTGGAACACTCCGGCGATGCCGCGGTCGCGGCCGGTCCGGTCGCCAAGCGGTTGGTGCTGCGGATGCTGGAGTTGGAGCTGCTGGATCAGCCATGACGCCCTTACGCAAACACGGCCGACGCCAGCCGTCGCCGCACACCACGTTGGAACTCCACGGCCGGATAGCCCATCACTACTGCCAGACCGACCTTGTTCTTTTTGGCGATTCCGTACTTGGCCTTCAGTGCCTTGTCGTAAGTGAGCCCCGCGGTCGTGCCGAGCATGCAGTTACCCAATCCCAACGACTCGGCGGCCAGCATGGCGTAGGTTGCGGCAATGTAGCAATCGGCCGGATCACCCAGCGGCGTTACGTGAAAGAGCATCGCGGCCGGGGCATCGTAGGTGAACGCGTCGATGCCCCGGCTCCGCTTGTCAACAAGAACCCGATACAACGGGCGGACGAAATCTCGCAACAAGGCGTGTGCCGCCTTGCCAATGAAGGGGCGCATCAACCCCAGCACCAGGGGATTGAACAGTCGCGCTTGCTTGGCGAAGGTAACGCAGGCCTCCTCGGCAAAGGCCCGGACTTTTTCGCGGCCGTGGAACACTACGACCCCGACCTCGTGCGGCGGGATCCCCATCGGCGAGGTGGCGGTCATTGCGACAATCCGGCCGAGCATTTCCCGGTCGACCTCCCGATCGGTGAAGCGGCGTACGCTACGTCGCGTGCAGAGCAAGGCCTCTAGTTGTTCGGCGGTGGCGCGTCGTTGGGCCGGCGGCAACTCGAAGCGATCGTCCGGCTTCAGGCCGCGTCCGGTGATCCGGATCGCCCCGGTCGGGCAGATGGCCGTACAGTGTCCACACGCGATACAGCCCATCGTGAGCCCCTTTCCGGAGACGGGTACGCCTTCGTCGAGCGAGAGGACTTCGTCCGGACAGATATCCACGCACTGTCCACAGCCGGTGCAGGTTTCGGCGTCGACCTCCGCCGTGCCGAATTCATCGAAATTCATGCCCATAACGGTGCTCCCTCCGAGGGGTTTTGCCCCAAGGGGGCAGGTTCTTTCTCAGTATTTCGAGCCCGATTCAGTGCTGCCGTCATTGCCGCTGGTGCCATCGCTGCTGTCGCCATACTTCTCGGCCGATTGACGTCTGCGCGGTTGTGAATTGGGATCGGAATCGGTATACTATGGTATTCGTTTTCTTGCCAGAGAGGAATGTCGTCGGGGCGCCCTTCCGCGGGGGGGCTCCGGTGGTCTCGTGACGATATCTGCCGAAAGGAATCCCGTTGTCCACCGACTCGAACCTGCCTCCCGATCCACCCAATCCCGAGGACGTACCGCCCGAAGAGAACCTCGCCGACAGCAACGGCGGGACCTTGATCGAACTGCCCATCGAGGAGGAACTGAAGGACAGCTATCTGACCTATTCGATGAGCGTGATCGTCAGCCGTGCGTTGCCGGACGTTCGCGACGGCCTGAAGCCGTCTCAGCGGCGCATCCTGGTGGCGATGAACGACCTGAACCTTGGCCCGGGGTCCAGCAGGGTCAAGTGTGCCAAGATCTCCGGCGACACGAGCGGCAACTACCACCCTCACGGCGAGAGCGTCATCTACCCCACCCTGGTCCGCTTGGCCCAGGAGTGGAACATGCGGCACGTGCTGGTCGACAAACAGGGGAACTTCGGTTCGATAGCCGGTCTTCCTCCGGCGGCCATGCGGTATACGGAAGCGCGGATGTCGCCGATCGCCGCACTGATGCTCGACGACATCAAGCTCGACACGGTCGACTTCGTGCCCACCTACGACGAGCGGCGGACGGAGCCGACGGTGCTGCCGTCGAAGTTCCCCAACCTGTTGGTCAACGGCGCGAACGGGATCGCGGTGGGGATGGCGACTTCGATTCCGCCGCACAATCTGGCCGAGGTGTGCGAAGCGGTGATTCGGGTGATCGACGAACCCGAGATCTCGATCGACGAATTGCTGGAGGTATGCCCCGGACCCGACTTCCCCACCGGCGGAGTGATCTGCGGCCGAGGCGGCATTCGTCGGGGGTACTACACGGGCCGCAGCACGGTCGTCGTTCGTGCCCGGACCCGTGTGGAAGAATACGGCAAGAACCGCCGCCGGATCGTCGTCAGCGAGATTCCATATCAGCAGGCCCGCGACCGCGTCGAGCAGCGGATCGTCGCCGCGGTCAACGACGGCAAGATCCCCGGCATTTCCGGCAGCCGCAACGAGAGCGATTTGAAAGAGCCGGTCCGGCTGATCCTGGAGTTGAAGCGCGACGCCGACCCCGACGTGGTGCTCAACCAACTCTACCAGTTCACGCCGTTGCAGGAGAGTTTCTCGATCATCTTCCTGGCGTTGGTCGACGGCAAGCCCCGGGTGTTGTCGTTCAAGGAGATCCTGGAGGAGTTCATTCGCCATCGGGTGTCGGTGATCCGCCGCCGCACGCAGTTTCTGCTGGCGAAGGCCCGGCAGCGCAAACATACGGTCGAAGGGTTGCTGCTGGCGCACGCCAATATCGACGAGGTAATCCGCGTCATCCGCGGTTCATTGACGCAGGCCGAGGCGAAGCAGCGGCTGATGCAGATCGAGACCCCGTCGGCCATGCTTCGTCGGGCATTGGGCGAAGAGGGCTTTGCCGTGTTTCAAGCGGAACGCGGCGAGAGTCCCACCTACACGCTCACTCCCATTCAGGTCGACGCCATCCTCCGGATGACGCTGGGACAACTCGTCAACCTGGAGCAGGAGAAGCTCGCCGGCGAGCACCGCGAACTGTTGGAGAAGATCGTCGAGTACAACCGAATACTCTCCGACGAGCAGATCATCCTCGGCATCATCCGCGGCGATCTTCGCGAGTTGAAGCGCAAGCACGGCGAGCCCCGCCGCACCGAAATCAGCGGCGAGGAAATCGGCGACATCGACCTCGAAGACCTGATTACCGAAGAGACGATGGTCGTCTCGATCAGCAACAACGGCTACGTCAAGCGCACGCCGGCAACGGCCTACAGGGCGCAGCGCCGCGGCGGCAAGGGACTCAAGGGCGCCAAGACCGAAGAAGAAGATCCCATCCAGCATCTGTTCGTCGCCAGCACGAACGCCTACCTGCTTTTTTTCACCAACCAGGGCAAGGTGTATTGGCGCAAAGTATACGACCTGCCGCAATTGGCCCGAGACTCCCGCGGCCGCGCCGTGGTGAACCTGCTGAACCTCGACGAGGGAGAGCAGATCACCGACTGCCGCGCGGTGAAAGATTTCGACCGCCCCGACCACTTCCTGGTGATGGCCACCGCCCGGGGCCTGGTGAAGAAAACGCCGCTGGAGGCCTACCGCCGTCCGCTGCGAAGCGGCCTGATCGCCATCAAGCTCCGCGAGGGCGACGAATTGGTCGACGTGGTGGTGACCAGGCCGGGCGACGAGATCGTGCTCTCGACCGCCGCCGGAATGGCGATCCGCTTCAAACAGTCCGACGCGCGGCCGATGGGCCGCAATGCCAGCGGCGTGAAAGGCATCCGCCTGATCGGCGACGATCGCGTCGTCGGCATGGTGGTCGCCGATCCCGACGCCTGCCTGTTGACGGTCTGCGCCAACGGGTACGGCAAACGAACACCCTTCGGGCCGAACCTGGAAGCGGAACCCGCGGTCGAAGACGTCGAACCGAACGGCAATGAGATCGAAGGGGAAGAGACCGAGAACGGCGACGGCTACCGCGGAAACACTTCCTATCGGACCCAACGCCGCGGCGGCAAGGGGCTACACGACATTAGAACCGTTCCGCGCAACGGACCGGTAATCGGCATCGTACGCGTTTGCGAGGACGACGAACTGTTGATGATGACCGCCCGGGGTAAGATCCAGCGCGTTCGGGCCGCCGATATCAGCATCGTCGGACGGAACACCCAGGGCGTGCGGATCATGAATCTCGGCAAGGACGATACGCTCGTGGCCGTCAAACGGGTGCCGCAGGAAGGAAACGGCGTCGAGAACGACGTGCCGCCGACAGCATAGGAGCGGGCAAAAAATAACATGACCAGGAAAGCGGTCATCACCGGCATCACCGGCCAGGACGGGAGTTACCTGGCGGAGTTGCTTCTGCAAAAGGGCTACGAAGTACACGGCCTGCTTCGCCGCTCCAGCAGTTTCAACACGGCGCGGATCGAAAGCTTCTATACCGATCCGCACGTCGAGGGCGTCAAGCTGCTGTTGCACTACGGCGACCTGATGGACGGGCCGCATCTGACGCACCTGCTGCGGAAAATCATGCCCGACGAGGTCTACAACCTCGGGGCACAGTCGCACGTTCGCGTCAGCTTCGAACTGCCGGTTTACACGGTCCAGGTCGACGCCTTGGGTACGCTCCATCTGCTGGAAGCGATCCGCACGCTGGATAACGAAGTGCGTTTCTATCAGGCCTCCAGCAGCGAGATGTTCGGCCAGGTGGACGAGATGCCCCAGACCGAAACAACCGCCTTCCATCCGCGCAGCCCCTACGCGTGCGCCAAGGCGTACAGCTATTGGCAAACGGTCAATTATCGCGAGGCGTACGGGCTGTTCGCCTCGAACGGGATCCTCTTCAACCACGAATCGCCGCGGCGGGGCGAAACGTTCGTTACGCGGAAGATCACCCGGGCCGCCACCCGCATTAAGGAAGGGCTCCAGGAAATGCTCTTTCTCGGCAACCTCGAGGCCCGCCGCGATTGGGGCTTTGCCGGCGATTACGTCGAGGCCATCTGGATGATGCTCCAACAGAACCGGCCCGACGATTACGTGATCGCCACCGGCGAGACGCACTCGGTCAGGGAGTTCATCGAGGAGGTGTTCGGCCTGCTGGACCTCGACTGGTTGAAGCACGTGGAGATCGACCCCCGTTACTTTCGCCCCGCGGAGGTCGACCATCTGTTGGGCAATCCGGCCAAGGCGCGCAAACTGCTTGGCTGGGAGCCGAAAGTCACCTTCAAGCAACTGGCAAAAATGATGGTTGAAAGCGACTGGAAGCTGGCAAAGGAAGAAGCCGTGCTGGCCGACCACCGGAAAAAACTGCCCTGATCGGACGGCCATGATCGATTTCAAACAACAGCGTATCGTCGTGACCGGCGGTGCCGGCTTCCTCGGCGCGCATCTGCGGGACGAATTGCGCCGCCGCGGGGCGCGCGAGGAAAACCTGCTCGTGCCGCGGATCGAAGAGTTCGATCTTACCCGCGAGGACGACGTCCGGCGAATGTACGCGCGGATGAAGCCGACGGTCGTCATACACCTGGCGGCCCAGGTCGGCGGCATCGGGGCCAATCGCGAGAACCCGGGCCGCTTCTTCCACGCCAACCTGGCCATGGGTCTGCACCTGATCGAGCACGCCCGGCACGCAAACCTCGAGAAGTTCGTCCAGATCGGCACCATCTGTGCCTACCCCAAGTTTACGCCCGTGCCATTCAAGGAAGAGAGCCTCTGGGACGGCTATCCGGAAGAGACCAACGCGCCGTACGGCATCGCCAAGAAGGCGTTGTTGGTGATGATCGCGGCGTATCGTGCCCAGTATGGGCTGCGCGGCATCTACCTGCTGCCGGTCAACCTCTACGGACCCGGCGACAACTTCAACCCGGAAAGCTCGCACGTGATTCCGGCGCTGATTCGCAGATTCGTCGAGGCGAAAAGACGTGGCGACGATCAGGTGGTGGTCTGGGGTACCGGTCGCGCCAGCCGGGAATTCTTGTACGTCGAAGACTGCGCGAGGGCAATTGCCCTCGCCACCGAGCGCTACGACAGGCCCGATCCGGTCAACATCGGCGCCGGCTTCGAGATCAGCATCGGCGAGTTGGCCGAGAAGATCGGCCGGCTGGTCGGTTTCTCCGGCGAGTTGGTCTTCGACACCAGCAAGCCCGACGGCCAGCCCCGGCGATGCCTCGACACCCAACGGGCGGCGAGTGAATTCGGGTTTCAGGCGGGAATGGACTTCGACGAAGGGTTGAGGCGAACCATCGACTGGTGGGAAACACAGGGGGGCAAAAGGTGACAGCCACGAATGGCACTGTCGTGCCACAAGTGCAATTATGACAGGTGCTTGCTGTTTTTCAACTCTTCGCGGAGCACGAGCACCTTGGGAATCGCGGCGTAAGTCGCTTCATCCATCCACTCCGGGCGTTTCGGCCGGTGCCACTCGATCAGATGGTCGTACTTGCCCAGCCGCCGACCACGCCGGAAGTCGACGTGGCGGCGCTGGTGCATCCGCACGCAAGTGTCGACGCCACGCGCCAGCAGCAAGGCAAGCATCAGGAACGAACAATAGAAACGATCGGCGACGAGCAGTTCGCCTTTGGCGAACGCATCGAGCAGCTCGCGCAACAAGGCCGTTTCGCCCGTCTCCTTGCCCGAGTACGGCCCGACGGCCAAGTCCATTACGCAGGCGGTGGCCAACGAGAGGATCGCCACGCCACGATGCCTGCCACCGCCGCGCGACACGACGCTTCCTTGCCGTCGCGGAGCACTTGGGCGAGAAAGGCCCAAGTGACGGTGATCGTCGAATAGACCGCATTCAAGCCGAACAGGTTGTCGTGGTCGGCAAAGATGCGTTGGATGCGTTCGGCCGAAAGGACGTTGGCAAACGGCAATCCGTCGCCTGCTAGAAAGGCGTCGACAATCCGCTGAAATCCGCAATTGCCGCGTCGACGCTGATTTGTTACGCTGCGCATGATAAACCCTCCTTGGCTTTCATGTGGAACTCAAGCCAAGGAGGGCCCAAAAAAAATAGCCAAGGACGGCTCACAGTTCAAGAGCAATCCCCGCTTGCCGGTAAAATATCGCAAACCACCGGCACGTGTCAAGGTACAATATGCGCCCCCCGGGAAAAACTAAAGGGCGACAGTGCCATTCGTGGCTGTCACCTTTTCATCCCCCGTCTCTGTAGAGTTCTTCCAGCTTCTCATAAATCGCTCGGGCAACTCGCCGGCGGCCCGAGTGGCTCAGATGGATCCCGTCTTCGTAGAAGTCTTCCGGCAAAGAGTCGCTCTGGAACGTCGCGGCGAGATCGACCAGCGGCACTTCGCACCGCCGGGCAACCCGGCGGGTGATGTCGACGTAGCCGTCGTGTCGTTCGAGCACCACGTCCATGGCCGGACCGTGACCGCGTTCTACCAGCAGCGAGTGCATTTGCGGGGCATGAGGGGCCGTCAAGATGATCGGCAACGCGCCGGCACGGCGGATCTCCTCGACCAGTTCCGCCAGCGTGGCTTCGTAGTCGTCCGGCGGTACGCGAACGTTCCCGCCGCCCGACTTCCGAGTAGACCGCAACGGGGCAGATCGCAACGGGGCAGATCGCAACGGGGCAGATCGCAACATGGGCCGCAGCGCCACGGTCATCAGTTGAAAGAACCGCTTGTTGCGCAGCCCGGCGAGCACTTGTGTTATCGGATTATTCCGCAACGAGGCCATTCTGACTCGATCCGGATGATCGGCGTCCCAATGGGCGTTCCAGCCGAAGTAGATCGTCACGACGTCGGGCCGCAGCTTTCGCGTGGTCTTGCGAAAGAGCGTCAGGCCCTGCACGACGGAATAGCCGTGTACCGCGGTATGAAAGGCCTCCCAGCGACTGTCGGTCGGCGGCGAGGCCACCAGCAGTTCGTGCAACATGGTGGGATAGGGAGGCACCGCGTCGGCCGTGCAAGAATCGCCCATGCAGATCACGCGAATCGTGCCGTCGCGGCGAACCGGATCGACCTGCCGATCAGGGAACCCGATGTTGTTGATCGGCTGGCCGTGCATCACGCCGCTGGGCTTGAACCGCCAGATAAGCTCCCGATCGGCCATGATCGGTTCGTCGGCCTTGGCCTCATACTCCGCCCCCTGGATCAAGATCGGCGGCAGCGGGGCCTCGAAACCGACCACGAACAGGACGAACTCGACGACCAGGAACAGAGCAAAGACGACGAGAAAAGACATCAAACCTTTGCGAACGGCGGGCGCGGCAAACAGTCCGCCACGGCGCGCTTGCCGGCGTCCGGCCCAGCCGGCGAAGAGGACCCGCAAGGCCACGATAGTAGCTACGGCGGCGAAGAGGCCCGCACCCCAATCGGCCGAAAAACGGGCTCCCCAGAATTCAAATTCCAACCGCCCGGCGATCCAGACCACCGCGGCCATCAGCAGTGATGCCAGGCAGAGAAGGTCCGCAACGCAGATGGCGACTTGCAACAACATGATGCGGCAATGGGAGCCCTGGGATCAGCGAAAACCGTATTCTAGTGGCGGCCGGAGATTTCAACAAGGAACAGGGCCCCAATACCGGATTATTCAGGGCAGGGGTTCATTTCGCCTCATCCAGATCAGTCAATCCCGACCAGTACACTCCGGGGCTGGGAAGAAGCATCTCGGTCGATCGCTACACGGTCGGATTGGAGAAGATCATCCTCGACGGTCGCTGGTCGGTGGAACTTCGTATGCCGTTCGACGCCGAGGTCCAGGTCTCGGTCAATCGTCGTTTTTGAGTTCTTCCAGCAGGGCCGTCGTATCTGAGAGTTGGAGTCCAAATTCCTCGTTGCCGGGAAACTCCTCGACGAGCGTACAAAGATGCTGCCGCGAACGCCGCAGATTCTCCTTGGCGGCGTGATCGTCGCCGGCCGCCAGGTCGAGGGTTCCGATCGCGCGGAGCGTGACGGCCAGGTCTCGGCGGTAGCGGGGAATGGAGGGATACTGCCCGGCCAGCTTGTCGAGGATCTGTAGCGCCGCGTGAAAGCACGTCCGCGTAAGATCGGGGGCGTTGCGATCACGATGCAATTCGCCGAGGTTCATTTGGAGGCCGGCCAGCGCGGCCTGGTACTCGGGAACCTCGGGATTGGCCAGGGCAAGCTGCTCCATGCGCTGCAATGCTTCGCGGTACAACCCCATCGCCGCGTCCCGGTCGGCCGTGGTGCTCTTTAGGTCGGCCAGAATCCGATAGCAGATCACAAGGCGATGCTGGTTGGCAAGGTCCCTTGGGTGACCGGCCAGCAGCTTCTCGAGAATCGCGATGGCCTCTTGCAGGTTGCGTTGCGCGGAGGCGTCGTCGCGTAACATCATCGCCAGCACAGCCAGGTTGTAATTGCCGATGGCCAGATCGCGCTGGAGTTGCGGCCGATCGAGATCCGGCCGCCGGATCGCGCGGCGGACCGATTGGGCTTCTTCGAGGTTCTCGCGTGCCGGTTGCAGACGCCCCCTTTCCTTCTCCAGCAGCCCGGCGTTCATGATGCTGTTGGCCAACACTCGTTGGAACTCGCTTCGTTCGGGAGCGGTCGCGGCAAGTCGGCGGCGAATGGCAACCGCTTCTTCGTACGCCTGCAAGGCCGCATCGAACTGCTGGAGCCGATGCAGAACTCGGCCGACGGCGTTGTGCGTGGCGCCGAGGTCATCGAGCCGGTCGGGATCGTTCGGCTCCCGTGCAAGCAGCCTCCGCTGGATATCGCGGGCACGGCGGTAGCATTTGAGCGATTGCTCGGGCGAGCCGATTTCTTCGGTAATGCGTCCGGCGCGGAAATTCGCCAATGCCAACTCGGGCTGAATCGTGAGATCGTCGCTCCGCCGTGAGAGGAATTTCCGATAGTAGCGCAGCGCTTCCTCGAGCAGTTCCTTTCGCAATGGTTGCATGCCGGGTTGGTTCAACAGCGTGTCTTCGCTGACGCGGGTGTAGAGGTTGTCGACCGCTTCGCGGGCCTGGCGATAGTTCTCTTCGGCCTGCCGACGCGCCGACTCGGCGGTCATCAAGGCCGCCGTCGTCTTGACGTATCCGACGGCGGTCGCCAGCAGCGCCAGGATGAGGAACGTCGCCGTGGAGCCGATCAGCGCGGCGACAACGGGGTTTCGGCGGCACCAACGCCACGTTCGCTGCAAGCTGCCGATCGGTCTGGCCAAGATCGGCTCGCCGCGGAGATATCGCCGCAGGTCGTCGGCCAGCAGCCGGGCCGAATCGTAACGCCGCGGCGGCTCCTTTTGCAGACACTTGACACAAATCGTTTCCAGGTCGCGGTCGATCGACGGATTCAATTGGCCGGGCGGCACCGGCTCCTCGTCGATCACCTGCCTGAGGGTTTCGATGCCCGTGGCGGCCTGAAACGGCGGCCGGGCGGTCAGCAGGCAGTAGAGCGTTGCCCCCAGGGCGTAGACGTCGGTCCGGGCCGTCACGCGCGACGAATCTTGCGCCTGCTCCGGCGACATGTAGGACGGCGTCCCCATCACTTCGCCGGCATGCGTCAGTTCTTCGCCGATTTCGGAGAGTTTCGCCAGGCCGAAGTCGGCCACCATCGCGCGGTCGGTTTTCTTGTCTACCAGGATGTTCTGCGGTTTCAGGTCGCGATGGAGGATGCCCTGCGTGTGGGCCTCATGCACGGCACGCGCGACCGGTTCGAGGTACTCGGCGGCGCGCCGATTGGAGATTGGCCCTTCACGAACGGTTTCCTGCAAGCTGCTGCCGTCGACGTACCGCATGGAGAAAAACGGCTCGCCGTCGACGTCGCCCACCTCGTATACGGTGACGATGTTCTCGTGCTCCAAGCGGGCGGCCGCCCGGGTCTCGTGCCGAAAACGGTCCATCGCGGCCGTTTGCGAATCGCGCCGTTCCGATTCGAGCAGTTCGCGGCGTACGACCTTCAGCGCCACTATGCGGTCGGCCGTGCATTGCCGCGCGCGATAGACAACGCCCATGCCTCCGCGGCCGATCTCCTCCAAGAGTTCGTAGTTTCCGAAGCGGCCGGCTCGCGTCGCCGCGAACGGTTGTTTCTCCGACGGGCCGGCGCCGGGCGCACCCGCCTCACGCAAAATCGACTCGAATAGCCCTTCCGGTACCGCCAGTTCCGGGAAGCGTTGCCGGTACTGCTCGATCGAAATGACGTCTCCGGCCTGGCTGCGTACCAGGCACTCCTGCTGCAGCAGGCGCAGCAGGATCTCCGGCTGGTCGAGCCGGGGGAATCTGCTTACGTAGGTTTCTACGCGTGGCGGGGTGACGGTTGTGCTGGCTGCCTTGGTAGTAAGAGAACCCCGACGCTCTCGCGCCCACGACTTCCAGGCGAATTCCAACTCGATGTGAACCAGTTCTTCGAGAGTGGCCAGATATCCGGCATCGTCGGCCGCGGGTATACAACTATCGATCGACTCGGGGTTTCCGTCGGCCCACGCCTGCTCGAACCGCTTTCGGAGCGGCTCGTCGATCGCGTCGGAGTGCGGCTGTGGATCGCTCATACGCGTGGTGCGGCTTCCGTCAGGTCGTTTAACCCGAAGCCGAAGGCGAAGGCGGTTGGCGAAGACCGTTGGTTGCGCGGCTGCTGCGCAGAACAACCGTCGCCTTCGGCTCAGGGTTAAGCGAGCATGCGTTTCATTCGGGATTGCACGCGCTGGAGGATTCGGCGCACGGTGCGTTCCGAACACCCCAGCTTCTCGGCAATCTCCGGGTTGGTGTGTTGTTCAAGTTTCAATTCGACCAGTTGCCGCTCCTCATCGTCCATGCCGGCAAGCAACTGCTGAAGCTCTTCTGCAAACTCGGCCGCTTCTAGCGGCGACGGATCCGGAGCTTCGACCTGGCGTATCGGTGCACGGCTGGCGTCGGCGCCCGGCGACGGGCTGTATTCTCGATCGAGTTGGCGTTTTTGTCGCTGATGGAATCGGGCTTTCTCGCGGACCTTCGTCAGCGTGATCGCGCACAGCAGTCGCCAAAGGCTCTCGCTGTCGGCCAACTCGAATTGGCCCAATTGGGCGCGGCGCCAGAAAGTACGGCAGACCGACTGGATCACGTCTTCCGGTGCCACCCGTCGGTATAGCCGTGTCGTCAAGTGCTTGGCGGCCAGCCCTTGAAGCCGGGCACCGTATTGCCCCCAGAACTCGGCGGCGACCTGCTGATCGCCCTCGACCAGTTGCCGGATCCAGGATCGCCACTGCTGGTCGGTGTCGGCCATGAAGAGTCCTATTGGCGGATGCTAGAAACCACCATTATCGATAATGGCAGTGTAGCTGCAATCGCGGTCTGACGCAGCCCCCCCATAGTCGTTGTTCGCTCCGCGAACAAACGCTGGTTCGCGGAGCGAACCACGACTATACCCCCTCCTTTGGATGCGGCTCTGCCAAGTTGTGAGAATATGTCCGCCCCCGGGCCGCGATGGCAATTCACAAGGTAGAGGAAACAAACAACCAACCGACCGATTCAAATCGAACGGCCAACATCAAAACAAGGAATGGCCATCATGATCCGGCAAGCAACTCCCAGTTCAGCCGCGTCGCCCGACTCCCCCACCCAGGAGAACCGTTTCCTGGGGATCGAAACACCGCTGGGCAGCGACGTGTTGTTGCTGACGTCCTTCAACGGCGCGGCGGAACTGTCCCGCCCGTTCGTCTACCATCTGGAGATGCTCTCGCGCAGCGATTCGATCGATCCGGATGAGGTCATCGGACGCAGCGTGACCGTCCGAATCGGGGCCCTCGACGGTGAGCCGACCTATTTCAACGGGTTTGTCAGCCAGTTCTCCCTGGAAGGTCGAGACCGCGAGTACTATCGCTACACGGCCGAGGTCGTCTCCTGGCTCTGGTTCCTCACGCGGAGGACGAATTGCCGGATCTTTCAGGAGAAAACCGTGCCGGAAATCGTCGAGCAGATCTTCCAGGAGCATGGTTTTTCCGATTTCGAGGTAGCGGACCTCCGCGGCACCTACCGCCGACGTGAATACTGCGTGCAGTACCGCGAGTCGGACTTCAATTTCGTCTCTCGCTTGATGGAAGAGGAGGGAATCTTCTATTACTTCCAGCACGAGAGGGGACGGCACACGCTGGTGCTGGCCGACGGGCAGCACACCTTCCGTTTCGGCGCCGAGCGAGAAGTCGACTACATCGGGTCTCACTCCGACCGAATCACCTCCGACGGCATTTCCCAATGGCAACGCGACGGCACGTTCACCTCGGGACGATGGGCCCAGACCGACTACAACTACCTGACGCCCCGTCGCGACCTGAGGACCAGCGAGAATACCGTGCTCGAGGTGCCGCGGAGCGACGAGTTGGAAATCTTCGAGTATCCGGCAAGGTACGGCGAGCCGGACGAAGGGCGCCGCCTGGCCAGGATTCGGATGGAGGCCCTGGAGGTCCGGCACAACGTCATCTCGGGCACCAGCACTTGTCGGACCCTCGCGCCGGGCAGAAAGTTCACGCTCGGCGGCGAGGGCTTCTGCCCAGACGAAGGCCAGGCGTTCGTGCCGACCTCGGTGCGACACTACGCCACCGAGCCGGCCCCTTATGTCGGCGGCCATACCGGCGGTCGACGGGACGACCGGGAATACGAGAACACGTTTACTTGCATCTCCGACTCGGTGCCGTTTCGCCCCCGCCGCGTAACGCCCCGGCCGACCATGCCCGCCGCCCAGACGGCCGTTGTGACCGGGCCCGAGGGCGAGGAAATCTGGACCGACAAATACGGCCGCGTGAAGGTCCAGTTCCATTGGGACCGCGAGGGTCAACACGACGATCGCACGTCCTGTTGGGTGAGAGTGGCGCAGGCCTGGGCCGGCGAACGTTGGGGAGTCCACTTCTGGCCGCGGATCGGACACGAGGTCGTGTTGAGCTTCCTCGACGGCGATCCCGATCGGCCGCTGATTATCGGCAGCGTCTACAACGCCGACAACATGCCGCCTTACGAAATGCCGGGTGCCCAGACCCGTAGCGGCATCAAGACCCGCAGCACCCCCAATGGCGCATCGGATAACTTCAACGAAATCCGCTTCGAGGACAAGAAGGGACACGAGGAACTCTACTTCCACGCCGAACGCGAGTTGAACACCGTGGTCGAAGCCGACGAGAGCCGAACCGTCGGTCACGACCAGACGGTCGAGATCGATCACGACCGAAGCGTCAAGGTCGACAACGACGACCTGCTCGAGGTCAAAGAGACCCGCAAGGTCACGGCCAAGAGGATTATCTTCGACGCCAGCCAGGAAATCCTGCTCCAGTGCGGCGGCGGATATATCAAGATCGACGCGGGCGGCAATATCACGATCAACGGAACACTTGTGCGAATCAACTAGCAAGGAGAACGGTCATGGGACAGCCCGCAGCCAGAATCAACGACCAGACGGCCCACGGCGGGAGGATTCTCTTGGGAGAGCCCACCGTGTTGATCGGCGGGATGTTTGCCGCCCGGGTGGGCGACACGCAAGTCTGCCCGGTCTGCGACGGGGCCGTCGCCCACGTCGGCGGGGCCATCACCCGCGGTTCTCAAACGGTATTGATCGGCGGCAAGAAGGCTGCTCGAATAGGTGATAGTTGCGACTGCATGTTGGGCCCCGATGCTCCGGAGGGTGCCAAGGGGATTCCCAACACGGTCGCCGACGGCGAAATGACGGTGCTGATCGGATGACTCTTCTCGGAAAGACGGGTACCTACTATGTGTGACCATTGCGGATGCAGAGTGATCGAGGAAAGTGTGGAGGTCGACGGACGACAGTTGGTGATTCGTGAC
>Ga0180429_10001434_pt1 | contig 20305 bp, 16 predicted proteins | sample SS_ome_FD_132428 | JGI IMG/M metagenome (GOLD analysis project Ga0180429, IMG submission 132428) | Hypersaline lake sediment archaeal communities from the Salton Sea, California, USA - SS_1_S_1 metaG | ecosystem: Environmental > Aquatic > Non-marine Saline and Alkaline > Hypersaline > Sediment ...
CAGATCGACCACCGTCGCCAGTTGCTCTTCAATCCGCTTCAAAATATCTCGCACATTCGAAGTACTCATTCCCAACTATACGCACGCCACAAGGAAAAGGCACGCTAGCACTTGAGAAGATACCCCGCTGGGAGTACCAGGACAAGAGCGTCTTCTCGGTGCAAAGCCTCTGGACGATCAACCCGGACGGCGCGCGGCTGAACCTCTTCTACGGCAACACGATCACCATCCCCAACACGATTTGGCAGGCGAAGCCGATCCCGGGCACGCACAAGCTGATTTGCACCATGGCCCCGCATCATCGGAACCTCGTCGGAGCGATCGGGATCCTGGATCGGCAACTCGGCCTGGAGAACCCGGCGGCACTGCGGAACATCACGCCGGAGATTCCCTACGTGCCGACGACGGACCCGCGTTGGCAGCCCGGCGATCGGCTCTTCTACTGGTCGTATCGCGACCCATACCCGATCGACCGCGATCTGTTTCTGGTCTCCTACGGCGGGGGCGGTCCGCAGCGGTATCGGTTGTATCTCATGGACCGGCAGGGTCGTAAGGCACCGCTCTGGGAGGACGCCAGCATCTCCTGCTTCAACCCGGTGCCCCTGGTGCCAAGGCGGCATCCGCACATGGTCTCGGCGTACGACCCGGCGGAAGCGGAGTCCGGAACGTTCCTGGTGACCGACGTCTACCGGGGATTGACCGGCGTGCGGCGCGGGGCCGTCAAGCAGTTGCGCGTGATGTCGACCGTCCCAAAACCGACCAACAACCGCGGCGCCCGGGCATACTACATGGGTCACGACGTCGTCGACCCGGTGATCGGGGCCGGCACCTTCTACGTGAAGTACAACTACGGCACCGTGCCGGTAGAGGCAGACGGCTCGGCGTACTTCAAAGCGCCCGCCAACACCGAGTTGTATTTCCAGGCGCTTGACGCGGAGGGCAAGGAGTTGTGCCGGATGGGGTCGTTGACTCAACTGATGCCGGGCGAGCACCAAAGCTGCATCGGCTGCCACGAGCCGCGGCAGACGGCCCCGCCGCGGCGGCCGGCGGCGGTAATGGCGGTGCGCGGGGCCGCGGTCGACATCACGCCGCCGCCGTCGGGGGCCGGGCCGATCGACTTCGCCCGCCAGGTCCAGCCGGTGCTCGATGAGTATTGCGCGGAGTGCCACGGCGGCGTCGATCCCGACGGCGGCATCGACCTCTCGGGCGACAAGACGCGGCACTTCAACATGGCGTACGACAACCTGGCCCAGCGTTCGCTGGTGCAGTTCTTCTACCTCACGCCGCCGCAGGAGGAAACCGGCAACTTCCGTCCGCTGAAAACCGGATCGTACGTCAGCCGGATCGTCGAGTTGATCGAACGCAAGCACGGCGAGGTCGACGTCGAAGTCGACGACGAAAGCCGCCGGAAGCTCTACGCCTGGATCGACGCCAATATCCCATACTACGGCACCTACGAGCACACCCGGCCGGGTACGTCCGGCTCGCGTGATGCCTGGGCCGACCCGTGGAGCAAGCAGTTGGGCGGGATCTTCGCCAAGCATTGTGCATCTTGCCACGGCGGGCTCGACATGCGGCACAACCGGCACTCGACTTGGATCAATCTTACCCATCCCGAGTATAGTCGTGTGTTGGGCGCACCGCTGGCCAAATCGGCCGGCGGCCTGGGACTATGCAAAGCCAAGGACGGCGAACAGCCGACTCGGTTTGTCGGCAAGTCAGATCCGATCTACTCGGCGATGCTTCGCCTCATCACCGAAGGCAGCCGAGCGCTGCAGGCCAACCCGCGCATCGACATGCCCGGCGCCAAGCCGGCGCCCTACCAGCAGGACTTCGGCCACCTCTTCCGCGGCGGCGGACGGTAGCGGCCGGCACACTTCACAGGTCCTGGTGGTGAATCCGCACGCGAGTGGCGTGCCTCGATCACCGCACGTCTTGCACGGTGCCTGTTTCCGAGGCCCGGTAGGCAGCAAAGATAACCTTCAATACCTGGAGCGAGTCCTCGCCGGTTAGCGGCGCCGGTCGGGCCTCGCGCACGGCGTCAACGGCCGCCTGGACGAAGGACTGGTAACCGCCGATTTTCGAAGTCGGGTTCTCGGTCTGAACTCCGTTGGGGGCCCTCGCGTGTGTCGAATACCATTGGAACGATTCGGTCGATCCCTCGGGACCTCGATGGGCAGAGAGTCGCAGCCATCCCTGCGACCCCCAGATTGTCAGTCCTGATTGCATGGCACCTCCTTCGAGGTAGTATCCTCCGTGAAACGTTCCGACCATGCCGCTTTTGAACTGCAAGGCGAGTGCCTCGGCGTCTTCGATCTCGACCGGTTGGCCGCCCACGTTTCGGCACAGCGCCGTGACCTTCTCCACGCGATCTCCGGTGAGAAAGTGGACCTGGTCCATCGGATGAATGCCGAGCCAGATCAGGTGGCCTCCCCCGGCTTTGTCCTTGAAGGCAAACCACGATTTCTGATACTCCGGACGCGTCAGGCGGGCCTGATCCTTCACCGAGAGAATGTCCACCGCATACAGCTTTCCCAGCAGTCCTTGCTGAATGATCTCGCGGGCCCGCAGCGATCGGGGGCTGACGCGGCTGGGCAACGAGAGCATCAGCAGGAGTTTCTTCGAGTAGGCGAGTTTCACCAGTTCCTCAAATTGATCGACGCTGACGCAGCCCGGCTTTTCGGTCAGCACGTGAGAGCCCGCCTCCAAAGCGAGGCGAATGACCCCCGGCGACAAGTGAGCCGGCAGCGCGACGATCACGAGTCGGGGCTTGAACTGGTCGATCATCGCGGCCGTGCTTCGGTACGTTGGTACTTCGCCAAGCGCACCGCCAAGCGCCCGCCGCGCCCGCTCGAACTCACTGCCGCTTTCGTCGGCAACGGCAACCTGCGCCACCCCGTTACACACGGCCACCGAGTTCAGATAGATTCCCAGGTGCGGACCGTCCCGTTCAGTGATAATGCCGACGCGAATCGCATTGTTCTGCTTGTCATTGTCCGGATCTTCGGCGCGCATGTGGCTTTCGCTCGGGACACAGAACAAGACCACCAGTCCGACAAGGCCCGCGGTTTCCTTGAAGAAGTAACGGCGCTTCATAGCTCGGCTCCTTTTCGATGTTTCGCAACCAGTCACCGCACGTACCGATCTGTGGTAGCCCTGGGCGAGAGACGTTCCAGGGTTACCAGGCCATCATGGATTCCTTCGTATGGCACCCCGGCCGGCCCCGACCGGCGACGCCGTTCCTTTACTACCCTTCGAAGACAATCTTGTACACTTGCCGGTCCGCATCGACAATGCTCGCCCGGTGGTGGACCAGGATGCGTTCCTCCTCGCTCCGGCCGACGCTATTCCCGTCCGCGATCACCGGGCCGCTTTGAATGAGATAGTGGGCAATGTTGGCCACGAATTCGAACAACTCTTCAAGATCCATCTTGCAGCGGTCCACTTCAATGTCCATCAGGCCGAACTGGCGCATGCCGAGTGTGTACAGCCCGATCTCCCCATCCGATGCGCGGAAGAGTTGGAATCGGAGCCACATCGGCACGGGCACATGTTCTTCGGAGATACTCTCACAGAAACCCTCGAAGACCGCTCGCGAGTTGCAAACGCTGGCATTGCCCCAGTAGACTCCGATGCCGTCGAAAACCCCCAGCGCGACCAACGCCAAGCGTGACACCGCAATCGCCGACTGAACCGGTGTCTGCTCTCCGGCCCCCATGGTCGTGACGATGACGTGGGAAAGGTGCTTGGCGGCCTCGTCCTTCCCATCCGGCCAAAGGAAGTTGCCGTCGGCATTGTCTTCTGCCTCGCCACCTGGAATGGGTGCCGGCATGTGGGCGAGGAACCCGACGGTGTCTTCGCCTTTGGTCACCGTGATGATTTTCTCCTCGGCGACCTCGGCGGAATATCCACGGCCGAACACTCGGGCGACGACTCCACTCGCCTGCGACACGTCGCCTGGCTCAGCCGCCCTGCAAAGTACGAAGCAATGTCGGGTAGCGTCCTTCGCCTCGGCGTCGGCATGCTTGCCCTTGGGACCGGCCGCCACCGGCTTCTTCTTGCGAAAGAAGTCGAGAATTCCCATGACAACTCCAAACCAGAGAAAGTGTCAAGTGCGCGATCTTGGCGCCTACCACCTATTGACGTCTGAGAACCTACCAGCCCTTCATCACTGCGTCAACGCCCGGACGCTGCCATGGGAATCACCGCGACAAGGACGCATGGTCATTGGGAGTCTTCTCCTGAAGGATGCGCGCACGGCGTGCGCGTGTTTTCGGGCCTTCCCTCTCCCGCTTTCGAGAGAGGGGCCGGGGAAGAAAGATGTTCGCCAGCAACCCCTCTCCCCGGCGGGGAGAGGGGGAATTTGGCTGCGGTCGAAGCCCGCGTTACAACAGTGTCGCTCAACGTGCCGAGGGCACGGCCCAGTGGCCCGGGCGGTACTTGCGCCCCAGCAGTCCGGCGGCCTCTTCGTCGCCGAGGATGTGTTCGGTTTTCGAATCGAACCGGATTGCCCGACCGGAGCGGGCCACGATGTTGCCCAAGTGGCACAAGGACGCCGAGAGATGGCCGATCCGAATCTCCGCGTTAGGCTGCTTGGTGCGGTCCTTGATGGCGTCGAGAAAGTTGCGCTGATGGGCGTCGCCGTCCGAAGAGAGTTCTTCCTGGCGGAGAAGTTTGTTGTTGGGGCCGAATATCCGGATACCCCGCCCGATTACCATCATCCCTTTTGTACCGTAGAAGAAGGTGTTATTGCCCTCGGCGTCTTCCCGATAGGGCGACCAGATCCGCTGCTCGTAGATCAACAGCCGCTTCTGGCCGACGCGGCCGTCGCCGGGATATTCGAACGTGACGGCGTACGTGTCGGGGAACTCCTGGTCGTCGTCGAAGAAGAGCTTCGAGCCGTAGCCGGTCACGAAGCTGGGGTGCGTCTGGGTGCCCAGTCCCCACCGGGCCACGTCGATCCCGTGTACGCCGTCGTTGCCGATGTCGCCGGTGCCGAAGTTGTAGAACCAGTGCCAATGGTAATGCACGTAGTTCGACTGGTAGTCGCGCCAATCGGCCGGACCGACCCAAAGATCGTAGTCGAGGTGGTCCGGCGGCTTCGACGGTTTCTGGTGTCCGATGTTGGCCCGCTTCTGGCTGTTGACGTGCTTGGCCACCAGCACGTCGCCGATGATGCCCTCGCGAAGCAGCGCGACGGCCGCTTGCTTGCTCCGGTTGGAGCGGCTCTGGGTGCCGTGCTGCATGACCACGTCGTACTTGCGGGCGGCGTCGATCATCATGCGGCCTTCGCGGAGGTTGTGCGAACACGGCTTCTCCACGTAGACGTGTTTTCCCGCCTTGCAGGCGAGAATGGCCGCCGGCGCGTGCCAGTGGTCGCACGAGGCGATCAGCACCGCGTCGACTGATTTGTCGTCGAAGATGCGGCGCATGTCGGCCACTGCGTGATCGGCACCGGTCGCCGTTTTGGCACGCCCGGCGCGATTTTGGTCCGGATCGCAGACGTAGGCCACGGTCGCATCCGGTTGCCCACCGCAGTTTTTCCCCAATTGGACGCCGCGCCCACCACAGCCGATAACGCCTACGACGATACGTTCGTTGGCATTGTAGGCCGTGGAGGTCTTGCCGGAAGACGCGACCGATGCGGCGGCGGCCACCGCGCCGGCGTGCTTGAGAAAACTCCTGCGATTCGACTTCGGCATGGTACTGTCCCTTGGAAGGAAGAGTTGACCGGAAACGTCCTATCTTACGCGATCAGGAACCCAATCCACGCTCGCCACGCCATCGAGCATACCAATCAATCGGCCAACCGGCTGAGAAACACAAATGAGCCCTTTTTGTTCCCGACGATCACGTCGGGAACCTTGTCGTTGTTCAGGTCCGCGGCAGCGACCTGTGTACCGACTCCCGAATCGTCGTCGATTTGGTGCGGGACAAACTTTGCTCGGCCATCGGCGTCGCGCTGCAACTGGAACCAGTAGACGACCGCCGGCGCGTTGGGTTCTTTGTCGCCCTTGGGGCCGTGGGCCCAAAACCGCTTGCCGGTCAGTACGTCCATCAATCCATCGCCGTTCATGTCGACCAGGTCGAAGGCGTGCAACTGGCTGATCCGCAGATCGTCCGAGTTCAGGTCGGGTTCCGGAGACAAGATCACCTGTTGCTGGAAGTCGATCTGCCCGTCTTCCTTGCGTACCTGCTTGTGCCAAACCAAGCCGTAGAGATGGCAATGCCAGGCCGTCACCACGTCGTTGAGCCCGTCGCCGTCGACGTCGTAGACGAGCATCTGGGCGGCGGCGGGGGCAAACCTGTAATCATGTCGGATCCAAGGTTCTTCGGGCCGTGCATCGGCCGGCTGTTCCCACCAGCAACCGCTCTCCAGGATGTCGGTCCGGCGGTCGCCGTTGATGTCGCCGGCGCCCACGCCGTGCGTGTATTTCTGATAACCGCCCCGAGTGCTGACCGGATGGAAGGTCCACGGCTCGTCCGATTTGGCCGGGTCCCAGGTGCCGAAGCCCAGGAAGCCGTCGATGTTGTAGACCAGGTCGGGGCGCCCGTCGCCGTTCACGTCACCCCACACGGGCGACTCGTTGCCCACGTTCTTCAGCGCGAAGTGCGGCTTCCAGTGCCGATCCTCGCCGGCAGGGTTTTCGTACCAAAACGCATTCTTACCCGGCCACGGCACGTACAGAATGTCCGCCCAGCCGTCCCCGTTGAAATCGCCCGTGTACGTAAGAAAATTGTCGGAGTAGCCCTTTGGATCAAACTGCTTTGGCTCGCGGACCTCGTGACGCTGCCGAAAGTCGGCGCCGGCGTACCAGTAGGGGCCGGATACGACGTCCATTTTGCCGTCGCGGTTGAAGTCGGCGTAGTACGCGCCTTCACAATAGAACTGGTCGGTCAGTTGGAGTTTTTTGTAGGCGATGCCGGGCGTTTCCGCGCCTGCCGCCGAGCACAATAAACTCGTGAGAATCAGTGACAACGTTGCTCTTGTCATGGTCGATACTCCGGGGCTTTCTGGGTTTCGTTCGGATAACAGATGCCACAATTGGCCTTCCTCACCTGCCACCCCAATAGCATAGGCGATACGTGCCGGTCGTGTCAATCGTCGGCCCGGCTGCATCCCCGGGTCTTCGTAAACTCATCGCCAAGCGGAAGCTCGACTCGGGATTCTCCGACAGGTGCGTGGGCGACGTCTGATCGCCCATTGACGAAGAGTCGTATCGACCACTTGGACCAACACGGGATCGGCAGGCCATCAAGCGAACTCGACCCCGCACGCTCCCGATGAATCGGGGCACCACTAACGGGTGCGGATCAGGGTTCAAGATTCTTCAGAACAGCAACACGGTCGCCGCGACAACACTGGTCCAGTGCCCTTGCTTGCTCCCTCTTGCCGTCTGAACGCACGCCTGGGTATGCACGATCTTGCCCGACATGTGGTAGATTTCCTTGCGCTCGTCGTAGGCCGTATCGGGGTTGAACTCGACGCCGAGCGTGGTGGCGAGCATCGTGGCGGCCATGTCTTCGACCAGATCGCTCAGTTCGAGTTTGTACATTCCAAAGGCGTGGTGTTCGCTGATGTAGCCGTACTGGCTTCCGTCGGCGGGAACGGCCAGGCCGACTCCCGCCCCTATCAGCCGGGACGGTTCGTTGGTGGCAGTGTCCGAGAGCACGACGTAGGTGATCTGGCCGGGCTGAAGCTTGGCGAGCCCCCGCCGTTTGGAAATCACCTTGCAGCGGGGCGGGAAGATGCTCGACACGCGGACCAGATTGCAGACCTCGATCCCCGCCGCCCGCAGTGCCAACTCGAAGCTCTGCAAGCGGTTTCGGTGCTTTCCCGCTCCCCTGGTGAAGAAGGCCTCTTTCGGCACGAGCAGTTCGGGCATCCTCGTTCCCCCCGGCAATTCGATTCAGGCTGCTATCATTTCCACTGCGAGCAGAATAGAGTTTACGCTGCCTTTTGACAAGTGGGGGGATGGGGGTTAGGGGATGGGGGATGGGGTTACGGTGGAAACGCATTCCCAAAGCCCTAACCCCCAGCCCGTAACCCCCAGCCCCTCACGCCCCCGATTGTCACCGACCACGGATTCCACGAAAATAGAGGCTGGAAAGAGAACAAGAGCCTTGTGATAGTGCAATATCGAGCATGGCCAGAGCTGCCGTAATCCTGCTTTCCGGTGGGCTCGACTCGACCACCGCCGCCGCGATCGCAAAGGACGAGGGGTTCGCGCTGTTCGCCCTTTCGGTAGATTACGGCCAGCGGCACCGGTTCGAGCTTCAGGCCGCCGCCCGAGTGGCCGCGTGCCTCGGCGTCGAGCGGCACGAGGTGATATCGGTCGACCTGTCGCGATTCGGCGGCAGTGCCCTGACTGACGACGTCGAGGTCCCTAAGGACCGCGATGCAACGGAAATGGCCGGCGAAATCCCGGTCACTTACGTGCCGGCGCGCAATACGGTGCTGCTGTCGCTGGCCTTGGGCTACGCCGAGGTGGTCGAGGCGGCCGACGTCTTCATCGGCGTAAACGCGATCGACTACAGCGGCTATCCCGACTGCCGGCCGGAGTATATCGCCGCCTTCGAGAAAATGGCAAACCTGGCGACCAGGGCCAGTGTCGAGGGACGGTTGAAATTCAAGATCCACGTGCCGCTGATCGGCTGGACCAAGGCCCAAATCATCGGCCGCGGTATGCAGCTTGGCGTCGACTACCGACTGACCCACTCGTGCTATGACCCCGATGCGTCGGGCGTCAGTTGCGGACGCTGCGACGCCTGCCGATTGCGGCTATTCGGTTTTGCCGAGGCGGGCCGCGAAGACCCACTGGAGTATCAGCATCGGGGGTCCTGCCGCGCGGCGCCGACTCGTGAGAAAGGAAACTGCAAGTGAGCAACCGCTTCAGTGATATTCTGGAGACGTTCGACAACCCAAACCCCGGGCGAGACTACACGATCGAGATCGTTTGTCCGGAGTTCACGTCGGTTTGCCCCAAGACGGGCCAGCCCGACTTCGGCACGCTGACCTTCACCTACGTGCCCGAGGCGAAGTGTGTGGAACTGAAAAGTCTGAAACTGTACCTGCAACAGTTTCGCAACGAGGGGATATTCTACGAGGACGTGACCAACCGGGTCCTTGATGACCTGGTGGCGGCCGCGCAACCGCGAAAGATGAAGTTGGTGGCCGCTTTCACTTCCCGAGGTGGAATCGCCACGACCGTAACGGCGGAATTCGTTGCCCAACGGTGAGGTGACACTTGTTTCCAAGTGGCCTAATCCGCAAGCAACTCGGCGACGCGGAGTTCGATTTCGTGTTCGATCCCCGGGCGGTAGCCGACCCAGACCCCGCTGATCTGCCCGAGGCGATTGAGGACCAACGTGGTGGGATAGCCATCAAAACCGATTGCCGTGTCGACCGCCTTACGGCTGACGCCGCTGGGATCGGCGTAGGTGTTCAGCGTAAGGTTGTTCTCGTCCAACAGCCGGTTGGTGTCGTCGCGCAACTTGCCGAGGTTCTCTTTCCAATTCCTTTCCCTGCCGCAAGAGACCGAAAGCACGCAAAAGGCCGATCGGCCGTTGAACTCCCTTTCGATGGCGGCGATGTGAGGGATCTGTTGGTGGCACGGCGGACACCAAGGTCCCCAGAAGTTCAGCAGCACGACCTTGCCGGTCAAATCCGCCAGAGTCTTAGGTTGCCCATTGCCGGTCAGTGGTTGCAGTTGCAGTCGCGAGAGCACCTTGCCCTGCTGACCCGGAGCGACAACACCGCCCTGCCGCGTCTGGCGAGAACGAATGATGACCACAAAACAGAGGATGATCACCGCCATAACGATCCAATTGCTCCACTCCGATCGTTTCTGCAGAAGTTCAGCCTTATCGGTTTCATTTTCGCTCATCAGGGCTTCTCCCGTTACAATAATCCGCCGCCCCCGGTGGTCCGGAGACGCCACTGTCTATATTATTGGTTACTCAGGTTGCAAAGCCAGTTCGATGCCTTCCGAAAACCAGAGGTTTCGCAGGCTTGTAGTGTTTGCGGTTCGAGTAGACTGTAAATCGGGTTCCACTGAGGAACACCACATCGGGGGGGTATCCCGTGGATAGTGAATCTGGAGCCGTGGATACTGAATATGAAGTCGAGCAGAAATTCCCCGCTGTCGATCTAGCCGCACTGACCGAGCGGCTTAGCGCTCTCGGAGCTACGGCCGGCCGGCCGCAGTTGGAGGCGGATCTCTATTTCGGCCATCCGGCACGCGATTTCGCCCAGACCGACGAGGCCTTGCGGATCCGCCGCAAAGGCGAGTCGGTTTTCGTCACCTACAAGGGCCCCAAGATCGACAAGACCACTAAGACCCGACGAGAAATCGACCTGCCGCTTCCACCCGGCGAGGCGACCGCGGAGGCGTGGAAGCGTATGCTCGTTGCACTCGGCTTTCGTCCCGTGGGCGAGGTCCGCAAGTCGCGTCGCAAGGCCCTTCTCGACTGGGAGGGCCGTCGAGTCGAGGTCTCGTTGGACGAGGTCGAAGGGCTCGGCACGTTCGCCGAGTTGGAATTGGTCGTCGGCGCCGATCAACTCGAACCGGCCAAGGCGTGTATTGCCTCGCTGGCCAAGACGCTAGGACTTGTCGACAGCGAGCGACGCAGCTATCTCGAACTGTTGCTGCGGCGCGGATGAAGGTGTGGGGTACCAGGTTACTCAGGTCTCGAGACTCGTCGTCGTTGAGTCAGGATTCGGGGCCGTTTTCCGCTCGGTGATGTCGCGGCACACGTAAAGGATGGTCCCCGCCAGGTGTTTTCACCTCGCTAGTACGAGGTGACACAACAACAATAAAAGGGGACTCGGCCCGAGCGATCGGTTTCGCCCCAGTTCCGCCCGCAGTGCTCCTCGACAACTGCTTGCCCCAAGGCCACATCTACCCCCGCGCGTTGCCGCACTTGGCCCAGTTCGTCGAATCGGCCGAGTCCCCATTAGTGCTGAATTGGCATGCCAGATCGGTTTCCAACAACTGTACTTTCCCCCCAATACCGGACATCGGCGAAGGCCGTCTCAATCGCCTTTTCAGCGGTCCGGATTCTTGTAGAAACTCCCCGGCGGCCATCACTCTCCACCTCCATCGCAAATAGAGAGGCACAATCGAGTTCTGTCTCACAATAGACAACCATCGGTTGTACCTCAACTCGCGGTCCTTTCGCCCGCCCAACAAGGTGGTACGCTTCCGAACTGCGGCACTACTAATTCGGGTATCGACATCTAGTTTCCCAAACTCTACCCCCCATCCAATCCCTGAACCCGACTCATTCGGTTACGGCGGTGCCGCGTTGGGATGGGGGAATACGGGCAAGAAGTGCCTTGGGTACGGTCTTCCGGCATCGCCCGATTTGACAACCCCCGTTTCGTAATCTAAGTTTGTAAATGTACACGGATCGGCCGTACCGGGCCGGGCTCATCACGTTGTTCCGACGTTTCCATTCACCGTTAGTCTGCTCTTCTGGTTGAATTACCCTAAACGCGTCTCTCGCCCGAGTGTATTTCGAGGAGATGACTCGCCGAGCGTCGCGCGGATTGTGCGCCAACCGGCCGTCTGCCGCTTGGCGACCTGCATGTCGCACGAACAGGATGCCGCGAAGAAGGAGTACCCGATGATGCCGATGACCCGTGAGCCGCAATTCAACCTGCTTCCCGAAAGGGCCGATTCACTCGACGACGAAGTTGCGTCCCAGGTATGGGAGCTTCTGAGCACGCTGTATCCCAAGCACGATTTGGGCGAGCGGCGGCGCGAGAACCGCTTTCCTTTCCCGTACCTGATCCACCTCACGCCGGTGGGCCAAGACGGGATTACACCCGACGGCGAAACGATCGTCGTGGTTGGAAAGCATCTCTCCGAGCGGGGCCTGGGTTTCTATCATCCCAAACCGCTGGTGCATCGCCGCATGATCGCTTCGTTGGAGATGGCCGACTCTCAGCGGCTGGCCTTCGTGGTCGATCTCAGTTGGTGCCGCTTCACCAAGCAAGGCTGGTACGAGAGCGGCGGACGCTTCCTGCAACCGGCCACCTCGCCGAGCGACGCCGCGTGACCGCCGAGGGTTCTTTGCAGTTGTTTCCGCGATGCGGAACGTGAGTCAAGGGTGCCATGCCCACGCTTGCGTGGGCATTTGGTCAGCAACGACCGGCCTGGGGGGAAATGCGGTCGTGTACTTCCCGGGAACTGATGCTATACTTCGCTCTTGACTGCATGGGTCCCTCCGTGACAATGACTTGCTTGGCACAAGTCATTTTTTACTACAAGGGCCTCGAGTTCACCTATATCACTCTTGCTCCCGATTCCTCGAACTTGGGACTACAGAATCTTGAACCAGCGAGGTGGATTGTGCGGCAATCGAACGAGCATCCCTGGCGACATCGGACTGGCTGACCCCAACACCACACCACCACAGAATACACTCAAGACCTTCCATTCCATGACTCTCGACAAATCCTCCGCACGAGTTCGCCTCATGTTTGGCGAGATTGCTCGGCGTTACGATTTCCTGAACCACCTGCTCTCGCTGGGGATCGATCGCCGATGGCGGCGACGTACCGTGCGGATGGTGCCGCCCACCGGCGAGGGGCCGATCCTCGATGTCTGCACCGGCACGGCCGACCTGGCGTTGGCCTACTGGCGAGCGGGCAAGGCCGGGGTGCCGGTCGTGGGCGCCGACTTCTGTCGGCCGATGTTGACCGTCGGCCAGCAGAAATGCCGTCGGGCCGGTGCGGAGCGTCAAATCGGATTGATCGAGGCCGATGCCCGGAAACTACCCTTTCACGACGACGTGTTCCAGATCGTCTGCGTGGCCTTCGGGCTGCGTAACGTCAGCGATACCGACGCCGGCCTGCGCGAGATGGTCCGAGTTTGTCGCCCCGGCGGACACGTCGCCGTGCTGGAGTTTTCGACGCCCAGCACGTGGCCGTTGGGGGCGCTTTACGGGTGGTACTTCCACCGGGTCCTGCCGCGGGTCGGTCAGGCCTTGGCGAGAAACCGCCAGGCGGCGTACAATTACCTTCCGGAAAGCGTCGGCCGCTTTCCCCAAGACGAGACCCTGCTGCGGCGGATGCGCGACGCGGGCTTGGCGGCCGCGCGGTACCATCGGTTCACTTTCGGCGTTGCAACGCTGTACATAGGCAAAAAATGAAACGAAACATCGTTGTGGCGATTACGGGTGCCAGCGGGGCTACGTACGCGGTTCGGTTGCTGGAAGTGCTTTCCGCGTCGGGATGCAACGTCTATCTGGCGATCAGCGAGGCCGCACAACTGGTCCTGAAACAGGAACTCGACCTGAGCGTCGATCTGGACCACTTCGACCCCGCGATGCTGATGCTCGACGGCGGGGCCAACCCCAAAGACCGCAAGCTGCACTATTGCCACTATCACGACCAGATGGCGCCGATCGCCAGCGGGTCGTTCCTCACCGACGGAATGGTGGTTTGCCCTTGCAGCGGCGGCACGCTGAGTTCCATCGTGCACGGCACCAGCGCCAACGTGATCCATCGCGCGGCCGATGTCCATCTGAAAGAACGCCGCAAGCTGGTACTGGTGTGCCGCGAGACGCCGCTTTCGCTGGTGCAGTTGGAAAACATGAAACGCGCCACCGAGGCCGGCGCGATCATCCTTCCGGCCTCGCCCGCCTTCTACCACGGCGTAAAATCGATCCGCGACCTGGTCGATTACGTGGTCGGCAGGATCTGCGATCAGTTGGGCATCGAGAACTCGCTGATCGAGCGGTGGGGGACGCAATGAATCGAGTGTCGGGCGCCAGGGATTGCGAACTGCTCTTGCCGAAGTGCGCCAGTGGATCGAACGACCAACCCATGACGCGGCGAAGCCGGAACCAAAGGAGGGTTGGAGATAGTCGTGGTTCGCTCCGCGAACCAGCGTTTTGTTCGCGGAGCGAACAACGACTATAGGAGGATTCAGGACCCCGGGTTTGACGCTTACCCCCAACCCCCAGCCCCCAGCCCCCAACCCCCAACCCCCATGCTGTCCCAACTCTTGGCGATGATCCGCTTCAGCCACACGCTGTTTGCGTTGCCGTTTGCGCTTTTGGCCGCGGCGATGGCTTGGGCGGCCAACGCGCGGAGCGAGCCACCGATCGCGTTTCGCTGGCTCGACCTGGTCGGCATCGTCGTCTGCATGGTATTTGCCCGAAGTGCGGCGATGGCGTTTAACCGTCTGGCCGATCGCCGACTCGATGGCTTGAACCCGCGGACCGAGCGACGGCACCTGCCGGCCGGGCAACTCAGCGTCGGAAGCGTCGTGCTGTTTACGGCGATCTGCTCATTGGGATTCGTTGTCGGCACGCTGCTGTTTCTGCCGGGCAACCCGATTCCGCTGTACGCCTCGGTGCCGGTGTTGGGATTCCTGTTTGCGTACAGCTACGCGAAGCGATTCACGCTTCTGAGCCATTTTTGGCTGGGGGCGGCGTTGATGCTGGCGCCGCTGGCGGCCTGGGTGGCTGTTCGTGGCGAGGTCTTCGCCGCGCCGCCAATCATCCTCGGCGCGGCGGTGATGCTCTGGGTGGCGGGGTTCGACATTATTTACGCCTGCCAGGACGTCGACTTCGACGTGCAGATGCGGCTGCGAAGCGTTCCGGCCCGATTTGGCGCGGCCAACTCGCTGCGGATCGCCGCCATGTGCCACTTGGGCATGATCTGCCTGCTGACGGCGTTGCCGCCGGTTTACAAGGAATTCGGCAAGATCTACATTACGGGCGTGGCCGTCATCGCCGGGCTGTTGGTCTACGAACACTCGCTGGTACGGCCCGACGATCTCAACCGCGTCAACCGGGCGTTCTTCCACGTCAATGCCGTGGTGAGCGTCGGATTGTTGGTGATTGGCGTGGTTGATTTGTTGTGGTGACGACTGATACCGCTGGGAAAGAACATGAAAACAACCTCCTCCCGTCCTTCGCTCGAGACGATCCGCAAGAAGGTTGAAGACGGGCAGCGTCTGTCGGCAATTGACGGGGAGTTTCTTTACCGCGACGACGTCGATCTGCACGCCGTCGGCGAACTGGCCGACATGGTCCGCCGGCGCAAGAACGGCGATACGGTCTACTACAATCTCAACTCGCATTTGAACCCGACGAACATCTGCATCTATCGTTGCAGACTGTGCGCCTACAGCCGCAACGCCGACGACGCCCGGGCGTACGTGATGAGCGATGAGGAGATGCTCGCGCGCGGTCGGGAAGCGGCCGAGTCGGGCTGTACCGAGTTGCACATCGTCAGCGGGGTGCATCCGGAACTGAAGTTCGATTGGTACCGGGGAATCTTGCAGTTGTTGCACGAGGCCTATCCGCGGCTGCACCTGAAGGCCTGGACCGCGGTGGAGATTTCCCGATTCTCGGAGATCGCCAAGCGGCCCATCCGAACGATCCTGAGAGACCTGGTCCGCGTCGGTCTGGGAAGCCTCCCCGGCGGCGGGGCCGAGATCTTCGCGCCGGAAGTCCGCAGCGAGATCTGCCCTCGCAAGGCCGACGCCCGAACCTGGCTGGGCGTACACAGGGTTGCCCATCAAATGGGGCTCCGCTCGACGGCCACCATGCTCTTCGGACATCTCGAACACGTCGAGCACCGCATCGACCACCTGGTTGCCCTGCGGCAGTTGCAGGACGTAACCGGCGGGTTCCTCACCTTCATCCCGCTGCCGTTCCACCCGGAGAACACCCGGCTGGCGCATTTGCCCGAGCCCTCCGGGCTGCTGACCCTGCGAACCGTTGCCGTCAGCCGGTTGATGCTCGACAACTTCGACCACGTCAAGGCCTATTGGGTTTCGCTGGGTGTCGGCACTGCCCAAACCGCACTGGCCTACGGCGCCGACGACCTCGACGGCACGGTCCGCCAAGAGCAGATCTATCACGAAGCCGGCGCCCGTTCGCCCGAGGTGCTCGGAGTCGAAGAGCTTCGCGCGTTAATTACCGAAGCCGGCCGCGAACCGGTCGAACGCGACACGCTCTATCGCCGCGTGAAACGCGACGCCGCGCGGTGGGAAGTGGAGCAGGCGTAGTCCGGTTCCACCTTTGCGCGTTTAGCCGATTCCTGCGATTTCCACCGCGCAGCGTGGCACTGCCGGCTTGCCCGGCAGTGCCTGTGGGTACCTGTTGCGGTAATGATTCAATAGGTTGAGTATTGAACTGAATTCTTCCTGCTTTTCATTGGAGCAGCCCCTTTACTCTCTCCGGGTCGGCAGCGGTTCATGCGGCTTGACACCATACTTGCGTTGTCTGGCTCGACCCCAGGGGCAGCCGCCGAAGGTAATCAGCATTTCGATGGATTGCAGGAACCGGGCAAGTCGGTTACCCTTTCGAGCCCGTGTGCAAATAGGACATCGACTCTCGCAGAAATCGGGGTCGAACAAACCGCTGTTATGTTCTGTTTCAGCCATTTCCACACCTTTTCATCGATAGTGCCAGGGCCAGTCGCGGCAATCCTCGCTCAATCGCTAGCCCACTCCGTCCTTCTTAACCTCCAAGCGGCCTCATGGCAAGGTCACAACACGCACTTTTTCCGAATCTCGCCGGATCGAACCGCGGAACTGTCAGAATGATCTTATCCACGTCGATCTCTTGGCCGATAGCAGGCGCCGATGACAGCATCGCCGCGACCGTGCACAGTTTCTTCAGGGATGGAATGTTCACGTAGTGGTTCCTTTCCGTCTTGCCGTAGTTGGATATCAACTCCTTGCCGGAGAGTTCGATCTTCTTGATCGAATTGTACCATCCATGCACGGGTACCCGCACTGCGCGTGATGGACTCAAGGCTGCTTGGCAGGTATCATGATGGAAAATGCATGCTGCCGCCCTCATCTTGTTGAAAGGACTCCTGATGAACAGACGATTTTGTTTGCTGCTTCTGTGGGCGGCGCTGGGTGGCTTGCCGGCATTTGCCGTCGGCGACGAGAAGAAGGACGAGAAGGTCCCGGCGGACCTGCCGGATACGGCGGAGTCGGCCAGGCTCGTCGAGAAGATGCCCAAGGCCGCAAGCGGCACCGTCTTTCTCGACAAGAAAGGCCTCGCCGACGTGCGGGTGACCGATGGCGTCGAGTTTGTTACGACCGACCAGCAGGGCAAGTACGCGATCACGATCCAGCCTGACCCGACGGTCCCGTATCTGCCCAGCCGGACGATCAGCGTCTGCTGGCCGACGGGCACGTGGCCAGTCCAAGAAGGCAAGAGGGGACGCTGGCAGTGGTGGGCCCGCCTGAAGGACGTCAAGGACCCGGAAAAGGTCGATTTCCATCTGGCGTCAAAGCAGCAGGAGCTGCCGGTTTGCGTAGCCTTCGGGACCGATCCGCACGATGCCTTGCGGCGCGAGCAGAACAATATCTTCCGCGACGAGGTTGCCCGGGCCGGCAGCCACGTCGACTTCGGCGTGATGGGTGGCGACCTGGGGTACCTGGGTTTCGGCAATGCGGCGGCCGACTATACCTCAATCGAGGAGTTCACCAACGAGTTTCCAGTCCCGATGCTGCACTGCATCGGCAATCACGACATCGTCGGCATTCACAGCAAGTGGTGGAGCATCCCGCACGAGTTGGCCGGCAACGGCGCATTCATCAAGTATCTCGGCCCTATCCGCTGGTCGTTCGACTGCGCGGGGATTCACTTCGTCGGCCTCGACTGGTCGCGGATCGACGAAAAGGGCCACCTCCAGTGCGGGATGTCCGCCGCAACGCTCGATTGGTTGGAAAAGGACCTCGAGTCGGTGCCGAAGGATAGGCCGACGTACCTGTTCAGTCACCAGTGGGGCGATGAGCGTTTCAGCAAGCTCTGTTCGCAATACGGCGTGAAACTGTGCCTGGCCGGCCACTCGCACCGCAACATGTACATGGGCAACCACGGCGGCACCGAGTACTGGACGAAGATGAGCCTCTACACTCTACTGTATGCCGACCGCGCCGGTTTCGAGTTCGTCGACCGGTGCATCTATCGCGGCGGGCGCAACGGCTGGGACGGCTACTGGAGACACAGCCACCGCGGCTGCGCGTTGTACAACGATGCGGAAATGCAAGCGCAGCAGCGCGGCAATCACGTGGGACTCGAACAGATCACGCTCGACTCCCGGACGCGAGTCATCGAGCCCGTCAAGGGGCCGACCTACGATCTCCGCATCGGTGCCCGCGGCATACCCGACAAGCCGGCACGGCGCTGGGGCGTGCGGATCACCGCCGCAAGCGGCAAGGTCTGCGAACTTGCCTATGATGAGTTGAACAACGAGTTGATCCTGATGGGCCGCAAGACGTACTTCGACCCCGAAATACTACACCCGGCGGCGGTGTCCAGGGCCGCCGATGCGACCGATCGGAACGAGCAGCATTGGGTCGAGATGCGCGTATTCGTGATGCCTCACCGGGTGCGAGTGCGGATCAACAGCCGCCTGCACTACCAGAAGTTCATCGAGTTCGGGCCGGCGAAGCGGATCGAACTGTTCGCCGAAGACGGCCAGGTCGAGTTCGGCCGTGTGGATCTGTGGCAGCGCACCTGGCCGAAGAACTGGGACCCATGCGCCACGGCCAACAGCGGTTGACAACCGAGGAGAACCATTATGCCCAGGACTTATTTATTGGTCGCGGTATTGCTGCTTTCGTTCGCCATACCGGCCGTCGGCGCCGAGCCCAGGCCCGGCCGGAGCGACACGTTCGAACTGGACGAATATCTCAGACGCAACGAGCACCCGCTTACCGTCAAGCTCATCACCCGCGATTCCAAGGCCGCGGCGAACGTGCCCGTGACCATGGGCATGGGCTGTGGCGAGGGCGACTACCCGGTGGGCAAGCTCTGTCCTGTCCTTGGCGGCCGCGACCTGCCCGCCCAGGTGGACGTCTTGGCAACCTGGCCGGCCGACGGGTCGATAAGGCACGCGTTGGTCACGGTGATCGTGCCGGAGATCCCAGCCGGCGAAGCGCCCGTGCTGAAGTTCCGCCAGGCCGAGCCGGCGACACCGCCGAAGTTCGCCCCGGCGGCCGCGATCGACGACTTGTCCGCATCGGTGCGTCTGACCGGCGAGGATGGCGCGTTGACCACCTCGTCGATCCCGGCAGAGACGGTCGCCCGAATCAAGGACGTGCTGGCGGGCCGGGCCGAGCCCGGCAAGCTCTGCCCTCGCCTGGCGGGGCCCGTCTGCTATGAATTCGAGTTGCACGACGCCCCCGCGCGAGGCGACCGCGAAGACCCGGACATCGACGTGTTCTACCGTCTGCGCTTCTACAGCGGCCAGGACGCCGTCCGCGTTGCCTACGTGGTGGAAAACGCCCGCATGCCCGCCCAGCCATACCCAGAGCAATTCACCGTGGCCGATAGGAAGTTCAGCAAACTCAGCTTCCTTGCCGGCTTGACAGAGTCGCCCGGGGAGGTCTACTCGCACGGGCCGGCCACCCACTGGTACGGCGCGCGATACCGCGTGGTGAGATGGGTCGGCCAGGCACCCGCCAAGGTCTACGCCAAGGAAGACCTGGCATACCTGATCTACTCGCAGTTCTTTCCCAAGCTGGACCTGGCCAACCGCATCACGCCGGCCGAGGCCAAGGACGCACTGAAAAGGTGGGCTCAAAAGTACGATCCGGTCGAGTTCCCGCTGGGCAAGATCCTGCATTGCGATCCGGTGGACCGTCACATGCCGGGCACGGGCGGCAGACCCGATATTGGGGCCTACGCCGTGTGGCATCGCCTGGCGCTCTCGGCCCAATCGCCCGCGCTGCACGGGCTGGCCCTGGCGGCCGACGGCAACGGCCTGGCGGCGTTCCCCATCCACCGCAGAGAGATCGGCTCGCTGAAGATCGGCGCGCCTTTCGACGCCGAGATAAACAAGGTCTACTGGGACACCCTCCGAGGGCGCAAGCGGGGTATGACCTACAACAGGCTGGGCCGATGCCCATACCACCCCGACCAGGCACACACGCCGTCGACGTCGTTCTACGCCTACCTGACCACCGGCGACAAGTTCTTCGAGGAGGAGTTGGCGTTCTGGGCCATGTACCCGACGTACAATTGGCCCCACACGGGCATATTACCCGGCACCACCAGGGCCTCGGCGTGGCAGTTGAGAAACGTTACCGATGCGGCCTTCCTCCTGCCCGACGGCCATGAGAGAAAGCGGTATCTCTCGCAATACGTCGACCGCAACCTGGCCGACATGCGCCGCCGGCTCGACAAGCGGGGCCATTTGCTGTCCGGCCCGCGGAAGTGTTCGGGCCGCCAGCACTGGGTCTGTTCGGGCCAGACGTCGATATGGCAGTACACGTGGCTCGTCTGGTCGCTGGACAACACCGCCAGGAAGGGCTGG
>Ga0180429_10001437_pt1 | contig 20285 bp, 14 predicted proteins | sample SS_ome_FD_132428 | JGI IMG/M metagenome (GOLD analysis project Ga0180429, IMG submission 132428) | Hypersaline lake sediment archaeal communities from the Salton Sea, California, USA - SS_1_S_1 metaG | ecosystem: Environmental > Aquatic > Non-marine Saline and Alkaline > Hypersaline > Sediment ...
CACGTTCCGGCGTCGGGGCCTTCGGTTGTCTGGCGGTCCACCAGCAGCTCTCTGACAGTCATGTTCCACTTCTTCCACTCCGGCGCCTGGTGCTGGTACAGCGCCAGGAAACCGTAGTACCAGTAGTACATGTTTGTCTGGCTTTTGACGTTCGGAAGGGCGCCCCCGCGCTTTCGCCTGCCTTCGCCGCTACCGGCCAGATAGGCCGCTGATTCGATCTGACGCGGGTCGGAGGGCTTGGCGCCCAGCAACTGCTGAACGAACATTGCTTCAGCCGTCATCGCGGGTTTAGGTTGCGGGCCGGTATATCCGTACAGGCCCTTGTGTTCGCCGCCACCGGCCTTGTCCAACCACAGCCTGGCCCGCTCGAAGGTCTCCTCGGGGATTTCGACACCGGCCACCGAAGCGCAGTGCAGCGCCATCATCTGCCATCCGTACACCGAAGTGTCGCCGTCTTTGGAGTTGGTGGTATACCGCCATCCGCCGTGCTGGGGATTCTGGCACTTGACGATCACCAGCACCGCTTTCTTCAGCGGTTCGAGCAGAGCGGGGTCCTTGGTTATTGAGTAAGCCTCAGCCAGCGCGATAGTCGCCATACCGTGGCTGTACATACGACCGGAATCACCGGAGTAATCCCCCTTGCTTTTTTCGCCCTTGGCGACAAGCCATCCCAGGGCCTTCTTGAGGGTTTCCTGGTACGGGCCTTCTTCATCGTGGCGGGCTCCCCAACCGTAATACGCCAGAATCGACATCGCCGTCCCGGCGAAATCCGCCGAACCACCGTGCTTCTTCATTGCCCAGTGTCCGTCGGGCTCCTGGTTTCTCGTCAGCCACTCGAGCGCGCGTTCGACCGCCTTCTCGGTTTCGACCGTTCCGCCGAGCGCGTCGATGATGCTCTCGCGATACTTCCTGTCCCTGAGGGGATTGGCGTGTTTCGAGAGCACCATCTCGTCGACGACGAAGATATCGTAGTCGCTGGGGATTTTCCCTTCGACCAGGTTCTGCCAGTACCTCCGCCTCTCGCCGTCGGACGTTTCGACCTTTGGGCGGTCCGAGGAGATGTAGAGTTTGTCCTTGGCGGGATTCATCGTCGGCCCGCGCTCGTTGAACTCGGAGTTGACTTTCGGGCCGAGGTTCACCGGCGTGCCCCAACCGTAATCGGTTTTTGGCGAGACCCAGATGTCGTATCCGCCCGTACCGTCGGGCCTGTCGGAGGCAAACAGCAGGTGCTTACCGTCGAGCGTGATCGACGGTTCGGTCTCGTTGAACTCGGTGTTCACCGTATCCATAGGCTCCGGCGCGGTGAAAGTCTTCCCGTCTTCGTTACGATACGCTATGTAAAGATTGGATTTTTGGCCCTCGCCTGAGAGGCGGCGCGCGAAAACAAGCGTCTTTCCGTCTTTCGTCAATCCCGCCGACGTGTTATCGGGCAGTTCGTTGACCGCCCCGTCGATAAGTTCGACCTCCTCCCAGGCCATGATGCGGGTCTCCCCACTGCGATTCCTGGCGGGAAAACCGTTTCTGCCCGTGTAGGCCTTCCACTGGGCAGGGTAGAGGTTCGCAAACGCGATAATTCCGGCGACGGGCAGTGTCAGCAGGGCAATAACCAACCACACCAACAAGATGCGCAGTATCTTGCGCTGCGGTCGCTGCCTCATCCGGACCTTCGATTGTTTTTCCTGGTTTTCAGCCATAGTTCACCGCTCCGCATCGGCTATTCGAAAGGAACGTAATCGTAACCGATGTTTGCCTTGTCCACACCCCCGTCTCGACATGCAGCCACCGCATTAGCGACATTACCGTGCAAGGCGTACTTGTCGCCGCGAATCAGGACTTTCTGATTCTTGTTGCTCGTGACTCCGTCGGCGATCATCTTGCGAAGTTGCAGCAGGTTGACCCGCTGCCCTGAAATCACATACAGGGCTTCTTCCTTGTTGCGGTCTTCGCCTCTAACGTTAATAACTATTAACTTCGTTGCGCTGCTCAGCGCGGTGCGCTTCTTGTGTGCATCCGGAAGATTGACCATTATGTCAAACTCTTCTTCTTTGAACGTGGTGGTAGCCATGAAGAAGATCAACAGGATAAACATTACATCCAGAAGCGACTCCAGGTTGATGATGCCTTCAGAGGCATCTTCTTCGCGTCGAAATCTCATGGGAGTTAATCCTATTCAGAGGCCGGGGTGGCTTCCTTGGAGGTCGACGGCGCCGGTTTGTCGTCTTTACCGTATGCCGTATACTCCAGGAACTCGAATGCCTGATCGTCCATGTGGTCCACAATCGAATCAACGCGATGGCAGAGGATCTCGTATACGATTACCACAGGAATCGCCAGCGTAAGTCCGGTAGCCGTCGTCACCAGGGCCTCGTAGATGCCCGTGGCGAGCCTGTCGGCCTTTCCGACGCCCATCGCGCTGGCCGACTGGAACGCCGTGATCATACCGTAAACCGTGCCCAGCAGGCCCAGCAGCGGAGCGACCCGGGCGATAACCGACAGCGGTTTGAGGCTTCGCTTCATCTTGTTCACTTCGCGGGCGCCGGCGTCCTCGATGGCTTTTTCCATCGCCTCGTCGCCCTGGGGGGCGCGGTTTATTCCGGCCTTGAATATGTTGCTCAGAGGACAGGGGTTATCTTCGCAGTATTCCATTGACGCCTTGTAATCCTTTTCGCCAATGAAAGTCTCCCGCAGACCTTCGCTGAACTCGACGGGAAGCAGTTTACCGCGGGTGAGGCTTATGAATCGTTCGACGGCTATTCCCAATGCCAGAACCGAACAGAGGCCCAGCGGAAACATTACGTATCCGCCGGCCATTATCAAGTCCAGAACGTTCTTGGGACTTTGGCTTTCAGCAGCATCTTGGGCGCCGCCGGCGACACCCTGTGCGAGACTTTCGGCCGTTATTGCCAGACCTGCGAGAAAGACCATGGCTATCGCAATCTGGCAGACTGCTCTTTTGGTATCTGACGACATATTCCTGATCCTTTCGATTCAGTTTTTTGACAACTACTGTAATTTCCTCAGGAGACTCTTAGCCACAGTCGCAGCGGCGCTCTTGGGGAATCTCTCGATTACTTCGTTATACCGTTTTATGGCTTCGTCTTCGTTTTTCTGGGCTTCTCGGATTCGACCGAGTTCGAGTAGAGCCTTGGCCGACCACTCGGGGAAGCTGTACTTGGTTTCCACGCGGATCAGTTCGGTGATGGCGTCGTCGAGTTTGTTGGTGACGAAGAGACATTCGCCGATCTGGAACTGGGCTCGCGCGCTGAGTTCGTCGTTTTTCTTGCGCGCGATTACTATTCGATATTGTTCGATGGCCTGGGTGTGCTGCTTTCGATTTTCGTAGGCCCATCCGAGGGTGAACTTGACCTGCGGCGCCAGCGGCGAGGTGGGATAAAGCTTCAGGAACTCTGTGCAGGTTCGCTGCGATTCGTTCCATTTTTTGGTCAGGCCTTCACATTCGGCGACTCTCAGCATAGCCGGGGCGTGGGTGGGTCCCTTGCCTGCGCTGACGGCCTTGCGGAAATGCTTGAGCGCCTCTTCGTATTGGTGGAGTTTCATTCTGGACTCGCCGGCCTGGAAACTCGCCGAAGCGCTGGTGGCGCCATTCTTGCCCTGCAGGGTGGCCATTTCCTCGAGCGCCGCGGCGCTGGCTTCGGCGTCACCGGTTTTGGAATAGCTCCATCCCAGCAGGTACAGGGCGTTTTCCCTCAGCGTGCCCTTTATCTGCGGTTCGGCGTTGGGATCGAGGAGTGCTTTCATCGACTTGATGACCGTCTCGTATTCTTTGGCGTCGAACTGTATCTTGCCCATGTCGATGGTGACGTCGGGCGAGAGCTTGTGCCCGGGATACTTCTTCAGGAACTCGGCAAAGATTTCGACGGCCTTGGCGGGCCCGCCTTCCTTGGGGAGTTTGGCGATGCACTTGCCCTTCCAGTACAGGGCGTTGGGGACCTTGTCGCTCTTGGGATACTTTGTCAGGACGGTCTGGAAATTGGCCAGCGCGGCTGTATATCGTTTCTCGTTTTGTGCGGGTTTGGGGAGGTCTTCCTGTCGGGCCATCGCCAGACCGAGGTAGTAGGCGCCCTGGTCGGCCTTGATGGGATTCGGGCCTGACATCAGCTTTTCCAGTGCGGCTTGGGCGCTTTTTACGTCCTTGTTGCGGATGTGCAGGATCGAGGTCTGCAGGGCGGCGTCCTGGGCGAACGGATGTTTGGGAAAGGCGGCTACCTGGGCGAAGTAATTTGCCGCCTGCTTGAGATTATTCTCCTTGAGGTACACCCAACCGAGATAGTATTCGGCGTTTCCGTCGCCTTTTTCCTTCTGCCGTTTGTAGTATTGCAAAGCCGTTTCGAGATGCCCCCTGGCTTCGGGGTATTTCCCGGCCTCGTACAGCAGCTTGCCCAGTTCGATGCGCGCCTTCTGGTGATGTCGCTGCTTTTGCAGGGTCTCGCGGTACTTCCGTGCCCTCAGGTCCCTCTTCTGCTTCCTCTTGTTCCTTTCCTTCTTGGGCAGTGTCGGGTCGTCGGCGTCTTCGATGGCTTTGCCTTCGTCGTTGCGCCGGACGTACCTGGTCGAAACCAGGTCTCGGAGAATACCGATCGCCTTGTCGTTGAGTTTCTTCCTCTGGCAGGCCAGCGCCAGGTTGTATATCGCGGTATCGACGTTGGCTTCGGTGGGTTTTTCTTCCACGAAGGTTTCGAGCGCCGCGATGGTCTCGTCCCACTTTTCCAAGTGGAAATAGCAGTCACCCAGCATGAAGTTGGCCTGGTCGAAGGCCCTGTCGCTGTGGTCGCCGGACAGCAGGGCTGTAAGGTGTTCGGCGGCTTTGGCCCACTGCTTGGCGCCGATGTGTATCTGGGCGACCCGGAAGTGAGTCAGGCTTGTGCGAGGATGATCGGGAGCGGTGGTCAGGAATTTGGTGAAGATTGCCAGCGCCTCGACAGACTTTTTGAGCATTAGCAGGTTTTCGGCCTTGATGAACATGACCTCGGGCACGGTCTTGTCGTCTGCGTGCTTCGTGAGGAAGTTTTCGGTAAGCTTCATCGACGCGTCGTACTGCTTGGCCTGGTTGAGACAGAAGGCCTGTAGTCGCAGGAATTCGACCGATTGGGGCGGTTTGGTGATGGACCTTGCTCGCTGGAAGAGTTGGGCTGCCTCGGGGAACTTTTTCAATCGCATTTTGGCGGTGGCCAGTTCGTTGAGCAGTCCGGGCATTTCGGGCGTTTTGGCGAAAGTCTCGATAACCGGCGTCAGGATTGAAACCACCGTGGCGCTGGAGTTCTGGCGGGAATAGGCCCGCGCCAACCACAAAGTCGCCGACGGTTTTACGGTAGACGTCTTGTTTTTGGGATCGCTGAGCTGCCTGAGATACTGGACGGCTTTGTTGTAATCCTTGATCTCGAGATAAGCCCTTCCCAGGTACAATTGGGCCTTCTCGCGCAGCTTGCTGCGGCTGTGGACCTTCATGAAGCCCAGCAGTTCTTCAATCGCCTTGGTGTATTCTTTCTGCAGGAAGTAGACCACGCCGAGGTCGTAGTACGCGTACTCGCTGTAGACGCCTTTGCTGGCCTTGTCGCCCTTGGCGATCTTGGCGTACATTTCAGCGGCCTCGGCGAACTTTCCGGTCAAGTGCTTGCACTCGGCCAGCCTGAAAATCGCGCGATGGACCAGGGCGGTATTCTTGCTGGTTGCAATGAGCTTCTCGAAGACGGTTGCGGCTGTGGCGTAATCCTCGAGTTTCGACCTGGCCACCGCGCCCTGGAACCGCACCTTGTCGACGTGCGGACAGGTCGGCGCGTTGGTCAGCATCGCGTCAGATGCCGCAACCAGTTCCTTCCACTTTCTCTGGAGATAGAAAGCTTCGACCAGCCCGACCCTGGCGTCGGTGACGGATTTGCCCTTTGGGTCTTTACCGTTGGCGATGGTCCAGGTGAACGCCTTTTCGGCCTCGGGAAATTTATTGAGTTCCAGGAGGCACGAACCCCATAGATTATGCACCTGGTCCTGGGCTTTGATCGACGAACTGCCCACGAGCTTCGCCAGAAGCGGTTCGGCTTCTTTGGGCTTGGCAAGGTTGTACAAACTGATAGCCATCCCCCAGCGGGCCTTGGCGGCCTTGGTGTGGTTGGGATACTTATTTAGGAACCTTTTGTATTCGTCGACCGCCTGCTTGTAGAAGCGGCGATGACAGAGTGAATTGGCGTTGTAGTACAAATCCAAAGCCGGGTCGACCGCATCCTGAGCCCTCGCCGAGGGAACCGGCAAACCCGGCAAGATCATCGCCAACACCAACAGCCACAGCACAATACGCGAGTGTTTCCAGCACAAACCGACCATAAATACCCTCCGGCGCCAAACATCGGACACCGAGTTAAGGTTGAATCGTTATTCTGGCAGCGAGCGGCGTTAACTAAGGCGCCGAAGTATATTCAAACAAACGACAACAAGTCTTTCCAAATTGCAGAGTTTGTAATTTTCCGCGTCTGGTCCGCACCTGCCGCAGCATAGGAATGTATGTAATATTTTCCCTTTCCGCGTTGAAAAACACAACATGAATTTCGCTCACCGCGGTTGGGCGACCGCGAGAAGTTGTGCTTCTAAAATGTTTCTGGACATGGTAATATTGTCGCAAGCCCATGCGTTGGTCTGGGGGGATACTCTACCACCCGAAAGGAACCAGGAATATGTCCGCAGACACAAACGTTCCGGCACGTCACCTGTCGATAATCGACGCGATCTGTGTGGTCGTCGCGATCGTCGTAGGCTCCATGATTTTCAAGGCCCCCTCGTGGGTGGCGTCCAACACGTCCGGACCGCTGGAAATGATGCTCGCCTGGGCCGCGGGCGGTTTCTTCTGCCTCTGCGGCGCCCTGTGCTACGCCGAACTGGCGACCGCATATCCGAAAGTCGGCGGCGAGTACATCTACATCACCCGGGCGTTCGGCAGGCCGGCGGGTTTCGGATTCGTCTGGGCCAGGGCGACGGTCATCCAGACAGGCTCGATTGCGATGCTGGCGTACGTGTTCGGCGACTATGCAGCCGCCGCGTTGAAAATGGGATCGAGCGGACCGATGATAATGGCGCTGATTGCGACAGTCGTCCTGACCATCCTCAACGTGATAGGACTTCGACCGGAAAAATGGATATTGAATACGCTGACTATAGTCAAGATAGTCGGGGTGCTGGCAATTGCAGCGGTGGGGCTGCTGGCCCCGTCTTCTGTCGCGGCCGACCCTACTACCGCACCGGCCGGCGGAAACCCAGGCGCGATCGGCCTGGCGATGGTCCTGGTGCTGCTTACCTTCGGGGGATGGAATGAATCGGCGTACGTAGCCGGTGAACTCAAAGGCCCGCGGCGCAACATGCTCTGGGTGATGACGGGCAGCATCGTGCTGATCACCGCGATTTACCTGCTGGTTAACCTCGCGTACCTTCGCGTGCTGGGATTTGAGGGGATGCGCCAGCATTATAGCACGCTCGCCGCTGACGCCATGACCAGAGTGCTGGGCGATCCGGGCGGTGTGGCGGTGACCGTACTGGTCGCCGTTTCGGTGCTCGGCGCAATGGACGGGTGCATGTTCACCGGTTCGCGGGCAATCTGCGCCCTGGGAGAAGACTACGCCGCATTTCGCCCGCTGGGCAGGTGGCACGGGAGGTTTCAGACGCCGGCCAATGCACTGATCGTCCAAAGTGCTATCGCCATAGTGCTGATAATCCTTCCCTCGCTCGGATGGGGCATCGGCGAACTTGTCGGAAGCGGGTTCCGAACCGCCGCTGATTACACCTTTCCGGTATTTTGGACCTTCCTTTTCCTGACCGGCGTCGGCGTGATCGTATTGCGATACAGGGACCCCGATCGCGAGCGACCATTCCGCATTCCGGGATATCCGCTGACGGTAATCATCTTCGCGGCCATGTGCGGATACATGCTCTACAGTTCCGTGGCATACACGGGAACCGGCGCCCTGATAGGAATAGCAGTCCTCCTGGCCGGACTGCCCGTATACCTTATCTTCGGACGAAAACCGGCATGACGCAATGCCACCAAGGTGTGAGAATTGAAACCCACCTGCGACGCCCGGGCCAAACGCTGCGGCGCGTTGCCCAGGCCGGTGAAGAAGAAAAAGCGTAAGTAACTCCTGCAGACAGTCGCCGTGGACCATTCTTGGAAAACAGGGCGGTTTGCTTTACAGACCAGGAATTCGAGATGACGACGGAACATTCTTCGGGATTTGCGATTTGGAGGGTGGCGCTTCTGCTGCTTGGCGTATGGGCGTGCGCAACGTCCATTATATTTATCAGGCTAAGCAACTGCCCGCCGATACTGCTTACCGGTCTGCGACTGCTGCTGGCGTCAGGTGTGCTTGCCCCGCTGTGCATTCGCGATTTTCGCAAATATCGAAACCGCCTGGGATGGCGCGATTTCCGGGCGACGACGATCGCCGGTTTCGCAATGGGCCTGCACTTCGCCTCGTGGATTGTAGGCGCCCGCCAAGCCAATCCGACCAACGCAAGCCTGATCGTCACCATGATCCCCGCGGTCATGCCGCTGTTCCTGCTGATAATTGTTCGCGAGCGAATTACCCGGGGCGAACTGAAGGGAACGTTCCTGGCGATGGCAGGAGTTTGCGTACTTGGCGCATGGGACGCACGCCTCAGCGCCGAATACTTCACCGGAGACCTGATCTGCTTCGGATCCATGCTGATATTCTGCTTCTACCTGACACTCGGACGCAAAAATCGCCATTTCCCGACGATCTGGCTGTACGTGGTCCCCCTGTATTTCTTCGGCGGAATAGTGTTCGTGACGCTTGGGGCGATCGTCGAATGCGGTATGTGGCACCTGGCGGCGCCCCTGAACGCTCGTGAAATGCTCCTGATCGCCGCGCTCGTGATTTTCCCAACGGTTATCGGGCACTCGATCCTGAACTATTCAGTAAAGCACATGCGAGGGCAGTTGGTGGGTGTAATCAATCTCCTCCAGTTCGTTTTTGTGGGCGTAATGGCCTGGTGCGTAGGCGACAAGACACCTCCCTGGACGATCGCACCGGCATCCGCCCTGGTCCTGACCGGGGCGATAATAGTAGTAAGATCACAAAAGTCGCCCGCGCCGGACGAACTCTAATGAAGCCACACAGAGACCCAGAGGCTCAGAGACTCTGAGTCTCTGGGTCGGACAGTTGATTGCCAGCGCCGACGATAGTAGGATACCGTTTTACGAGGTTTCAGGAGCGTGTGGTATGGCTGATGAAAATAACATCGCTGTCGGCGGCGGCGAGGGCTACTTCGGACCGTTCGGCGGGCAGTTTGTTCCCGAGACGCTCGTGGCTGCTCTGCAACAGCTCGATCGCGAGTTCAACGAGGCGATGGGCGACGAGGGATTTCTCGCCGAACTCGAACGATGCAACCGCAAGATAGGCGGGCGACCGAGTGAACTTTATTTCTGCAAACGCCTGACCGCGCAGCTTGGCGGCGCGAAGATCTACCTGAAGCGCGAGGATATGAACCATACCGGCGCGCACAAGATCAACAACACGCTCGGACAGGCGCTGCTCACGCTGCGCATGGGCAAAAAACGCGTGATCGCCGAGACCGGCGCCGGTCAGCACGGAGTGGCCACTGCAACGGCCGCGGCGGTCTTCGGGCTTCAGTGTGCGGTCTACATGGGCACCGAGGACATTCGCCGACAGGCGCTCAACGTGTTTCGCATGAAGCTGCTCGGCGCGGAGGTCATTCCCGTGACGTCGGGCCAGTGTACGCTTAAAGACGCCTGCAACGAAGCGCTCCGCGAGTGGATGAGCAGCGTCGAGGGCACGCACTACATACTCGGTTCGGTTACCGGTCCGCACCCGTTCCCGACGGTCGTCCGCGAGTTCCAAAGCTGTATAGGGCGCGAAGCCCGGGAGCAGATGCTTTCCGCCGAAAACCGCCTGCCTGACGTGATAGTGGCCTGCGTTGGGGGCGGGTCGAACGCGGCAGGAATATTCACGCCGATGATCGAAGACACTCAGGTCGAAATGGTGGGCGTGGAAGCCGGCGGGCGGAGCATGAACCTCGGCGACCATGCCGCACCGCTATGCGTCGGACAACCGGGGGTGCTGCACGGAAGCCTCAGCTACGTCCTGCAGGATGAAGACGGACAGACCGCAAACGTACACAGCGTATCGGCCGGACTGGATTACCCCGGCGTCGGACCGGAACACTCTTACTGGAAGGAAACCGGACGAGTACGATACACCAGTTGCTCCGACGACGAGGCCATGGACGCACTGATAGCACTAAGCCGCGCCGAAGGTATCATCCCCGCACTCGAGTCCGCACACGCCGTATCCGAGGCAATGAAACTGGCGCCGAAAATGGACTCGGACAAAATCATCCTGATAAACCTCTCCGGACGCGGAGACAAAGACTGCAACGAAATACAGGAAATCCTGGCACGGAGAGAGTGACACAACACCCAACAGCCTACAAGGAACACCCAATGTCCAAGTGAAAACCAAACGGACACGACCAGCGACAATCTCGCTCGGCGCATGGATGTCGTTAAGACGTTGTCGTTACTTGAAAACCGGGCGTTCCCTGTTGGCTATTGGATGTTGATCCGTTCGCCCGTCTCTGTGTTGCACGAAAGACTGATATGAGCACACTGCAAGATAATAGATTCCCCCGCACATTCGCCAAGCTGAAGGCTTCCGGGGCAAAGGCGCTTATGCCGTTTCTGACTGCCGGTTATCCGGACATCGCCGCTACCGGCGCGCTGCTGAAGGATTTCGAGGCGCGGGGCGTGCGAATATGTGAGGTGGGCTTCCCGTTCTCCGATCCTATCGCCGACGGGCCTACTATCCAGGCCTCGTACACCAAGGCACTGGGCGCCGGACTGACCGTTGGCGACATACTCGCCATGTCCGCCGCATATCGCGCCGGCGGCGGGGAAATGGCGCTGGCGGCGATGGTTAGCTACTCGATAGTCTTTCGCCAGGACACCGAAGCGTTTATGGCTGAACTTGTCGCATCCGGGTTTGACGCGTGCATCATCCCCGACCTCCCGCTGGATGAAGCGGCGGCAGCTGAGTCGCTGGCCGCCGCGGCTGGATTGTGCAACGTCATGCTGATCGCCCCGACAACTCCGCCGGAGCGAAGAATCGAAATCGCCCGGCACTGCCGCGGGTTCACCTACTTCATCTCGGTAACCGGAATAACCGGCGAGCGAACTTCGCTACCGGTGGAAACAATCCAGGCCGTCGCCGAACTTCGCAGGCACACCGATACACCCGTCTGCGTGGGATTCGGAATCTCCAATGCCAACACCGTCAAAACCGTATGCGACGTCGCCGACGGCGCGATTGTAGGCTCGGCGATAATCCACCGCATCACCGACGCCATGGACCTGCCAACCGATCAAATGGTCGCCAAAGTGGGCGATTTCGTCTCCGAACTGCTCGAACCGATCCTCTGATTCCGAGCTGCATATGAGAATGATTTTCCGTTTCAGCATGTTTGTTGCTCTCGGCTCGGTTACGTTGTGCGCAACGATCGCCCGGGCCGAACGCCTGACCCGGCGCAAGGCGATCTATCGGATGAAACCCTACACCGGCAGGCACGTTCGCGGTGTCGATACTTCCACGATGCACAAGAAGGTTATGTGCGGATACCAGGGATGGTTCTCCGCAGAAGGCGACGGGGCGCAGAAGGGATGGTTCCACTATTCGGCCCGCGGGCGGTTTGAGCCCGGACACTGCAGCATCGACCTCTGGCCGGACGTGTCGGAACTGGACGCCGAAGAAAAATACGCCACGCCGTTCAAGCACGCCGACGGGACGACCGCCTGCGTGTTCAGCTCCCACAATCGCAAGACGGTCGTGCGCCATTTCAAATGGATGAAGGATTTCGGGATCGACGGCGTGTTCCTCCAGCGCTTCGGCGCGTCGATAAGGTCCGGCCGCGGACTCACCGGGCGAACGATTGTAACGGCAAACGTCCAGGCCGGGGCAAATCTGCACGGGCGGACGTGGGCGATGATGTACGACCTGTCGGGACTCGGCCCGGGCGATATCGCCAAGTACGTTATCGAAGACTTCAAGCTGCTGATCGACAGGATGCAGATACGTCGAGACAAGGCATATCTCCACCACAACGGGCGCCCGGTAGTTAGTGTATGGGGAATCGGATTCAACGATAACCGCAGGTACTCGCTGTCCGAATGCCGTCAACTCGTCAGGTTTCTCAAAAGCGATCCGAAGTACGGCGCCAATACGGTGGTCCTGGGAGTCCCGACCGGATGGCGAACGCTTACCCGCGACAGCGTAAGAGACGAGAAACTCCACGACGTGATTCGAATGGCGGATATCGTAAGCCCCTGGACGGTAGGGCGATATACTTCACCGAACGGTGCGCGGAAGCACGCCGAGGAAACCACCAAATCCGATCTCGCCTGGTGCAAGAACGCCGGGAAAGAGTATCTACCGGTGATATTCCCGGGATTCAGTTGGCGGAACTTGATGAAGGGGCGCCGCGCCAATGCGACCCTCGGGCAGATCCCCAGACGCAAGGGAGACTTCTTCTGGTCACAGGCGGTCGCAAACGTAAAAATCGGCGCAAACATGATATACGTGGCCATGTTCGATGAGATCGACGAAGGGACCGCCATATTCAAGTGCACCAATAATCCGCCGATCGGGGCAAGCCGGTTCCTTACCTATGAAGGCCTTCCGAGCGATCACTACCTCTGGCTGGCTGGGCGGATCGGACGACTTCTCCGCAACAAAATCCCCGCCAACGCGAATATCCCAAAACGCATCAAATCCAAACTCTCCGGGACAAAAGCTCCCGGAAACTAACGGTAAATCGGGAACTTCTCGCCTTCGCATTCATCTAAGGAAGTGGAGGCCGGGGCGATGTATCGTTGCATCAGCCTGACAGCAGCGTTTAGACTCTTTATCGATATGATCGGAATTGTGAAATTTTTGCGGACCCATCCAATGGGCCTGGTGCTCTTGACGAGTCTCATGACGCTGGGCGTTATGGGCGCGACTATAATATTGTATCCGCATTGGGTCGACCAGCAACTGATCGACAAGCTCGCCAGCAGCGAGTTTTCGGTCCGCGGACAGGCGATTATCGAATCCGCCGCCCGCGCCAGGGTCCGCGAGCAGATGGCCCGCAAGCTCACGGCGCTGCTCGATACCGACAGCGACACGCAGTTCTTCGCGATAGTGACCGCCCTCAATGCCGCCAACCTGTTCAAGACCGCCGACCGCGACCCGCTGCATATCGACCGGGCGATAGCGGTGGAATTCGCCACCGCCCCAGACCCCAATACGCGGGTCTGGCTGCTGTCACAGATAATCAACAAGCGGAACGACAACCGCTACATCCGCCAGGCGCTGAAGGCAGCGGCGGAATGCAAAGATGTCAGTGTGCGGGCCGAATCGGCCCTGCTGGCGGCACTGCTCAAAGACGACGCGGTCCTGGGTAAACTGATGGGCGACGAAGAATCGGCGCCCCGGGCGGCAGCGGCGCTCGATGCGGGTTTGGCCGGACGCCGGGCGCTAGCGGGGACGATCACCGAGATGCTCACCGACACCGATGCGAAAGTCGCCGCCAATGCGGCCGCCGGACTGGCGCACCTGAACCCCGAAAAGTACAGCCGGAAACTTTGCACGCTGTTGACCGAAACCCGCAACGAGGACCTCCGCGAGCGGCTCTGCAGCGTGATGATGATTCTCGACAACGCCCTAGCCAAAGAAACCGTGGGCGAGCTGCTGACCTCGACGCGAGGAAAACACCTGCCTTCGCCAATGACACTTCTGGCCGCCGGTAAACTCGGCGCCGACGGCGCAGCCGACGATATCCGCACCGTACTGGCAGCGGCCTTAAAGGACCGCAAGACCAACCGGCGCACAGTCCACGCGGCGATCGTAGCGGCCGGTCAACTGAACATCCCGGTCCGACGCGAACTCTACCAGATCTGCAGGATGTACTGGAACCCCGACTGGCGGGCCGAACTGATGTTTGCTTCAGCGGCGAGACTGTTGGGACGACAGGCGAAAGACAATACCGGGCAGACCGGCGACGCCGCAACACGCCGGGACTGCGAGAAACTGCTGATCGGTGCGGCGTACTACGCTCATCGCCGACCGGTAACGCGCCCCGCAACAAGGGTGCAGACAACACCCATAGCTTCGGCCGCCGCGGCTACGGCATTGTGGTTGCTGAATCCATCGTCCGAGACAACCGTGCAGCTCGAAAAAGTCGCCGGCGCCCCCGGAACCTTCGAATTTACCGGGCGGAGCATCTCCGGGGCAAGGGTGGTGATGGACGCGGCGGAGCAGTCGATACTTGCCGGCGACTATATAGCGTGGCACGTCGGGCACAGCGGGCGGCCTGAGGCTTTCAAACTCGCCCTGCGAATGCTCCCTCCGCTCAACGCCCCACCGGGTCAGCACGTTTATAACGAGAACATCCGCGGCGCCGGTGCGATGCTGCTTGCCTTTTCCGCACGAACGGACGATCAAAAACGCACCGCAATTCAGCGCATTACCGAGCGGCTGGAGCCAGGAACGAACCACGGCGGGGAAGACGACCCGGTGCTCGCTGGGCGATATCGCTGCGCCCTGCTTATACTTGGCGATCGGGATCAACTGGAAGTCGTTCGCAACCAGCGAAACGACGGAGGACACGCCGTACCGGCGGCGTTTACAGCACTGGCTTGCGCCGGCGAGATCGAGACCCTGGACTACCTGTTGCACAACACGCACATCCCCGCCGAAGACGTCGCGGCATACATGATATACGACGGGCTGGGACGCGTTCTGGCCCTCTGCGCCCCCGACCTGCCGAAAGTAGCCCCCTCGGCGCCCATCCGAATCCAATTGTGGCAGGCGCACATCCTTCAGGACTATTACGTTCTTCATCGCGGCACATTGGCCCTGGGACTGAAACGATGAGCGGCGCAGTTGGCACGATATGGTCGTCGCTCGCCGCCGGGGCCGGGGCGCTCGGCGACCTGATCTTTCCGCGCACCTGCGCGGCATGCGAGTCTCCGGACGTTTCGACCGGGCTGTTATGCACATCGTGCAACATCCGCCTGCTGTCGCTGGTGGCGCTGTCGTACTGCCCGCGATGCGGAACGACCGCAGGACCATATCTACCCACCGGCGACGACGGCTGTGCGGGCTGCCCGACAACGCTTCCGCGATTTGCCCGGGTCTTCCGCCTCGGACCCTATACCGACCCGCTCCGAAGCGTGATACGCGAACTCAAATATCACCGTCGCGATACGATGCGCCGGCGCCTCGGACACATGCTCGGCCAGTTGGTCGCAACCGCAACGGACGACGACGAAACAGCCTGCCAACTGGTCATGCCGGTGCCGATGCACTGGCGGAGGCGACTCGTTCGCGGATGGGACCACGCCCGCGCACTGTCCGCAGCGGTCGCGCGCGAACTGCACCTGCCGGTCGGACATGAACTGGTCCGCCTTCGCAACACGCCTCAACAGGCCCGCCTGCCGCGCTCCAGGCGAATCGAAAACGTCAGGGGCGCATTTGCAGTCAGGAAGGCAAAAGCGCTGTCCGGGGCGAGTATCCTGCTGGTCGACGACGTGACCACAACCGGCGCCACCGCCAACGAAGCAGCCCGCACACTCCTGCAGGCCGGCGCCGCACGGGTAACACTGGCGGTAGTTGCAAAAGGCGAACCACCAACAGCATACGCACAGGCATCCGCCTAGTTTTTCAAGAAATATCCAGTCATATTGGGGCGCGCTTGGCGATTCTCAGTTGCTCTTAAACGGGAATGTCTGTATTTTCGGGTGACGTAAGCGGAGGTTGGTTTTATATCTCACCCGCACAGAACCGGAAAGACCACATGAAGACAAGCATCGACATACTGAGCGAATCGAAGTACCTCGCGGAGGAGTCGAAGACGTGGGCCGATCTATCCAACGCGATTTTCGACCCGGTCGACGGCCTTGTGGCCAAACGCTTCCCGGACGCCGCGGAACGCACCGCCTTCTGCAAAAGCAACACGTATGTGGCGATGCATGGACTCGTGAAAAAGAAGATGGAGTAAACAGGAGTTATCGCCACGCCCAAATCCTAGGAAAACAATCTATTCCCCGGTCGCCTTCCGAAGGACTCGCAGACCGCGTCGCGCAAAGGCGCCCGCAAGAAGCTCCGCCCGCCGGTGAAATGGCACGGCGGGAAGAACTATCTCGCGAGGCGCATTATCGATCGCTTTCCATCGCATCGTATCTACCTCGAACCGTTTGGGGGCGCCGCGTCGGTGCTCCTGAATAAACCGCCGGTGGAAGTCGAGGCGTACAACGACCTCGATTTGCGAATCACAAGATTCTTCCGCATTCTGCAAAGCCAAGGCCCCCAGTTCGTCGAACGCGTGCAGTTTATCCCTTACAGCCAGAAGGAATTCGCCGACGCCGCGTCCTACCCTCCCGACGCGTCGGATTTGGATAAAGCTATCTGCGATTTCGTTCGATGGCGTCAGTCTTTCGGAGGCCAGGGCAAGAGTTGGAGTTGCACGACATCACGGGCCAGGGGCGGTATGGCCGGCGACGTAAACGCCTGGTGGACCGCTATCGCCCAGTTACCAGATGTCATCGATCGGCTCAAGAGGGTGCAGATCCTGCACCAGCCCGCTTGCAAGGCCATTAAACGCTTCGACGGGCCCGAGACGTTGATCTACTGCGACCCGCCGTATCTGCACGAGACGCGCGCCGCCAACAGTTGCGACGTCTATGGCGTCGAGATGTCGGAAGACGATCACCGGGAACTCGCTTCGGTGCTTACGTCCTGCAAGAGCAAAGTGGTTTTGAGCGGATATCCATCTCCACTTTACGACGAATTTTTCGGGTCGTGGCGACAAGTGGAATACAACATCGCAAATCATTCCGCCGGCGGTAAGACCAAAGCGCGAAAAACTGAAGTCCTCTGGATCAAGGACTAACGGCGCCGCCCCTATCGGCGGTATGACGCCAGGAAGGCTTCGAGCAGTTCTTCCTGGCGGGCCCGCATTTTTCCGGCCGCTTGTGGAGTTGTATCGTCGTAGCCCATCACATGCAGCAGCCCGTGGACGATGTAGAGCATCAGTTCGCGCTGGGGACCAATGCGGCGCGATTTCGCCTCGCGAACGGCGACGTCCGAACAGACGATCACCTGTACGGCCATCCCGGCGCCCGGGACCGACAGGTCGAAACTCAGAACGTCGGTGGAACCGGCGTGCTGCAGGTAGCGCCGGTTCAACGCGGCGATTTGGCGGGAAGTGACTATCGCAACGTCAACTTCGTCGAGCGGTTTTGATTCAGCCGACGCGACGAACTCGACCAGCGCGGTGATTTTCTTTCTTGGTGCGCGGAGGGCTTTTTGAGATGAAGAGATATTAACTGTCAACATTTTGCGAAACGCCCTGGTCGGCGCCATTGGCCCGTGAAGCAGCGGCGGCGTTTTTTTTCTCGCCGTTTTTGCGGTTGTTTCCGTTACCGTTGCGGCCGTTGGATGAAGGTATTTCAGCCGCGGCGGGTTTTTCTCCCGGAGGTGTGGGATAGGCGATGCGTGCGTGGTATATTCCGCAGAGGCTCTTTATCAGCGAAGTTTCTATGGCGTGTACTTCTCGAAGGGTCAGGTGGCAGTGATCGAGCTGCCCATCCATCAGTCGCCGCTGGACCATGGAGTGGACCTGGCTTTCGATACGTCCGGGTGTTGGGTCTTCCATGGACCGCACGGACGATTCGGCTACGTCGGCGAGCATCAGGATACCGGCTTCCTTGCTGTTGGGTTTCGGTCCCGGATATCGGAACTCGACTTCGTCTGGCGCCCGGTCGGCTTCGGAGGCCCGTTGGCGGGCGGCTTCTTCGTAGAAGTGGTGGACCAGTGTAGTACCGTGGTGGGTGGCGATAAATTCGTGCAGCACGGTCGGAAGGTTGCACTCTTTGGCCATTTCGATACCGTCTTTTACGTGCCCGACGATTATCAGGAGGCTCATTGCCGGTGAGAGATTATCATGCTTGGAAGGCATGGTTCCCTGGTTTTCGACGAAGTACTCGGGTTTTCGCGTTTTACCTATATCGTGGTAGTAAGCCCCGACCCTCGCCAGCAGTCCCCTTGCGCCGATGGCTTCTGACGCGGATTCGCACATTGCCCCGAGCTGCAGCGAATGGTTATACGTACCTGGCGCCTGAGTTGCCAGTCGGCGAAGCAGGGGCCTGGACGCATCGCACCATTCCAGCAACGTCATGCTGGTGGCCACTTTGAAAGCCCGCTCGATAATGGGGAGAACTCCCTGCACCAGGAAGCCGGCCAGCAGTGCGAAGCCCGCGGCCCACAGTCCGTCGACCAGCGCGAAAAGCCACGGTATCTGTTCGGCCCAACTGCAGGCCCAGACGGCGAGAAAAACGATTGCGGCGCTGATGGCGGATACTTCTATCAGCTTGCTCCTGGTGCGGACCTCGCGGAGCAGGAATACGCACGGCATGACGCCGGCGCACATTACGATCAGCATACTGAAGTCACCGCGTAATTGCAGTGTCACCAGCATCGCCAGAATCAAACCTAGCGTCATGGCGAATCGCTGGTTGTAGGTGATCGCCATAACGCACGATATCATCACGACCGTGAGAACGGCCGAATGAGGATTCCATCCGAGCGCCGAGACCATGATCCGGCTGATCGCCAGCATGACCAGCAGCACCGCGACAACGGTCAGGGCGCGCAGGTGGTTGGTGACGATTCGACCCTGGTATCTCGCTATGTAGGCACACAGAAGTACGGTGACCATCAGTATCTGGATTGCGCGTCCCGCGGCGCGGGCCCAGATGCCCGAGATGCTCCCCTGGGCCAACCAGGCCCGATGCTCTCGAGCGAGCAATTCCAGTTCTCCGCCTTCCAGAGGCTTCTCCGATCGCCCCCCCGCCCGGCTTCGGTCCACTAGTATCTGCCCCGGTTCGTAGCGGTCTCGCGCCGCCGGTGGAGGGTTGTCTCGCGTGTACTGTTCGGTCTTCGCGATATCCGCCTCCGTTGCCGCCTCGTCGTAGTTGTACAGCGGAGAAGCGGCCAGTTGATCTGCCAGGAATGCCTGGAGAGAATCGACGAGGGGGCCGTCGGCAGATGCCCCGGCAAGACGTCCTGCCGCCGCGACCACGCGCGCCGTATCGTTCTGCGCGATCAGTTGGTCCCTATTGATCGAAAGAGACCATCCGCTGCCTTTGAATATCGAACTTCCGGCACGACGTGACATCTGGCGATCGACCTGATCTCCGGATACTATCGCCATTTGCACCAGGCCGGCTTTCAGCGATGTGGTGATTTCGTCGAACCTGTGTCTATTGGTTTCCTCGAGCATTGCCTTCCAGGCCGCCAGTGAGGCATCGTCGAGGGCAAACTGTTGGCGAAGGTCATTATCGAGATTCGCCGGTTGAGTGGTCGCCTTGAGTCTTCCTGGAAGCGCCTTGACGATCGATACGATCGCGTCGATTCGATCTTCGTCGGCGACAAAAGTCGCCGGAGTGGATTCTCGCGAAAGTCGCACCTGGTCTTCGAGGCGTGTCAGCGAAGGCACCTCGAATCTGACGCGCGCCCTGATGTCGCCTGGAATGTACTGTCCCTGGCGATACGGCAGGGGGTCCAGCGGGCAGATATCCAGCAGGCACGCGACGATCCAGAAGCCCATACCAAACAGGAGCGAAACCGGGCCTCCGAACGTTCGGAAACGCTCCCACAGAGTCGGGCTGTCGGCCGATATGTCCTTGCGGACTTCAAGGCGACGATGCTTGATCTTCTTTTTTTTGAAAGGCCACACCGAACTTGTATCCTGAATCGGCGCCCATTTAATAGTAGTATTCCAGTTAATACCAACCGTCAGTTTTCAGCTACGACCTTAAAACCCGCGAGACCAAGAGCATTAACCATCACCTGCCAACCATTGGCTGTTAGTCATTAGTCGTTAGCTGATAACTGATAGCTGAAAGTTAACAGCAATTATCCAAACATTGCCCGACCCATGCAATCACCATTTGGGCAACGTTATATCTGATCGGTGTTTTCCAGAGAGCAAATGAGTCGGGAGCGATATTTTGGCGTCAGGCCAGGTCAAATGTCGTAACGATAACAAGCTTATTCTGCGTTGTTCTCATGCCAAGTTGCGTTGTATTCTTAGGAGTCGTCTCGCCCGTACGCATCGACGATATTCTGCACGAGGCGATGGCGAACTATGTCCTGGCGGTCGAGATGGACAAAATCGAGCCCCTTGATACCCGAGAGCCTTCGTTTCGCATC
>Ga0180429_10001438_pt1 | contig 20280 bp, 9 predicted proteins | sample SS_ome_FD_132428 | JGI IMG/M metagenome (GOLD analysis project Ga0180429, IMG submission 132428) | Hypersaline lake sediment archaeal communities from the Salton Sea, California, USA - SS_1_S_1 metaG | ecosystem: Environmental > Aquatic > Non-marine Saline and Alkaline > Hypersaline > Sediment ...
ATGCAAATGCTACCGATGTGACCATCAAGATCAGTTCCGATCTTGTATCGATTCGCGACAACGGGCGGGGAATGACGCCGCCTGTTGCGCAATCGGCCATTCGGCTAGGTATGTCCGAAAAGGACCCAACACAAGACGTTGGGTTTCGGGGGATTGGTATCTACAGTGCTTTCAATATCTGCGAAACACTGGAGATACTTACGCGACCATCTAGGGGAGCCACTTCCAGAATTCTCTTTGAATTCTCGCGAATCAGAGAGTCTCTTGCAGAAGAAGAAGGAGCGAGGATGAGTGGTGAACCGTCCCAGCTGCATCTTGAGCAGTTGCTGTCCGGGGCTGTTTCGGTGGAGCAAGTTGATGCGAGCCGGCTTCGCGGAAAGGGTACGCTCGTTATGATGATCGGCATTCGGAGTGAAGTGTACAAGAAGTTGACTGCGCGAACGAAAGTCCGCGAATACCTTGAATCGGTTGTGCCTGCACCATTCAGCCCAAGTTTTCGATATAGGAGCGACGTTGAAAGAAAGTTCCAAGATGAGGACTACCGCACCGTCAATCTGAAACTGGACGTCGATGGTCGTGTTGAACGATGTTTCAAGCCGTATTCAAATGACATGTTTACTCATGAAGGCGACATAAAGCCGAAGTTCTTCACAATCAAGCACGAGTTAGGCAAAGGTAAGTTGGGGTTTGCGTGGGTGTGCATTAATGACGCTCGTAAGGTTCTGCCAAGTGTCCATCTTCGGGGACTTCTCGTCAGAAAATTCGGCTTTGCCATTGGCGACCGAGACTACTTCGCAAAGCGATTTTCTCGTGCGGTGTTTAACAAGCGAATAACTGGTGAGATCATCATTACTCACTCGGGGCTTTTGCCCAATGCTGCGCGCACCGACTTCGAGCCAAGCCCCCTGCGCGATAGCCTGTACATGGCACTTGACAAACTCGCATCGCAAATCTCCACGTGGGCGGAAGGCATCCAGGACGATTTCAAGGCCACAGAAGTATTGGAAGCCACTTCGTCATCGACATTCAAGGCCATTCAGACAATCCAAGAATCGGAGCGAGATATTGGTGGGCTCTTGCTGTTGAATAACCAATTGGCGTTGCACGAGAAGGACCTTGATAGGTATAAGCGGCGTTTGCAGAAGAGCAACCCGGAGTTGCTTGAGCGGACTCTAGCGGCTCTGAAGGAGGGCAAGTCTCAGATCGCCGAGATATTGAAAGCAAGACCGCAGGCGAAGGGAAAACGGCAACGCGTTAAGCGGAGACGGCGGGCCCAGGCTGCGGCTCCAAGCGAGAGCGAATTGACTCACGCCAAGGACAAGCCGGCAAACCTGTCAGAATTGTTCTCGGCCTTGGATGTGGACGTGAGCAAGGAGGTCGGCATCTTTGTCGACTATCTTGAGCAAGAAGTACTTCAGCGCAAACTTGGCCCGCAAGAGTATTCCAACTTCCTCGAAGAGCTTGGAGAATACTTGGAGAAGACGTTGTAGTATGCCAGAGTTTCACGACCATGAACGCAAGAAGACCGTACGCTTGCAGTGGGATACGCCGATACTGCGATGGCTGTACGAGCGATGGAATACGAAGTACTTCTACTGTGGCTTGCCGGGTCCGGCTGCGCTCGACATCAAGTTGTGGCAACCAATGATTCGCCGAGTAGTGGCCTTCGAACTTGAGCGTGAAAGGACGAATAGACCAAGGCAGAACATCGAAGAACTCAGCCGCAATCTCACGGTTATGGACATGCGACATGCTGTGTTCTGTGGTTCTCTCGAAGAAACGATCCTCTGGCGTGAAGACGAGGATGGAACCAAGTTTGAGCTTGATGAGTTCGTAACATTATTCAACCTGGATTTCTGTGGGCGTATTACAGAGCGAATAGAAACTCCGAAAGGAAAGAGATGCCTCCGATTTGAGGCTATTCGCGAAATCCTCACAATTCAACGGAACCTGTTTCGGGAGACGGGTGAAGGCCGGTTCATAATCCTTATTACGGCTCATGATTCCTTTGAAGTGAATGCCATGGGGCAGTTTCTTGCAAGACCTGACATGCCGAAGGCTGCAAGTCAATTTGCGGAAAAAGCTGCGAGTAGCCGACCGCTTTCAAGTACCGGGTCCGCACACAACACGGATCTGCTCAGGCTGTTTGTATTTTCCTGTTTACGGGAGTATTTCCACGGACAGAATGTCTGGTCGGTGTTCTTGCCAACCGTATCCTATTTCGGAACATCAAAGAGTACTCGAATGATGCATTTGGTCGCGGTTTGTAGAATGGAGAAGCAAGAATCTCCTTTGGTTATTGAGAGCCAATCTCTTGAAGAGTTTCTCGAAATGAAGGTTGTCCGCGCAACCGACGACACTATTAAGGTGGAGCAAGACAGCATTGGATTGAATGCCAGTGTTGCTAATCCTACAACTCTCCTGGAAACGTACCTGAGCCAATGAGCGGCCTGGGGTACATCGAGAGGTGAGAGGCGATGAAGGTACTATTGGTTGAGCCTGATTTTCCAATACAGGTCAAGAGCCGCAATCATTCCCATTTTTTGCCTATCGGCCTGTTGAAGATTGGCTCGTACCATAAGGAACTGGGCGACAAGGTTAAGCTAGTTCGCGGCAACAAGAAGGTCGGATTCAAGCCCGACCGAGTTCTTATAACGTCCCTTTTTACGTATTGGTCAAGCTACGTTCATGATGCAGCAGCGTTTTACCACAAAGCGTATCCTGATGCTCAGATCGAAATCGGCGGAATCTATGCATCATTGCTACCGAAGCAATGCAAGCGGAACAGCCACTTCGCGGTAGTCAGGAGGGGTTTGTATCGACGAGGTGCCGCGGAAAGGGTCGTCCTTGACTACTCCTTGCTGCCCGAAGAATTGGACTACCAGATTGTTCACTTGTCGCGAGGATGTCCTCGGCGTTGTGCGTTCTGTGGAACCTGGCAAATCGAGCCAAGGTATACGTATGAGAAGTCCGTTCTTCCAAGAATACAGAAGAGGAAACTCATTTTCTACGACAATAACTTCCTGGCCAATCGGCGTATAGACCACATACTGAGAGAGCTGCGTGATTACCGGACCGAGAAAGGGCTGCCGCTTTTGTGCGAAAGCCAAAGCGGGTTTGAACTTGACTTGCTCACCCCCGAAAAGGCGCAGCTTCTGCGGGATGCGCACTTCGTCAGACCGCGAATTGCATGGGATGGCCCGTATCGTATGTGGCCAAAGGTTCGCAGTGCGGTCAGGTTGCTGAGAGATGTGGGCTATGGACGAAAAGACCTCTTTGTCTTCACGATCTATAACCAGAGATTGTCGTACTCCGAGATGCGCAAGAAGCTCGATGCTTGTAGGCGGTGGAACGTCCGTGTCATTGACTGTCGATACAGACCGCTCACGTGCACGAAAGACAACTATCGGCCAGGGCCCGCGCTTCAAGCACCTGGAGAGTATTACATTCATCCTGGATGGACGGACCGTCAAGTCAGGCGCTTCCGTCGAGCGGTTCGATGGCAAAATATAGCCATTCTATTGAATCTACCCAATGGCCGTTACGTCAAGGGCTGCGAACGCCGCAAAGTAGCAGTCGCGCCTAACACGGAAAAGTGATTCCGAAAAACTCGACCTGTCGCCTACACAGCAAGATTGCGGCGGTCGTTCTTCGAGCCGAGGGGCTTGTCGAGCGTTTCTACTGCGACCGGTCGGGACGGGTGTATTCTGCACGCAGCACAACATTGCCGCGCAATACTACTCGTTGTCCGGTCGGGTGGAGACGTACGTTTCCTTGGGCGGCGACTTCCTCTACCTAGCGATGCTGATGGACTTCAGATTCATCAGCGCTCCCTTGGGGATCGCCTTGGGCTTGACGGTCAACTCGTGGATGCCGGCGGCCAGCGTGACGTTGCCCAATTCGATCGTCTGGAACTTGGTCCAGTCGCCGGTGGCCGCAATTGTTCCGGATAGTTCTTGCCCGCCGGTCGCGACGACAAATTCGCCGTCCTCGCTGCCGTCCGTGCAAGACCAGGTCAACGAGACGGCAAACGTGCCGCCCTGCTCGACGGCCAGCCGCCAGGAGGCAAAGTCTTCGGTCTTCGTCCAGGAACCGATGTTGTCCTTGCCCTCGCCGACCTCGTACTTGATCGCGTCGCCGTGCAGCGTGGCCGTCTTGGCCATCATGAGCACCCGGCCGTCTTTCGCTTGGCGCACGGTGGTGCCCAGCTCGAACGCCAGCAGCGCGGCCTGTTGCTGGGCCCATTCGACGTCGGCCGGCTCGGCGGAATCCGCGGCCGACTGGACCTCCGCGCACAGGAAGTCGTACGTTTTGTCGGAACCGACGGCCTGCTGGAACTTCGCCTTATCGCTCCCGCACGCGGCGGGAAAGTATGCGGCCAGCGCCTCAATGGCCTGACGCCGGCCCGCGTCTTGGAGGTCCGCGACGGATTTCGACAACAGCAACGCCGCCGGCGCGGGCGCCTTGCCCGGGTCACGCGTAATGGCCGCCGCCGCCACGCCGGCCAGCGGAGCCTGCCAGGACGCACGCTTCTCGGCCAGCTTGGCCAACTCGTCAATCGGCTCGGCCGCAAGCCTGTCGGCCTTGAACCGCAGCGATTGCAGCCAGGACTCGGCCTCGGGGTCGTCGGGCCGGCGCGTGAGCTTGTACACCAGAAGCTGCACCAGGTCGACGTGCTTCAACTCGCCGGCGAGCACCTGCGGTTGGCTCTGGCCGGGCGTTTGCCAGTAGACAACCAGCCGCTCCGGCCCGGTCGTCTCGACGAACTCGATGCGGACCTCGTGCAGCCCGGCGGTCAGCTTCACCGTGCCCGGCTTCTTCGAGTCATCGATGACCGGCTGCCCGTCGAGCCACAAGCGGCAAGTATCGTCGACCACGCTGGAGAAGGTGTAATCCCCATCGGCCGGGACCTTGATCAGTCCCGACCAGCGAATGCCCATGTTGTCGTTCCGGTCGTCGGGGTAGCCGAACTGGCCCGGTTCGATCTGCATCGTCGTGGTTAGGCGATCGAACAGGCGGGCCTTGAAGCCGGCGTCGAAATAGCTGCCTTCCAGGCCGGAACCCAGCAGCGAGAAGGGCTCGGCATGCTCGGCCGCCCAGAGCCGAACGGGCAACTCCTTCGCGTCTAGCCGCTCGGCGACAAAGTCGCGCAGCGTCGCCGAGGCACCCGGAACCTTCACGGCCTTGTCGAAATCCTCAACCTTGTTTGCAAACAGTTGCGGCAGCGTCGTTATCAACGCGCCGACGAGTACCCGCTGCTGCCGGTCATCCGCTTTGGCAACCAGAGGCCACAGATGCTCGGGTAGCGTTTTTTCAAAGGTGTCGTCCAAATGGCCGTTGCGCAACACGCGGGCCAGAACCTCGGCCGCCGACATGGCCGATGGGCCGTCGGCTTTGACCAATGCCAGCAGATCCTCCGCCAAGGGTTGGTCGATGCGGTCTACCATTCGTCCCAGCCGCGAGGAGATCTCCTCCGACTGCTGGAAGTCGGGGTCGTGTTGGAGTTGCCAGACCAGCAACTTTTCCCAGGCCGGACACGTAAGCGAGTTGCGAGAGAGCAGTTCGGCCTGATCGTTGCCCGGCTGTTGCCAGTTCAACACGAGTTTCGCGTCCGGACCGATCGTCAACCGCAGGTCCACGGCATGGAGTCCGGCCGTTAGCTCGACCGGCTTGCCGGACTGAATCGTCTGACCGGCCACCTGCATTTCGACAGGCGACCCTTTGGCGGCGTCGATCGCGAACACGTACGGCCCGTCGATCGGGCACTTCAGGTAGCCCGTCCAACGGATCGTCTCGCCCACACTGGCCTGCGCCGCCGAGGTCACGGCGGCCAGATCGGCCAGATTCAACTCGACGCCGTGATGGCGCTCGCGCATGGGAGGCCCGTCGGGCGTTGTGAGCCTCTCGATCCACAGTCCCGGAAGACCGAGGCCGAACGGGGCGGCATGTTCCGTTGCCCAGGCAGCCAAGTTCGGCTCTTCGGCGTCGATCCGCGCGGCGACGAAGTCGCGTAGCGTCTGGAAAACACCGTCGACCTTCACGGCCTTGTCGAACTCCGGGCCGCTGTTTGCGAACAGCCGTCCGATCGCCTCGATCAGCGCGCCGATGACCACCCGCCGTCTTTCGCCGTCCGCCTTATCAACGAGTGGCCAAAGCTGCTCTGGAAGGGTCTTTTCGAAGGTATCGTCCAAACGGCCTTTGCGCAACACGCGAGCCAGGACCTCCGCGACGGGCATCGCCGATGGGTTGTCCGGTTCGATCAACGGCAGAAGATCCTCCGTCAGCGTCTGGTCGATGCGGTCGACCGTGCGCGCCAGTCGGGAGCAAATCTCCTCGGATTGCGGTGCGTCGGGTCCCTGTTGGAGTTGCCAGACCAGCAATTTCGTCCAGGCCGGACAGGCAAGATAGTTCTGATTGAGCACTTCGACCTGATCCGTGCCCGGCCGGTGCCAGTTCACCACAAACTTCGCGTCCGGACCGATCGTCAACCACACTTCCATGGCGTGCGGACCGGCCGCTAGCTCGACCGGCTTTCCGGACTGGATTGTCAGACCGGCTACCTCTATTTTGACGGGCGACGCCCGGCCGGCGTCGATCGTGAACACGTAGGCCCCGTCGCTGGGGCACTTGAGGTAGCCGGTCCATCGGATCGTCTCACCTTGTCTGGCCTGTGCCGTTGCCGTCACGGCGGCCAGATCGGCCAGATTCAACTCGCTGCCGTGATGGCGCTCGAGCACGGCAGCACCGTCGGGCGTTGTAAGCCTCTCGATCCACAGTCCGGAAAGACCCAGGCCGAATTGAGCGGCATTTTCCATTGCCCATGCCGCGGCGTCCGCCTCTTTGGCATCGAGCCGCTCGGCGACGAAGTCGCGTAGCGTCTCGAAGGCACCCTCGACCTTCACGGCTGTGTCGAAATCTTCGCCCTTGTTTGCGAACAGTTGCGGCAGCGTCGCGACCAGGGTGCCCATGAGCACCCGTTGCCGTTGGCCTTCCGCCTTGGCGGCGAGCGGCCAGAGTTGCTCTGGAATGGTTCTTTCAAAGTCGTCATCGAGATGGCCGTTGCGCAACACCCGGGCCAGAAGCTCCGCCACCGGCATCACCGACGGGCCGTCCGGCTCGATCAACGCCAGCAGATCAGTGGCCAGCGACTGGTCGATGTGGTCTAACATTCGTGCCAGCCGTGAGCAGATCTCTTCGGACCGCTGTGGGTCGGGATCGTGCTGGAGTTGCCAGACCAGCAACTTCACCCAGGCCGGACAGGCAAGCGAGTTGCGAGAGATCAATTCGGCCTGATCCTTGCCCGGCTGTTGCCAGTTCAACACGAGTTTCGCGTCGGGACCGATCGCCAACCGCAGGTCCACGGCGTGGAGGCCGGCCGGTAGCTCGACCGGCTTGCCGAACTGAATCGGCTGAGCGTTCACCTCCATTTCGACCGGCGACCCTTGGGCGGCGTCGATCGTAAACACATACTTGCCGTCGCTGGGACACCTAAGGTATCCGGTCCAGCGGATCGTTTCGCCCTGCTTGGCCTTTGCCGCTCCGATCACGGCGGCCAGATCGGCCAGGTTCAACTCGACGCTATGATGGCGTTCGAGCACGGGAGGGCCGTCGGGCGAGGCGAGCCTCTCGATCCACAATCCGGAAAGCCCCATGCCGAATTGAGTGGCATGTTCCGTTGCCCAAGCGGCTACGTTCGTTTCTTCGGCGTCGAGGCGCTCGGCGACGAAGTCGCGCAGCGTCTGGGAGGCACCCTCGACCTTCACGGCCGTGTCAAAATCCTCGGCCTTATTTGCGAACAGTTGTGGGAGCGTCGTGGCCAGCGCGCCGATGAGCACCCGTTGCCGTTGACCTTCCGTCTTATTCGCAAGCGGCCAGAGTTGCTCGGGAAAGGTCTTTTCAAACGTGTCGTCCAAATGACCGTTGCGCAACGCGCGGGCCAGGACCTCCGCCGCTGGCATGGCCGCCGGGCCGTCAGGTTCGATCAACGCCAGCAGATCCTCGGCCAGGGGCTGGTCGATGCGGTTGACCATCAACGCGAGTCGCCCGGCGAGGGGTTCGGCTTGCAGCGGTCTTTCGGTCGCCTCCCAAGTCAACACCTTGGGCCAGTCGGGGCAGATCATGCGATCCGACGGTATCACCTCTGGCTCTTGCTTGTCGGGAGGTTTCCACGAGAGCACCAGCTTGGTCTCCGCGTCGGTGAGTCTCAACTCGACGACCATCGGCTGCATCCCGGCGGGGAGTTCCAATGGCTTGCCCGGTTCGACCGCGTTGCCACCCAGGCGGATCGCGGCTTGTTTGTTCGAGTCGATCGAAAAGGTGTATTCTCCTTGGAACGGCACGTTGAGATATCCTTCCCAGCAGATTCGCTTTGCCAGACCAAGCCGCAGGGAGGCAAGGTCGGGGAAGTTCATCGAGCCGTTGAGCCGCTCGTCCAGCGGAGTGTCTCCCTCCGCCGGTTCCCGGTTGGCATAGGTTTTTGCCCACAGACCCTGCAACGCCAGTTGAACCGCCCCGGCGTGTTGCATGGCCCATCCGGCCACCTCGGGCTGCTCGTCGTCGAGTCGCTCGGCGATGAACGCGCGAATGTAGCGGTAGGCGTCCGGCGACTCGGCCTGGGTGTCAAACTTCGCCGTGTCCCCTCCGGCACGACGGACCAGGTGGTTCACCAGCGAGGCGACCACCCGTTGCTGTCGGGCACCGGTGATCTGATCGCTAACGTCGAGCAGCAGTGCCAAGAGTTGCGTCTCCCACTCGGGCGGCGGTTCCGCGTGAGCAATGGAGTAATCCAGCAGTTCGGCAAGCAACGCCGCGATGGCCGGACGGGCCGGTCTGTCGGTTTCTGCAACGGCCATCAGCTTCCCGGCCAACTCCTCGTCGACTCGTTCCAAGCTGTAAATAAGCTGATCGGTCAACTCATTGGCACGGGGTAGATCGCACTCGCGCCCGAGCCACCAGATCAGCATCCGGGTGCGGTCGGCGCATGCCAGTCGTTCGGCGGGGATACTCTGCTTGTTCAGGTCGGGACCCTCCCAGAAAACATCGAGCCGGGGCTGATCGGTCGAAGCACCGTCGCCGGGCAGGTTCATCACCGCTTGCACTTCGTGCCACCCGGCCGAGAGCTTCACGGGCTCGTCCACGGCCGTTGGCTTTTCGTCCACGAAAAAGGTGGTCGGGGAAGTCTCGGCACAGTCGACCGAAAACGTATAGTCGCCCTCGGCCGGCACGTCGAGAAAGCCCTCCCACCGAATAGTCTGGCCCTGTTCGACGGGCCCGGTTTTGCACAGGGTGGCGAGATCGGTGAAGTGCAAGGCGGGGTCGAGACGCTCGTCGAGCACCGGCGCGTCGTCGGGCTGATCGAGTCGGATATATGCCCACAAGCCCGCCGCCTTCATCTCGAGCGATGCGGCTCGGGCAAAAGCCCAGAGGCGGTCTTCGGGCTTTTCGCTCTGCAGGCAGGCGACCACGTAATCGCCCAAGAAGCTATAAGCCTCTTCGTTGTCCAGCAGTTGGTTCAGGGCCTTGCCGTCACGGCGGTTGACTTCTTCGAGTACCAGCACCAGGGCCCCGATGGCTCGCCGCTGGAGCGGGCCTTCGGCGCTGAGAGCCACCTCGTACAGCGCGCGCGGCAGGCGTTCGTCGACCTCGATAGCCGTGAGTCCGGGCTGCTCGTTCTCGTTCTCTTGGGCAGCTTCCGGCTCGACAGCTTCCGGTTTGGCAGTCTCGAGTTGGACGCGGATGGATCGCTCTACCCGATCGATCAGCACGTCCACCGCTCCGGCCTGAGAGGACCCCTTGCGCTGTGCCAGGGAACAGAGCCGCTCGATCCACTCGGACTCGATCACGTCGAGTTGCTGAAGCAGTTTGCCGAGGTCGTCGCCCAGCGGCTCCGGCGGATCCTGTTCCATCCGCTCGACCATCAGGCGGGCGACTTGCGGCTCGTCCTGTTGCACGAGGATGTTGGCGGCGCAAGCGGCGGTCTTCGGCTCGGCCTCGCGGACCGCCTTGCGGAGGAAGATCAACCCAACGTCGCCGGCATCCAGCAATTTTCCGGTGGCGACCGAGATGGCCATCGTGGAACCCGATCCGAGCTTGCCGATGGCGAAGTCCAGCCCGGACGCCTTGTGGTACTGCTGGTACAGGCGGCGGCGCAGGACGGCGAGTTCCGAGGCCTCGGGGCGGCTCCGATAGGTTTTCGATAGTTCATGCACGCGCGCAAGGGCTTCGGAGAACCGTGCGTCCCGCTCAAGCGCGGCGATCTCCTTCCTCACCTCCTCAAGATCTTCAACGGCGTCTTCCGAGGGCGTGGTCTGCTCGACCGTGGCAGCCGGCGGCTTCTCCGGCGCATCGTCGGGCGACGGGCCATCGGGCTCGGCAGCAGGCAGTGTGGCGTCGGGCAACGGCGCGGCGGGCTCCGTGGCCTCCGGCCGGGCGTCGGGTTCCGGCTGTGATACCGGTCGATCGGGCTCGATGTCCGTGCAGCCCCCGATAAGCGCGACGCACAGTGTCACAACCGCGAAGACTCCAGTTCTAGGATGCATGGCGACCCTTTCAGATTCGATGATATTGGTTGGCGCGCCCGGTCCGGCAGAGGCCTCTTGGAACTCCGATTCGGCATCCGTCCAGAACCGATTCCGCACCGCGAACATTATCTATTTTAGCACAACCCGTACGCTCAGAAAACGGTGATTGTTGCCAGCCGACGCATCACGGCCGGATCGGCTCGGCGAATCGCACGGGCGGGGTTGCGAGTTTCGAGATGTCCGCTTATAAAGTAGAGTAGGTAGACTACCCTCCGCCGTCAAAGAGGGGCGTTGTCTGAACGAAGCCACTCGTATCGTGTTTAGAGCCTTTGTGCATGGACATCCGCGCGCCGTGCGCGCATGTTTGAAGCATGGGCCCGTGGCCCGTGTGCTCGCCTCTCACGGGCCGGGTACCCATGCTACTTTGGTTGCGGCGGCAGGCCGCGTTAGGTGAGCTGTCATGCAAACCGGATTTTCCGTTCTGGTGGGACTGGCGTGTGCGGTTATCCACCTCTCGGCCGCAACGGCCGCACAGGCACCCGGCGACGCGGCGCCCGGCGACGCACCGCCGCAAGGCTACCACCTTGTGGCCGAGGACAACTGCGGCACGGAAAGCCAAACACACGTCGTGGTGGGCACTTCGTGGCTTTATCCGGTCGACATGGTCGATGCGTCCGCGGAGCATCGGGCGATTGTCTTCGATAACAACGCCTGCGTGTTCTGGTACTCGAAGCCGAATCCCGAGGCATCCTACAAGATCGACGTCGTGTACGTGGACAACGGGGGGCGAATCCAGCGGCTGGAAGCCAACGGCCATGAGGTCCACGGCCGGATGGAGTTGCCCGTGCGCCGGCCGCGGCGGTTCCTTTTCGACGTACCGAAAGCGGCCTCCGCCGGCGGTGAAAAGCTTCAACTGAAGTTCATTCGCGAGGCCGGCGCCAACGCGATCGTGTCGTACGTGCGAATCTGGTCGACCGATCCGACGAGGCTGGCCGGTCCTTCACCGCAACAGCGGGCCGCCTATCGCCCGCCTCGGCCGCCGGCGGCGAAACAGCACAAGCCGCTGTGGGCGACCGACGACCCGATCCAGCAGGACTGGATTCAGCAGGACGGGCTCGTTCGCCAACCGGTCGGCGACGGCCACGAAGATCCGGAACTTGTAGTAAAAGACCGCGTAATACCGGTGGTGGAAAAGCACATTCGGCGGTGTTCGGCCGCCGCGGTCGATATGCGCGAGTTGGGCGCGACGAAGGTCTCCGCGGATCTGAGAGGATTGGCCAGTGCACTCGACCATCGAGCCGCGCTCCTTGCAGGGGAGAGAAGCTACGACGTTGAGGCCTGGAAGTCGGTCTATCTCGATGTGCGCCGCTGTGCCCGATCGATTGTACTGAGTCACCCGCAATTGCACGCCGGCGACGGACTGCTTTTCGTTCGCCGGCATCACGCGGCCTTCAACCATCAGTGCGCCCGCCGCCGATCGCGGTACTCCACGCTTGGCGGGGAGATCTGCCTGCTCAGCGAGGTTCGTGCCGACATGAGCGGCCGGCGAGTTTCGCTCACCGAAGGCAAGTTTCCCGATGGGCTGTTCGGCCGCCCAGACGTCTCGTTCGACGGCAGCCGCATGGTGTTCGGTTTCGCTACCGCGGCGGTCCGGGACCTCGAGGAAGGACCTTGCGAGAGTCGTGGGGGGCAGAGTTCCGTCGGCAACGGCACGTTTTTCCAGGTGTGGGAGATGGGTCTTCAGCGTAGTTCGCCGCCGCGGCAGATCACCCGGGGTAACACGCGGCGCGCGGAGAGCACGGACCCGATCTATCTGGCCGACGGCCGGATCGCGTTCATGTCGCCGGTGGCCGGGGGGATGGTGCAGTGCGGCGACTGGGCCTGGGCCGATTGTCTGTTCAGCGTGAAGGTGGACGGTTCCGATTTGCGTCAGATCACCCGCGCCAAAGAAGGCGAGTGGGATCCGACTCTGATGGACGACGGTACGATCATGTTTACCCGTTGGGAATACATGATGCGATTCTGGCGGCCGACGCAATTGATCTGGAATGTTCGGCCCGACGGCACGTACCCCCGAGTAATAAGCGGTTACCTGACCGGCGAGCGAAACTACGCCCGATGCCGCCAAATCCCCGGGACCGGCCTTCTGGTCTGCGTCGAAGCACATCACCACAACGACGGCAGCGGCAACATCCTGATCGTCGACCTGAAACACGGGCGGGATACGGCCGACGGCGAGCGAACGCTCGTATCGGGGGCCTGCGATTGCCCCTATCCTATCGACGAGGACTATTTCCTTATCTCATACGATCCGACGGGCACGGGGACGTCCGACCGGCGAACGGCCGGGCGCGTGGGGATCTACCTTGCCGACGTGTACGGCGGAGCGGAGTTGATCTACCGCGATGCCGAACTGTCGGCAATGTACCCGACGCTCATCAGACCGCGGCCGGCCCCGTCTGTGATCGCCAAGGTCCGGCCGGAAGTCCGTCAGCCGCCGGGCGAGTCGGTGGGCGAGTTCGTGATCCAGGACGTCCACCGGGGGCTGCCCGACTCGATGCGCGGCCGTGCCAAGTACCTTCGCGTCGTCGAGGCGCACGAGCGACATATTCACACGTCGCCCTGCAACATTTGGGTCGGGATGGGTGGATTCGAGACAAAGACCGTGTTGGGCACCGTCCCGATTGAAGCGGACGGTTCCGCCTACTTCCAGGTACCTGCCGACCGAGCCGTCTTCTTCTCCGTGCTCGACGAGGACTATCGGGCGTTGCACACGATGCGGATGACGACCGTCGTTAGGCCGGGCGAGTCGACCGGTTGCGTCGGCTGCCACGAACCGATGACCACCGCCCCGGCGATTCGTTGCGACCCGCTGGCCACGCGGCGCGATCCCTCGGTGCTCGAACCTCCGCCGTGGGGTTTGCAGTCGTTCGGCTTTGCGAAACTCGTGCAGCCGATCCTCGACGCCCATTGCGTGCGATGCCACGACGGTGCCAAGGGTGACGACAAATCCTTCGATTTACGAGCCCCAACCGCGGCGTCGGAAACGTTCGTGCCCAACCTTTGGACCGTGACGGGCGCCGGTTACAAAAAACACTACACGTACCGCTCCTATTGGACGTTGCTTCCGCACGTGAAGTATGCCGACATGCACCAATACCACACGCCCGCGGGCTCCTGGGGCTCGCGGGTCAGCCCCTTGACGAGACTACTGGCCGAGGGACACGAAGACGTCGCCTTGAGCCGGTCCCAGTGGCGAACGCTCTGCGCCTGGATCGACTGCAACGTGCCGTACCTCGACGACTACCGCAAGTTCGCCGTGGATCCGGAGATCCGTGATGGGGACGGCAATGCGGAGTGAACGCAATTGAACTGGACGTCGCCTCGCCGGCCAACTCGGCCGGCCCTCAGTCTGTTTTTTGACGCACCGACCGCAACACCAACCGCGACAACTCGGGAGGGCAATTCAGCCGTAACGGCAGTTCGGCGGATACGCCGCGGGTGATGTGCATGATGGTGGGCGGTGCGTGGAAGATGCCCGACACGTAGTTCACGCCCAAGCGGCTGGCGGAGAAAACCGCTCCGAACAGCGGCAGGCAGATCTGGCCGCCGTGCGTGTGACCGGCCAACATCAAGTCGGCGTCCTGGCCCTGGGCCCAGCCGATCTGGTCGGGGCTGTGAGAAAGGACAATCCGCAGCGGTCTGCCGTCGGGAGTGCGCGGGGGAGAAGACCGCAGATCGGCCGCCGGTGCGATCCAAGGCAGTTCGTTGCCGGCCAATACCACCGGCTCGCCGCGTACGTCGATTTGAATCCAACGTCCTCCCAGGTCGATCAGCCCGCTTTGGCCCAGTGTGTTGCGAAGCCGGTCGGTGTCGACACGAATATCGTGATTCCCCAGCACGTAGTAAACCCCGTGGCGGGCGGCGAGTTTACCCAGCGTATCGGGAATCCACTCGATGCAAGACGCGCGGTCGATCAAATCTCCAGTGATTGCCACAAGATCGGGTTCCAACTCGTTGCAGCGTCGAACGACCTTCTGGAAGTACGATTTGTCTACCCAGCCGGTGAAGTGAAGATCGGAAAGGTGAATGATCGACAGTGCGTCCAAGGCCGGTGCCAGCCGAGGGACGTCCACCGCCCGTTGTGTCACGTCCAACTTCAGAATGTCGTTTGCCGGCAAATGGGCCACGAAGTGATGGGCAAACTGACTGGGCGTCGTCGGGTGGCGGTCGTCCTGCGATTCGATCCGCCCGAGGTGTATGCTCCGAATGTGGTGCGAACGCAATATCTTTGGGGGGCGGCGCAACGCGCCGCGCCATGTCCAACTTCCGATGCCCATCACCAGAGAAAACCAACAGACGCCCAGGTAGAGCTGTGTCGCCAGCGGAAACTGCTGCCAGGAAACACTGCCCGAGGTAGCACCGATTCCGGCCCACGCGAACCAATACGCGAACGTCAGCGGCACTGTCACTAGACAGACCAACCCGAACGCGGAACAGAGGTGGCCGAATTTGTAGGGCACCGCCAGGGCGTGAATGCGGTTGACGACGCCGATCCACAGCAGCGCGTGTCCCAATAAGGCTAGCAGTAGCAGGAAGATGGTCATAGTTGCGAGTAAGAGACTTTTTCCTGGTACTGCCGTTCAATCCCGATACCGTTGTCCCGGACGAAACAGACGATTGCCTCCCCATCTTGTTTCGAGTATATCGCGACTGCAAGAGAACGCCAACATCGACTGGCGAGCGGTGCAGAGAATCGAGAGGGACGTGAACGTCGTCTTCGACGTGTGCCGCCTACTTTCCTTGCACTCGCAGGGGAATCGTGAACGAGTAGAGGCAGACGACCGATCCACAGGCCATCAGGCTCCAGGGTGCCCAGCCGGGGGGCTTCAGCGACTTCGGCGGCGCTGCCTTGGGCTCGGTGTCGAAAGGAGAGATTGGTGGCGGCTTCTCACCCTTCAACTTCAGATTCACGTTTTCAACCCCCAGGCATTCCACGCCGAGGATGATCGTAAAGAGGCCGATTGCCAAGAATAGAGCGCGCCACATAATCGGAGACTCCCAGAACAGACAGACGGCAACAAACGGACCGCGATCACCGTCTATGTTGATCGGCCAGACCGTAAAGGCGACTGGAGTCGCGTGCCGGGCTTTCCATACGCGTCTCCCCCGCTATGCGGTGGGTTTCTGGCAGGTTTTTCCGGTTACCGGGGGTAGGTCGCCGATGGTCAATCTTTTGGACGTACCGAACCGATGCAAGATAGGGCCAGCAAAGTATCCAGGCCATGCTTGCTTGGTTTATATAGTCATCCTATAATGATTATCGGATTGAGAAGAGGCAAGGCGGCTTTGATCTATCGCTACGAATCTGCAGACGTCTAGGTGAAATATTGCCGGGCAAGCCGAAAATCCTGCTGGTTTGCGACTCCCGCGAAAACGTGGAGCAGATGCTGACCCAGGCGTTCGAGACGCACGACGTGGTGGTTGTCCAGAACCCCATGCGAGCGTTGGCTCTGTTGGGACGGGAGAAATTCGCCGCCGTCTACGTCACGTCGGACTACATCCGGGAGGCCTTCAATATCGGCCGCCTGCTGCGGAACGAGCAGATTCTGGAGGGCATGCCGGACGGGGTCATCCTGCTCGATAGCGACAACTCGATCATCTGGAGCAACGGCCGACTGTCTGAATGGAGCGGTCGCGCGTCGGTGGTGGGGGCGAACTTCTACAGCGTGTTGGGTAGCCCCGAGATTCTCGGCCCCGATTTTTGCCCATTCCACACCGCGCTTGCCACCGGGCAGGGAACGAGTTCCACGCTTCGAAGCGAGGAAAACAACTACTACCACGTGCATGCGGCCCCGGTCCATGAGCCCAGCGGTCATACCCGGCACCTGATAGTTGCCGTTCGCGACGTCACCCTGGAGATGCAGCAGAAGCAGAAGCTGGCCGCCATCCACCAGGCGGGCATGGAACTGGCCGATCTTTCGCCCGACGAGTTGTTCCGGATGGCGGTCCCCGACCGGATCGAACTGCTGAAATCGAATATCCTCCACTACACCAAGGACCTGTTGCACTTCGAGGTCATCGAGGTCCGCCTGTTAGACCAGCAGACCGGTCGGTTGGAACCGCTGCTGTCGATGGGAATGGATCCGGAAGCGGCCGGTCGCGAGCTTTTTGCCCAGCCACAGAACAACGGGGTCACGGGCTTCGTGGCGGCCACCGGCAAGAGCTACCTCTGCGAGGACACCACCGAAGACCCCCTCTACCTCAAGGGTGCTCCCGCGGCCCAGAGTTCGCTGACCGTTCCGCTGGTACTGCACGACGAAGTAATCGGCACGTTCAACGTAGAAAGCCCGGAACCGAGGGCCTTCACGGAGGGCGATCTGCAGTTTCTGGAGATCTTCAGCCGGGACGTTGCGGCGGCACTGAACACTCTGGAACTGCTGGTGGCTGAGAAGGCCAGCGCGGCGGTCGAAAGCATCGAAGCGATCCACAGCGCGGTCGCCTTGCCGGTCGACGAGATCCTCAACGAGGCGGTCAACGTGATGGAGCGCTACATCGGCCACGAACCGGAGGTGGTCGAACGGCTGCAGCATATTCTTCGCAACGCCCGCGACATCAAGCAGGTAATCCAGGCGGTGGGTCAGAAGATGGCTCCCACGCAAGCCCATCCTCAGGCGATGCAGATCGAAGAGCGGCCCGTGCTGCGAGACCGCCGCGTGCTGGTGGTGGACGCCGACGAGAATGTCCGCAGCGCCGCTCACGGCCTGCTGGAACGCTACGGCTGCGTGGTCGAGACGGCCCACGAAGGTGCCGAAGCGGTGTTCATGGTCCGCGGAATGACCGACGGCGGCTACGACGTGGTGATCGCCGACATCCGCTTGCCCGACATGAACGGCTACGATCTGATGCTCCGCCTGCGGGAGATCATCGACCCGCCACCGCTGGTGCTGATGACGGGTTTCGGCTACGATCCGGGGCACTCGATCGTCAAGGCCCGGCAGGCCGGTCTGCAAGCCGTCCTCTACAAACCGTTCCGCATGGACCAATTGGTGTCGACCATCGAGCAGATGGTCACGGCGGCGGGGCCGGTGAGTCAGACGTAACGACTTTTCTTACTTCCCCGTGACGCCGAACTTCTTGGCCTTGGCGAAATCGGCGTTTGCGCGCGCCGTGTCGCCTTTTCCCTTGAAGACAAGTCCCCTGTTGTAGTAGGCGATGCCATAGCTCGGCGTAAGCCGGATTGCCTCGTTGAAATCGCTGACGGCCGCGTCCAGGTTGCCCTGGATCATGTGGACCAGCCCCCGGTTGTAGTAAGCCCGAGAGTACTCCGAATCGAGTTTGATCGCCTTTTCAAAGTCGGTGACCGCGGCCGGCAGATCACCCTTTCTGGTGAAGACGACACCCCGGTGACAATAGGCATGGGCATCGTCGGGATCGAGTTCTATCACTTTGGTGTAGTCGGCGATGGCGCCGTCAAGGTTGTTTCCCGTCCCGTAGACCATGCCGCGGTTGTAGTATGCCTTGACTAATTCCGGGTCGAGGCGGATGGCTTCGGTGTGGTCTTTGACGGCGCCCTGCTGATCTCCGCTTGCCGATCGGGCGTTACCGCGGCAGACGTAAGCGTCGGCGTTTTTCGGCTGCAGGCGGATTGCTTCGTCGAAGTCGGCGATGGCCTTGTCGTTTTGGCGTCGCCGGGAATAGGCGATACCGCGGCTGCAATAAGCCCTGGTGCTCTTCGGGTTCAGGCCGATCGATTGCGAATAGTCCGCGATGGCCTTGTCCAACTCACCCATTTTGTAATGGGCAATCGCCCGATTGGAATATGCTTTGGCGTCGTTGGGGTTGATTTCGATGACTTTGCCGTACTCGGCAATTGCGTCTTCGAGGTTGCCCCTCTTGTCATAGGCGTTTCCCCGGTTGCCGTGTGCCTTGGCATGTTTAGGATCGATCTCGATGGCCCGGTCGTAGTCGGCGACGGCTTCGTCAAAATTGCCCTGGATGGCTTGGGCCAGTCCTCGCGATACGTAGGCGTCGGCGTCCTCGGGAGCGAATTCGATGGTGGCCGTATAGTCGGCGATGGCCCTGTCGAACAGGGCCTTCTTGAAGTAGGCGTATCCGCGATTGTAGTAGGCCTTTGCGTACTTCGGATCCAGCCGCACCGCCTTGTCGAAGTCGGAAATCGCCTTGTCGTAATTGGCCGTTTTCGCGTAGGCTGATCCCCGGTTGTAGTAGGCTACGGGATCGTTGGGGCTGAGTTTTAGCACGGTGTTGTAATCCGCGATGGCCGTGTCGTGGTCGCCCTTCTCTTCGTATGCGTTTCCTCGACTGTAGTAGGCCTCGATGTACTGGCCGTTCAGTTCGATGGCCTCGGTGAAGACGGAGATCGCCTGGTCGACGTCGTTCTTCTCCATCAATTCCACGCCACGGCGGAGCACGTCGGTTTCGTCGAACATGGTTAGCTCTCCTCGCAATTATCGCTAGATCAAGAACTCGGCGGGTTTCGTCTTCAGGTCCGGCGACTCGACCTCTTCCGTCTTCTTGCCGTCGTGAACGAACGACTTGTTGCCGCCGGCTTTCTTTGCCCCTGCCAGGGCTTCTCCCAGTCTGGCGAAGAGCTTCTCCTCGGTGTCTTCCGGCGATACTTCGGCTACCCCGACGGCGGTGGTTAACTTGATTGCATGCTCCGCGTGCCGGAAGGAGATCTTCGCGATCGACTGTCGGAGCATCTCCGCGGTCTTGACGGCGGCTTGTGGACCGACGTCGAACATCAACACCAGGAACCGCTGGCCGGCGAAACGCCCCACCAGATCGCCCTTGCCGACCTCTCCTTCCATGAATTGGGAAACAAGGCATAGCATCTTGTCGCCAATCAGGCACCCGTGCTGTTTGTTGATCTCTCCGAAAACATCCAGGTCGAACAGCATGGCGTTCATCGGCCGCGACTTGTGACGCCCCTGCGTCCACCATCTGTGAAGCGTCGTTTCCACTCCAATGCGGTTGCGGATCTTTGTCAGCGGGTCGATGAACAACCGCTGTTCGATATCGTCCAATCGGTTCTCGTATCGGGCGATGGCGAGGAAAGCCACTTCCTGGTTGTCTCGCAAGTTGTGTCGGGCAACGCGAAGGTTGTTGATCTCCTCCAGCAGTCTCAGGTTCGCCGCCTCCAGGTCGGAAGAGAAGTCCATGAATTCCAGATTGCTCAGCGTGGTCTCGACCTGAGAAGCCTGTTCGAGGTTGGTAAGCTCGATCTCCTCACCCAACGATTGCAGTTCTCCCAACTCCCCGATCCGCGCGCTGAATTTCTCGGCTTCCATGTTCTGCTCGGACAAATACGTCTCGCAATCCTCCCGGAGCATGGCCAGGCAGGTCTCGATCGTCTCCGTGTCCGTACTGCCTCGGCATTCTCTCAGTCGCGTATCGATATCCGTCGCCCGGGCACCGCTTTTCATCATGGCGATGTTCAACTTCAGGATCGACGTCTCGATGAGCTTCTCGTCCAGTTCCCAGTTCTCCGGATCGTCCGGAGCCATCAATTCGGCCGCGTCGTCGTCGTAGAGTTCGTCGTACGGCTCGACGCTCATTTCACCGTCCGTATCGGTGTCGAGCATGTCTTCTAGCGAACTCGATGCCAACCCCTCGACGAACTCGTTGATCGATTCCTCATCGGCCGCCGTCTGCGCAGAGAGTCCGCCGGTCGGTGGGTTGCCCGTCGATGAGTTGCCCGTCGATGAGTTGCCCGTCGATGGGTTGCCCGTCGACG
>Ga0180429_10001440_pt1 | contig 20270 bp, 11 predicted proteins | sample SS_ome_FD_132428 | JGI IMG/M metagenome (GOLD analysis project Ga0180429, IMG submission 132428) | Hypersaline lake sediment archaeal communities from the Salton Sea, California, USA - SS_1_S_1 metaG | ecosystem: Environmental > Aquatic > Non-marine Saline and Alkaline > Hypersaline > Sediment ...
ACCGTGACGGAGTGGAGCCGCTGAACCCGACGCCCCCTCCTGCAATGCCCGCTCAATCGGGCCTCGCCCGCGAACTCCAGGGCATCTTCCGCTCGCGGCGGCCCACCCGGGCTCAACAAAGCCGGGCCGAACAGGTCCTCACCGGCGGCAACCGCGAGGAACTCGTAAGCGCTTATCGGCACTATCCCGGCGGGGGCCGGCGATTTCTCCAAGATCTGGACCACTACATCAGTAATATCGCTGCCACTGAGGCCCGACGCAACGCATTGTGGGACCAATACACGGCCGCCCTGACCGCCGGCGGCGTCTCGGGACTCGGGCGCAGGCCCGATCAGGCCAATCCGGTGGCCGTGGCCGAAGAACTCCAGGTGATCCTCAACTCCGAGCCCGACGCCCACCGTCGGCAAGAGCGGTTCCAGCGGATTAGCGAAATCCTCGTGGACGTTCCTCCCGACGAATACCCGGCGCTGAGGGACCTATACAATCAGCACTACCCGGGCGGAGGCAGCCAATTGCTCGACGACCTCGACCAGTTTCTCCGGCGCAGGTGCCGCACCGCCCAGACGCACATCCGACTGTGGGGAGACTACACGCGAACCCTGTACGACGCCGGTATCGAAGAGGCCCAGCGGAGATACCCGGCCGTCAGACCGATCCAGGCCACCGCCGACAACTGGGCCCGCTGGCAGGCCGCATGGCATCGGCATTTCACCACGCCCGCCGGCGCCGGATACAACAATCGACGGCTGGCACTCTGGGTACTTACGAACTGGAGTCGCATTTCAGGCTCGGGTGATCTCAGCAGCCTGGTACGTGAGAATTGTCACTGGAGCATTCCCACCACCGGCAGGGATTTCGAGGACAGCTTCAGTATCCTGTCGGATCACGAAGCGACTCGGGAAATGGGGCTCGCCGCCGGGTTGCGTTACTTCAGCCGGATCGCAGTGGCCTGCATCGGCAGAATGGCCTTGCTGGCAGCGGAAACGGAAGACTGCATTTGCGCCTTCGAGAGCGGAACCTATTCCGAGGACAGCCCCTATAGACCGAGGACCCCTCGCTTCAACGAGTTGAACAATCCGTGGCAACGGCTCAACGGTGCCGCCAGGCTGCCCGTAGTCAGAGCGTCTGATGGACACCTGCTTGACGTTTGCGACATGCTGCAGGCAGTGGCAGAGATACAACGGGATTATTGGGCAACAGGGGCCTGTTTCACAACTGAAGGCACCTTCGACAGCAATTCTCCGGTTGTCGACCGGGCCGTGCCGGGTTGGTTGGTGAGGCGGGGCCGGGGGTGATACCAACCATTGCGGCAGCCGACTTCGTCACCAGCGTTGTGTGCCGGTCCGACAGTTACTCCGTGTTGCGAGGATAGATGGATTTCATCTTCCAGCCCTTGACTCTCGCCGCGATGTCACCACCCTTGCTGAAGAGGCTTATGCCGACGTTCTCCTTATCGTGCAGGTGCATGTATACGGCGGCCTGACGATCGTTGACGAAGACCTCGACCATGCCTTTGTCGAGAAAGATACGAAGGTTCAACTCTTCATCTTTATCGAGATCGCACGGGGCCTTGATCTTGCCCATTGCCAGGGCCTTGCCCTGGGGCATGATGGTGACGGGAAAGCCGGCGCCGTCTTTGTCGCAGAATACGCTTACGCCGTATTCCTCGGCACCGGTCGGCTCGATCGTAACGCTCAACTCGACGGTGTCGCCGGCGATGCCCTCGAGCACGTGGCTGCTATCGCTCTTGACGGTGATCTCGCCCTCATCCTTCTCGTCGTGGCGCAGCTTCTCGAGTTCCCGCAGCGGTTTGATGCGCAACACGCCGTCCTCCGGCAGGCTGATTTCGCGCGGCAACGACTGGATGGCCGTCTGGGCACCCTTCATGTTACACCAGGCCCAAATGACACGGCGGCCGTCCGGCGTCAACAGCGATTCGGGGGCGAAGTAATCCCAGCCGCTCCAGTTCATCATCGCGTGGAACTCGGGAAGATAGCGCTCGTCCTTGAAGTCGCCGAGGTAATAGCGGCACCCCAGACGGTGACTGATACAAAGAAGCATCCACTTGTTGCCGATCTTGAACATGTTGGCGCAGGATACGTCTTCAGTCTTGCTTACGCCCAGGTCCGGCATATCTTCGTGCAGCAAGGGGCCGAGGGCCACCCACTCCTTGAGATCGGAAGACCTCATCAGGTGAGGCGGGCTACCGCCGGATATCGCATAGAAGGTGTCGCCGTTGAGCCAACAGTCGGGATCCCAGTGGCGCATCTTGGGCTCCTCCCCGGATTCGGTCTTGGGCCAAATCGCAACCGGCCTGGTCCATTTATCCAGGTTGTCGTCCAGGGCAAACGCGAGTTGGTTTCTTCCCGAACCCTGGCCATGATAAATGATCGCCGGCTGGCCTTCCTTGGTGAAGAATCCCGTGCCGCTGAACATGCCGTGCCCCGTATTGGGCCCGACAAGCACGGTGGGATGCCAACGCCAGGTAACCATGTCCTTGCTCGATACGTGAGCGAACGCGAAGCCGTGCCTGTTCCTGTAGATATAGTGCAGATGATAAAGGCCCTTGTAGAAGAACGCGCAGTTCGGGTCGCCGGGAAAACCGACGCCCGGCCCCGGGTGTCCAAGATGATACGTCAGCCAGTTGTCCGGCACCTCTTCCGGCATGGCCGGCGTTTCCTCTACGTAGGGGCCCGCCGGCGCGCGGGTGCCGCGACGGGTGGCCAACTCGGCGCCGTCTTTCGTAACGGCGGCGACCAGGATGGAGTTTCCTCCAAGGACCAGCTTGCCGCCGGCGAGCTTCGCCCCGCCGTCCATCTTGCTGTGTGCAAATCGACCCGCACGGTCCTTCACCTCTTCTCCCTCGAAATCCCACCATGCGTACGGTTCGATTTTCGATTCTTCGTTCGGCTTGAGCGATTTGATCTCATCCGGAGTCAAGGCCCTGCCGTAGATGCGGGCGTCTTCAATGGAACCGGAAAGGTATCCGCCCCCTGAGCCAATATGCCTGAACCCAAAGACGGCGATGTTGTTCTTGGGGCTTAACAGATCGACGTTCTTTGCCCGGTGGGACGCATATATCTCACCGTTGCGGAAGACTGTTATCTCGTCCCCCTTGTAGACGATCGCCATCTGGACGATGGTCTTGTTGTCGGCAGTTTCGCGAGCATATTTCTCTTGGGCTTTCTCGGTACGTCTGTAGAAGTTGCTACCGGCCATCCACTTGCCCGGCTGCAACTCGCCAAACACGATGGCGTCGAACTGATCGCCGTTCTGGATCGTCAGCGCGCTGCCGCCCCGCTGTGTCAGATTCGCCGGAGCAACCCATGCGACCAGAGTTTTGTCCGTCTCCGCCGCGCGCGCACCGCAAAGAGGAAGCGTTGCGATACCGATCACCAGGCCCACGATTGTTGTCTTCATAGTGTGTTCCTTTTCTGATTTCCGGTTACTGATTGCTGATTCCATACGAGACTCTTCGCCGCGGCGCTTTCGGGCCGCCCAGCAGTTCCACCGTCACAACACCAATCATAACAGATCGGGCGCCGCGATACATCCCCGTCACGGAAAAACACGGGTCGGTTGCCGCCGGTTGACTCCCGCGGTTCGGCTGGGTATTCTGACCGTACGGGTCTGATTCGTTTAACCGGTAGCCGAAGGCGACGTTGTGGCGTGGCCGAAACGCTCGATTATTCAGAACAACGTCGCCTTCGGCTACCGGTTAAACGATCTGGTTGCAAGCGATGCTACTGGACGGATATTTCTCTGCCGGTGCCAAGGTCCTCATTCCCGGAGCCACACGCATCCCGCGAAAATGCAAAGGAGACCGAATGAAAAGACACGTATGCCATGGTATTCTGCTTGCCACCGCTATCATCTCGAATCCGGCGGTTCAAGTTCGTGCCCTTGCACAGACCGCGAAAGAGATCCTCGCAACCGCGAAGGTTCACGGCGGACTCGTGGTGGTCGTCGGCCTCGATGACCCCGGCCTGCTCACTGCCCTGCGGGCCAATGATTCGTATCTTGTTCATGGACTCGATACGGATCCGGCCGAAGTTGCCGGGGCCCGTAAACGGATCTTCGCAACGGGAAGCTACGGGAAGGTGAGTGTCGGGCAGTTCGACGGCCGGAACCTGCCCTATGTCGATAACCTCGTGAATCTGCTGGTCGTTCAGGAGGCGAAGTGCGATGTCGAGAGCGCAGAGATGGACCGTGTTCTGGCACCCCGCGGAGTGGCGATTGTCAATGGCAAGAAGACGGTCAAGCCGGTACCGGATGACATCGACGAATGGAGCCATTTCCTCCATGGCCCCGACAACAACGCCCTCGCCGAAGACACGGTGGTCGGCCCCCCGAAGCACATGCAGTGGCGTTCCGAACCGTTCTGGGGCCGCGATCATCACGCGGAAAAAGGGACGTATCCGACCATCCGAACGGTTGTGTCATCCCGCGGCCGTCTCTTCTGCCTGATCGACGAAACCGAGTCTTCCAATATGAAGATTCCGAGCAGGTGGACCATCGTCGCCCGCGACGCCTTCAGCGGTGTGCTGTTGTGGAAGAAACGGTTGACGCCGACGAAGTATCCCAGAAAGCTCGAGCAAGTGTGGCGGCAACTCATCGCCGACGGCGACAGCGTCTATGCCGTGCTTGGCACGGGGCTACCGCTAAGCGAGCTGGACGCCGTCAGTGGAGAGGTAACAAGGAACTACAGGCATACCGAGGGCCTGAAAGAAGTCATCAAGGACCACAACGCACTCTTCGTTCTTTGCGAAGACGACAGTATCGTTGCGTTCGAGGCCGATTCGGGCAAGGAGTCATGGAAGTGGAATCCGGGCGACGACGACGCGGTCGTCCGTCTAACCCTCGCGGCGTCGGACGGCCGCGTGTTCGTGAAGACCGGCAAGGCCATGTCCTGCCTGTCGGCCGACACGGGAGAATCCCTGTGGCGCGTCCCTCTCCCCGGCCCCGAGAAGAAAGTACACCTCGCGTATCCGCATGAGAAACTGCTCGTTAAGGATGACGTCGTACTGTGCTCGTACGGCGGCCGGGACCCGTTATCGCTCAATCGCGATTCGGCCGAGTTCCTCGGTTCTCATCCCAGGGTACGCGAGTACGGCGGCACGCTGGGTGCGTTCTCGGCCGGCGATGGAAGCCTGCTCTGGGAGACCGCCTATCTGGCCAACCTGGAGAGTGCCCCGGGTGAGATATACATCTCCGACGGCCTGGTCTGGCTCGGACCCGATTTTGCCGAGCCGCGCGATCTGCGTACCGGCAAGATCAAGAGAACACGGCCCGTTATCGAACGCCTCTGGACAAATGGACACCACCACCGCTGCTATCCGGGGAAGGCGACCCGCCGATACATCATCACCGCCAAACGCGGTATCGAGATGATTGATATCGCCGGCGAAGACCATTCCCGGAACAACTGGGTACGCGGCACCTGCCGGGTCGGTATTACCCCTTGCAACGGGCTGATCTATGCGCCGTCACATTCATGTGGATGTTATATGGAAGCCAAGCTCTTCGCGTTCTGGGCCCTCGCCGCCCGCCGCCCGCCAACCGCCAAGCAGGTGGAGCGTGTCCGGCAGCGGCTGGAGAAGGGCAAGGCATTCGGCGAAAGCCGGGATTCGCAATCCCAGCTTCAGGATTCCGATTGGTGGACCTACCGTGGAGGGAACGATCGGGGCGGTTCCACGCCGACAAAGGTCGCCGCCGATCTGAAACAGGCATGGAAGACGGAATTGGGCGGGAAGCTCTCCGCCGCAACGGTTGCCGGCGGGAGGGTGTATGTCGCACAGATTGATACGCACACGGTTTACGCGCTGGACGTGAACTCGGGCCGGAAGTTGTGGTCCTTCACGTCGGGCGGCCGCGTCGATTCGCCGCCGACGCTGGCATCCGGTCTCGTCCTGTTCGGCTCGCGTGACGGATACGTCTATTGCCTGCGGGCATCGGACGGTGAAATGGCCTGGCGCTTCCTGGCCGCGCCTCGGCGCCTCAACGCCGTGGCTTTCAATCAGCCGGAGTCGGTCTGGCCGATGCATGGCAGCGTATTGTTTCACCAGGGGGTCGTATACGCCGCGGCGGGCAGGTCCTCTTACCTGGACGGCGGAATCAAGATCTACGGGCTCGACCCCACGTCGGGCGGAGTAATTTGCGAGACACTCGTCCGGAGCGAACACGTCGGAGCCCTTGATCCACCGGAAGACGCCGCGAAGATGTCGTCCAGGATCAGTCAGAACTGGCCCGACTATAAGACCACGCTCGCGCCGGACCGGAGCGATTCGTTCGCCATGCGGGGAGCAAGGACCGACGTCCTGGTTGCCGACGGCGAATCGGTCTATCTGCGACACATGCGGTTCGACCGCAAACTGGCTGAACAGAAGACGAAGCGTCCACACCTGTTCGCGACCTCGAGTCTGCTCGACGGATGGGAGCACAATCGGTCTTACTGGCTGCTGGGTACGGGCGATTTCTACAGCATCCCCGTCGCCTATCCCTGGATACTCAGGAAGAGTATCCAAGTGCCGCATGGATTGATGATGGCATTCGACGAGAAGACCGTGTGGGGCGTGCATCGTGCCCGCCGTGAGGGCTGCACGATCTTTGCAATGCCGCGGCCCGATCCGACGATCGAGGAGAACGCCGTTGCGGACTTCCAGCAAAGGACCTCGGCGAAGATGCCCGACGACGACGGATGGACGGCCCCGCTCGGCATTAGGGCGAGGGCAATGGTACGGGCAGGCGACGTGCTGATTTTTGGCGGGATGTCGGCCGATTCCTTCGGCAATCCTCTCGCCCCGGCCACTCCCGAGCGTGCGGGTGAGAAACGAGGGTTCATGCGCGTGGTATCGTGCCGTGACGGCAGGACGGTCCGCGAGATGCCGACCGCGTCGCCGCCGGTGTGGGACGGAATGGCGGTGGCCGCCGGCCGGCTCTTCATCCCCTGTGCCGACGGTTCCGTCATCTGTCTGTCGGGAAGATAGGTCTCGTCAAAGCAGGAAGACAAACAGGGGGAAGACAATACCGATCAGACCGGCCAGACGCATTGCCCAAACCGGCGCGTCTCCCCGGCCTCGGAAGCCCAGCACGTAGGGAAGATGACAGACCAGGGCCAACGGAATCAGATGCGCGGCAATAGCGAGTTGTCCCCATACAAAATCGGAGTTGCCCGAAATTGTCAAAGCGGATAGCCATAAGGCGAGCGGCCAAATCCCCCAACTGAAAGCAACCCAGAACCGGTGTCGGTACTCGCGAAACTGCGCCGACTCATCGACGCGTATCTTACGCAGCCGCAGCCACCCCCACACCGAGAAGGCAAGATGGGCAAGAATGACACCTGTCCAGGAGAAAAGAAAAACAAGCCGAGAGACGGATGTTCCCTCCATCCCCAGCATGTACAGCCCCGTACACACTTTGGCCAATACACAGAAATAGACGACAACCCATAGCAGCGTCTTCAGGCTGAATTGATACCACTTGTGGTCGTGTTCGGCGACGGGTATTCGCTCGATGGGCGTTTGTTCGATGGATGTTTGTTCGATGGGCATGGATGGAACTCTCATTTGCGGTTCCCAACCAGGATCGTGTATACGGGTGCTTCTTTTCTCGCGTCGAGTCCCAGCGACCGTGCCAGGCCGTCGTCGTCGAAACCGCCCAGGGGGATCGCGGCCAGGCCGAGGTCTTCGCACGCCAGAAGGATGTTCTGTGCGAGGTGGCCCGCGTCCAACAGAACGAATCGGTATCCGCGTTCGCCGTATTTCTCTTGCGTTCGGGCGAACAGCCCCGTCAGGACGAGCAACCCGCCGGCATTCTCCCACAACCCGTCGGCAAAGACGAGCCGCTGCAACGGTTGCCCTTCGGGCCGGGAATCCAAGGCAGCGGCATCCAGCCGGGCCAGTTCGTGCGACGCCACCTGATAGTGATACCAGGCGGGCTCCAACTCGTTGCCGCCGAGCGCGGCCAGGTAGACTTCGATCGGATACATCGCCCCGCCGGACGGCCACGCGCGCAGGTCCTGCACGATGTCGGGGAAATTCGGATGCGCGACCTGGCCGGTCAGGCCACAGGCCATCTCGAACAGGCGGCCCCATTGTTTTACCGTCATCGGCCGGGGAGAGAACTGCCCGCGGCGCGTGCGACGGCTCCGCAACAGATCGACGAGCCGCCCACCCCGAAAAGGCCCGCCCCGAAACGTCCGCCCCGCTCTCGGCAGGCCGATCTTCCGTTTGGTCGGATAGGGCTTCGATGCCCTGCTCGATCGGCGGATCGCTTCCTCGTCCTGGCTATAGGCGGCGATCACCTCTTCGAACTCTTCTTGCTTGCGGTCGGACAACTTGCTGTGCTGGTGATAGAGCCGGCTCAGCGGCCAGGCCTCTTCTTCGCACAACGCTTCGTAGCCGCTTGATCGATCGGACAACACTACGCAATCTCCGGGCAGTCAGGGAAACGGATGGGGATAGGGCCAGATCGGGTGATCGTGCCGGACGATGCTCCGCGGCATTGCCGAACTGCGATCCGCAAGCCGCGCGTGGCCGAGATAGGGCAGCAGGTGATGACCGTGCAACGGCAACAGCGTCGGCACGACGACCTTCACCACGTGGAGATCGATGGCGGCGGCCCAGCCGGGCGTCAGATCGACCCAGGCTCCCTCGTGCCCCGTCTTCAGCAAACGGTCGACGACCTGTCGCGTGTCGCGGGCAACGTCCGTGCCCGTCTCGATGTTACAATTGGGCAAATCCGACGGGCAAGGGTTGCCGTCGAGGAAACGCAACGCCTCGTCGGCCAACTCCGGCCGCACGCTGTAAAATCGCGCATGCAGCGTAAAGTCGGTCACGTTGGAAAAATCGGGCTCGGGTTGCCACCCGGGCTCGAATTCCAGAAGCTGACGAACGAAAACGCGGCCCTGCGACGCCTCCATGGCGGCCTTCCGCGCCGCGCGGCGGGCATCGAGACGACACGCGCTGCCCACACTCAAGATCGGACCCGCCGGACCCTCGCCGCGGCAAACCACCAACACCACCGGTACCCCGGCGTCGCTGGTCAGGTCGTAGGCCACCGCACGGTCGGCCGGCGGCAGCAAGTCGGCGGCGTGTTCAACGAGCCAATCCGTCGCGATCACCGGCGGCGCCATTCCGGCCAGCCACGTCAACGCCAGCGCATCGCGCTCGATGACTTCATAGAGCCCACCCAACACGGCCGCCTCGCGGCAATCCGCGCACGAGAGCCCCGTGCTCAGCCCGGGCGCCACCAGCGGTTCGTCCGCTTCGGGTTGGTAGGGAAGATGTACGGCAAAAGCGGGTACGCCGCACGAAGCATCGCCCCGTGGGAAACTGTTGCCCAGCCGGTTTCCCAAGAGCCATCGCAGGGGCGTTTGCGGCGTGACCGGTTGATACGGAAACGCCGCTTGGCCCTCTTGCCGGTCACACTGTTGCCGATCACGCTGTTGTTGGCTGAACTGTGCGAAGGAAGCCGCCGGGAGCGCGTCGCGGCGGAGGTCGGCTTCGCATTTAAGTTCCGCCCGGCCGCGGCTGTGTACCGACGCCAGATACCGCTCCAATCCCTCGCCGAGCGCTGCCATGATCGCATCTTCCCGGGCAAGTCCCGAGCCGCCGACGGCCAGACGGATTTCGACTTCCCCGCGGGGATAAGCGTTTGCGATGGACCCAGCCGCATGGTGCAACTCGGCGTCTCCGTCGACCGTGTCGACGAAATCCACACGATGAACGATCCCACATCGGCGACCCACCAGTGCGTTGAACACCTGCCGGCAGCGTTGGGGTGTGGCCGTACTCATCGGTCGGCCCCACAGGCGTCGCACCAGGGGATCTCCCAACTCGGCTCCGTCTCGATCCGCAGGCCCTCCAGGTCGACGGTGGCGACCCGGTTGAGCGTTCTCAGCGGCCGATGCCGCGAAAGAAACGCAAACAGCTCGGCACACGCCATGCCCACCACCTGATGGCGAAACGCCGGCAGGATTCCGTAGGCCGGCAGAGGCTCCCCACGATCGAGCATCACCGACTCGGCCGCATCGAACTCCGCCGGCGTTTCGGTGTTCTGCCGCCATCGCTGCCGGAAGCATTGGTAGCAAGAGCCTTCGCCGGGGACGTAGAAAGGCCCCAACGTCGCGTGGCGCCCGTGCGACAGATCGACAAACAAACAGGGCGTCCGACGCCGGCAGGCCGCGGCGTTGACCCGAAAGACCATGTCCAGATCGGGTTGCTCCCAAATGCAGACGATCGCTTTCGGGCGGAAACCCGCGTCATGGTCCTCCGGCAGTTCCGCGCCGGCAAACAGCCGGGCCTCAATGCCGTGTTCGCCCAACACCCGGCCGAGAAGTTCACCGCCGCCGCCGTGGCCCGTTATCGAAACGGGTCCCGACGGTCGTTGCACACGTCCGCACGGTGAATTCCCCGTGAAGTGCGACAGGTAGCGTGCGATTTGGTCGTCTTCATCAACCATATTGCTTCCGTTGTCCGGCCGTTGCTGAAGCAGGTTCACGGCCGCCAGCCGTTCGATCAGGGCACTGACCAGATCGTCGTGTTCCCGGCCGATCGTTTCGCTGATCGTTTCGCCGATCGTTTCGGGGCCGCGGCCTTCCGCGAGCAGCAGCAGAACTTTTTCCACGACCTCGGGCACGTCGGTCTCGATGACGTGGATCTCCTCGTCACCGGCCCGGAGTTGAACGGCCCGGTCCATGGCGATGACCGCCGTGCCGGGCAGCAGCCGGGGTCCGTTTCGACTTGGGCCGTTGTAGGCCACGGATCCGTCTCCCTCGGGAACGTTGAGCAATCCAGCCATCAGAGAAGCTCCCCCAGAACCAGCATGATCAGATATCCGACGCCGCTGAGGAAGGTCGATATGAGAAACGACATCCAGGCGATCCGCCACCCCAGTCGCAATCCGGCCGACATGCGCCCGCGCTGCTCGGGATCGTCCATCCGTTTGCCGGCGCGCCTGGCCATTGCTCCGCCGAGCATGGCGGCCGCACCGACGGGAAGAAACGCTGCCGAGGGTACGAATGCCAGTATGATCAGCATGGCCTCGATCGCTTCTCGCAACACACCGCGAGGGGCCACGGTCTCGGACCAAATGCCGGCCGCCGTACAGAACACGGCCGTGCCAAGCACTCCGAGCCCAGTTGCCCAAAGCACATACTTTCTAGCAATCGGATGGACCGGCGGATCCTTCTTCCTCTCGGCCCGACAGGCAACGATGATCGCGGCCGGGCCACCGATGCCCGCCCCGATCCAATGAAGGCAGCAGCAACAGCAAGTACAAGTTCCGGTCTGCATCAACACCGGCCCCGTGGGGCCGAAGTCGTTCGGCCGGCGCCGCACCGTTACGGCGGGTACTTTCGAGGATTTCGGTTTCGATCGAAACATGGTCCGCGACTCACTTGTCTGGAATACCGGTATCCTAAAGGGACGGTCTGACGCACTCCGCCACCGCAGCGAACGCGCTTTCAGGGTACCCGGAAGCACGGGTCGTTTCAATCCGCCCCTAAGATCGCCTATTCACACTACCCTCTCGGGCGTGTTTACCGGCGGGATATAACGAGCCGAAACCCGTTCAACCCGGGGAGGGGGCTGTCGCCCCAGCCTTCATTCAGTATCATGCAGGTTTGTGGTCTTGCTTCACCGGATCTCCCCGCTTGAACTGTCATTGTGAGAAACATGTTAGCACTCCGTCCACACGTTGTTCTACCCATCGTGCTGATCGGTGGATTCGCGGTCGCGGCCGATCGACCGCCGATCAACTTGAATCGCGCCACTCCGGAGGAGGTGCTGAACCATGATTTGGTTCGCCCGGCCGACCTCCCCCCGGCAGTGGCCGAAGAGGGTCATGTTCCCTTGGCGCGCTGGCGCGATCACGAGGATACGGTCGAGGGTTGGGATTGGTCGTTGCCGCCGGGTGTGACGGCAGTGCCGGATTCCGGCTTGATCTTCGGCCGTGGCGAGCGGCGAACGTTTCCCGGCAACAAGCTGCACGACGTGGCGGTGTTCTGGCGCGACGTGGAACCCGAGCAGGGGCGGTTCGAGTTCGATGAACTGCGCAAGCGGCTTGCCAATCCGCCCGAGGGTATCAGCGGATATCGCTTCCACTTCTATGCCACGGTGGGCTACCGCGAAAGCCGGGGGCAACGCAGTCGGGTTGCGCCTCATTGGCTGGAACAATACAAGATCCCGCTGATCGACATGACCAGCATGGAAGGCCGCTTTCAACTGTTCAACTACCCGATCTGGGAGCCACGGTATCACCAGCGATATTTGCGCGTCCTCGATGCGCTGGCCAAGAGCGGTATCCCGCGGCTCGACACGCTTAAAATCGTCTACGTGGGAGCGATCTCAAAGAGCTGGGGCGAGGAACTGTACATCCCGCGCGACGTGGGCGCGTGGTGCGAAGAGAACGTCGGGCTTACGCCGCGGGTCCTCGAAACGTGCCTCACCGAGCGGCTGGACGCCTGGGCCACGGCATTCCGCGGCGTCGAGCACAAGCTGGCTTGGGTCGGCGCGGGCAACGACGGTGGTGGGGGGCGAATGGACTACAGCGGCATGGGCGCCCGCGTCATGAAACACGCCTACGACCTGGGAATGGGACAGCGATGCGGCTTCGTCGAAAACTATCTGTACCACCTCAACAGCCCCTGGCTCGGGCAATCGGTCGATCGCGACGGCTACCAGATTGTGGACGAGCGTTGTCCTCCGATCGCCGAAGGCCGCGCGTTTGGCGACGAGAACGAGGAGTACGGACGCAATTGGACCGGCCGGTTCGGGCCGCTGGAAACGCACGCCTACCGCTACCACCAATCGATGATCCGGTCGCTGCAGATGCGCCGCAACTACCTCTGGATGTCGTCGTCTTCGGTCGACATGAACCCGGCGTTGACCGCCTACGTGAGTCTGGCTCTAGGCCGCAACGTTGGCGACTCGCCGGACGCGTTTTGCTATCTCCGCGAGAGCACGGTCCGCGCATCGGCGGCGGGAAAGGACGGAAAGACGTTTCCCATACGCAACTTCGAGCGGTGGCTAGCGCAACGCGACCGCGACGGCTACCGGACCAGGCCCGCAATACGCGCCACACAGCACGAGATGATGTGGATGGTGCCGCGGGAACACAAGTTCGATTGGATCGCGCGGCGCACGGATCTTGCCAGCGGCAACAGCCGCATTGGTTTTGTGCTGGATGATCGGTTCTTGCACGACGGGCTCCATCACGACGGGCTCCATTCGGTAGCCGTCAAGGTCACCTACCACGATCTGGGCCGGGGACACTGGGATCTGGTATATCGCGGCGGCGGCGCGACCGAGCAACGCCGCCGGGTCGAGTGCAAAGACACGGCCCGAGTGCTCACCGTCACGTTCCTGCTGGACGACGCCGGTTTTCCCGCGGATGCGCACGGATTCAACTTTCACATCGAGGCATCCGGCCACGATGCAACGGTTTCCTTCGTGCGAGTCATCAAACGGTCGACGGATGCGCGGGCCGCCAAGCCTTCTTGATGCTTGACATTTGCGCATCGGCTGAGTATTTTGGCGCATGGGAATCTGAGAAGAAGCACATCACGGGAATCTGAAATGAAGCACATTTCCACCACGTTTGTACTCGTTGCCCTGGGCCTCGGCGCCGTGGCCGCCGCGCCGAGTTCCGCTGCCGCTGAGCCTTCGCGGGCAGTCGTCGTTTGCGAGCCGAATGCAGCGTTCCAGGAGGTGCTGGCGGCGAGAGAGATCCGCCGCTACGTTTACCTCCGCACCGGCGCCGTGCTGCCGGCAAAATCCGCGGCGGCGATACCGAATGATATCGACGCCGTGGTTGTGGCGAACAAGGATCGGGCGATTGTCCGCGCGCTGAGCACGGACGCCACGCTCAAGAAGGCCGTCGCGACCCTTGGCCCCCAGCAGTTTATTCTGCGGACCACCGCGCAACAGAATCGCCGCGTGCTGCTCGTGGTCGGCGGCGACGGCGTGGGGACACTCTACGGGGCATATCGTCTCTGCGAAAAACTGGGCGTGCGGTTCTACCTGCACGGCGATGTGATTCCGGACAGACGAATCGCCTGGAAACTGCCGGAGTTGGACGAACTCGGCAAGCCGCTGTTCGAGCTGCGCGGACTGAACCCCTGGGGTTCACACCCGTTCGGATTCGACCTGTGGAACGCCGACGACTACAAGGCCCACATCGCGCAAATGGCCAAGATGCGGATGAACTTCATCGGCATGCACTGCTACCCGGAAGGACATCCCTACGCCGAGCCGACGGTCTGGGTGGGCGTGGCGGGGGATTTTGACCGTGCGGGCCGAGTGACGTTCAGCTACCCGTCGAGCTACTACAATGCCCTGTTCCGTACGGCGTGGGGTGGGCTCAGGCCGGGACCGACCGGCGCGTATCACCTCGGGGCGGCCGCGCTGTTCGACCGCGACGATTGGGGCCCCGAGTCAATGCGCGGCCACGCCCCGCGGCCGACCACGCCCGAGGCCTGCAACGAGGTGTTCAACCGCACGGCCGAGATGTTCCGCGACGCGTTCGGCTTCGCCCGACTGGTCGGCGTGAAGACATGCCTGGGCACCGAGTCGCCGATGGCCGCGCCGAAACTGCTCCGGGAGCGGCTGGCCACCCAAGGCAAGGACCCGGCCGATCCGGACGTGGTCCGCGAGGTATACGAGGCCATGTTCCGGCGGATCATGGCCGCTCACCCGCTAGACTACTACTGGCTCTGGACGCCCGAGGGTTGGACGTGGCGTGGCAACACCGCCGAGCAGATGACGGCCACCATGAAGGATGTGAACCTAGCGCTGGAGGCACTGAAAAACGTCGATACCCCGTTCCGCCTGGCCACCAGCGGTTGGGTATTGGGGCCAAAGGAGGACCGCGGGGGTTTCGACGATCTCGTACCGGAAGGAATTGCGCTCAGCGCTATCAGTCGCCAGCTGGGGGAAGACCCGATCGATCCGGCGTTCGATCGCGTCGAGCGTCGCGACAAGTGGGCCATTCCCTGGATGGAAGGCGACAACGGCGGCCTGGCGGTTCCTCAACTCTGGGTCGGCCGCACTCGGCAAGACGCCGTCGACGCGCGGGCCTACGGCTGCAACGGCTTGATGGGACTCATCTGGCGCACTCGGATCCTCTCGCCCAACATCGCCACGCTGGCTCAAGCCGGTTGGGAGCAGCCCTGGAGCAAGGTGGCCCATCGGCTGGAACTGCCCGCCGTTGCCGCGATCCGCACCAAAGAAAACGCTCGGGGCGGGCAGTTCGCCAACTATCCGAACGACGCGATCGGCGGCACTGACGACGATCCGCTCTACCAAACCTGTCGATACAACCTGCTGGGTTACGATCTGAAAGTTCCCAACGGCGCCTATCGCGTGACGCTCAAGTTCTGCGAGCCGCATTTTGACAGCGCCGGCAAGCGTGTTTGCGACATCAAGCTCCAAGACAAGACGGTGCTGGAGAAGCTGGACATCTTCGCCGAGGTCGGCAAGTTTGCCGCGCTCGATCACACGTTTGACGATGTGCAGGTCGCCGACGGGACGCTGAAGATCGACGTCATCCATGTGACCTCGCTTCCGTGTATCTCGGGCATCGTGATCGAAGGAAAGCAGTACGTGCGCAGAATCAATTGCGGTGGGCCGGCGTGGAAAGATTACGCGGCGGACTTCGCAATAGCGAAATCGGCGACACCAGACCGGCGGCTCCGAAAGGTCCCGTGCGAGGACTTCTATAACGACTGGGCGGTCACCCTGTTCGGCCCCGAGGCCGCCGCGGAGATCGCCGCCATCTTCGCCCGGATGGACAGCCGGCTGCCACGCCCGCTGTCGCGCGGTTGCCCCGCCGGGCTCAAGCCTGACCGGCGCCTCTGGCAACAGGTCGCCCCCGACTATGCCTTTGTCGACGAACTGGAGAGATGCCGCGGCAAGATCATCGGCGCGGGAAGCCGCGAGCGATTCGACTACTGGCTCGGCACGATGCAATACCTGCGGGCAGGGGCCCGACTGGACTGCGCGGTGGGTGGATTCCAAGTCGCCATGGAAAGCGTGAAGACCGAACAAGACCCAGTCGCGCGAAAGCAACTTGCCGCCGAAGGGGCCTTGCCCGCCTATCGAGAAATCCTGGCCGCCTACCGCGAGGCGTTCGGACATCTGCTGGCCACGGTCAGTACCAACGGCGGCCTGGCCACCGTGATGTTCTGGCAGCAGAGCTTCTTCCCGTCCGCGCTGGGCGACCGGGCGCGGGAACTGTCGGGGGCACTCGGCCGCCCACTGCCGGCCGACTGCGCTCTGGCAACGACCTATGATGCCCCGGCGCGGATCATCGTGCCGACCGTGCGTTCGCTGGTGAAGGCGGGCGAGACGCTAACGCTCAAGATCATCGCAATCGACACTCGACCGGTGAAGTCGGTCACGTTGCGCGTTCGTCCGCTGGGCGGCGACGCCTGGCAGACCGTGGCGGCCGAACATGTTGCCCGAGCCGTGTTCCGGGCGACATTGCCGATAGTGGACGAAGATATGGAATACCACATCGTCGCGGAACTGGCGGACGGCCAATCACTTTGCTGGCCCACCACCGCGCCGGCGATAAACCAGACGCTAGTGGCGATGCCGCAACGCTGACGCGAAGAAAAAGTCAGGATAGGCCGCCCTTGACTGCTAACGCCAGGTGCGGAAATTGGGTATCATTAGATTGCCTGGCTGCTGAACCCTCCCATGGTCCGAGGCTACGCCTTACCAGAGCCTTACGTTGTAAGCTGTGCGCGCCGTGCGAGGATGTTTTCAAGTTTTTCTGGGTTGTGGGCCTAGCCCGCATTATTGAATGAGTGCCACCAGCAACATGCCTGTTATTGCCCCCGTTGCGCCCCATCAGCGTGCCGAGGCCCTGCGTTTGGTCTTCAGCCGTTTGCCGGAGGCGGACCGGCCAAGCCAAGTGAATACGCTGCTGGCCTCGATCGACTCGGGCGCCGTGCGGCCGCGGGGCCTGCTTGGGGCATATCGCGATGGCCGGTTGGCCGGGGCGATATTGTCGCAGGCTCAGTCGGGAAAGACCGCGATTCTCTGGTCCCCACGCCTCATAAGCGGCGAGCCGACGTCTACGGCCGAATCGCTTCTCAGTGCGGCCTGTGCCGCGCTGGCAAAGCAACGGCTCAGAATGGCTCAGGCCCTGATGCCGATCGACAGCGAGTCGGACCAGGCGTTATTGCGGACGGGGGGCTTCGAGTTCCTTGCCGACTTACTTTACCTGGTCAGCGTGGAAACAGACTTTCCCCGCTCGAAGCCCTCCTCCCCATTGGAGTTCGAGACCTACTGCCCGGAGAATCATGGCCGCTTGGCCCAGATTGTAGAATCCACTTACGAGCAAACGCTCGATTGCCCCACGCTCAACGGCGTTCGTGAGATCGGCGACGTATTGATCGGATACCGCTCGCAGGGAGAGTTCCACCCGGGCAACTGGATGATTGTCCGCCACGATGGGCGGGACGTAGGCTGCCTGGTCCTTACCGATTATTCTCATCAAGGAAACGTCGAGTTGGTCTACATGGGGATAGTGTCAACGGCCCGAGGGCACGGCTGGGGGATAGACGTTACCCGGCATGCGCAGTGGCTTGCCGCTCTAGCGGGTCGCCCCCGGCTCGTGCTGGCGGTTGACACGAAGAACCGCCCGGCGATCGAGATGTACGCCGCCGTAGGGTTTCGCGCCTGGGATCGGCGACGCGTGTTTGTGAAGATGTTCTCCTAACACGGCCTGCGGCCGCAACCAAAACGTAGGACGAGTCTCCAGACCCGTCCAGCGTGACCAAGACACATGTTTTTTCGGTTGTTCTGGACGGGCTACGACGAACGGTTGCCCCTTGTTTTGAAGCCATTTGACGCGATCGGCATTGCCGCAGCGACCGATTGGCGCGGGAGAAGTTCAACAGTTTTTCCACTGGACGCACCGTACGCAAGATGCTCGTGAGAGAAATTCTTCGGCCACCGGCCGTGAGTCCGCACGGGTTTTTCCGACGATTTGGGCTCGCGGTTGAAGCGGCGAAAAAATAATTCTGATTCCACGCCGATGCCTGTTTGACAAACGTGCTAGCATAGCTACAATCAGGTCCACTTGGATGACTTGATGATGGAACCGAGACGGCGACAGCCGTCGAAGACAGCGCCTCTTTTTCCCATATTGCTTTGTCGGTGCCCCCGGTGACGGGGCTGCTCGTGCGATTGAGTTTCAGAGAAAAGGGTGCGCGCTAGGATGGCTCGGAAGTGACCACGGACGATAAGGACATCGTATCGGCCCTGCGTGCCGCACTGGTCGATAAGGTCGGAGAAGACCGGTACGAACTCTGGTTTGGGCCTGGTGTCCAACTCGATTTCGATGGTCGCCGACTGACCATCGGTGTGCCGAGCCAGTTCTTCCTGGATTGGATCCGCTCGAACTTCCGCCGGGAAATCGAAGAGGCATGCTTCGAGGCGTTGGGGACCGCCGCGGAGTTGACTTTTCGTGTCAAACCAGCGTTACCGGGCCCGCAAACCGATGGCAAGCCAGGCAACGATTCGTCGCCGGCAACCGGGCGTCCGAGGCAAGCGGCAGCGGCATTTCGGGTAGTCGGGGATGAAAGGGGTAACGAGGCTGACGGGGGCAAGGGCGAATCGAACTCCAAAGCCGCGAACCGGTCCAACGGTTTTGGCTCGCGGCGGTTCAACTCTTTCGACACGTACGTGCAGGGCTGCCCGAACGAACTGGCCGTGACTTCCGCCCGAATTGCTGCCCGCGACCCCGGCGATTTGACGCCCCTGCTGATTCACGGTCCGACCGGCGTGGGCAAGACGCACCTGTTGGAGGGCATCTGGAGCGCGGCCCGAAAATCGCGTCGTGCGACGGCGCCCATCTATCTCTCGGCGGAGCAGTTCACCACCCAATTCCTCGATGCGCTTCGCGGCAGCGGGTTGCCCAGCTTTCGGCGGAAGTATCGCGGCGTCGGGCTGCTGATTATCGACGACCTGCAATTCCTGGCCGGCAAACGGGCGACGCAAGTCGAGTTGCTGCACACGATCGACACGTTGTTGCGGCAGCGGCACCAATTGGTCTTCTCGGCCGATCGCCACCCGGCCGAACTGGCTGAGTTGGCTCCCGAGTTGATCACCCGGCTGGAAAGCGGCATGATCTGCCGGATCGAGCGGCCCGACTACGCCACGCGGCTGGGTATCGTCGCCCAAATGGCGCGGCGGCTGAGACTTTGCGTGCCGTCCGATGTTCGGGAGTTCATCGCTACGCGGTTGACCAGCCACGCCCGAGAGATATCCGGCGCCCTGTGTCGTTTGCAGGCGACCGCCGAGTCCCTGGGCCGCCCGATCTCTCTATCGCTGGCCGAGGACGCCCTGGCCGAGATGATCCGCAACAGCGGGCGTCCCGTCCGTTTGGGCGACATCGAGCGAGCCGTGTGCGAGGTCTTCGGCCTGGAGTCGCAGAGCCTGCACTCGAGCCGCAAGACGAAGTCGGTCAGCCACCCGCGGATGCTCGCCATGTGGCTCGCTCGAAAGCACACTCGGGCCGCATTGAGCGAGATCGGCCAATACTTCGGCCGCCGCAGCCACAGCACGGTAATCTCCGCCCAGAAGCGAGTCGACGACTGGATGGCCTCCGGCAAGTCGCTCGAGACGGCCGATCGAAGTTGGGACGTCGACGAGGCGATCCGCCGTGTGGAACGCCAGTTGGCGGCGGGGTAAAATGTCCCGTTCTGGTATTCGGGATTACAAAGGCCCTCTACGTGGAGGATTGACTGACATGCCAAGTCGACGGACCAGCAAAGATGCATCGGTAGCAAGCGATTTGCTGAACTGTTGCCGAGGACGATTTGGGACAATACTCGCCGATCCGCCGTGGAGGTTCAGCAATCGAACCGGGAAGATGGCTCCGGAACACCGCCGCTTGAGCCGCTATTACACGATGACTTTCGAGGAGATTATGGAGCTTCCGGTGTCTGAGGTGGCGGCCGCAAAAAGCCATTTGTATCTGTGGGTTCCCAACGCTTTGGTTGCCCAGGGTCTTGAAGTCATGGAAAGTTGGGGGTTCGTTTACAAGACGAATCTCGTGTGGTACAAGGTGCGAAAGGATGGCGGGCCTGATGGACGAGGAGTTGGATTCTACTTTCGCAATGTCACGGAGCTTGTGTTGTTCGGTGTTCGCGGGTCTTATCGGACGCTAGACGCGGGGAGGCGTCAGACTAACATCGTGGTCTCGCGGAAGAGAGAACATTCACGAAAACCGGATGAATTGTACGACGTTATCGAGCG